>Ga0208629_100401_pt1 | contig 21305 bp, 15 predicted proteins | sample LakWasMet19_HOW5_2_FD_183865 | JGI IMG/M metagenome (GOLD analysis project Ga0208629, IMG submission 183865) | Freshwater sediment methanotrophic microbial communities from Lake Washington under simulated oxygen tension - Sediment Metagenome... | ecosystem: Environmental > Aquatic > Freshwater >... | reverse complement strand
TTGAGTCTTGTGGTGGCAATTAATGTGAGAGAAGAGCCCGTGCGTTCATTTACATGCAGAAGCACCGTGTCGCGCACTCGGGCGCGACGCGGAGCAGCGGCAACGCACGTTCGAGATGCGGGAACGTTCCAATCCAAACTCGCCCGATCCCGAACGTGACTTCGTTGGATCATCAGATTGACGCGCATGCTCGCTTTTCTTGTCATTTTATCGCATTGATCGCCTAGCTCTCAACGAAGCGCTTCCAACAATCAATCAACTGTAATCTAACTGTGATTGGTATCGTTTGCAACAGCTTCAGCTCGCAGGCCCGGCCGGTGGGTTGGCCGCCGGGCTGGCCGGACTCCGAGTCAGCCGGTGGACCGAGTGCGGCGTGCAAAAGCTGGCTGCTTAGTGGGCGCCCGCACCGGCGTTGGCCTTCTCGAAGTACTCCTGCGTTGGGAGAAGGACAGGGGCGATACGGCAGTGGCAGTTGAGGCGAGGTGTTGGCACGCGGCGTCGACCTCGACAACCTTTGGGAGGCGCATGCCACAGAGGCTTCTGCCGCGGCCCGGCGCCTCACCTTGCTGCCGGCGGGGTCCGCCTTCATGGTGGCGGAGCCGGGCTTCCAGCCGGCGGGGCACACCTCGCCGTGCTTCTCCACGAACTGGAAGGCCTGAATGATGCGAAGCACCTCGTCCACGGAGCGGCCGACGGGCAGGTCGTTGGTCTGCGGGTGGACAGGGGAGGATAGGGGGGCGGACGGGGGTAGGTACACACGGTAAAGCAGTGCGCCGGATGCCAATCCCAGCACCGAAACACAGAGCCTCAGAGAGAAGCTCCAGAAATACTCGGGTGACATGAGGAACAAGAATGGCCACCCAGCAGCGCTATCGCGGCGCTCGTGAGCAGCGACGACAACCACACCCACTGCCCGTGCCTCGCGAGCAGCGGCCGGGTGGGTGTCAAACACTACCACACACACACTGACACACACATGCACACGCATGAACGCACCTGCACGCTGCGCACGACGCCTGCGGGGTCGATGATGTAGGTGGCGCGCAGCGCCACGCCCGCCTCGGGGTCTGCGGGGTCCTCGACGAGGGCGCCGAAGGAGCGCGCCATGGCCTTGGTGATGTCTGCGATCACGGGGATGGCCATCTTGCCCAGGCCGCCCTTGGAGCGCGGGGTCTGGATCCACGCGAGGTGCGAGAACTTGGAGTCAACGGACGCCGCCGCAACCTTCACGCCGATGGCCTCGAACTCCTTCACGCGGTCGCTGAACTGGATGATCTCTGCACGGCATGGCGGCGATGCGGACGCAGGGGCGGACAGCGGTGAGCACGGGAGCTTGCGCACGGCGCCAGGGGGCGTGGCGGGCAAGCACGCGCGGGCTCACCCGTGGGGCACACGAAGGTGAAGTCCTGCAGTCGGAGCACGAGATGAGGCGACGGGAATGGTTCGGGGAGCGCATCGTCGCAGCGTGTTGGTCCGGAGCGAGATGTGCCGGCATGAGCACGCATCCACGCACCAGCGGGTAGAAGAAGATGACGTGCCACGACCCCTTGAAGCTCTCATTGCTCAGCGTGGCGAAATCACCGTCGACGACGGCATCAGCCTTCCAGGCCGGCGCAGGCTTGCGCACAAGGGTCGACATGCTGGTTGTGAGCTGCGAGAGAAGCAGGACCGTGGCCAGGGCTTGCATCCACAGGCTTGAATCTGCAGACCGAGGCAAAAAACGTGCAGCAGCATGACCAAAGGGGTCGCATCCAGCAAGCGGGCGGCAGCTCGAGACAGGGCGTGGGGGCGAGTTCCAGTTTTGGCGCATCGTGTTGACGTGTCGAACGACGCGGGATTAACAGAGCCCGCAGCTGCTGACGCACTCACAATCGAAGCAAATATACCAGAGGCTGCAGACCGAGTTCGGCGAGAGTGATTGCATCACAAAAGGACGTGAGAATGTGCTGCAATCAATGCGTCACAAAGGATGCAGACTGACAGATGTCCATGTGTCAGAGTTGGCGCGATGTGGAGGCTGCGGCGGGACATGGATGTGTGTGCCTTCTTGCTTGGGGTGGCGGGGTAGGCAACACATGCGGTGTCGTTCCCAGCACCACGTAGCATTTGAGCATAACGTAAGATCGTAAGATCGAAGCGGCGGATTCTTTGCGGCCTGCGGGCAAATACCAGCCGCCAGTCCATCGATCCGGCGTGCGACCGCATGCCGCTGCCATTCGCATGATCTCATTGGCTCTCTTGCTTCCGTCTGCGGCGCTAAGTCTGCTGAATGTCGCGGGGAGCTCCGTTTTGTGGGTGCCTCTGAGATGGGCTTGCACGACGATGCTGCTCGCGCCGTGGTTCGCCCCACGCCCGGTCGCCTCGCAGCTTACTGACGCAACCGAGCGGACTGGGCTTGCTCGAGGCGTGCTCGTTAGCTGCTGCGCAATCGCGTGGCTAGTACTGTGTCAGGCGCTCTCTTGGCTGGCGCTATTTGATTGGCGCATGTGCGTGTGGGTTACGGCGTCCACAGTCGCCCGACGGAGCCTGCGCCGTCTGCGGCCGGGGGTTATCGACGTCATGGATTGGTGGCGCGCGGCGTGCGTTGTACCTGTCATCGCGGACGCCCTGCTGGGGCGCTCCGGCGGTTGGTTCTGTTCAGGGGTGTCTACGCTCGCTCGGATTGCGGCGTGCGAAGCGGTCCAGTGCGTGCGAGCAGCCCATGACCGATACACGCGGACCCGCCAGCAGGCCTCAGCGGCGCCCGCGAGCGCAGCGCATCAGGGGCTGCTGGCCAAGCAGCGGGTTCTCTCGTACGCCTTCCTCTATTGCGCGCTCGGCTGGTGCGTTAGCGCGCCGCTGGGCCTTGATGCACCGGAGCAGCTCTGGCGAGAGTCGGTTCTCATAGCTGCATGTATTGTCGCGGCAATGATGGCTCAGGCGGACGGTCAGCCCTTGGAGCGTGGAGGGACGGTGCCTCGCTCGATTACTCGGCAAGACCTATTTGGCTGTATGTCGCATCTCGGCCCGCTGGCCCTGGCGCTGAGCGTCATCCTGTCGCAGATGCCGCGAGCAGTTGCGCCGTTGGCGCTGTTTGCTGCAGCACACCTTGTGCCGCGCTACTTTGGTGTGCCGCTCCCCTGGCCTTCGCTCCGCTCGCTCGGAGGGACGTGGCCAATCGTGACGTGCCTGCTTTCACTGCTGCCGTGGACGGGCACGCGGATGACACAGTTGCTTCAAGCGCTGCTGAGCGAGGCTGGCGGCGTGGTCCGCGGCGCGGGGGCTCTCCTGGCTCTGTCCCTGCTGGCCTTTGCCTACGCGCGAGAGATTGCGCGCACCACGGCACAGCTGCCCGCTCCGCCCACGGGGAGCGCTTCTGCACTTCGAGCCGCAACGATGGCCCTGTACTGGCCGCTGGCATCCATGGCGCTGATGCTGTGCTGGCCGTGGCTTGCCTGCTCCTGGGCGCAGCAGCTCCCGATGGCTGCGTCGCTGGTAGCGTTCCAGGCGCTGCGCTGGCTCGCGGCCGGGCGCGATGGCGGCATGCTTCCGCCCGCTGCCCTCTATGCGTGCGTCGGCACGGTGTATTTGCTGCTTCTCCGCCCAGCGCACGCCTTTCTCGCGTACGCAGCCGCGGGCATTGTGGTCGCTCCGGCGGTGAAGGCGGCGGCCTGGTCCCTCGAGGTTCCACCAGCTACACCAGCGACACCAGCTGTCCCAATAGCGCAGGGTGTGCCAATAGCGCAGGGTGTGCCAATAGCGCAGGGTGTGCCCGACCGCTTCACCCCCGGCAGCGACATTGCACACGCTGTTGCGGAGTTGTGTGCGCTGTTACCGCAACGCACCGTGGATGAGGCTCTGGGCTCGCTGCACCCGCTTGCCGCGTTGGCGAGCAGGGCCCAGGCCGCCTGTCAGCTCGTGGGCGCCGGCGTCGTCGAGAGTGTCAGAGAGCTCCTTGCGGGAACGCCAGCGGCGGAGTGGCCCATGCGGACTCGCGGTGCGGTGGCAGCGCGGGCGCGCACACTCGCACCCGAGAACGCAGAGATGCAGCCCGTGCTTACGGCGCCTGCCCGCCCACCACCATTCGAGGATTGCTCGATCTGCCTGACGGAGCCCGCTGTTGAGCGCCTGCATGAGGGCCATGCCTGCTGCACGGGGTGCCTGGCGCAGCACACGCGTGCGTGCATTGCGGATGGCACCACAGCGCGGTTGCCCGTCCAGTGCCCGCTGTGTCAGGGTTCGACTGACCGGCCCGTCACGGTCTCGCAGGCGCTGCTCGCCCGAGTGCTGTCACCGGCAGAGCTCACTCGTTTAGAACGCGCCATCGTTTCCTCTGCAGTCCAGCTCGTGCACTGCCCAGGCTGTGGCACGCCGTTTGAGCGGCCACAGCTGCCTGCGGCGGCCGCACCCTCTCCTACGTCCGCTGCAGCCGCGACCTCCGGGTCGAATGCGATGCCGCTGCAGCCACCACGGCGCGTCCTGGTTCGGTGTCCGGACCGAGAGTGTCGCATTTCCTTCTGCGCCACCTGCGGCGATCGCGTGTGCACGTGCGCGGCTCGTGCGTCCGCCGCGGCTGCCGCCGCGTCCGATTCCGTCGTGCATGCAATGGCGAAGCGGGAGGGCTGGCGCGCCTGCCTCTGTGGCGCCATCGTAGAAAAGGTCGGCGGCTGCAACCACATGAAACATTCGCCTTGCCCCGCAGCACAGCGGGCCGGCAGGACTGGCAGCATGAGCCACTTTTGCTACTGCTGCGGCACCGAGCTGGACTCCGGCGGCAGGCATGAAGTGTCAGGCACGCTGGCAGGCAGCGTAGGCACAGGCTCGTCGCACTTTCCCAACGGCTTGTTCTCGCCGTGCAACGTTCGTCCTGTTGAACGCACCTCGAGCACTACCACTGGCAGTGGAGCGGCTGCACCCTGGAGGCGGCAGGGCCCGGCCGCTGGCGCAAACCGCTGTGTGGTGCAATAGGTGCGAGGTTGTAATGCAGTTGCCGCGTGGCATTTGGCGATCGCGAGAAAGTTGCCGGTACCGGTGCTGGTCATATAGAGCCGTGTGAACCGAGGCGCCAACGCCCTCACTAGCCACGATGAATGAACACGAAGCTGCATGAATATGCAGCTGCAGGTTGGGCCCGAGGCGCCAGCGCGTTTGCCGCCGGATGTGCAACCAGGCGCGATTTGTGAGACAGTGATTCTTCAAGGGGTTTCCACCCAGATTCGAGCGCTGTAGGATCCGTACCGATTGCGATCTTCAAGTTGATCTCGTCGGTCATCGTTCTAACGAGCCGTGCCCGTCGATTTGGCTTACCAGGTCGCGAGTGAGCGTATATATGCAAAGTACCAGCCCCGGGTCAACTGGATCAATCTTTCGCGATACCGATGCAAAAGCTGTGATATTGCCGGGGACGTGGACTCGAATATTATGTAGCAGCTCGAGGGCGACGTCGACATCACTCAACGCGGGAGCATAACAATCCCGAAGCGGGCAAGAGCGCGTAGCCGTGGCATTGTCATACCATTGCAATGAGTCTCACGAGCTGATCGGTCTTCGCCTATGCATGTGGCATGCCAGCGCCGCTCGAGCTACAGCGGCACCGGCTTCGCATCAGCCGGCACCGCGATGCCGTACGCAGCCAGCTCGGGGTCTGCCGCAAGCGCTGCCCACTGGTCGCTACGCAGTCCCAGCAGCAGAGACAGCGCATCCGTTTCAGCGTGCGCAGGCAGAGGCGGCAAGACGATACACAGGCCGTCCATGGGAGCGGCAGGCAACCGCACAGCCGCGGGAGCCCCCAGGCCGATGTCAACCTCGTACATGGGGAAGCGGCTCCAGTTCGTCATGGCAAAGTTAGCTGTGAGAGTGGAGCCGAAGGAGGGACGCACAGCCGTGGGATCGGGCTGCGCAGCCAGCCACTCAAGCGAGGATCGCACGTGCCGATCATCAATACTGGCTGTCGCGCGCCGCACAGACGCTGCGAGCTCTCTCAGCGGAGCGCCGAGCAGCGTGCGTGCGTTCTCCACCAGGAGCGGCCACACGTTCACGTTTCCGATGTAGCCGGCAGGAAGCGGCGGGGCCATGCGGCCGCGCCCGTCGCATGCGAAGCCGAAGCGCGATTCCACATCCTTGAGGCCCCGCGCCCGCGTGACGGCACGCCACAGCAGCGCAGACACAAGGTCGTTCGATGAGAGAACAGAACCTGCGGGTGAGGCTGGCGAGGCAGCACCGCAGGGCATCGGGACTGCGGCCGCACCCGAAGGGTCACCCGTGCCGGCTGGCTCCGTCGCAGCGACCAAGCCCGCGACATCGCGCTTCGCCTTCGCCAGCCCAGCCTTGCTGACCCGCAGGCACTCCACGGTCATTGCCGGCATGACGAATGGCGCCGCTACGACAGGCTTGGGCGGACTGGCTGCTTCGGGAGCACCGTCTGTCGCTCCCGCAGCGCCATCGCCGGGGGCGGGCTGAAGCGCTGGCGTGGGGGCTGCCTTCGGCACCACATGATACTCTGGGTGCTCCCTCGTGGCGCCCGCGCCCGTGGCTTGCATCCGGCTGCGGTCACCATACAGCTCCACGGCGGGAGGGGCGCCGCGCATCGCGTTCGCCAGCTCGCGCACCACGTTGAACTGCCCGCCGCCGTCGCACAGCATGTGGTGGCCTGCAACGCCCAGGACGCACCCGCCGGCGATGCGGGTGAGATACAGGCGCAACAGCGGGTCCCCAGGGCTCCACAGGTAGGAGGGGTACGAGAGCCCAGGGAGCATGTCCGCCACCGCGAAGTCGGAGGCAGCGATCTTGTCGAAGGACACAGAAGTGTGCGCGTCCTGAAGGATAACGGCAACACCTGGGCCGCCATCGCCTCGTGCCTTCACCACTCCGCTCGCCACATCCAACTCGCCGCAAAACACCGGCAACCGATTCACGAGAGACTGTACAGCCGCCTTGAGCTTGTCCTCGAGCACCTCAAGTTCCGCAAGGCTGAGGCCCTCCGGCACACGGTACCAGAAGAGTGTTCGGGTCAAGCAGTTTGGTGCGATGCGGTCATTCGGTGACAGACGAGTGTCTGCTGCAGCTTCCACCGCCTGAGGTCGAACGGTGGACTCAGAAATCCGCAGAATTGCTTCCGGCAATGCCGGGGTGGCGGCGGCCATCTCAGAGTGCACGGGCGTAGATTTGTTGACAAAGGAAGTTAAGCCACCAAAGCTATTGGAATATAGCGCGATCAGCTGTAAATGCCTCGCGGGTGTGCGCGAATCTGACCAGATGAACCCTCGGCAAACAGACTGCCAGACACTGCAGAATCTTGTCCAAGTTAGTGATTGTGGTACTGACGAATCTGCACGCTCATCTGGTTGATATGGCTGTGATGGCAGTTTACTCTCGCTGCTGCGGTGTCAACTGCACGGTGTGGCGTTCTGCACTCACTCGACTGGGCCGAAGCCTTCGCACTGTGCTGGTCTCTCATCGTTCCTGCACAAACACGATGGCGAGCCAGGCTGAGCTGCGTGCTATGATGAGGCGGGCAGCGGGGTCTGGGCCACCCCCTGCGACAGCTTCAGTGCGATCAACGGGCCCCGCTCCCACAACGGCACGGCCGGCCTCCGTTGCGATGCGCATAGACCATCCGCTGCTTCGGTACGACAGTCTCGGTCGGCTTGTGTGCAAGGTTTGCAACACCGCCCTCGGGGTGAGCAGCGCTCTTTGGGAACCGCATCTTGGCAGTAAACAGCACGCGGCTGCCGTCGCCGCTCTCAGAGCACAAGTGGCGGGCGGTCAAGGTTCGATTCCGTCAGCCAAGCAACAGCAGCCTGCAGCAGCAGTACGTGGGAAGCTTCCAGAGGCCGCGTCCTCCTCAGGGGCGGCGCTGTCGTCTCTGCCGTCGGACTTCTTCGACTCTGGGGCCACTCCCCCGACGAGTGCCCCGCCATCAAGGCCGCAGGCACGGCAATCCGTGGCTGCGGCCGCTCCGCCGCCGACCTCGACTGCTGCTGGCAGCGGCGCTTTGCCTGAGGGGTTCTTCGATGCGCCCTCGATAGCGCCAGCGGCTGGTGCCTCCGCCAGGTCTGTAGCGCCTGTCGCCGCAGCAGCGGGGCAGCAGCCCCCTGCCCCCGCGACAGCGAAAGAGGCGGGGGCCGCTGACGCCGCGGGGGCGCTGCCCGAGGGCTTTTTTGACAACCCGCTCGCCGACGCGAAAGCGCGCAAGGTGGACCTGGTGGCGCAGGCTGCGGCTGCGCGGGCGGCTGACTGGGCGTCGTTCGAAAGCTTTGCGGAGGAGGTTGCGCAGGCGACCGAGGCGGCGGAGGGGGCGGTCGAGGAGGCTTATGGCGCCCGCGACACCGCTGCGGCGCTGGAGAACGCGCTGTACCGCGCCCGCCTCGACGTGGTTCACTTTGTGCGGCAGCGGCTGCAGGGGCAGAGCAGCCAGCGCCGGCAGCAGCAGGCAGCCGAGGGCAGCGGCGCTGGTGCGGCTGCGGGCGCGGGGGCGGGTGCCGCGGCAGCTGACGCAGGCGAGGCAGAGGACGAAGATGTCGTCGAGGGGCTGGCTGGCGCGGAGTTCGTGGCTGAGGGCGGCTCCCTCTCCCTGCTGACCGCGTCCAACGCCTCCGCCGCGCAGGTGTCCGCGTCAGAGGTCGGCGCGCTGCTGCGGCGACGGGCTGCCGGCGACGCGCTGCTGGCTGCGCGCACGGCGACGCTCGCTGAGACAGCCGCCGACAGCAGGTCGACGGCGGCGATAGACGCCCCAACCAGTGCTGACAGCCTTCATCACGGGGCAGCAGGCAAGCGCGGCAGGCCGGAGCTGCAGGCTCGGGCAGCTGGCGACACTTCTGCGCAGCGGCCTGCGAAGCGAAGTCGCGTGGCAGAGGAGGTCGCCGCTGGCGCGGCAGGTATGCCGGTGTCTGCGCACGACGGCGCGCTAGCAGCCGGCGAATGTGATGCTGACGCCGCTGACCTTGTGAGATCCGATGTGGCGCAGGCCCGTGCGCCTGCGCCAGACCGCACCGGTGGTCATGTGCCGATGGCTGCAAGCGATGAAGCAAACGGCGTAGACGGCGGCGGTGGTGAAGACAGCGACGGCGGCGGCTGGGACTCGTTGCTGGATTGGCGTAGCAAGGGTGACAGCAGTGCTGGAGGCGGATGGGGCGGAGGCTTCAGATAGCAGCAGCTGCCTCATTCTTCAACAATGGGTGCGCCAATCAAACATTGGTTGCGGTGTTAACTCCAAGGTCCCCACGCGTTGTCGCACAGCGTGCTTTTAGCTTTCGGTTACCGTGAGCGAATCTTTTGCTGACACGCACACGATCTGATGCGCGCACGCATCGACCAAATCTTCGAAAGCGACGATGTGTTGGGTTGACGTTGGCACACATTTTAACGTGTGCACACCGCCGTCTTCGTGTGTACAGCTGCTGAGAGGCACGCAGCTGTGCGTGCCCGTGCTCAATGTACAGATACGCAAGCTTGCATATGCATGCGACACTCGAAGACAACCGACCAGATTTGGGGTTTGCCATCGCGATCGGGACGGGGTGGCGCCGGCGAGTCTTGCAGCTATAAAATTTCGGTCCGAGTCGCTCATGACGTCAAGTCGACCGACCAGCACGTGCCCGCGATCCGGTACCGACAAATCACGGACGCGTGGTGCCTTCGCAATGGAAAAAATTGTCAGACAGGTGCCTTAAGCTTCAAAACACACGAAGCTCAGTTGCATCAACAGCTGCCGCCGCAACCACTGTTCGGTCGTTCGCATAGCGTGGGCAAGGCGGGTGGTGTCGGACTGTGCGTTACGCTGTTGGGAACGGCACCCGCTTCCTTTGCCGGTACTGACCACATCGTCATGACACGTCGAGCGACGGCCTCGGGACATGCAGGCCCCACAGTCACGATATCGGTAGAGAACGGGAGGCAGGCAGCTGGCAGGACACGTGCATCTGAGTACGCGTGCCTGGGGGTGCACACATGCTTCGTCTCGTGCAAGTCTCCACATTCAGCGAAACAGGCTATGTGTGATCTGTACACTGGCAGTGGCTGCAACAGTCACGCAGACGTGCATCGCGGAGCTGGACGCTTGTTGAGCCAGTTGAGCGCACGTGAAGTTAGCTGCAGAACTTTCACGCCACAGGAACAAGCCAAAACCGCACCAGTGCAATGTCGCTCGTCGATTCAGGGGCAGATCAGCCAGCCGCCCGTGCCGAGCTCACTCATTTGTCACGCGAGAAGCGGCCAGCCAGCTTCATCTGTCGTGTGCGGTACTGACAGCAGCACTCGTATCAAGGGGCGCGATACCCGGGGGCGGGCGCGATCGGCGAGAAGAGCTGCTACCGCGAGCAGAAGTCGCAACGAGACCGGAGTCACTCGCTTCAGGCAACGCAGCTTTGGTGGTGCTGCGGCTGGAGCCTGTTGCCGTCCTTGGCACCACATCGGCAGCACCCGCCGCAGCACGGCTTCGCGCAGACGTCGGTGCTGGAGTCGACTTGTCAGCAGCAGAGCGAGCCCGTGCTGTTGACGCAGCGGGGGCAGCGGCTGACGCAGCAGCACCGCTGGCACCAGCATGCGGGCCAACGTCAGCAGCATGCGGACCGCTGCTTGCAGGCGCAGGCGTTGCCGCGCCTGCGGTATGGGTCCCCCCTTCAAGGGCGGCCGCCGCAGGTGCGTGACCCGGCCTGTGGCTGTGACGAGGGCTGCCGTGCGCCTCCTCCACAGCTGCGAGATCCGTCCAGTCATCAGGAGCGCCCCGCGCCGAAGCAGGGGGATGCACCGGCCGCGCAGCCGCGTCCGTCGCATTCCCAAATTCGTCATCCGCAGGACCTCCAGCGGACCCTGCGCGCCCAGAGCGATGGCGCTTCAGTCGAACCCGAACCCCGGACCACTTCTCCACGAGAAGCTCGCAGTACTCGGCGGCGCGGTGGCCGCGCCACAGCCACAGCGCCTGCGCCAGCAGCACAAGTGACAGCAGGACTGACAGCGCAACCATGCCCGCACCGCCCGCGTTCGCCGTCCCCGGATGCAGACCGTTGAAGCGGCCGCCGGCTATGCAAGCACCGAGAAACGCCAGCCCAACACACGCAGTCATCGCGATGCAAATTCGCGGCAGCCAGCGCGCCTCCAGCGATGACGAGGAGGGAACGGACGCGGTAGGCGTTGCAGAGGCGGCGGACCGCGCAGCAGCCGCCGCGCGTTTCCGCAGCTGATGCAACAAAACTGACGCAAAGGCACCAGCCACCGCCGCAGATACGGCAGCACAGCACAGCAGGGCGCAGCCGAATGCCAGGCCGCCGTCACTGATGGGCTGCAGCTCGCACGCTGCAATTCATCAAACGAAAAAGGCGGTGCAATTTGATTGCGTGGATTCCCATTTAAGCATGCAAGATCCGGGCCAGCGCTTCCAGTCAGCAGGCAGCCAGTAGACTGATGCGGCGACAGGCGCTGCAACAGCGAAACACCACGCACCTGCGAACGAGCACGGGCGCTGGTACACGAGTGCGTACTGCACAGACGTGTAGCACGAAATGAGGGCCGTCCAAGGACCAAAAGCACCCGCCACCAGGAAAATGCTGCAGTGGTCAGGATAAGGGAGAGGCAGAGGTTCAGTTTATTGCAGCGTGGAATCGGCTGCTCCAACAGGTCAGTCCAAGTGGTTCACGCGCCGCTGACCGACCTCAAGGTGAAAGCTAATGCGGCGGTGAAGCCAAGAAGCACCTTCAGAAAGGGCCGGCGGGCCTTCGGGCGTAACTGATGCAGGGAGGGCGCCCTCGCAAGTGCGGCGGCGGGCTTGGACAGCTTGTCGCCCCGTGCAGATATTTTGCCGCCATGCTGCAACTCAGCAGTCGGTGGAGCATCGTCCCTAGCCGCTGACTCTGCCCGGATGTCGACTGTAGGAGCCGGTGAGAGCTTCGCCCGGGTCGACTTCAAGACAACGACAGCCTCGCTGCAAGAAAAAGGCACAATAGAGGCCGCCAGCATCACGTATACTTCGCAGACTTTCGCGCTTATTTCGGGAACGCATCACATAGCAACCGCGGAAGGAAGGGCGGCAGCGTGTGTGAGTGCGTCGATCGCTGCCTTGTGCTGGCCAAGTTGCAGCCCACACGACTGCAACGACTCACCAGCCAGCAACGATGGAGATGGCGGCAATCACTAGCAGCCCAACGCCGAAAGCACCGCCAGCAGACAGCGCCCCCAAAACTTCCGTGCACGGCACTCCATTTTGACTTCCGTCAGACATTCGAGCACAGGACCGGGCCTCGTTTCGAAGCTGCTGGCCTCAGGGGCAGTTTCGCTGACTTCGGCTTCGCTTGCCCCCATGAAGGCTCGGGGCGAATCGAAGAGAGTCAATGGAGCATTCGTACGAAGTATTGGGCCACTTGATGCAAAGGACGCTTGTAGAATAGCACGAAGGCCAAGCCACGGTGTACTTTCGCGCGATGTCGTCGGGCGGCGAGAATGGCGGTTTAAGCCTTTAGCTTGTTTCAGTTCGCACGCACGACACCGCTGCGATATTTGCGAACCAACCAAGGATTTTTGAGGGACTGATGTGTTGAATTGTATTCACGTTGATGATTTTGTTTGATAGTCAGCTGATATTGACGGAATCCGAGGCTCCGACGGAGCCTCCGCCTGCAGGTCACAGCGTGTGACACCGAACCTCAGGCCCGGTGAGTCAGGCTGTGAGGGTCAGACTGCCGCTCAGCTTGACGCTCGGAGCAGGCGCGACTCCGCTTCGCTGCCCGCGCGTTGCCTCCTTCGGCGCGGCACGTTCTCCGCAACAGGCGAAGGCAACGGCGGCAAGCCTACACCCCGCTCAACAACTGCGCCCTCGAGGGGCAGTTTTGCTGCTGTTGCGGCCTCAGCCCCAAACTTTACGCGCGGGTTGTTACTCGCGGTGGGAATGAGCGTGACACGGGAGCCTTCGTCTCCCATCGACAGTGCGCCCGCGCTCTCCGTGTCCCACCCCGCCTGGCACAGGCGCGGGAGCAGAGCAGGCATTCCATGAAACGCGTCTGCGATAGAATGCGCCAGGGCAATCGTTCGCCGCCGATCAAGCGTGCCGGCGGAGCAGCGACCCGGCTCGAGGAACTTGCAGCCGCGCTTCCGTGAGTCGGCCCTGTTTGACGCAGGCGGCGTGACGGTGGCGCTGCTGCCGCGCCATCGCACAACGCCAGCGTAGACAGCTGCCGTCTCCGCAGGGGTGCATCCTGGGGGGAGCGCAACAGCGACGCAAACCCTCTCGCCGCTCTGCATCTGTCGACTGCACCCAGGCAGCAAGCCGCTCACGGCTTCTGACACACTCAGCGGGCGGACGCATGTGGCTACCAATATCGGTGTTGCCTGCGGGCTCTGACTCCCCCGTTGGACGGCAGCAATGTGAGATAGCGGGCTGCTACACGCGCAACCTGCCGCGGCGCACAACGCCTCTTGCCGTGCGGCTGTGAGCGCCACCGAGTGCAGGGCGCGCCAGGGGACGCCGATCCGAATGCTTCGGCACGGCTCCACGGCGGTCGCAGCAAGCCAGCCCGCAGATCCCTCCGCAGGCACCGCAGCTGGGAACGCCGCTGCTCCGTCCCGCGCAGCCGGTCGGGCACCGCAGCAGATCGCACGGTAAAGGCGGGCGCGTCCGCAGCAGGCGGCGTTGGCGACGCGGCGAGCGTATTGAGCAGGGATTGCTGGCTCGAGAGCCGCCACCGCTGCAGGGTGCAGCGGTTGCGACTGCGTGGACACCGCAGCTGCCATCGGCTGCAACGGGTCACTCAGCCCGTCGGGCATTGTCGGGCGCAGCAGAATGCCGAGGCGCGTGCGGTTGAGGGTGCGCAGGTGCAGGCAGCGGACGGCGTAATAGTTCGCAGCCACATGCAGAGCGGTGAGGAGCGTGAATGCGCTCCACTGCACGAGAGGCGACGAGTTGAGGTACCCCGCGAGCATCAGCCCCAGCAGCAGTCCCAGCAGAGTGATCGCCGTCTCCTGCGCGCCCTCCTTCGCCTGCACCTCTGCCACGTTGCTGCCGTGCACAGCGAAGTGCTTGGCGATGGACACGCGGGTCGCGCCCGCAGCCACGCCGCACAGCGCCTTGCACACGTTCGCGCAGCACGTGACGGGGAGGAACCAGCGCGGCCCAGCCAGAGGCGCCAGCAGCTCCACAGTGAGCCCCACGTCATTTATCACATCCGCAAACAGGCGCCAGAAGCGCAGCTCGCCGTCAAACAGGTGCGCGGCGAGGTACGAGAAAGCGAGGGACCCCAGCATGGCGCTGCCGTCCTTCAGAATGAACGTCGTCACGGTGGCCAGCGCTGCGGTCGTTCCCGCGGATCCATCTGCTGCCGCACTCAGGCCGGCCCCCGTCAGGGTCGCGTGCACCGCGAGCACTCCCCGCAAGTAGCTGCACGTGGCTTGCACCGAATCCGCGAGTTGGAACCGAAAGTAATCGGGGGACACTGGGCCCGATGGAATGAACAGGCGTCGCAAAACTGTGATTGGGCCAGAGACGAGGAATCCGGCGCTTTTGCCGATCGCGGAGTCGGCGACGAGGGAGCCGTCAGCTCGGAAACGGCGCAACCCCTCGGCGTGCTCGCTTGTTTCCTCAACCTCCACGCCGGCCGACACCCCAACGGCAGCCATGCCGCACAAAAAACGGGACAGAAGATTCAATTCGCATTGACTCTCCGCGCCCGTCGCGCCGAGGCGTCCTGGGCACGGCGCACAAGAGCCTATCGATGCGCTGCGCTCCTGGTACCGGTAGCTCAACGAACGATCCTGTTCATGAGACGAAGCCCGATCATCTGACTTGGCCATGGAGGCGGCCCACACACTAAGCGGCTCGAATCTTGCTTCGACTGTCAGATTTCGAGCCTCAAGTCTGGGCGGAAGTTCCGATCTAACTGGCCCATGAAGCTTTCAGCTTGCGGACGCCGCTCGGTATCGCGGGTTGGGACGAGGCACCCTGTGTTTGCGCGTGAATCACCTCCGCTTGCATCATTCCGCCCTCGAATTGTCGTTGAAGCAGCCAACATCGAACCACACGTCGTAGGGCACTCGCGCGTTTCTCGCCGCCCTCGCGGCCAGGCAGAACATGGCCGGTGCAGACCACGACGCGTTCCTGGTGCCAGGCGGCGCATCTGATCTGCTCCCAACAAACACGCAAATCTTCAGTTCAACGGTGCGGTACGGAAAACCTTGGTACATCACCGTGTGGTCGGGGACGCTGCTCGCTGTCATTCTGGCCGCTGTTGCGGCGTCTTCGTCTGGCGGCGGCGGTGCAAAGGGTGGGCTGTGGGGTGGTGCATTTGCTGTGGCGTTGGTGGCTACAGGGATATCGTGGGCTCTGGGACGGCTCTACACACGCCAGTATGCCGCCTCCTTGAAGGCGGGCGAGTGGCACCAGGGGGTGGTGTGCTTCCCGTCTGGGGACGTTGTAATTCGCTTCCAGGGCCTCTTCTCCAGCGTCGATCGCACGATCGAGGCAGCATATCTGTCCCGCGCGCAGGTGGAGCGCCGGTGTTCGCCGCTGCACCTGCGGCCGCGCAACTATTTGAAGCTGTATTTTCTTCAGATCGACGCGAGGCCAGCCTGCGTGGCGGTGTGCGAGGACGACCTACGTGACAGCGTGGTGCGCATTGCGGAGTACATCAACACCCTGAAGGGGCAGCAGGCTGCCAGCCACTACGGCTTCCCCAGCGCAGGGGGGTTTGGCAGCCCCTTGATTTGAGCTGACGAGCTTACACCCGCCCTCGCGAGCGATGCTGACAGCAGCCTGACACATTGGCCCGATGCATAAGTCGCGGACACACCCACCGCCGTTAGGCTCACTTACAGCGCATGGTTTGCGGGGTCACACCAGCACGCTGCAGCTGTGGGCCACGCGCCCGTGGCCACTCCTGGTTCGCCATTGTGCACCCGCGCCGCAGCTACCGATATTCGCAAGCGACGGCGTTTCCACGCGCGCGTTGGTGTCGTCCTTGATCAGCGCTGATCGTAGGTCACACGGTCGTATCGAGCTCCGACGTGGGCAGTAGGCGCCGCGTGCAGGATGCGACGAACAGCCGGCCGGTTGATGGGCGTGGCACATTTGAGCTTAGTGCAGCAGCGCTGTTGTAGACAAGTAGTGGCGTGGGCTACATGCCGGCGGGAATGCGCAACAAGCAACCTTCAATTTTGGATGCGGCCCTGGCCAATCAGTACACACGCATTCCGCATCTGCCTCGGAGGCTCGGCGCAACGCACCACCCCGTAATAGACGGCCAGCGCGGGAAGCCACCGACCAGCCCGCACCGCGAGCCGCCCACGGCACAGTGAGAATTCACTCCTTCGGCGCCTTTGCCGCCACGCCGGGCCCCTCGCCCCCTCCCTGGGTCTTCGGGAAAAGGTTGCCCCTTCCGCCGCTGGCTCCCTCCGGGCCGAGGTGCCGCCCGCCCGGCAGCCCCTCCCCGTCCTCCGCGCGCCCCAGGATGCCGTGCGGCGGCTCAGTCAGCAGCGGGGGCGACCCCGGGATCTGTCTCTCCCCCCTGTGCGTCCTGAACATGCGCACCGCGTACTGGCCCGCCTCGTGCGAGCGCAGCTGCGCCACCAGGGAGCGGAACTCGTCGGACAGGCGGTCTATCGGCGGCAGCGCGCCGCCGAAGCCCTCCCACGGCTGCACCATCAGCACGGGGGCCGCCAGGGCGCAGAAGGAGATGTCGGCAGCCGTGAAGCGCTCGCCCGGCAGCAGGAAGTCGCCCTTGTGCGCGTGCAGGCGCGCCCCCACGTCGTCAAAGGCGCGGAAGATGGCGTCGCGGGAGCGGGCCACCCGCTCCCTGTCCAGGCCCAGCCGGCCCAGGGCGCCTGCAACGTTGCGGCAACGATGGTGGAATCGGACAGGGCATCAGGGGCGATGGAGGCAGCAGGCGGCTCAACGGAAGTTATGGGCCGTGCGTGCGACGCCGTCACCGCGCAGGCAGCAGAATCGCCACCCCACACTACACCAGCGGTTACCTCCACAGAGCACAGTGCGGGTGTCGGCAAGGCACGAAGCCGCGGACGCAAGACACCCCGAGCCGCGACGGACGCAGGCGCACGGAAGCCCCGGGTTGGTGTGAGCGGAGTGCAGGGCGAATGGAACGGCAGCGCACGTTGCAGCATTCCGGCACCAGCTCTCTGCCTCTGCGCTGCCACTGCAGCAGCTGACTCACCCCGTGCCTGAGGCCACATCAGGCGCAGCAGCTTCGTCTGGCGCGGCCCGCAGTTGTCCTCGAAGCACTCGAACAGCAGCGGCACGTCCTGCAGCAGGTGCGAGTACGCCACGCGCCGGGTCTGCGTGCCCAGCCGGTCGTGGTACTCCCGCTCCAGGTCGAGCACGCGCTGGCGGAGGCTGGGGTCCTGCGGGTGCTCATACAGGCTGGTGGCGGGGGTGCCAAATGTCTTGTCCGCGTACTGCAGCGGGGGCGCGCACAGGGGTGAATGCAGGCGGCATCACACGGGAGAGGGAGCGCCAGGTGCGCCAACGCCATCGCGCCAAAAGACCGCCATGCGCGTCCTGAAGCGGCGTCCTTCTTGCTGACTTTGGCTTATTCAACTGGGCACGTGGCACACGACACGTATGCTCCAGCTCGGCGACTGGCCCGGGCCCACCACTTGCGGCGTTGCATCCGCCACTAAGACCATACCGCAGGCGCAAACACACCCACCATTGAAATGTCTGCACTGTTATGAATCCGCTCGCCCTTTGGCGTCACCAACAGCGGCGTGCTCAGCCGTGTGGAAGCTGCGAGGCGGCGCACGACGTGAAGGCATGGGAGATTTTTTCGACGGCAGTGCAGCAACCGCATCTGCGGCCCGTCCGCTGCTGCAGACGGCTGGCGTCGTGCTGAGCAATCCATTGTCTCTTGTCAGTTATATGTCAAGCTTAGGCGCTGATGCGCCGCCGTCCAGTTGACTGCTCGTGAGCGCGCACCTTTGTCCGCGGACTTGCCCGTTGAAAGCCCGCCATTCTTGATCACGCCCCAGGTGCTCAGGATGGGAAGGTACCCATCTTCAATGTACGGCACGCGGTGCCAATCCAGAGCCCACCGCGCCTTCTCTGCATGAGGTGCCGGAGTTCGTTGCTGATGTGATACACGCCTCCGATGACGCTCACCAACTGTTTGGCCCAGCATAGTGCGCGCACCGTTAAAGTGACTGAAACGAATTGTAATCAGTTTGTGGGCCCCGCGCTTTGTCGCCGCTATCGCAGCCATGTCTCAGAAACGACCGCGCGCGGGCTGCCGCTCCGAAGTGCGAGAGCTCGTACGCAGCGGAATCGCCGTCAATGCAGCAAGGAAGAGCGATTCAGAGAAACGCAACGAACTTGTCCACGCCGCCAGCAAACACCTCAAGAGTGGAGCACTCCCTCAGGCTGATCTTGGTTGAAAGATCCAGGTCGCGTCCCTCAGTGCATTTCACACACTGAGCTGTGCGAGGAAGCATGTCTCCAGACTCGTTTCGCAACCGCATACGCGTGAAGGCGCAACCAAGAGCGCCAGCGCAAATGCAGGGCGGTTGTTGCTGAAAGGGCTGGAACCCAATTTTGCCATCCGTCACTCCTCCCTTGCCGTCAGTGCTGCAACGAAAATCGCCCTAAAAGCAGTAATGGGCCAGGGAGACAAAACGGCGCATTCGCAAAGCCCGAAGACCTACGCTGGCCGGGGTGCCAGACTCTGGTTTACAACGCGGTGGTCTCCACTGCCCGTTGTGTGCCGCTGGGGTAGATCGGGGCATTGGGACCGTTCCCTACTCGCAGCTGGGACGGCTGCGGCGCTGTTCTGCTCCACGACCGATTTTTGAACGAACGTGTGATATTCATCGCCCGGGGCATTCTGGATTCGGTCTCTTCGTTTCAGGCGATCTGACATGGCAGCGGCTGGATCACAGCGCGCCACCCGGTGGTTGTTCCTGTCTGCCGAGCAGGAGAAGGCGGCAGCCGTCCGCGATGTCCTCCTCAATTGTGTTGACGCCGAGGAGGCGTGGGCGGCTATGGCGCCGTCGGTCGCAGACGCCGCGGCGGACGTTCGCGGCCAGCTGCAAGCAGAGGCCGCCGCCGCCGGCGAGCAGCCGCCGCCGGCGAGCAGCCGCCAGCCGGCGAGGAGTTCCGCATCCCCGATCCGCGCCGCGCCCTGAACCTGCTGTGGCAGCGCCTGGGCGAGGGGCGCATGTACGAGCTGACGCGGCGCCTGGAGCGGCGCGCCGTCGCGTACGCGGCCAACTGCACGGTCTGCTTCGCGAGCGACGCCGCCTTCTGCGGGTCGCCCTCCTGCCGCCGCGTGAAGGTGCGCCTGCAGGACGTGCTGACGGGCGTGCGCGGGCTGCCGCTGCACCTGCAGGTGTACCTCTCCGACCTGTGGTTCGGCTACACGAAGACGCGCCTGCTGCTGGCGCCGCTGCCTGCGATGGAGGGGATGAGCGAGCATGCGCGGCGGGTGCTGCCCGGGCTGGACAACACGGCGCGGCAGGACGCGCTGACGATCGGGGGCTCGGGCGTGGGCGTGGACACCCTGCGCGGCAACAGCATCCTGCTGCTGCTGTGGGCGCGGGCGGGCGGGGTCGGCACCCCCGCGTTCAACGCCATGACGGCAGACGTGCAGACGGCCGTGCGCGCGATCGACCACTGCGTGCGCTGCAAGCCGCCGTCGCAGCCGCAGGCGGGAGGCTTCGGCGGGGCGGGGGCGATGCTGCCCGGGCACTGCACGGTGGTTGAGGCGTGCGACGGGCGGCGCGACCTCGTGCAGGCGCAGGTGCGAGCCCTCATACGCGCGCAGATGGACCCGCTGGCGCACGCCGTGATCCCGCACCGCAACCTGCTCGCCTTCGCCCTTGCGGAGGACCTGGCCGCCGCAGGCACCGTGCCCGCCACCTCCACCGCAGCGGCGGCGGCGGCGGCGGCTGCAGCGGGCAGCGCCGCGAGCGCTGCGGGCGCGGCTGCGGGCTCCGCGTCGGGCGCCTCCGCCGCCGCTGCGGCCGCCGCCTCTGCGTCCGCAACCTCATTCCTCGGCCTGCCCTACTTCGCGGGCCTCGCCCCCGCGCACAACTTCGTCTCCGCGGCGCTGGAGCGCCTGCACGAGGCCCTCTGCAGGGCCGCGCTGGAGCCCCCGGGCCTGCCCGGCCCCACCGCACCCTCCGCCTCCGCCGGCATGACGCGCGAGGCGGTGGTGGCCGCGGTGCGCGCCTCGCAGCCCGCGCTGCAGCGTCTGTCGGACCTCTTCCTCAAGATGGCCCTCTTCGCCTCCTCCACGCCAGACGCGTCCGCGGGCAGCGCCGCGGCTGCGGCGGCGCAGGCGGCCCGCACCGCCCTCATCATGGGGTTTGACTACCTCGCCGAGGCGGCGGGGGAGAGCAGCGGCGGGGTGAGCGCCGCAGGGGCAGCGGCAGCTGCTGGTGCCGAGGGCGCTGCAGTACCAGGCAGGGGCGCACCTGCAGCAGCCGCTGCGGAGGAGGGGCGCGGCGCTGTGCCTGCGGGGGCTGCCTCCAGTGAGCGAGACTCTGCGGGCAGGCAGCTGGCGCAGGCGGGGGACGTCCCCGGCAGCGTGGGCAGCAGCGCCCTCGTTGCCCCTGGGGCCGCCTCCGCGGCAGCGCAGCCGCTGCCCCTCGGGTTCACAGCCCTGACCGAGATGTCTGCTGCGGTGGCGGAGGGGCTGCCCTACCTGCTCGGCACCCACCTCGCAGGGCGCAACCCCGGCCTGCTTGCGGGGCGCAAGGTGGCCTACACGGGGTCGGGAGCCCACCTGCAGGTGCTGGCGGCAGCGGGCGCTTCCCTGGGCCTGCACACCTCAGCGCGTTACGCGGGGCTGCTGCAGAGCGTCGCCGCGATGCAGCCTTTTGCAGCCACCGCGCTGGCGGCCCGTGCGCGCGGCCTGCCCTCCGCCTACGGAGGCACGGCCATCGCGCCGGGCACGCGACCTGCAGGCGTGCAGGCGCAGCTGCAGGCCCAGCTGCAGGCGCTGGTGGCGGCCCCGGGGGGCGGCGTGGGCGGCAGCCGCAGCAGCCTGCACGCGCTGTTGGTGGGCACGGGCGGGGGCAGCGGCGACGCAGCAGCAGCCGGTGGTGCCTCGTCGTCCCTCGTGCTGCCTGGCGGGGAGGGCAACGTGCTGGCGGTGTGGGCCAGCGACGGGAAGGCGCAGGCTGCCCTGGCCCTGCCCGCTGCCCTCTCGCCCCTCCTCTTCACGGGGGCGGCGACGGCAGCCGCGGCGGCCCCCGGCGGCGGCGCCAACACCGCTGCAGCGAGCGCAGCCGCCATGTCCCGCGACCGCGAGGCAGCGGGCGCGGGCTTCCCAGGGGGCGTCGGCCTGGACGCCGTCACCGCCGACCTGCTCTCGCACGCCTTCGCCGCGTTCGCGCGA
>Ga0208629_100399_pt1 | contig 21346 bp, 16 predicted proteins | sample LakWasMet19_HOW5_2_FD_183865 | JGI IMG/M metagenome (GOLD analysis project Ga0208629, IMG submission 183865) | Freshwater sediment methanotrophic microbial communities from Lake Washington under simulated oxygen tension - Sediment Metagenome... | ecosystem: Environmental > Aquatic > Freshwater >... | reverse complement strand
GGCTGCCCATCCGGCCCATCGCCCACGCTGCCCACGCCCGCAAAAGGCCACGTGTGAGTGTCGTTCCAGGCGAATACCTGTGCAACCTGCGAGCTGCAACCGAGGCCGCGAGCGTAGGGGATGCCAACAACCACGGCAACGGCGCTATCAAGCACAACACCGTTCGGCAGAATCTGCAGCTCCGCGTCGGTGGAGAACGGAGCAACCACGCTGACCAGGCCCGTTGCAGTGGCGACGAACAAGGTATCCGCAAAGGAGTCATAGGCCGCCGCGGCGGGAGCGCCAAGGGAGCTCTGGCGCGCAGCTCCGCTTGTTGGGGGTGCGGCAGTGCCGTCGCCTGCCAGCGTTATGATTGTCACCCCATCAGGGCAGCTTCCAAGAGAACCGGCCCTGACCAGCACGCAGGCGAGCGCAAGCGCGCCGAACCGAATGATTGCGGCGCGGCATCGCGGCATGTTACGGCACGACGGTTTGCCAGGACTGCGACTGGCTGAGGCCAAATGAAATACCACTCAGCTAGTGCGCACATCTTTCATTTGGCCTCATGGCTCATGGCGTTCGTAGACGCCGTAACAACCGGGCACGCTGCATTTGCGGCAATGGACGAGAAATCTTCGGATGTGACAGCACAGAGCGACATGGTGCATGGTCTCTTGTGGTATTGCTCGTTGATCAGTTTCTACGATATGGGCTTGCAAATTGTGCGGCCAGACAGATGAGAGCGAAAAAGTCAACTTCTCCGCGGACAGCTCCACGCGCGCCAAGGAAGTGGGCATGGCCGAGGCTCGGGTGGTAGCAATCTCGAACCGGCCGTTGCCACCCAGGCACTCTGCCGTCTTGTATCCTTGAGGTGCACTCGATTCGGTCCGTTTGCTGCGCAGCTGTGGCAACCCGTGCAGGCTCGAGGGGTCGACCGAAGTCCGCCCAGCCTGCTCGGTGTGAAGCAGTTGCGCGCTTGCAGTGGGTGGGGCAACCATCCGTGTGTTGGTCTCACTGCTTCACATCGGGTTTGGGGCGAGCCGGAGCTCAGATCACCGACCTCACCTGCTTGCGATGGACGACTATGATCCATTTGCGCTCGATTATGAGGAGGATGCATTCAATTTCGCGGCGCCGACCATCCCTGTAGCGCCGGTCGGCAGCGATGTGGCCGGTGGCGAGGGCGGAGCTGCTACGAGACCTGCCATCGTGCTGCACAAGAAGCAGGACAACGGAGCGCCGCTGCCAGCGGCCTCTTCTGCTGCAAACGACGGCAGCGAGGATACTACTGCGCCAGGCAGCTCCGACGCCTATCCCCGCGCCCCTATCCGCACAGCGCGGTTCAAGAGCCAGCTGGCTGCCGGGGAGCAGAGCGCAACCGCAGCGGATACCGCGGGCGGCAGCACGTCAGGGGCGGACGCAGCGCCCGGCGCCGCTGCGGCGAGTCAGAATGGCGGTTCTGGAGGCTCCTCTACCGGTGCTGCGGAGTCGGCGAAAGCGGTGCGAGCCCCCGCTGCGCCATCCGCCTGGGGCAGCTTGGCGAAGCCACTCGCGCCAGCGCCAGCGCCAGCGGCTGCTGCTCGCATCGCAGCGGCCTCGCCCGGAGGGGAAGCGTCCCACCACGAGTTTGACTTCTCCGCCGCAGCCTCGACCGCTGCGGCGGGGGCCTCCGCAGGCAGCGACGGCGCTCGTCGGGGGCCTGGAGGGGCGGACAGGGAGCGGGAGGGCAGGCCTCAGCAGCTGCCGCACGGCAGGCCCCGCGACTCGGAGCCTGGGGGCGGGCGCCGGGAGGGTGGCGGCGGCGGCAGGGATGCGCGCAGCAGCCGGCCGCACGATGCATTCGGCAGCCGCGAGCCCTTTGGGGGCGGCAGGGGCTACGAGCCACACCCTCCCCCCTACCCCGTCCCCTACGGGCCGCACCCGGGGGACCGCGACTTCAGAGACAGGGACCCCCGGGGGCCGCTCTTCCAGCCCCCGCACCACGACCCCTACGGGCCCCCGCCCCCTCACCACTTCGCGCCCCCGCCTCCCCACTTCTTTCACCACCCCGCCGGCGGCTACCCGCTGTACCCGCCCCCGCCGGGCCCCTACGGCCACCCCCTGCCCCACCCTGACGCTGCGGGGCCGCCCTACGGCCACCCGCTGTGGCGCGAGCGGGAGGGGAGGCCGGAGGGGTTGGACCCCCGGGCCGCAGCGGCAGCCCCTGCGGCGCAGGGGAGCGCGCTCGCAGGCGCAGGCATCGCTGCAGCCGTCACCGCATCGATCGCCGCCGCGGCGGCGGGGACGTGTGCAGGGGCCAGCGGGTCGGCGCCGCCGCAGGGCGCAGCAGCTGCCGCGCCTGCCGCCGCACCTGCCGCTGCACCTGCGGGGCCGCCGCGGCGGCGGAACGCGTCTGCGGGCCAGCAGCCCGGCCTGCACCTGTCCTACATGGACGACCCAGCCTTCCAGAGCACGCTGCTGCAGGCGGCGGAGGGCGCGGCTGCGGGGGGCAGCGAGGGGCCGCTGCAGGCAGCTGCTGCTGCCGTGGCATCCCCGCCGCTGAAGCGCCCGGCGACCTCCGCCTCCGCAGCAGCGGCGGCGAATGACCCTGCCGCCGCTGCCGCCAAGCGGGGGAGGGGCGCGCAGGGGGCTGCCACTGCGGCTGCTGGCGTTGCTGCGGAGGGCGGCAGGGCGGAGGGGTCGCGCGCCAAGCGACAGCGGGTCAGCGGGGAGCGCAGCCGCAGCAAGGCCGGCAGGAGCAGCAGCAGCAAGGCCGGCAGGAGCAGCAGCAGCGGCGGCGGCGGCGGGGACCGGGAGAGAGCCCGCGCCGTGGCCGCAGCTGTGCGCAGCCGGGATCGGGCGGAGCGCTTCATGCTCAAGGTGACGGCAGCGCTCAAGGCGGAGCTCTACCCCTTCTACGCGCCGCACGCAGCAGCGAGCCACGCGCGCCGCCTCGCAAAGGCGCGGGAGGGCGGTGCAGCAGCAGCAGCAGCAGCCCCAGGCGAGGGGGAGGGCGTGCCGCCCGTCGTGGTGTCTGTCCACGGGGCCCCCGTGTCTGTCCCCCCCTCCGCCTTCCTGCGCGACAGGGCGGACTTCAAGGCAGCGGGCGCCAAGCTGCGGCAGCGCATCAAGGACAAGCTCTGTCCGCGCGACCCGCTCACGGGGCAGCGCACCGCCCCGCGCCGCTACTCGCGCACCTCCACCGGCGGCTACATCCGCAAGTACGTGGCGGCGTACATGGCCAGCAGGGCCGCGGCGAAGGCGGCCAGAGCGGGGGGCGCGGCGGCTGCGGGCGCGCCAGCAGCGGAGGCGGGGCCTGGTGCGGGAGCGGACACGGCTGCCGGCGAGGGCGCGGAGGCCGGCGAGGGCGATGCCGCAGGCATGGAGGCGCCGCCGGCCGAGGGGGAGGGCGGGGCTGCAGGCGAGGCTGACGCGGAGGCGGAGGCGCCGGGGTCAGACTCCGAGTCCGACGACGGCGGGGAGGGCGAGGGCGAAGCTGCCAGTGACGCCGAGGCCGAGGAGGGCGGGGAAGGGAGGGGGGCAACGACAGCTGCCGCTGGCGCCAACGACATGCTGGCAGACATATTCGAGCCAGGGGCAGCGAACGGCGCTGAGGCCGGGAGCGGTGCAGCGGGGGAGGGCCAGGCGTCCTGAGGCTGCAGCTGCGGGCCGCCACCGGTGGCAGCATGCGTCAGCGCTCGTCGCTCCGTTCAAAATGACGGTACGATATCGAGTTCGGCCGCTGCGATCCCCCACCGACGGGACGGGCTCGCAAGTAACCCCGGGCTTCGCAGCGGCTGCTATGAACCCCCCGCCCGGGCTCGAGCCTTGAAGCCTTCGCAACACTCAGCTGTGGAACGCATCAGTCGATCGCCCTCGCGTGAGAGACTTTAACAAGCGTGGCGCCTCCAAGTGCGCACAGGGCGGCGAGCGCGCCGAGGAACATCATCAGCGACATCATGATCAGCCCGATCGTGTAGGTGGAGTAGAGCGGCGTCGCACCTGCTGGAATGGTGGTGCCGGATTGCCCCGGCGCTGCCCTCGGCGACAGCACCAGTACCAGCACAATGGCCAGCATGAGCACGCCGCCAACGACGTACAGCCTGCACACGGGAGAAGCGATGCGCACACAGTCATCACGGGTAACGTCCGCCGCGTCGTCACGCCGCCAACCCGGAGCTCGCGCGCTCGCCAAACCCACGATTGGCGTTTGAAGACGCGACCGACGATGCAGAGCAGAATCCACAGGATGGCGAACGCAACGATGAGAAACGTGCCGATGCCCACGCCGAGGAGGCGGATGTTGTCAGCCATGTCAGCCCGTTGCTAGATAGCGGTAAACAACTTGGCGCAGGTCAGCGCTGCAGCTGAGTGCCCGCTGTGAACCAAACCAGCTGATTGTGTGCCAAAACACGGGTGCGCACCGCCCAGCAGTCGACCTCCTCGCTGCCAACGTTGCACAACAGTTTGCGAATATGATATCGAAATCGGATATTTTAAGCAAGGCTTGCCCGCAATACAATGCAGCAAAGAAGACTTCCCACTGCACGCACATCGCCTCGAAGTTCCCCGCGATCGTAGGGTCCGCACATGATGCATTGATGCGGCCTGCCGTGTTTGCAGTGATGAATTATCTCGGCACGAGTCCGACGTGACGAGTCGAACTGGCGACTCCGAGTCGCGAGTCGGTGGCTGGACCGGAGGCTCGAACGAGTCTTGGCGGGTCGTTTTGGGAGAAGGACCTGGAGCCCGAGCCTTCAAGCCGCGGAATACCACGAAGCTTGGCAGCCGAGCCGCTCGCGAGCACAGCCGGCGGCACTGCCCCGGCAAAGCACAGGATACCCACGTGCTGCGCCCCCTGAATGGACTGCCCCGGTGCAGCACCCTGGCAGCAACGTGGCGGTGCTCCGCCGCGCCAGCTCGCTGGCGGCTATCCTGCCCTACGCCTTGCCCGCGTAGAATGCCCGGGACGCTGCGGCCACCAGGTCCTCCCACACCTCAGGCAGGCTCAGGTGGGCCAAGGCGTGGTCACGGGCGTGACCGCTGCCTGCGGGCGCCCCCTCTGCCCCCGCGCTCGCAGCCCTCGAGCCCTTAACCTTGGCGGCAGCGGCGGGCAATCCCAGCTCCCGCCTGATCGCGCTCAACGTCGCAGCATGCGCCGCAGCCGCCTCGCCGCCCGCGTGACCGGCGGCGCCACTCTCGCCGCTGCTGGCGCGCCGACGGCCGCCCTGGCGACCCTTGCGGCCGCCCTTGGCGGTCGGCCCGGCAGCCACGCCCACGACCACGTGCAGCGGCAGCGGGTGCGGCGCCGCCGCCCACTCGAACGCCAGCGCAGCCTGCACGTCTGCGGGGGTGACCTGCTCGTAGAAGGCCTGCATGCCGTAGAGGGCGGCGGCCACGGAGCGCCGGCTGCCGTGGAAGCCCCCCTGGTGCTGCGCCAGCCGTATCCAGTACCCGTTGGTGCGCAGGTTGGATGCGATCTCATGCACCACAGGCGTGCGCGCCTCCTCCACCTCCGCGGCGCTCAGGGGCCACCCGCCGCTCAGCGTGCCCACCAGCACTCGCACAGCCGCGGCGAGCACGGTCGCGGTGTGGGCGGGGATGGGTGTGGCCGTCACGTGCCCGAACCCGCCCTGCCTGAACTCATAGCCTGAGAGGCTGAAGCCTGCGCTGTAGCAGCTGCCGCTCTCGTCCCGCAGCACGCGGTACATGCGGTTGTTGATGACCTCAGACCACACGTTGGCGCAGCGGTAGAGGAAGAGGGGGTGGCGCCGGTTCACGCCCCGGACACTGGGAGGGCTGCCGCTGAGAGGGGCGGATGCCGCGTGGCGGACAGCCTCCGCAGAGGGGCCAGGCAGCAAGACGGGCAGAGCAGCCGTATCGAAGCCCGGGGACAGCGCTGCCAGAGCCGCGTCAACGTCGCGGAGGGAGAGCGAGCCGGAAGCCAGCAGTGACCCTGCAGCAGCGCCTGCTGCGGAGCCTGACGCGGCTGCAGCTGCCGCGGCCCTCCCCGCCTGCGCCACCATGTCCTGCCAGTACTTGCCGAGGGCGGGGCAGGTGGCGGAGAGGATGCAGCGGCTCTCCCGCTCCTGCGGCACCGTGAGGACGCGTCCGGACAGCAGCACGGGGGGCAGGGGCACCCCCACGGGGCGAGGCACCGGCGTGGCGGTAGCTGGCGCATCCGCACCCACGGCACCTGGCGACGCTGCAGCGGTTCCGGCTGCGGCGCGCCCCAGCGCTGCCAGCATGTCGGCCACAGAGCCGGAGAAGGGAGCCACCCAGGCCAGGTGGCCGGACGCGTCAGTGAGAGGCGGCACCCACTGCTCTACCTCGCCGCCAGTGGCAGCGTCGGCGGCGGTTCCCTCAGCGGGCGCCTCAGTGCCAGCGGTGCTTGCACCCGTGGACGCCCCAGCCGCCGCCCTCTCCCCTGTCCCCTCCAGCACCCGCAGCAGGGAGGCGTGAAGCCGCATGGCTGAGGCCAGCTGCGGCGGCACCGGCAGGGTCTCGCGGTGCAACTTCACAGTGGCAGCCGCGGCGGCAGCTGCAGCGGCCTTGCCGCGGGTTTTTCGCATCCTGCTGCCGGCAGGGCGCTTGCCGGGGCCGCGCTGCTTGCTGCCGTGGCTGTGCTCGCAGCTGCCATGCGTATGCGAGACGTCGTGAGGCTCCGCACCCTCACCCTCGCCCTCGCTCTCGCCCTCCTCCTCGTCGCTGGCGTCGCCCCCCGACGCAGGCTGCGGCCCCGCAGGTGACAGCGCCGTGACCGTGTCCCCCGCAGCGGGGGTCACGTAGGAGGAGGGGGTGAGGGCACACAGGGGGGAGAGGGGGTCACAGTACACAGGACCCGCAGCGCCACCCAGGGAGGCGGCGCCCGTACCCACGCCAGCGCCAGCGCCTGCGCCGCCCGCATCCGCCGGCAGCGGGGCCAGGTGACGGCCCGCAGCCTCTGGCGTCCAGGGCCCGAGGTAAGCTGCCACCAGCGCCTCGACCTCCCACCAGGCGCAGTCGCCCGTCACCACCAGCTGCAGGTTGCCCGGGTGCAGCTGCGCCGCCATGCAGCCCTGCAGCATGGCCGTCGGGTAGGAGCGCACCGCAGAGGGCGTGGGCACCTGCACGCTGGCCTCCCCGTGCCCGTAGCTGTCCAGCACGAGGGCGAGGTCTGTCAGCTGTTCCAGGGAGGTGGGCAGGTCAGCCAGCTCGGACGCCTTGTCCTCGCGGCACCGCGCAAGCGCCCCCTCGTCCCACTCGCAGGCGAAGAGGAACAGGTGCAGCAGCTGCAGGATGTGCGAGAGGGCCACGCCAGACTCGGAGAGGGCTCCCCCACCCACCAGCAGCGCGCTAGGGGCGGCTGCGGCAGCGGCGGCGGTGGCGTGGATGCCAGCCGCATCTGTGGGCAACGTGGCGACCCCGCCATCGCTGCTGGCGCCTACCTCGGCGATCGCACTGCCTGAAGAGACAGCGCTGCATGTGACGGCCAGGGTCTCTGCGGCCGCCGAGGAGGACATCGAGAGGCCCCACAGGCCGCAGAGGCGCTCAATGGTGGCCGCAGCGTGCCCGCCCGCGGAGGAGGAGAGTAGCGCGCGCAGGGCGAGGTCAGAGGCGCCCGCGGGGAAAGGGGGCACAGGGCTGCCGCTGCCGCAGCGAGGGCCGTATCGGGCCGCCTCCGGCCAGTAGCCCCAGCCCGTGGCGCCCTCGACCTCCTTGCCGCCCCGGGCCAGCAGCGTGACAGCCACGGTGTGTGGCTCGTAGCGTGAGGGCCTGTACACCAGCTGCATGCCGTTGCGCAGGCGCAGGGTGACGAGGCCGCTCAGGGGGTCCACGCACCTGAAGGAGGAGGGCAGGTCAGGGGCAGCGCCCGCGGGGGGTGGGCTGCTGGAGCTGGAGCTGTCGGCGCCGCTGTGCGGCGGCAGCATGATAGGGGCGACGTCGTTCAGGGAGAAAGGGGCCAGCGCAGCGGACGCTGCAGCGGCGGCGTCGGGGGCAGGCAGCGGCTCGTACCACGCCTGCGCAGGCGCGGTCGCTGCCGCCTCCTCTGCGGCCATCGCCTCCCGCGCCCGCAGGCCCAGCGCCGCGGCAGCTGCCGCCTGTCGCGCCGCCACGGCAGCGGGGGCGACCAGGCAATCCGGCAGGTCAATGTCGGGCGCGGGCTGCAGGGGGCGGCCGTCCTCCTCCGCGTCCGCCTGCGCGATGGCCGCCAGCAGCTCCACCGGCAGTAGCATGCGAGACAGCTGAGCGCCGCCCTTGTGGCCGCGGCCGCCGCTCCCTACCGAGCTGCCGCTGCCCACACCAGATGCCCGGCTCCCAGCGGAGGAGAGGCGGCGGTGACGGGAGCCGGCGGGGCTGCTGCCAGCCTCGCTGCCGCTTGCAGACTCGTCGCCCTCCTCCTCACCCTCGCCCTCCTCGTCGTCCTCCTCATCCTCCTCGTCCTCGTCCTCTTCGTCATCGGACAGCAGACGCGCCAGTCTGCCGCGGCGCGAGGCGGGGGCGCGCTGGGCGAGCCGCTCCAGCAGTCCGCCCGCAGCCCCCGCGGAACCCCCCTCGACGCCCTCGCCGCCCTCCTCCCCGTCCACCGCCATCTGCATGCGGTCTGCAGCCCCGGGGATGGCGTCTGCCACCGTGTCCAGCGGCCCGGGCGCGCACACAAACAGGGAGAGGGCGAGGCCGCTGGCTGCGAAGAGGGATGGGGTGACTGCCGCCTCCTGGGCCAACTGCAAGCGGTGCTGCTCAGGCACCGGCAGCTGCGATGCCGCTTGCGCCGCAGCCCAGGCGGCAGCAGCGACGGAGCTAGCACTCGCGCCATCTGCAGACGCCGGTGCCTGAGCGGCAGCGAGCGTGCCTGCGGCTGCCCTTGCCTCGCCCACCACCGTCTCAACAAACCCCAGCAGCTGCAGCAGGCGCTCTGCCGCGCGCGCAGGCGTGATGTCCGCGGCCACGGCCTTCACCCACTCCCACTCCTGCGCCGCGGAGGGCATGGCCGACCCCGTGTACACTGCCCCCTGCAGCTCCTCCAGCACCTCGGCGTGCTCCTCGCTGGCAGCCCGAGCCGCAGAGTCCCGCACGTCCTTCAGCACCGCCTGCACCGCCAGCTGCAGCTCCTTGGGGGGCAGCCCGTGGCGGCGCAGGCGCAGCGCCTCGCGGAACGCCAGCGTGACAGCAGAGCGCCAGCGCGGGTGGGCGGAGGGGGAAGTGGCGGGCGGCGCAGCAGCCTCACCAACCGACGCCGGTGCGTCGTCGACTGCTGCTGCAGGGGCGCCCCCGATCGCTGCCGCGTCGTCCTCCACCTCGGCGGCCACCTGCAGGCCGACGAAAGCGCAGCCCTCCTCCGCCGCGGGGCTGTCGTCCCAGCTGAGCGAGCTGAACACGGGGGCAGCGGAGGCTGACCGCAGCGCGCTGATGCGCATGTCGAAGGCTGACGAGAGTACCACGTCAAGCACCATGGCGGCGAAGGCAGCCCTGCTGGACAGCACGTGGTGCTCCCGCAGGGGCCGCTTCGAGGAGAGGGACAGGGCGAAGCGCGAGAGCAAGGGCGTCTGCACGATGACGAGGGGCCGAGAGGGCGGCCTGTCGTAGACGTGGGGCAGGGGCGGGTGCGCGTTGGGGAAGGGACGCATGGGCCGCAGCAGGCGGCCGGGCGCAGGTCCGGGGATGAGCGCCAGGGAGGGGTCGGAAGATGGAGGGGCCGCAGCGCCAACAGACACCCCCGTTGCAGCTGGGGGGGCAGGGCTGCCCTCGGGGGCGGGCTCTGCGGTCTCGCTGCCGCCCTCTGCCCCGAACAGAGTTGTCACAAGTCGCATCACATCTCCGTACTGCGGGGCATAGGGGGCTGGCTGCGGGCCGGGCGAGGAGGGCGCTGACGGCAGCGCTGCGGCCGAGGCGGCGGCGTCCCCGGCATCCGCAGGGGCAGCCGCAGCTGCTGCAGCGGGAGCGAAGGGCCCAACGATGTAAAGGGTCATCAGTTCGGGCCTGTACCACCTGCGGTAGAATGCCCGCATGGAGTCAGGCGAGGCCGCCTTGACGCAGGAGAGCAGGCCGATGGGCATGCGGTGCGGGAGTACCGTCTCTGCAGGGAGGGGTCAGAGGGTGGAGGGGAGGCCAGGGGCATGCACGCGAGGGGCGGCAAAAGGTGGAGTGGCAGGTGCGGAGCCATGCGGCAGCGCGCTTACAAGACACAGCCAGCTTCACGTTGAGGGAGTATCTCCATCACGGGGTGAGCTGGCTGGTGCCCGCTGCCACACCATCACAACCGATGGTGCTGAGATCTGCACACGAAAAGCCGCGCCTGCAGGCCCCTGCACACCAAGTTTGCACGGCATCACTCACCCGCGTGCACCTGCGCGACGGCCGCGCACTCAACCCTGTACTCTGCGGTGTTACGCATCTGTGCCTCCGACAGCACCGCTGACTTCTCCTTCTCGCAGGCCTCCAGCGGGAAGGTGGCCCTGAAGGCCATCTGGTGCAGCACGTGCAGCAGCGTGGGCAAATTGCTACCCGCGATATCGGGGTCCACCGAGCCCAGAACCTCCTTGAAGGAATCGCTGAAGCGGCTGTCAGCGGCAGCCCCCGACGGTGCCTTAACACTGCCCGACGCTGCGGATGCTGACGCGGACGCGGCCCACGGCCCTTCCAGAGTGTACACAGTGTTGCGAAAGTCGGTGTATGCGTTGGCATCGGCACTCCACGACAGGCCCAGGCGCGAGAACAGCGCGCGCATCTGCTCTTGGTCCTCGAAGGCCTCTGTCCCCACAAACACGCAGTGCTCCAAGACGTGCGCAATGCCGCGCTCGTGCTCCTCTTCGTTGGCAGCTCCCGCCTGAAGATCCAGCCACGCCATTACACGGTTCGCAGGGTAGTGGTTGGGACGTGCGACGACTCGTAAGCCATTTGGAAGCTCAGTCACAAACACAGTCGGATCCGAGGGCAGCGGAGTGTTTGCTGCGCTTTCTGAGAACCAGCTCTCGCCACGGTCTGACACGACCCCAGCGTCCGTGCTATGCGGCCCCATCGCAGACTCTGTCATCGCCATGGCCACGCTGTCTCGACGAACGCGCCTGGACTGGCCCGCGGAAAAGTCGAGTGGCCTGCCCGAGCAACCTAAATCCCAGCCTTCCCTGAGCCACACCGGTAAGTGTTTTGCAAAATACGTTGGACAAACATGGACAGGCTGGTCGAAAAGCAGAGCACAGATCCACAGAACGAGAGATATGCAAGCAGCAGCGAGCCAAAGGCTTCATCAATCATTGACTGCCACGACCGCACGGTCATCGCACCGCGCATTTGCGGGCGTACTGGCAGCGAAAAAAAAAACGGATACACCACCGTTCTGTATGTTGATGACCGGCGAAGGAGAGTTTCAAAACAACTCACAGTTCTCCCACACGCCGCGTCTGGCAGCCACGTCACAAGGCGGCCGCGACGCTGACTGCCAGTGGCCATGTCGCGCACAACCGGTATCAACGTTAGCGATGCCACCACCTGTGTGGCACAGTCATCTCCAACTACGAAGCCGTTTCATTCCCGTGTTATGCCGCAAGAGTCCCGGCGCTCCAGTAGTCACACAGCTCTTCGGCGCGCACCCCTCACTGCCTGCGCCGGCCGCTCCCGTAATCGAAGGTGCCCATCATGCCGAAGGTGGCGTGGTGATCAGAGTGGCAGTGATACACCGCTGACCCTGCCTCTGTCAGATCCCTGAAGGGGATCCGGAGCACGGCGCGGTAGCCGGAGGGGATCGACACAACATCCGCCCAGAACCCCTGGCTGATGATGCTGGGCCCATCCACGGGCAGAGTGCTCACGTAGGCCGTACCCGCGACCACAGGCTGCGCGATACGCCACAGGCCTACCACGTACGCAGGCACCAGGTGCAGGTGGAACGGGTGCGGGTCCGGGCTGATGTTGTCCACCTGCCACTCCTCCGTCGCACCCCACGCCACGCTCGCGTTCGCCGAGTACGCCTGCCCGCTGCCGTTGCCCTGGTTCAGGTAGTAGCCTTCGACCCAGCCGGCGCCCGTCGGCCCAGGGTTCCCTGTGATCATCGAGGGGTCCGGGGGCGCAGGCCGCGGATCCAGCGTGGTGCCCCCTCCGTCGATGTTTTCTGCGAGGGTGAACACCCGCCGCGCCGTCACATCAGCGGGCAGCAGCGGCAGCTCCTGAGACGGCGGAACGGCCAGAGCCGTGGGGACCTCGACTGCTGCAGCGAGGGGTGGGCCCGTCACGTTGATGCGATAGAGGGTTGCAGCGGGGTATGTGAAGCCATCAGACCAGCACACCCCGATGGGGTCGGGCTGGCAATCGGTGTACAGACGCGTGGCCAGCGCATACTGTGTGCCCTCAGCGGCAGCCAGCGGGATGCGAATGGCGATGTCCACGCGGCCTCCCGGCCCAAGGATGTATCCGGTAGCGTTATTGTAACCCGGTGCAAAGGGCAGGCCCGCACGCAGCGGCTGCGGGGCAGCAAGGCTGTAGCCGTCGATAGCCAGCAGATAGGCCTCGAGGCCTGCCTGCGCGGCGTCGGCGCCTCCAGCTGCGGTCAGCCCGCTGTCGATGCCTAGTGCCATGAAATCAAAGGGTCGCGCATTGAGGATGCGCAGCCACAGCAGCGCCCCTGGCCGCACCTGCACGGTGGGTACGGGCAGGGAGGCGGGGTCGAACAGCCACGGCTGCAGGTTGGTGGCGTTCAGGGCACGGTCAGCGTAGGCCACGGGCTGCCCGTTCACCAGCAGCACTTTGAGGTCATACGGGGGGCCGCGGAAGCCGCCCTGCGCCGCGCACGCGAAGGAGACAGGGTCGTTGCTGTAGCTGGTACCGTTGCCGTTGGAGGCGGAGGGTGCGTCCTTGTACAGGTTGAGCTCAGAGACCGCCACCACCACCTCCTCCGCACCCGCCAGGGAGGCGTCGAGCCCGCCCTGCCCTCGCACCAGCACGACTCCTGCCAGCCCGTGCGCCACCTGGGTGATGGCGGAACCGTGCTTGTGGGGGTGGTACCATGAGAAGGCCGAGGGCGTGGTCGGCGCGATGGAGTGCTCGTACGTGTGGCTGGCCCCTGGAGGGATGTGCAGATCCACAGCATCCACCGCAGCCGTCACTGCCAGCCCGTGCTGGTGCAGGTTGGTGGTGCGAGCCCCGTGCGGGTTGTTCATGTTGGCAGCGGGCAGCACGCCGCCTGCCGTCGACAGGTTGTAGCAGGGCCCCGGGTTCGCTGGCGTGGCCTGCTCCGCGGGCAGGTCGTTCACCAGGCTGAGACGCAGCTGGATGGGGGTGTCGCCTGCCAGGAGAGTGATGGGCGGCCCCAGAAACGTGTTGTTATATGCCATGACCGACATGTTGTAAACCCTCCCACCCGCTTGAAGCTGCACGTGTGACATTCCCAAGCTGATGGTCATCGTGGTGCTGGAGCTGGGCCGCGGTACGATGCCTGACGGGTACAAGCTCTGTCGATTGCGAATGACGAGGCCAACAGCCAACCCGACGGCCGCAAGCACCGCAACGCTGCCCATGACGATCCAGGAACGAGCAGTACACAAGGCGGAGCGTCGTGGAGCCGGCGTGCGGAGACTGGCTGGGCTGTCGATTGCCGACACGAACCCGAGCGAACGCTCGTTCGTGTCAATCGCCACCGCTGTCCACGCTACATTTTGCCGTGCTGTGGGAGTGTTCCAGTCCACGGCTGCCATATTGTTGGCGAAACCTCGGTCTTCAAGTTGAGGTGCAAGACTCGGGTTCAACACTGCATGAGGCCCTGTTGGTCAACAACAGGGGCCCGCCTCCACCGCTCGTGCACGGAGCAAAAAGACGGTCGTTGATGGCCCGTTGTGCGTGCAGTGATAGTACGGATTTCCGCGCCAATCGGCGATTCAAACTTTGCGAACCATTCATACGCCGACGCCGTTGTCGCAAGTGAACTCGACCAGATGGGCACGCGACAACAGCCGAATCGGCCGGGCGCGTGGGCGTACAACTTTTTTGTAGCGTCACGGCGGCAAAATGTGCGCGCGTAATGACAGTAAGTCGATGTGAGGAAATGAAAACCCGCCAGGCTCGAGCCTGAGGAGCTCGAGGAGCGTGACGTCGACAGCTGCTCGGCTGAGCTCACCGCAGTGTGAGCGAGTGGCAGCGACAGCAGTGTGTACCTGGCATCGACCGTCAACTTGAGGCCGAGTTCGCTCACTCGGCGAGCGGCCGGCGCCAAGCGAGCATCATCCAGGAGATCATCCAGGAGCTGAGCGCTGGACCCGGTCAGCGACGAGCCCGAGCGGGTACCTCCCACCACACGAGCTGTGAGCAGAGGACCACACTCCCCTTAGTCAAGCTGCGCAAGCACGAGCTTGAGCGTGGCCACGAACTCGAGCACGTCTGCGGCAGAGGTATACAGCGGCACGGGGGCTACGCGCAGCACGTGTGGCTGCAGGGGTGAGGGGTGAGGTGGACAGGGGCGGGGAGGGAGTGCGGTGAGTGGGGGCGCAGAATGCAGCAGTCATGCGGTGACAGAAGGCACGTACGAACAGCATCGCAACAGCATCCAGCCAGATCAACAGCGTTGCAGCGCATCGCGCCAGGCGGTTGACGTCTTTCACAGACTAGCCAGACCACCCGAGTGTGCACGCGGCGAATCAGCCGCGAGCCGGCCCCCGCAGTACAGATACGCTGAGTGCTCGCAGCCTCACCTCCCGCATGTCGCAGATGACGCCCTCCCGCGCCAACGCGTCGTGGATCGCCCGCACGGGGCGCCGAAATACGAGGGAGAGCTGGCAGCCGCGGCACTCCGGGTCTGCGGGCGTGAGGATTCGGATCTCCGGGCCCTCCGCGCCGGCTCCGTCGCCGCCATGCCGGGCTGCGGCAGCAGCGAGCGAGCCCGACTCGGCGCCTGCGTCTGTTGGCGCAGCCACCCCCTCCGCATCATCGACGGCAGCGGCAGCGTCAGCATCCTCGTCCGCGTCCGCGTCGTCGCCTGCAGCTGCAGCGGCAGCGCGGGGCTTCCGTCCCCGAGCCTCCTCCAGGCGCTGCCGCGTCCGCAGCGGCTCCCACACGCCGCCTGGCCCGGGCTGCGCGTCGCAGTCGAGCACCAGCAGGGCTTCGAGGTAGCCGGTGAGGGCGAGGGACTTGGCTCGCAGCGGGGCCATCAGCGAGGCGTCAGGGGTCGAGGGGCCCGAGCCGGAAGCAGGTGCGGCGCCCTCAGCGCCAGGCTCAGCAGCCTTGCCCGCAGCGACAGCCGCAGCGCTGGCCTCCGCGAAGGTGTCCAAGCTGGCGCGCAGTGCAGCCATGGGCAGCACCGGGGGGTTGCTGAGCTGCAGGCGCCCTGCCGTCAGCTCCTCGTGCGGGATGAATGCAGACCCCATCTTGAAGCGGTCAGCACGCCGGTGGCCCCACCAGCCAGCAAAGTAGGGGCGCTCAGCGAAGGTGTCTGCAAATAAGGGCAATGCGGGGGGCGGCAGGCCGCAGTAAAGCGCGTGTGCGGCAGCAGCTGTCAGCCAGCGCACAGCGCACCCCAGGCTGCCTAACCCTCTACGCCTTCTGCGGACCCATGCGTGCTTGCCTCTGCCGCGACGCACCTGTCCTGTACCGGTCGTGCATGAATGCCCCAGCGATGCCGCCTGGCCCGCTGTTCAGGTACTTGTAGCTGCACCAGGCGGCAAAGTCCACGCCCCACTCGTGCAGGCGCAGGGGCAGGTTGCCGACGGCATGCGCCAGGTCCACCCCGAACATCGCGCCTGCGGCGTGTGTCGCAGCGCACAGGGCGGGGAGGTCAAAGGTCTGTCCCGTGTAGTACTGCACACCAGGCCACAGCACCAGCGCCAGGCTGTCACCCGCCGCAGCAATGGCGGCGAGGATGTCCTCGTGGCGGATGAGGTCCTCCCCGGGGCGCGGGGCCACGGTGATGAAGCAGCCCGGGTCAGTCTCTGGGTTGTGGCCATGCACCATCAGCTGGCTCTTGACAGCGTACGTGTCACTGGGAAAGGCGTGCTCCTCAATCAAGATCTTGTAACGCGTAGGCGTCGGGCGGTAGAAGGGCACCATCAGCAGGTGCAGGTTCACTGTCAGAGAGTTCATAACCGCCACCTCGGAGGGCATCGCGCCGACCAGGCGCGCCGACACGGCCTGCACTGTGTCCTCCACGGATACCCAGGGCCGTTCTGTGCGAAAGTGACCCTCCACGCCATAACGGGACCACTTGTCCAGCTCCTCTTGCACGTACGGCTGCGTGCGCTTTGGTTAATGAGTTGCCACAAAGGTAAATCGTCGAGCCCCCAACGGGCCGAAACACGGCTTCCTCGGCCGTGGGCGGGATGTGGAACTGTTGGCGAGCCGATGCCAGCTGGTCTGCTGCATCCAGCGCATCAGCGAACGCCTGGGATCCGATGTCGACGGCTCCGTCCTCTAAGCCTGCGGCGAGAGCCGCAAGCATGGTCGACATGGTGTGTGCGTGTCACTCAGCTGATGCGCAAAACACACGTTTTGAGAAACCCCAAATACCGCCAGAGGAAAAGTAGACTAACTCATCGAATGTGGCGGTCTTTTTGTCCTGTGCCCCACGAATGACTTGATTTCGAGAAGTTTTGTCAAAAATGTTGCGGACGGACATGACAAACAATTTGTACCCATGTTCTCGACAACAGAGCAACGACAGTCCTCCAGAAGCTTTCATCTGAAGCATTAAACACGCGGTACTCGCTATTTCATATCAGTGTGTCCGTTTGGAGGGCTTACTGCTCTCCTCGGACGCTACCGATTGCTGGACCCAGGGCCAGTGCAGGTCCACGAGCTCTAACGCGAGTTACGTCAAGGCGCACTCCCCGCCATGGCTTGCCCGAAGTTGGTGGCTGCATTTGCTCCGCTGCGGGCGGCAGCAGTGGTGCCGCGTGGCTTGCCCTCGACAGCACCATCAGCGGTGCTTGGCCTGTCGCACGCGCTCCGATTTCAATCGACAACCGCTGGGCGCCGCGGCGGCCCGCCCAAACCCGTGTTGGGCATCATTGATGAGTCGGGCGCGGACTCGGAGGACATCGCGGCCGCACGCTCAAAGTTCTCGGTCACGGGAGGTGGCAGCGGTACCGGGCGGTCGAGCACTCGGCTCCTCAAGACGTCGGCCCTTCCGCAGGATGTGACGAGCCTGCGCGCGAACCCCTTCAAGCTAACTGCGCAGCTTCCAAAGGCGGCGCCCATGTGGATGCTGTACGAGGCGGAGCGCGAGGAGCGGCCGCTGGAGGAGACGGGGTTTCGAGGGGCCGCGAAGGCCCGTGTGGACAGCGCGCCCCTCCGGCCGCCGATGCGGGATGCCCTCGGGCGCGCGTACGCCACGGGCCGGCGCAAGGAGGCGTCCGCGCGCGTGTGGGTGGGTGCGGGTGACGGCCGCGTGACGGTGAACGGGCTTGACCTGGTTGATTACTTCCACCGCCAGAACGACCGGACGCACCTCATGGAGCCCCTTGTGGTCACGCAGACCTGCGGGGCCGTTGACATCATGCTGACGGTGCGCGGCGGCGGCATGCACGGGCAGGCGGGCGCGGTGCGGCACGGCCTTGCGAATGCGCTGGCCCTCTGGGATCCCTACCTGAAGCCCGCGCTGCGCAGATGTGAGTTGCCCCGCTGGTGCGGTGTTTCGGACTTGGTGGCGCTAAGTATACCAGACTGCCTCTGTCGCCCCTTGTCTTATCGCGGTTGCATTGAATGCCACGCTTGCTGGCGGCCTAGCCGTGCCTGCGCTGCCCTTCATGCGGCCCCTTCTCGTCCATTCCCCTCGCGTCTCCTTCTCCCTCACGACCTCCGCTGCAGTCAAGCTGATCCAGCGCGACCCCCGCATGGTGGAGCGCAAGAAGCCCGGCCGCAAGAAGGCGCGCAAGCAGTTCCAGTGGATCAAGCGATGAGGCCGATGCAGCCCCTTCGCTCAGGCCTGGCACCGGCTGGCTGCACAGCCGATGCCGCCCCGCCGCAGTGGATACCCCTCCCGTGCCCGCCGTCCCTGAACGCGTGCTCAACAACGACGGCACTTGTGGTCGCTTCGGTGGCCCCGCACGGGTGCCGCAACCGCACGCTTCGCGATGGCTTCGCTTGCTTCACAATCGGTATCTAGGCCTGCAGTGACACCGCACTTTCATGGGCGCTAAGCCTCGCCGATCGGCGGTCGCTCGGTATCCGAGCACCCTATTCGGCGGCAGTCGGGATTCGACCCGTGCTGTATGCGCGTGGATTTGATAGTTGTTTCGTCGACGGGCACGGGTCGTCAGAATCATTCGCGGCTGCGCATTCGTTTCGACACGGTGTCCCCGAACCTCCGGGCTTCCGAATGGGTTCGCGAGCAGTCCGTACACTCGACATTCAGCGAAAACTATCGCCCAGGAAACAAGTTTTGCAACGTTCAAGGGCAGGGACTCCCCGCCAGGGAGGTGCTGTCGCGAGCCGGCGCAAGCATATCGCAGAAACGCAATCGACGGCAGATCCAGCGCGGAGTGAGCGTGCACCAGCCATTTCGCGTGTGGTCGCACCGGTGCGGTAGGTAGTTGCTCAGGCGACGCTGCAACGCACGAGCGCCCCAGCCGCAGCGTCTCAGCTGTCGAAAGAAGCCTGCAGCGCTCTCAGCAGCATAACCTATCTCAGCGCCTCACTTTGATGTGAGCATGAAGGGCAGCTTGTCCCCGGGGATGAACTCGCGCGTCACGCTGTCCTTCTCAATCGTGACCATGCGGATCACGCCGCCGCTGGAGCCGTCGCGGGCCATGGCGTGGCTGATGGCCGTGCGCACCAGCTCCTGGCACTCCTCCTTGCTCATCCCCGGCTTGTACGCGCTGTCCACGTAGCCGTAGATGTAGGAGCTGCCGCTGCCGCCGATGGAGAACGGCTGCTTCACGCAGGCGCCGCCCAGCGGCACCTCATACAGCACACCACCCTCTGCGTCGCTCACGCCGGCAATGATGATACCCGCCAGCAGACGATCCTTGTTGTTGTAGCACAGCGTGCGGAACAGCTTGGCTGTGGCAGCGATCGTTGGGGGCGTGCCTTTGTCGATGGCGTGCTCAGAGATGAAGCGTCGCACGTAGTCAGAAATCGCCTGCGTATCGGCCGCAGAGCCGCTGCGGCACACGTAAATGCGGTCATGGATGGCCGTGATTTTGTCGGACACGCGGTTCGCCACATACGAGCCTGCAGCGGGACGGGACGATGGAAAGATTCCTCTCACACAGAATGAGGGCCGCAGCCTGCGCCGAGAGGACGAACATCTTCGCGTCTGGAGCTGTACTGCTGGCGCACCTGTCGATGTTCTGCTGTCGGCGCCCATCACAACGCCGCCCTCATACGCCACGGCCATAATGGTGGTCTGCACGAGTTTGCATTCAACAGTCCATGGTGGGCGCCGTGAGCGAGCGGGGTGCGCGTGAAACCCGCAGCACGGCAGGCGACGAACGATACGGCGACATACCCCGCTGTCAACGCCAGCACCAGCGCCAATGAGCTCTTCTGACGAGATTCTGTCCTCCATTGTACGTTTTGACTGCTGTGCGAGAACCGACAGGAGTCGTTCGCCCCCGATGTTGTTCCGGAGAACGACACAAGAGCTGAGCGTTGAGAGCGCGTGAAGCGGTAAAAATACAATGGGATGAATTCAAGTATACGCCTCTTGCATTCTCTCCTTTTCGTACGCGAAAAACTGAGCAGGATCGTTGCCCGCGTTTAAAAGTGTCGATTCGATGGGGCGGACAGAATGTGTGCACGTTGCACTCCCACAACCGCACACGCTCGCCGGGATTAGGGGGCACCATTGCTGCGCTGCACGTTTTTGACTCCTACAACCACAAAAAGCTTCGCAGAAACCCTGAAAAAACGCGCTGCGGTGCCAACTGCCTTGACCAACCGCTGGCCCGTCTCGGAATACTTGCTACACGGCGCTTGCGTCGTGTGCGATCTTACGCCAGACCCGTTCCTTCCTTTTGACTCTGATCTTTAACTTTCGTGAATGGATCGAGGTGACAAGCTGGCGCAGTTCGTGTCGCTGACCGACGCTGATCCAGAGTTCGCCAGCTCGTTCTTGGAGGCCAGCGGCTGGAATGTGGAAACCGCCGTCGCAAACTTTCTCGACGCAGCCGGGCACGCTCCTAGCGGCAGCGGTGGCGGCGGCCGGGGACCTGGCGGCCATAGCAGCCATGGCGGCGGCAGTCGCGGCAGCGGCCGCTCGCATGAATCGGGGTGGGGCGAGGACGAGGTGCGCGCTGCGATGGACACGCGTGTGGAGCAGCTGGTGGGCGGCGCGGTGGGCGCCGGGCCGCGCGCTGGCGGCGCTGCCGTGGCGTACGTGCCGCAGGTGCACTCGGCGTTCCGCAACTTCGAAGCCGAGCGGTCAGGTGAGGGCAGCAGCAGTGAGCGCGCGCAGTCGCGGGACGACAGGGAGGCGACGGTAGCGAGCCCCCTTCCCTGGGTTCCCCTCATAGTCTGCATGCGGCGCTTTCGGGGTCGCCATTCGTGCCGCAACGCAGCGGCGAAGGGCGAGGGCGGCTGCATGCCGCATCGCAGCAGCCCTCACGACGCAGTGCTGCCGGCGCGCCTCCCGCCTCCCTTCCCTTCGGTGCAGGCGCCGGCTCCCGCCCCGGCAAGGGCGGCGGCGGCACCCGCAGCCTCGCGTCGATCATGGGCCCGCCCCTGGCGCTGATCTTCCCCGGCAACTGGGAGCAGGTGCGGGCCGAGGCCAAGTCCAGCGGCCGCTGGGTGCTGGTGAACGTGCAGAGCGACTCCGAGTTCGACAGCTGGCGCCTGAACCGCGACACGTGGAAGGACGAGACGCTGCAGGAGGTGGTGCGGGCTGGCTTCGTGTTCTGGCAGCAGAGCATGGAGATGGAGGTGGGGGGAGGAGGGGGAGGCGGAGGGGGAGGGGGAGGGCGTGCTGGCGTTACAGTCAGCCGCTCTGTGGACAACCCAGCTGCCGTGGCGTTTGCGCGGCGCTTCGGCCTGGACGCCCCCGCAGAGTGGCCCAAGATCTGCATCATCGGTGCGTGCACGCGGCAGGCAGCAGGCAGCAACAGCGGCGTGGCTGCAGCACGACGGTGGGAGGCAAGCCAGGCAGTGCCGCCGCCGCAGCGTGCTGCTGCGGCCTGGCGTCTCTCCGGCGATGTTACGGCTACCCACAGCTGCTGCTGCCACCCACCCCTGCTGCGCCACGCTCCCCCTTCTCCACTGCCTGCCCTCACTCACCTACCTCACTCACGCACTCACCCCTCCGCCCCCCACCCTCACTCACCCCCTGCCTCTCCCTCTCCCTCTGCAGACCCCCGTGCCTCCGAGCTGGTCTTCACGCACACTGGCTTCATCAGCGCTGAGCGCCTCACAGAGCTGCTCACTGACTGGATGACGCGTCACAGCATGGAGGACTGGTGAGGGACGACGCGCGAAAGGGAAGCGGAGGGCTGCTGGC
>Ga0208629_100397_pt1 | contig 21441 bp, 14 predicted proteins | sample LakWasMet19_HOW5_2_FD_183865 | JGI IMG/M metagenome (GOLD analysis project Ga0208629, IMG submission 183865) | Freshwater sediment methanotrophic microbial communities from Lake Washington under simulated oxygen tension - Sediment Metagenome... | ecosystem: Environmental > Aquatic > Freshwater >... | reverse complement strand
CGGGCGCCCTGATGGCGACGACGACGCTGCGGGCCCCGCCTCCGCCGAGGCGCGCAAGTGGGTGCTGCTGCAGCTCTTCATGGCTGCCGTAAAGCCCCTGCCCCACGTGCCCGTGTGGGTGCCTGGCAGCCCCGCTGGCGCTCCTTTGGGAGCCGCTCGAGCAGCGCCGCAGCAGCCGACGCGCAGCTGCTACGATCCGCCGCCCTGCATTGCCGACGCCGCAGCGGACGAGGCCTCCCTTGCGTTCACGGGCTCAGGGTCGCTGGCAGCGGTGGCGGAGGAGGCGGCGTCGCCCAAGCGGGGACCGGGTTTCCCGGCCTCGTCTGCCCACCCCGCAGCTCGTGCGTCTGGAGTCAGTAGCGTGCTTCACGCGGCGGCAGCTGCTGCGGCGGCTGGTAGCGCGGTGGGCTCAGCGCTGCCGCCGCACTCGCCTCTGCGGGCGCCCGCTGCGCCCCCCGCGCGGCGAACCGCCTCCGCAGAGGGACAGAGCGCGGGTCCCAAGGCGCCCCCGCGGCCTGATCAGACTGTCGGTGCGTCTACGGCAGGGGCAGGGGCAAGAGCAAGTCTCCATGGCCACGCTGGCGCAGCCGTGGCCGCCGGCGCACTTGCTGCCAGCACGGCGGCTGGAGTCGCCATGACCGATGAGGAGCGGGTGGCAGACCTGCCTTGGGACATGCCAGCCAAAGCCGCGCCGGCTGCTGGGGCAGCGAACGGCGCCACCGGCGCGCCCCGCCGGCGCCTGTCGGTGAGCAAGTTTGGCAAGCCCGCGCAGGCGGCAGGTGTCGGCAGCGGGCCCGCAGGGAGGCCCAGCACACGGGGCAGTCAGCCCAGCTTCGCAGCCGGAGGGGAGGGGGAGGAGATCGGGGCCGCGCAACTGGACCTCACCAACAGCAACAGCCTCGAGCCCTTCGCGGAGCAGCCCGTGCTGCTGCTGCCGCCACCGATGGGTCTGTCTTCCCTCCGCGCCGGGTCCGGCCAAGACGCCGCAGCCGCCGCCGCGGCTGCTGCTGCCCTGCCGGCTGGCAGTCCACAGGCGCCGGACGGGTCGGCTGCCGGCTCCTCCTCCGAAGCTGGTGGCACAACCGCTGCCGCCGGCTCCGCTGCACCCGGCGGCACTACGGTCGCAGCGGACGAGATCGGGGGCATCCAGGAGCCCGCAGGGCCCGACAGACGCATGCTGCTGCAGTCGCTGGGGAGCCTGCGCCGGCACCGCGCCGACGAGGAGGGCGGCTTCGCGGAGAGCGTGCACCGGGCAGTGCCCGTGCCCAAGCGGTTTCAGGCGGTGGGCACGCTACAGTGGGACGGCGTCGCGGTCAAGCGAGGCTTCTCACTGGCGGAGCTACCGGATGCCACCGCGTCGCTGGCTGCGACTGCGGCGGCCGCAAACGCAGCACGCCTTAGCTCGTCTGCCGCTCCCGGTGGGCTGGGGTTCCCGCAAGCATCGATCGCGTCGCTTGGGATCGCTGTGGACCAGTCAGCAGCGCTGCCGGTGGCTGACACGCCCTTCGGGATGGCGCCGCAGTCCTCCGCTGCGCTGCTGCTGCTCTCCAGCGCGTCTCAGCGGTCGCAGGCTGGGCTGGGTGCGTCCGCCTCGCAGCCAAGCCTGGCGGGGAGGATGGCTGCAACAGGCGGGCTGTCGCTGACCGGCGCGCTCGGCCCAGCGGCTTCCGGCAAGACGCTGTCGCGACTGCCCCTGCAGCGGCAGGGTGCGGCGGGCAGTAGGTCGGGTCTGCCGCCGCCTGACCCCCTGTCTCACAGCGGCCACGCAACGCTGAGCTCCAGCACTGCCGGGCCCCTGCCGAGCGGTAACCTGACAGCGGCGCGCAGCAACGATGTATCTGCCGCCTCATCGCTGTTGACTCGCACTGGCATGCGAGTCGTTCCCGATTTCTTCCGGCAGATTCCGTCTGCAGTACCAGGACATAGCAGCACGTTTGGGCCACTGGGTGCCACTGGCAGTGCTTCGCAAGTTGCCGGCGGCGGCACAGCGGCCTTTCCCGACGTCAGATCGCTGCGTCCAGCGATACCTGGACTCTCCAGCAGCTCGAGTAGCCCACTGCTGCCAGGTGGATTCGCAACGCAGCGGGGAAAGGGCAGCGCGGCCGGCGCGCCGTTCGGGGTGGCTGAGTCCCCTTCCTCGCCTCGCCTTCGCCTGAAGCCCATGCAGCACGGCTCCGCGACGAGCTTGGGCGGCAGCACATTGCCACCATCATCGCCGATGCACGGGACTGCGGGCGCCGGACCTGCGGCAGGGGCTGCAGGCGGCGGAGCTGGAGCTGCTACCACAGCTCCTGTGGCTGGTCTGCAGGCTGCCCAGATGCCAGGCATGGCTCTTGGCTCGCTGCGTAAGGCGTTGGACCAGCTTGGCGCCTCAGCGTTCGGAGCGCCCATGCCAATGGTACTGACGTCTGTGGTGCGCCCCGTCAACATCCACAGCGCACGCAAAGGTGCGCTGGAGAGCGCGCGCAAGCAGCACCTGGACGCCTACGGACAAGAGGCTTTTGCTGAGGCTGTGGCCGATGACCTGCCTGCGGCTGCAGGGTCTACCCGCGCAGGCGTTGCGACGAGGACGTCGGGTGATGTACAGGAGCGACTGAGCCCTCGGCCGGCAGGCATGACAGCGCGTGGGGACGGGACGGCGACATAGATTCACAGCCTGGGTTGTAGCAGGTTTGACGTCCGTGGCTGACCGCAGCGCTCGAGCCTGGACAGCTTCGTCACGATCGTGACATGCCGCATCACAGCGCGAGCGGGTGCGCATGCGTTGGGGAGCCTCGAAGATGTGCGCGCCTTCGTTCTTGACCAGTTACCTCTACACCATGATCCCTGCGAACTTCATCCACATGATCGATGTCGGATTTCGATTGACATCACCGGGCACGGGCGCCGGCAACATTGCGTCGTATGCATCGCGTCAGCGTTTCACTCGCTGAGCCTCATCATTGCTGCCACGACCTTAGCTATAGCTATAGGCTGGCCATTTGCGTCACGATTTGACAGTCCTGTGCGTGCGCATATGCATGCGCGAGGCCTAGGCTATCGATATCCCGCGCGCGTGTCCATGAGCATGGTGCCAGCGGGAGCCGGAGGCTGTTGGGCGCAGCTAGGACGACGTCAGCTGCGGCAAAGTGCAACAAACGGTATTTCAATCCAGCCACTGCAGCTGGTTCAGCAAGTTGTTGGACGAGCCAAGAGACGCACGTCTGAGATTACAGCAACTCCAGCGACAGCCGGAACTACGCGTTCAAGATCCGCAGATTGAGGTTTTGCCCAGTTTCTCTGTCGCGTACGCTCTCCAATCCGATCTCCGGCCAAAAAGGGGCATATGCTGCACACCTGGCCATGGCACATTGTGGGGCGCTCCAAAGCCTGCGTTGCAATCGCAAGCAATATACGTTCTCGCGGGACTGCTTCTTCCAAGACCAGTGGTCCAGCATGAGTACGATCTGACACCCCACACAGACACGGCGCAGCTCAATAGAACATCTCACGCGCCGTAGCCGAGAGCACGCAGAGCATCAGCCAAGGCTTGGTGAGCCTGGCTGTCAGGTGCATGGCGGCTCAGGGCACCCGTGAGAGCGGCACTAGCGCCGGCGGCTGTGACAGCGGCTGCAGTCTCGCCACAGCGGGCCAGCGTCTCGACGGCGGAGGCGACGCAGGGCACGACCTCCGCCGAGGCGACGTGCCGCTGCAAGGCGGACAGCAGCGCCCCGATCCCGCCTGCAGCGGCGATGGCCACGCAGTGCTCCGCCTTCGCGCCAGCGAGTTCACCCAGCGCCCAGGCCACGTAGGCGCACAGGCCTTCGGAGGCCTCGTGGCGCTGCAGCGCTCCCACCAGCTGAAGGATCCCGTCCGCCGCCGCGATGGCCACGCAGTTCTCGGCGCTCGCGGCCGCCAGGAACGCCAGCGCGCCTGCAGCGTGCTCAGACAGACAGGCGGATGCGCCGTGCCGCTGCATCGCTTCAGCCAGCATCCGGATGCCCCCGGAGCTCGCAACGGCGCCGCGACACGCATCGCTGCCGGCTGCGAGGTTTCCCAGTACGCACACCACATTCTCGCACACTGCGGCGTCAGTCGGGTGGGTGTGGACGGCGCTCAGTAGCGATGGCACGCCGTCGCCCTGCGCAGCAGCTTCGCAGGCGTCAGGACTGCTTGCGACGACGTGGCGCAGAATCGAAGTGGCGTGTCCTGCTAGCGACTGGGAGCCCGTGTGTCGACGCAGGGCAGCGAGCAGTCGCGGCACGGCGCCGGCCGAGGCCGCAGCCTTGGCACACTCGGCAACGCAAGCTCGCCGTGAGAGCAGCTTGCAGATGGCAGCGGTTACAGCATTCACTGCCTCGACAGAATCCTTGTGTTCCTGCAACGTGCGAATTAGCGCCTGCGTACCCTCAGCCGCTATGATGGCTCGACAGTGGGCAGCGCTGTGAGCTGCGAGGCAGTCAAGTGTTGCAGAGATGTGAACCGCAGCCGCTGAAGGCACCGCTGGGTGCCGCTGCAGGGCGGCAATCAGAACAGACACGCCGCCAGCGGCGACGACGGCTGCCCTACACGGCGCGCTCGATGTGGCGTGCGCTGCCAGCGCCGCGGCCGCACGCTCCAACTCGCCATCCACTGATGCATCCGCTGATGCAGCGGTGCGCAGGGCTGCAACAAGTGCCGGGGCGGCGTCAGCGGCAGCGGCGCTTTCGTTGAGCGCAGGCGGCTCGGCGCGCGGTTGCGAGGGGACGGCTCCGTCTGCCAGTCCCTGCAACACAGCAGATGGTGGCTCGGCTGTTGCGAGGGAAGGAGTGTCAGCGCCGTCCACTGCCGATGTGCCACCAGTATGCAGCACTGGAGCCGAATCAGCAGCCTGAGCGGAGAGCTCAACTGTTGCAGTCTCAGGACCAACAACCACAGGTACATTCGCAGCGTCCGTGGAGTCCCCGGCCGTGGCAGGGTCAGACAGACGTTCCGATTCGAATGGCACGCTGGCAGCTGCAGGTGAAGCAGCGTCCACCGTCGCGGAGGCGCGACTCATCTCATCAACGACGGCAGCTGCAGCAGCGGCACCTGCGTTCTCTGCCGGCGCTTCCGCTGCGGGATCTGTGCCTTCGACGGGCGAAGCCACTTCCGTGTCAACGAAGGTTGCATCTGCAGTTCTCAAAGGCGCAGGCATGGCTCCAGCGCCGCTCGCCATCGGCGTGAGCGAATCTGCCCCTGCCCCAGCAGCCGCGACGCCGGCCTCGCTCGCCGGCAGTGGCGCAGCTGGGTTGTCTGAAGACGGCAGCTCCCACTGGCTTTGTCCAGAGGGGATGTGATAGAAGTAGGGCAGCCCGGCCTGCAGCACACGCACGATGTCGGGGGTGTTGAGTTGCAAAGCAGCAGAAACAGGATGAGCGTTGCAGCCGTCGGTACTGTGACACGGATATTGCAAATTGAGCGTAGCAAATCGCGTACGCCCAGTGAACAACCACACACCGGCGCATCCCTGCTTGTGAGCAGCGGCACACCAACGGACAGACATACCTCCGTGCGGCAGCCTTCCCAAATGGCCGGGTGCAACGTGCAGTTGTAGCCATTCGGCGCCACGGTGTTATCAGATCCCCCAGGCTTAGGAGCCGACGTGCCTGCGCCCTGCACGCCGTGCTGGCAGAGGGTGGCGAGCCATCGCGGCCTCTCAGACACGTCCTTGGGGGGCAGGCGGAGCTTCCAGATGCGGTTCGCGCTGCCCTTTCCCTGCAGAACACCACAGAAACCCGCTAACTCAGGCCGCATCGACAGCGCGAGAACCGAAGCGAGAGCTACGCGGGCTGGCTGCAGCGCCACAGTGACAAGCCGAGGCCGCGTGTGGCGCATGCCAAACTTGAATTCGTGGCGCATGCCAAGGGTGAAATTGGGTGGGCCGCTGCGGTAGGATTCGCGGCGCTTTAAATCACAATGCCGACGCGACCGCAGAGATGGCCCCGGCAGCGCGTGCTTCGTCAGTGCGGTTTCAAACTGCCGCACTGGACTCCAGCAACGCACCCGCTGCACTGGCTCCAGTTTGATCTTCGCCGGGTTCGTACCGGTTCGCCGCATTAGTTGAAACGCGGACAGTGGAATGTGGTTGTCGTGGTTAGGCTTGACGCCCTGCAGGTTGAACGACATGGGTTACGGGATGTAAAAGCTGTGCGCGGGCCGGGCATGCGTGACCCGTCCGGTAGAGCCCAAGACAACCCACGTTTCTCGGGCAGATCCAGAGCGGATTTGGCAGTACCAACTGATGCAGATTGACACGCCCCGGTTCACCACGTGGTCAAGTGCTCAACACACCCGTTTGCGAGCCGCCTGGTGATGATAATACATCATGAAGCCGCGTTTGAAGACCACCCAGCGCCTCTTGTATCTGGCGAACGCGCCCTTGCCCTTTTTCTCAATGTATCCAGCAAAGCTTCTCGGATCATCCACATCAGTGGATGGATCGGAAAGGTCCAGCAGCAACGCCGGCGTCAGTGCAATGGATGCCGCATCGTATGGGCTCGTCATTGCTGTGGGAGCCTGAGGCGGCTCGTCGGCAGGCAGAGGACGCCCCGCAGCTGCCATTTCTGCCAGACCAGATCGATGTTCTTCAGTGAGCGAAAGGGTTTTGCATGAAGGTTATAGAATGTCGTTTGCGTAGCTCAAAAGTAAACGCGCGCAATTGGATCTGCTGGCCTCCACGCACAATTTCGCATCCATCTGGCGGTCTGTGGTCTGTGCGTTTCCTTTCGCGGTGCGTGACGCCATGATGGTGCTCGCTTGTCTCTTCCTTGTCACGCCACAGCGTTCTCCCCGCTGAAGGTGTGCACATAGTGGTGCGTGGTTTCCGTCCGCAGTCGAAGTTGCTGCGTCACGTCGGAAGCATCCGCTGACTCACATGAGCGAGGCTCCCCCGCCCAAGCGTCCGCGCACGGACCGTGGCGTGCATGGTCTTGACGCTGGAACAACTATCTCGACCGGGGCTTCCGCAGGCGTGGAAGATGAGCCGGCGAGGACTTTGCCGCGATCTGCGGTGAGTGAGATCGCCGTGCTGCTCGCAGAGCACTCTGCTTTGGCTCGATCGTTGATATCCGCTGACGAGGACGCTGTGGAGGCCGCATTGACTTGTTGCACAACGCTGGTGCGCGAGCACGGGGGACGGCTGGATGCAGCTGTCGATGCGGTGACACTCCTTGCCGACCTCGCAAACTGCGAGGAAATTAGCTGGCGGGATCTACCTCAACTCCGCGAGCAACCGCTGGCCGCTGCTCTGGTTGGCTGCGACCAGGACTCCACACAGCGATTGCACACCATCTCTGAGATGCTCCAGTTTCCCAAGCGCGTTTCCCTTCTGCTTCTGCGGCAGCTCGCCGTGTTTCGCATCCGCGTTGCTGCCGCCGCAGGAGAAAATGACACCGCGGCGCTGGTGCGCGCAGAGCCGGTGTTGGCTCCACTGCTTGAGCAGGCGGAGGACCTCGTGATGGCGCATGTGGGGTCTTTGCCTCTATACGACTCATCGGCCTTCTGGCACGGCTTCTTTGCTGACCCTGAGGATGTCGAGTCACTTGACTTTTGTCGTCGAGAGCTGGCTCACGTCGTGTACGGCGCGGGCCGCTTGCTTTCCGGCCGCGGCTTGCTGCCGGATCTGCTGACGACGCCGTTGGCGAGCTGCGCGCGGACGTGCTCGGTGCTCGCTGAAGTCGCAGCCGTCACTGGGGACACTGCCGCCCTTGCTGCACTGCAGCATGCAGGCTACGACATGGCGCCGCAACGCTGCACGAACGCGGCCGCCTGCGTCGGACACGTGCACGTGCTGCAACTTGCGGTGACCAACGGCTGGGACTTCTGGGCTCCCGCGTGCGCCAGAGTCGCAGCGTGCAAAAGTTTCGACGTTGGCTCGCGACGACGCGTGCTGTCGTTTCTGCGACAGCGGGACCCGTCGTGCGCTGGGAGGGCACTGCGCTTCCTGGCCGGTGCCGGGCACGTGGAATGCGTGCAGTGGCTGCTGGAGGACGGTGACCTCAGCCCTGAGAGCAAGACTAGTGCCCTCGAAGCCGCCGCGTTTGGGGGACACATTCCGGTCATGCAACTACTACTGGAGAGGGGAGCGACTCTGTCACCGGCTGCATTCCGAGCCAGCGCGAACGTGGCTACGCTGCAGTGGTGTGCCGAACGGGGGTGTAGCGTGGACGAAACATTTGTCAAGTGCGCTGTCGCAGGCAGCACGCCGTTCCAGCTTGAATGGGCCACCAGCGTCACTGACATCACCGCCTTCTTCACTGCCGAATTATTCGAGATCGCCGCATCCACTGGGGAGATGGCGAGTGTGGAGTGGCTCCATGCCCGCGGGTGCCCTTGGGACTCTCGGGTCCTGGGCTACGCGGCAAGGCCGCGACCGTGCTTCAGCTTCGCACTGCGAAATGGGCTACCTCTGGGGGGCGTTGATCTGATTGACCACCTCGTCCAGATGCCGCTACCAGCATTGACGCAGGCTGTGCAAGCGCTCCACGACGGCGGTCGCGGCCACCTGCTGAGTTTTGCCGAGCTGTTTCACGCTGCGAAGGCACACTGCATCGTGGAAATTGCCGAGTGGCTTGTGTGCGATCAAGGCCTTCCTGTCGCTGCAGAAGACTGCGCGGGGTGGTGGTGTTCCGAACACCGCCACCTTGGCTACCAAGCTGCAGCCGAGGGCCGGCTCCGGTTGCTCCAGCACCTGTGCGACGCTGGGCTCTACACTCCTGGTCCTGCCGACATGCGAGCAGGAGCTGTGCACTGCCTTGGCTCCCGATCCCTGCGCTTGAGGGGGTGGCCCGTGGATGTTGTGCGCTGGTTGCACAGCCGCGGCATCCCCGCCCACGGCCCAGCTGCCGCCTCAGAGACTGAATTTTGGCCGAGGCCGCACCACCCAGCGATCGACGCGCCTGATTTCATGACGTTTCATGCCGCGCGCTCGGGTGCGCTGGAGCTGCTGCAAGAGCTGGTGGGCGAGTGCGGCGCCCCTCTGGCGGAACCCGCGTGTGCCGCTGCTGCGGAGGAGGGCCACATAGAGGTGCTTCGCTGGGCCCTGAGCAAGCACTGCCCGTGTGGTGTTGACACATGGTGCGCCGCTGTCCGCTGTGCCGGCAACGAGTGGGATAATTATCGCCCGCTGCATTTCCTGCATGCTATGAAGCGTCCATGGAGCGAAGCTGTGTGGGCTGCCGCCGCTCCTTATGAAGAAGTGCGAGCGTGGCTCAAGGTCCGCGGCTGCCCAGGCTCGCAAGCAGCCTCAGGCGAGGGCGCAGGGGTGGCTGCGGACGCGTGCGCGGGTGCTGGCGCTTCGCTGGCGTGAGTGGTATCAGTGTGCGGAGCGGAGGCGTGCCCTTTCCCGCCAGTCGGCGCATGCGCATAGGGGTCATCGATTGGTTGCGGGCGACAAATTTCAAGGCGATCGACGTGGCAACTTGAGCGAAGCCACCGAGCTATTGTATCTTCAGCTGGCGTTGTCGCTGAAGCCTAAGTGCCGACCCGCCACGATTGAACTGTCGACTCGATGAATTCGAAGCTCCTGTTCGTCCAGCGAGCGATGCTCATAATACGTACCCTCAATCGAACCTTCATCAATATATCAGCGTACATGGACCTCTCGCCACAAAGCGCTAAGCTCTGAGCTTCACAATTGTTACAATTCAATTACAAGGGCTACACAGGGCTAGCCGCTACGCGAGACAGTTTCAAGCATGGCCCTGCTCATGCTTGCACAAGCGGTCGACGCCAGGCATCAGTCGGCTCTCGAAGACAACACCAGGAGGCAGCTAGCTGTGCATGTTCCAAGCGGCGAAGTCTACGGACGTCCAGCATGACGGTCACCCTCAAGCAGCACCAGTCATCCCTACTGTTGTGCGAGAGTGCCTCGGTCGTCAGCATGCAAGAACAGTCTACCCTGCAGACCAGGGGCAAAGACCGAGGGTGCGACGCCTGCGACACCCTTCTGCGTCCCAGCTAGCTCCACAGCCGCAGCCGCCTCGCGCAGTCGCAGCCGGCCCACAAGGTCGACGTATACCCAGTAGGAAGCGTCATGCACTATCCCCAGCGCGGCATCGCCAGCCGCCAAGCCCCGCAGTTGCTGTTGATCGTCGCTGGCGGTGGCCAGCAGTCGACCCTGCGTGAGCGCCGCCTGCTCCGCGTCCGCTAGCAAGTTGAAAATATGAGACGCTTCGTCCACGCGAGGCTGCGCATACGTCAGAGCCTGCCACGCATGCAGAAGCCGTGCCCGCAGCAGCCGCCACCGCGCGTCTGTGACGCCCCGCAGCGTGCGCGCGAGCTGCCCCGGCACAGAAGCCTCGGTCTCGGAAATGCGCAGGGAGAACGCGCGCCAGTCCACGAGCGAGTCAAGCGGCAGCTGCAAGTTGTCCACGATGACCACAGGCACGCAGCCCGCTGCGATAATGTGGGCGATCCGTCCTGACCACGCCGCCTCAGAGCCGGGCAAGTGCAGACAGAAGCGCGCGCCAGCGAGCAGCGTGGCGTAGTCGCCGGGCGAGGGGTCCATAAAGGCGACGTCCGCATCCCCTGCCACGGCTGCCGCGATGGCGGCGCGGCTGCGGCCGTGCGGAACCCCTGCGAAGAATGCGAGGCGCTGGGGCACGGGCGCGTCAGCCGCGGGGCGGTGCGGCGCCGGCGCGGACTTCTGGCCCGGTGCGCTGCTGTCCGCCTCGCTGCCGCCACCGGACTGCAGGAGCGCGCCGTACGGCATCGCGAGCACGTCCCGCGAGATGTGGAAGAAGGGGTGCATGCGGTCCCCCAGGTGCTGGATGAAGGTGGCGTTAGCGAGCCGGGCGGCGATGCTGGCCGGTGCTCCCCCACCAGACGTCTGCCCCTCCCACGTGCCCACGCCGCTGTTCTGCGCGAAGATGAACAGGTGGTCGTGCCCGCCGTCACTCGCCTTCCAGAACGGCCAGCGGCCCTCGATGTAGTCCACGAGAGAGTGGAGGTATGCACTCCCGCGCTGTCTGCACGTCTCCGCCGGGCTGGCCTTCAGACATTCGACGTACTGGGCGGACGCCGTGTGGGGCACGAGAAACAGGGATGCCTGGCCGGGGTCTATTGTGGTGAGAATGCCGTGGGCCTGCGCCCAGCTCTGCGGAATGAGCCACTCAGTAGCGTACGCCTGCCGCCCCGGCGTGGTGGTGTCCTCGTATCGGAACTCGGAATCCCGAGGCAGTTCGCCGAGGTACAGGGCCGGGGGCAACGGGTAAATGTAAATGAGGGGTGGGGCCTGCAGAACCTCGGCATCGCTCCCGTGCGCAGCAGCAGAGCTCGGAAAGCGCGCTGCTGTCGAGGCAAACGTCCGATACCCAGGATCCAGATTAGGTTGGGCAGCAGTCGAGCCTCTACTCGCGTACGCACACAGCGCACCCACGATTAACGCCGAGCCAGCCACAAGAGCGGCCTTTCGCGGAGAGAACTCAGCGTGTCGAAACGCAGTCGTGGCACTGTGGGCCGCGCGGGCAGCCGCATTCGCAGCAGCGCGGGCCATCAGAAAACACGCCCGGTTTCGACTTCAACGAGCGTGCTCCAACAGGCTGGCGACTGTGAGGCGAGTCGTGCAGCAGGTTCGAGGCGTGGAGGAGGTGCAGCTTGCCGAAAAATTGTGGCCAACCACGCAGCACATGGCTGAATGACGGTACCATGCACACAGCTGTGGGCGAGCCCAAGCGAGCTATTGCTGTCCAGTTTACACTCAGCTGAAACCGTTGACCACACTCGGACATTCCACGTCGCTGCTTTACGCGAGCGACAGCGGGCATGGCACTCGCAAGTCGTTGCGGACCTCCGCTTGATCCAAGCGTCTTCGCTACATCTGACGAACTGATCGGCACGCGCATTTGTGGTTGCATCCGCGCTCCAGCCTGTTTGGCGGCTTCAAGTTGGGCAAGGCCGCGCCAACCCTCACGTCTTTCAGCCTCTGACAAGCTGACATTTCGTGTTCTACCATTTGGGCAACATTACTTCAGAACCATCTCAGCCGCATCGGAAGCTCGGACTTGGCGCCACCGCAGTGGGCTGCAAAATACTCTCGGATTCCCTGACGGCTTGCACCAGAAGGCCGGGCTCCCCACCGCAGATCATGCTGCAGTCTGGGGGAGCCTCAGCTTTCTCGCCCCGGGGCATGGGGGCAACGCGCTCCATGAACTTGGCGCGGTCTCCATCGGGCAGCAGTGGCGGCGCAGCCGGCCCGGGCGCGTCAAGCCTCATCGGTTCGCGCATGCTGCTGCTGTATGCGGCTGCAGCTTTCGCTGTCGGCTACGTGGGGTCTCTGTGGATTCAGCGCGGGGACTCCACAGCTTCAGGCCATCACCCATCTGAAGAGGCCGCCCACCAGCGCCTGCAGGGTGTCGGAAATGAAGCGGCGGTGCCGGCACCGGGGGGCAATACATCGGCGCCCTCGCTGCCCCTCATGTACGTCTATCCGCTGCCGCCTGACGTGTACCTGGGGGGCATCCCCTCCACGTCTGTCTATCGGAAGAAGGACATGGAGGTGAGGGCAGCGCTCCATACTCTGGCTTTCGTGGGCACGGTGGCTGCTGGAGCTGTTTCGAACGCCGTCGGCCTGAGACGCCGTGAAGCAGGCGGCGCAACGAGTTGCGGGTTGGGCTCAAGTCTGATTAATGTGTTTGTTGTCGCCAGCCCCCATGTTTTGGAGATCAGGTCGCACTTCACAGTTCGGAGGTATCGAGCTGTCACGGCACGACGGCACGCTTGCCGGCAATTTGTCGCGCAGCGGTTTCGATAACACGGCAAACCTTGCCCTCGTGTGCCCCCGTTGCAGATCATGTGGCGCGAGTGCTACAGCATGGAGTGGGTGCTGCCGCAGGCGTGGCAGCGCCTCGGGCTCATCACCGCAGACCCCTCGCAGGCATCGCTCTTTCTGGTGCCGCACGCCGCTGATGCGCACTTCCACGAGTGCCTGGGGTATGGCAACGACCAGCTGTGCCGCCCCGCGACGCAGCGCTACTTTGCGGCCCTCGTGCGCCACGTGATTCACGCGTACCCGCACTGGAACCGCACGGGAGGCGCAGACCACGTGTTCATTTTCTCGCACGACGGCGGGCTTGCGCTGTTTGACACCGCCGCCGACGAGGAGTGGCCGTGGGCGGAGGGCCCGCGGCCGGGGCTCGAGCGCAGCATACGCGAGGTGATTGGGCGGGCCACCTTCATGCAGCCGCTGGGGTCTCGGCGCCACGGATACTACAGCTCTGCTCTGGACGTCCCAATCATGCCCTACGGATCCCTCCCCAAGGGCGCGCAGCTCCCTGCAGAGGGGGACGACTCAGCCGCGGTGCCCTTCCCGGACATTCTGGCCTACTTCTCCGGCGGGCTGCACGGCCGCAGCCGCCGCAACATATCCGTGGCGGTTGCGAACGACCCCGACGTTCAGTTCTTTGCACGCTATGACCCGGAGTATGGGGCGCACCTGTCCCGAGCATATGCGCGCTTCTGCATGCACCTGCCCGGCTTTGCGGACATCGTGTGGTCTGGCCGCATTGCACACATCGCGTCTGCGGGCTGCGTCCCTGTCATCATCATTGATGACCTAGACCTGCCGCTGGAGCGGCTGCTGGAGTGGCGGTCGTTTGCTCTCTTCGTGTCTGAAGCGGACGCCTCCACGCCCGGCCGCCTCGCTGAGATAATTCGGGCAGTGCCCGAGGCTACCTGGCGGGGAATGCGCCGCCGCCTGCTGCAGGTGCGCCGAATGCTGATGTATGAGCCACCTGCCACAGACAGCCCTTTCCCGCTGCAGACCCCGCCGCTGCCGGCTGACCCTGTAGTGCGGGACGCAGCCTACTGGGCGTATGTTGACCTTGTGGCGCGCAGGGCGATGTGGACTGCTGTCGCGCAGGTAGCGCCGTCTGCGGATGCGGAGGGTTCCCTGCTGTCGCCTGTCGTGCAGACGCGAGACCTCCAGGCCTTCAGACCACCCTTCCGATGGTGGTGATGATAGTGCAGTGTCTGCCCTTGCGCGTGCGTCTTGTAAAGGCAAAGCAATGTTCACACTAGCTGCCCTCACGAGCCGCAGGATTCCAGATGATCCAGCTCGCGGTGCGTGCCACAGTGGTACTGCCACTGCAAACCTCTGTAGCACAGTGACGTACGTGATAGTTTCGCAACTGCCAGTGCTCGGCGATGCCGTACGGTTTTCATTCTCGCCTGTTGCAACGAGCTGCCGGTGTTGATAGTGAACTTCTTGAAGGCCGCAGCACAACGCGACAGCTAGCGTTGTCATCACGATTATTTCGCGCAGCGCAGCCTGCCGTCATGCATTCGAGTCAGGAGCTTAATGCTCGACATGTGACATGTCCAGCTCATTCATATTAACCATCTGCACTGATGATCTGCAGCGACCGGGAGCGCTGTGAATCTGTCCACGAACGCTCCGCAATGATATCCCAGATGTGAGCAAGTGGCCTGGGGCGTGTGCTGTGTGTCTGCAGTCACGGCTTGGATGAAGCTTCTAGGTAGCGGTGACTTCAAATAAGTTACCAACTTCCGTCTACGCGTCTAACGCGTCAATTGACGCAGGTGCAAGAGGTGACAGTGGCGGTGGCGCATGATCTTGCGACCTGTACCGGCGCCATTTGTTTGAATCCAGCTACCAGGTAGTCGAGCAGTGACGCTGGATCCGCTGAGGGTGGCGCGCGACGCTTTTAGTAAGAGCCTACTTCTGAGAGTCTCGGTGGGAGCGTTCCTGATCTCCGGGTTGCAGTTGTAGCAGCAGCAGGACTGTGGAAGCAGCGGCTTATGACAGCAGCAGGGCTGTGGCAGCAGGCACAGGCGTCGCTGACGGTGCCACCCACAGGCACTGGCAGTGGCGGCGACAGCGGGTCGGCCTGGGACTCACTGGCAGGCTGAAGCCGGCGCGGGCGGGCAGCCGCCGCCGGAGGATCATCCATGATGCCGCCGCCGCCAACGCATCGAGTGTGGCGCAGACCGGCGGTGGCCGCCAGTGACTCCGAGTCACTGTGGCACACTCGGACTCGGAGCCTGAGGCTCGGAACGCGACGCTAGTAGCAGGAAGTCGGAAAACGCAGCACTTCACTGATACGGTGTTTCTGTTTTGTCGAATCATGTTCTCGGTATACATGTGATCATGAGATTGTTGTTCAGTGGCGCCCGTACGTTTGGCAGTCTCCCAATTTCTTGCTCGTCTGGCGAGCGTCGAACGTCCCACGGCGCTAACGAGCTCGTGAGCTCAGGCTGTGGTGTTCGACGCCATTCGCTTTTCAGGACGCTCCTCTGGGCACTGGCTTGCATGACCCGCAAACGGACTCGACGTGCGAGAACGTGCAAGAACTTCAAGAGTCCCTCTGCTGAGCAGACAGAGTCCTCCCGTTTTCGTCACTATTTCCTCGGTGTGTATTGATCCCTGCGCCATCGTGCAAAGTATTTGTCTAAACTCTGCCGCCCGAAACACTATCGCGTTGCTGAACCCGCACACTGCAACATCCGTCGACTGCAAGACGCGGCGCGCCTCAAGCTTTCTGATCGGTCGTCACAGAGTGCGCGTGGCTCAGTGCGAGAGCGCTGTTCAAGGGCAAGAATAAAGATCCGATTCTAATCATGGAATCATCGAAGGGCCACCGCGACGGCTTCGGTGATGACTCGGTTCCCGAGGAACGAGACGGGCAAGACGACGATGGGGACTACGACGCTGCCGATTCAGATGGCGGCCACAGCGAACGCACCGATCGGCATAAACTGCCGACAGGGCTTCGGAGAAAGCAACTTGCTCGGGGTGGCGAAAGCTTCGAGGTTCGCGTGAACTACAAAGGTGCAAAGGTGAGCCAACACGTCGACACCTGTTCTCTGACGCGGCCGGGCGCTCCCTGTCGATGATCACGCTTGAACTGCCCGTGTGCTCGCCCTGCTTGCTGCAGTATCACGTGGGCACGTTTTTGACCGAGGCGGAGGCAGTCATCGAGCGAGATAAGATGCTCGCATCACTGAAAACCGACCCATCACGACTGAAGCCTTCCGCAGCGACGAAGCGTCGGCGGCAACAGGACACCCACTCCTTTGTGCCCGATGAAGACTCAGATTTCAACACTGCACTTGTGACTGAGTCCACGCTGGGTGGCGCTGTAGAGGTCTCCGACAGCCACCCGAGGCGTCAGCGGCGTCACAGCGGTCAGCGGGCCGCCAAGCGGGGCCGTTATGGTGAAGACACCGACGTTTATGAAGTCCCCGATGGAGATGATCACGTGGAAGCGCCGCTGGAGGAAACCTTCGCTCGTAAAAGAGCGTCCTTGCCGAGAGGTGCGGCAGTCGACGCCAGCAATCGCCCGGCGGGGCGACGCTCCGCGGCAGCAGGAGCTGGCAGCAGCTCGAGCTCTTTGTCGTCTTGTGCCGCCGAAGCCAGCACAATGGACGACTCGTGGCCACTCTCAGCGTTGCTGGGTACCTTGACAGATCCCGTAGGGTACGTGAGCCTTCGCTCCACCGCTTCCTCACGGGCGCCTCCGCCCCCGCCGAAAGCAGACAGCGCCGCCGGCAGCGCAGCGAGTCATCTGGTGTCGCTGTCGCAGGGAGCTGCTGTGCCCGCTTCGAGTGCGATTAGCGCTCCGCCGCGTGCAGCTGCCGCCGCGTTCGGCGAGACTGGCATCGGTGCTACAGGGACGGCCGCCGCCGCTCCGAGTAGTCTTGGCGTGTCTACTGGGGCGGCCGCCGCCGCTCCGAGTGGGCTTGGCGTGGCTACCAGTGGGGCTGGCGCCGCCATCGCCGGCGCGACTGCAGCGAAAGCAACGCACCTGTTGGATAAGTATGAGGGGGTGCTGAGGACGCTGCAGGCGGAGCGTGCCCGCTCCGCCGCCGTTTCCGCCGAAAAAGAGGCGGCGCTGCAAGCGGCGCGCGACGCGGAGTCGTCGGCGGCGGCCAAGTGCGACAGGCTGAAGGCGGCGCTGGATGCGGCGTGGGCAGGAAGGAACGGCGACATGGAGCTTGCTCACGACCTCTTCGGCGAGGTCGGAGCGGCCATGGAGGTCCTGCGCGTCTGCACCGCAGCTCGCAAGGCAGCGGAAGCCGCCGTCGCCGAGGTCATTACGAGTCACCGCGTGACTGACGCAGAGCAGGCGTGGGCGGCCGTGGCGACAGAGGTGCTGTCCGCCTCGGGGCCCGTGGTAGAGCGCAGGGCGGCGCTGGCACGGCAGAAGGCTGCGATGGCTGCGCTGCTGGCGGCGTACGAGCAGGAGGAAGCCGAGTGGGCGATGCTGGAACGCCAGGCGCGTCAGAGCACGGCAGAGAGCGCCAAGCCCAGCGATGGGCCGAAGCCCGCTGCAGCCGCTGCCGCCGTGACCCAGAAACCTGTCGCTGCGGCTCCGCCGGCAGGCCCTAGTGCTGTGGGTGCAGTCAAGTCGGAAGACAATGCTGGGGCCAAAGCTGCAGCGGCGCCCGTAGCGTCTTCCATCGCTTCCGTGCTGAGTGCGACCAGCGGTGCTGGCACTGCCGCTCGGCACGAAGAACTGCCTGCAGCTCCTGACGTCGCTGCCGCGCCGAGCGCCACGAACGGTGCTGTCAAGCCCGCTAGCGTGGAGAGCAGCCCTGCGCCCGGTTCCGCCGCGTCATCCGGGGCGCCACCAGTGCCGCCGACTGCGTCCGCAGCGGGAAATAGCGCCCTCGCAGGCTCCGGTGCGGTCGCCCGTGGCCCAGGCTAGCCTGGGTCACCTAGCGCGGCGAGTGGCCTGCGGGTGGGCGAGCTGCGTTGAGCTTCGCACAGGGGCTTGCTGGTGCCAACTTTCACTGCAACAACGCGCCCTTCGGCGTGTGTAGATTCCGGCACATGAATCCCACATGTCCTGGCGCCCTATGTGTTGATTGTAGAGTCATGCCGCATGATCGTGTTTGCCGGGGTGCGAACTCGTGCCCGGGTATGAGGAGGGCTCCGGCAACTCGAGTGCTCCTCTCGGTGTTCGTACTGCAAGCTACTGTGCAACCTTGTTGCCTCACTCGGGAATATCTGTTACTCGCTCTTGCCACGGGAAATATGCGTCTCCCTCCAACTTCGAATGGCCAAACTTAAACATCAGCGTTGCGCGGCATGCGTACGTACACTCGTCCGAGACGCACAGCGCTGGCGTGACGGTCGATCCTCAGAGGCGATAACATGCAAGTGGACCCCTTGTGCCCTGAGGAGGCATCCACGCAACTGTCGTTTCAACGCGGGTTGCCCGCGCTGTACCGGAACGTATCTTGATGCAAGCGGGTCACGCTACCACTCCCCAAGGGCCTCTGCAGAGGCGGTGCTGCCATCGTCATCTTCCCACAGCAGCGGGGACGACAGCAGCGCTGCGGCCTTGGCCGGTGCGTGCCGTTCTACCGCAGTCCGTGCCGCCTCCCACTCCATCTCCGGGCCCTGCGGAGCTTGCGGTTGCGCCGCAGGCGGCAAACCCATGGCAGGCGCAGAAGCTGCCGCTGCAAAGGGTGTCGCAGCAGTGGATGTAAAAGCAGAGCACGCCGATGTTGATGAGGCCGCGGACACGGCTGTGGATGCAGCTGCAGACGTGGCGGCCCCTGCGGCGGCGGCGGCGCGAGCTGCTCGGGCAGACCGAGTCTCAGGAGGCAAGTATTCGGCGGTGTTCGGCGAGGGCCGTGGCTCGGGTCCCAGTACCCAACGCTTCGCAGACCCCCAGTCTCTGGTGGGCAACGTCGGTCCCATGGCCGACATGGATGCCGCGTCATCTGACCCTGCGAGGGGGATGGTGAGCGGGTTGGTCGGCACCGCAAGCAACCCAGTGGACGCGGCGAGCGAGCTCGCGCCGGCGTACGTATCTGGGATGAGCGTGACTGGGTGCACTGCAGGGCCAGCGTTGACTGCTCCCCCGGGAAAGGTGGCCGCCGTCGCCGGTGCGGCCGCGAGTGCACCGTCAGCCGCGAGTGCAGCGTCAGCCGCGAGGATGGTGGTGTTGGTGGCGGGAGGCATGCGGGAAGCGGCGTGCCCAGAAACGGACGCCGTGCTTCCGCTTGCAGTGGCTGGCTTCTCCCGAGATTCCGGAGTCATATGATGCGTGTGCGCACTTGGCACGCTCGCCGCAGCGTGCACGTGCATCAACTGCGGCGGCGGTGCTGCGGAACCGCTGCTTGGCCTGACGGTCCCGTCCGCCGATGCGCCGAAAGCCTCAGGCGTACCTGGGACGCCGTCGCCGGTTTCATGCCGAGCCCGCTTAGCAGGGGGCGGCAAATGGGGCCCCACACTCGGAAGTACCCCGCCATTGGCAAGCGCTGGAACCGATGCTGGCTCGCCGCACGGAAGAGGGGAATAGCGCTTCGCAATGGCGATGGCCCGCAGAGCATCACTGCGGCTGCCCGGAACAATCTCGCCAGTCACGGATGGTTGCAGCAGCTGCAGCAGGTCCCTCTCCGTAACCTCACCCTCGCTGGAATCAAGCAGACGCGTGGTATTCTTGCCCCAGCACCAGCTGGCTTGCGGCTGAGGACTCTTCTTGGGGTCGACGCGGTTGCAGGCGCCGGTTGCATACAGACAGCCTGCCAACGAAGCCAACATCGAGCTGTAGGACAGCGGCACCGGAGCGCAGGGCAGCGGAGCCTCGCCCGGGTCGTCGGCACGCGCCGTTGGGCTACGCGCAGTGCCTGGCTCCGCTGCCACCCGGGCATCGCCGGTACCGGTGTGGGGAGAGAACGCGCTGCACGGCCCCACCAGCTCCAGATTCGCCGCCGAGAATGAGGGTGGGGCTTCTTTCCAGGGCAGCGCTCTGGCTCGCGCGATGGCCGCCACACAGCCCACTAGCGCATGCACAGCCCGGGCTAGAAGTGTCACAAACCCATCTCTCGACGGATTCCCGGCCCAGGCGAGTATACAATGACCGGTGCGTGCAATGTCGTGGATGTGTTCTCCGAGTGCCCGCTCACACGTCGCCGCGATCTCTGCCGCAGCAGATGTGACGTCCTTGGCCGCTACGCCACAGGCGTGAGCGTCTGGAACAAAGTCGCCGTCGGAGATGCCACTCGCGACTTTGCCGTGGGCTGCAAGGCCCAGCTTGCATGTCATCGCTACCGCTGCGAGGAAAGCTGGGAGGTTGGCTCGGACGGCGGACAGTCCCCGCGCCGCTTCCAGTGCCGCAGCGCTTGCGTGAAAGACCGCCCTTGGGACAGCGAGCATGCGTTCCAGGAGGTGTAAGGCGCTCCTTTCAGCGCTGGTTACGCCCTCGAGACGAGGGCTTGCAGCGAGAAGTTCTTGAAGCTTGCTCATGAAGCTCTGGCCACGGTAGGGCTTGGACGTGGGCTTTGAGCTCCCGAAAGCTATGAAAAGCTGTAGGTTGCTACTGGCGTCGTCTGACTCCATCCACGCCTCGCTTTCCGGGGTCGCTTGCAGGGGGTTCTTGTGAAACAAAGCTCGGAGCAGCCATCGTGCGGCCACCAGTGCTTGATACAGGTTCTGCGGCTGGTGAAGCTCAGAGAGCATGTGCGGCAACATAAGCTCAGCCTGTTCTAGCTTGCGGGGAGGCTTCAGTTCGGCTAACGCGGTCTCGTCGATGATGGCGAGGCTGCCTGCCACCGTGGCGATTGCATGAGCCAGATCCATCAGTACGCAGCACCGTTCCTCGTGAGAGTCCAAAGCACGGTCCTGGGCGACTCTACGAGCTGTAGTTAAGGGGACAGTGGCAGTGTGGGCCTCGATAGCCTGCAGAAGCTCCGGCAGCCCGCGGAGTAGCCATCCACGCGCGAGCGCTGCCCCGGCCACAACCCTCTCGTGCCGATGCGCCGCTCGTCCCGTGGAGGACCGTAGCTCTGTATTGCTCTGCACTCCACGCCCGCCGGATAAAGGCGTTTCACTCGGACTTGTCTCACTTGCAGACGTGTCGGGTGCGAGAGATCGCCCTTTCAGGGCGGATCGCTTGCGTTTGCTCACAGAAAGCGAGACCGAGCCTGCATTAGGAGAAGCCAGCATGGTGGTATGTTTGAAAACTCGGACGGCGGCGCTTGGTCGCTGGAATTCGACAACTTGTTCGGCATGGTTCCGCGACGACTTCCACCCCGCGACCTACAACATCATTGACAGCAAGATGCCCAGCGCGACCAATTGCTCAACGCACCCAAGGCTGATGAACTCATGGTGGAGTGCGTTTCGAGTTGAGGCGGCAAGCTCTTGGGCAGGAAACACGCAAGGTGCGCCACCCTGCCGCGACGCTCGACGTCAACAAATTTGGAGACGCCGTTGGTACGCGCATCTAATGCCGTCCCGAGCGTGAATTTGTTGGCAACGAGAGCAATAGCGCTTGAGCAGATCGTAGCCTTCGGAGGCCCAAAAATAATGCGTCGGACGCCAGATCTTGGCAACAAGATTCGCCCCCCGGAGCAAAATGAGATGCGTGTTGATTCCAGGTGCCACACCGGCAAGTCCATGGTTGGGTAGGACAGGCAGCCCCAAAACCTTATTCTTACGCACTGAAACCGCTTTTGGCTCCACGACCT
>Ga0208629_100396_pt1 | contig 21443 bp, 15 predicted proteins | sample LakWasMet19_HOW5_2_FD_183865 | JGI IMG/M metagenome (GOLD analysis project Ga0208629, IMG submission 183865) | Freshwater sediment methanotrophic microbial communities from Lake Washington under simulated oxygen tension - Sediment Metagenome... | ecosystem: Environmental > Aquatic > Freshwater >... | reverse complement strand
GGGGACGGCAGAGCGGGAGCGCACGGGGGGCCTCTTCTCCCGCAGCGGCGGCCGCATCCCGCTGGAGGCCATCTTCGCGGTGCGGGCTGCGGGCGGAGCTGCTGTTGCCGCGCCACCCGCGATGGGTCCCGCAGCAGGGGCGGCCGCGCCTGCTGCGGAGGGGAGCAGCGTCGGTGCCAGCGCCGGCGCCACCGCTGCTACTGACGGCAGCGCCGGGGGCGCGGGCGGCGCCGGCGAGCAGCGCAGGTCGGCTTCTGCGGGCACCCCCTCCGCTGCAGCAGGGTCTCTGGTGGCAGGGGCGCGAACGTCAGTCACCCGCGCGGCAGGGCTCACGAGGGAGCTGGCGGCAGCAAGCCCAGCTGGGCCTGGAGTCGCCGCAGGGTCCGCCTCCGCCCCAGTCACGCCACCGTCCCTGCTCCCGAAGGCTGCGTCTGCGGCCCACATCTCTCCCGTGGACGGCCAGCGGCCAGCGGCAGCGGGGGCCGACTCCTCGCCGAAGCGGCCGCAGCGCAGCTCCGCGCCCAGCAGCGGTGGCAGTAACAGCTCTGCGCCCGGGCCCCTGTCCCTCGCCGGGGCCGCGGGTGCGGCTGCTGCAGCCCTCCCAGGGGAGGTGACTTGCGCTGTCGCTGGGCTGGCTGCTGCAGGGGCTGCGTCCAGCCCGCCTAGCAGCCGGTCCTCTGCCAGCACCGCGCCCGCGGCCAGTGCCACCGTCCTTGCAGCAACAGGACCAGGAGGCGCCGCCTCCGCCGGCTCGGCATGCTTCTCCCGCGCTGGCAGTTTCGCCTCGGCTGCACTGGCCTCAATGCCGCCAGCCTCGCCCTGCCCGCGGGTCTGCGCTGGCACCCTCGCCGCCTCCTCCACTGCCGCGCAGCGCAGCCCGCCCTCGACGGCCGCCCAGCCACCCGCTGGGGCCTCTGCAGCCGAACCCGCGCAGCCACCCGCCACCCGCAGGGGCCAGGAGGCGGGCAGCAGGCTTGGCAGCGAACGCTCGAACGCCAGCAGCACGGTCTCGGCCGCAGCCCGCGAGGGTGGCAGCGCAGGCAACAGCGACGATGGCAGCGGCAGCAGCAGCTCCAGCTCCGACGAAAGCGACAGCGACGAGGATGGGGAGGCGGACAGAAACGAGGAGGAGGGCGAGGCGGGGCCCCTGCCCAGCGCAGCGCTGCGGCAGCGGGCCGATCGGGCCAAGCACCCAGCGGGCCTGCGCGGCCCCCTCGCCAAGTCGCGGTCTGTGCGCGGCAAGGCCACACGCCTCGCTGCCGCTGCCACCGCCGCGGCGACGCTGCCAGGGGTGTCTGCAATGTCGGCAGCGGTGCCCTCCTCTGGCGCCGCAGCAGCCGCCGCCGCGGCCTCGGGCGCGAGCGGTCCCGCCGCCGCAGGCGCCGCGCCTGCCAGCGGCTGCTTCATCGAGGTGGACTGCGGGGACTTCGTGCTGCAGGCCGACGCGCACACGGAGGCCAACCGGGCCGTGTGGCTGCGGGAGCTGGCTGCCTGGGGCGCAGCCCGCAAGCGCACCCTCGACGCATCGCTCCTCACGTCCAAGAACCTGTGAGCGGTGCAGTGCAGGGGAGGCTCGGAGGGCGCCTGCGAGAGCCACCGCGGCCGCATCACATTCGAGTGACTTCGCGAGGCACTGCCTCGCCTGTTTGCCGATTCGTCCCCTGACGTCGCGTGTGCGCCTGCGCAGCCCTCGTGCCCTCGCATGCGGGCGCGTGGACTGCACCTGTGCATCACGCTGCATGTGCTTGACAGGACACCGCCCCAAGCTACCCGCGAGCGGAGGGCAAAACCGTGCATTCGCGAGAGACGCTTGGCTGCTGTCATCTGTGAACGAGTGTTGTCACTTTGAAATGTTAAGGGCTCTCCACTCTCGCCGCAGCTGTGCCACACGAGTGTAATGAGTCGGTTGCGTCTGGCCATCGAGCCCAGCAGCCAGCGCGAGCCGGCCGTCTCCATGCATGGGTGCGTCATCGTTGTGATGATGATCAAGCCTCGCGATGCGTACATGTATCCCGATCGGGGATATCGATTCAGAACACATCATGATCCACCCGTTCCGTGCAAGCGTGACTTGCTAGCTAGAGCGCTGGCCGGCGCCGTGCACGTGTGGATTGTGCGCACAACGATGAGTATGACCATGAGCTGCCAAATGCGCTCATGCAGATCGCGAAAGTTGCGAATTTGAACCGACGTCATGAGAGTGGAGATCGCACAAGTACAACAACGAATTGCACCGAAGATCGACTGGTGCAGGAGACGCGCAGGGTCGCCGACATAACAACGACCAGGAGAGAGCGGCGAGGACAATCGACGGAGGGCGCCTCCTGCAGCGGTGCGAAGATGTCGATCGAAACGCGGGCCCCTTGAAACAGCTCGGACAGCCCTCGGCATCGGCACCGTGAGCTGCAGCAGTCGCGGAAGACAGCTCCGCGGCAGCACCCAATCTGTGACAGCAGGTCGGGAGCTGCGCGAGGGAAGTCCAGCGACAGGATGGAATACGTTACAGCGATGACTCAGCGGCGGTTTACCCAGACGTTACCTCGCAGCGCCGGCATCACAGCAAAGCCTCGGACCACAGCGGTCAACAACACGGGCAAGGTGGAAGCACACGCGGCATGGAGCGTGGTGTGATGGCAGCGGGGATAGGGCGGATAGGGCGGGGTTATCTCCCTCCTGGGCTGGCAGACTTGGTTGCAAGCAGGCGGTCGGATGGCTCTCCAACCAGAGCGGGCTCCGCATCGGGCGACGCCGCGCGCAGAGCAGCGATGTCTAGATTCGCATCGCTGCGCAGGAACGAGCGGATGCGTGCCAACAGCGGCAGCTTGTCCGCCCCTGCCCCGTGCTGCTGGTTCACGCTGCCCTGGCCCCTGCTCGCCCCTGGCGCCGCCTCAACGGCGCACAGGTGCTTGGGGAATTTGATGAACCACGCCACCACGATGGCCAGCACGATGGCGGCAGCGGGCACCAGGCAGTTCACGTAGCGTACGAAAGTGGCCTTGGTGCCCGCGTCGCCGATGCCGTTCCAGATGAACTGGATGCCCAGCACCGCGCCGCCGTTGCTCAGCTTGTCCGTGAAGCTAATCGCGCCGTACACGAAGGCCGCTGACTCTGTGTTGCGGCCCACGAGGTCCGCCTCCATGGACACGGACACCACCATCGCAATGGCGCTCCCCGCCCCCAGCAGCAGCACCAGGGCGTACACCAGCGGCGCGAAGGAGGGCTGCGTGAACAGCATACCCGCACACGCCGCAGCGAAGCAGAGCCCGCCCAGCGTGATGGAGTTGCGGCGGCCGAGGCGCTTGTTGAGGCGCTTCATAGTCACGGTGGCCACGAGCTGGCTGAGGTACGCCAGCAGCGGCACGATGGCAATCGCCACGGCAGGCATCTCCAGCGTCAGCTGCACGAAGAAGGTGAGGTACACCTGGCTCACGTTGGTGGCCAGGCGCACCAGCATGTACACGCACGCCACCAACCAGAAGGTGGGCATGCGCAGCCAGTCGCGCCAGCGCATCACGCGCGGCCGGTCGCCCCCCAGCACCTCAGCAACACCGCGCCGCGGTGCGCCCGCGACTGCTGACGCTGAGGCGGCCTTCTGTGAGGGCTCGCCCGACGCCGACGACGCAGGAGCACCGGTGGAGGAGCTTTTCTCCCCGCCAAAGGGCACGAGCGGAACCGCGAGTCTCGACCCGCTGCTGCTTGCCGCAGCGGAGGGCCTCACATCACTCGCGGAGTGCGGCCGCCGCAGAGCATCCGCAGCCCCAGCCCGCCGCTCCCCAGTGCCCCCCGGCATCAGCTTGACGGGCGTGGGCTCCGGCGGCACCAGCGTGTACTGCCCGCTGATGGAGCGCGACTGCGGGTAGCCGTGGTCGTCCTCCTCGTCCACCAGCGCGCCGTGCTGCTCCAGGGGGGCTGCAGGCTCGCGCGTGCCGAAGAGGAAGACTGCGGACAGCAGGCCCCCCAGCCCCAGCACGAAGTAGGTCAGCAGCGTGTACGGGCGCGTGGGGTCGCCGCCGTCCCCGTCCGTGACCCGCAGGATCACGAACATGACAGCGTACACGTAGACGGACGCGAGCACGGTGAAGGCGTAGCGCGCGCTGTTGAGCAGCACGCGCTCGTGGTCGTCGGGGGTGAGCTCGGGCACGAGGGCCATGTGGCTCACCTGCACCGCCGCCCAGCCCACATTGAAGAGGGAGGCGAAGGCTGCGAAGGCGATGGTGCGGTGCCAGTTGCCCGCGGGGCCCTCCTCGCCCGCCCCGATCGCGCACAGCAGGCACTCGCCAAACACGAACCAGAAGGCCACGACCACGATGGCCACGCCGATGGCGTTCCACAGCTTGCGCCGGCCCAACCCCAGCCGTGGGAAGCCGCGGCTGCAGTCGCTGAGCAGGCCCACGGCAGGCGTGGCGAGGGCATCGGCGAGCTGCCTGCACGGGGGAGGGAGAGGGCGCGGGGCAGAACGGTGGAGGGGCGCGTGTGAGTTGCAGCGTCAATGCATTGCGCGCTCGGAGGGCATTGGGCGGCGCACCCCTGCCTGCTGGTCTCCAACAGCTGCTGCGACGCGTCCAGGGCGCTTAAGCAGTGGCACGCACCCTGAAAACATCACGATGCCTGCCTGGGGCGCGGACAACCCCTGTGCCTGCGTCAAATAAAGCAGCAGGTAGCTGAACCAACACGACGCGGTGGCGTCGTTCAGAAAGTGCCCGACGCTGTAGCACGCAGCAGTGAGGCGGCTAAGGGGAGCGTGCGCGACGCTTCCGGGCCGGTCGTATTCGCTCCCTGCCCCATGCTGGGAGCTTGCCGACCCATCGTGTGGCGCAGCAGCGGAGGCCGGCACGTAGACACGGTGCTTCAACTGCGGGGTCATGTAGACCGTGGAGCCATCCTCCTGCACCGATGAGATGGCATGAAGTCCACCAGTGAAACGCCTTCTCTTACAAGGATGAGCACGCGGCAGAGATGTTGTACTGCTGAAATACGCACAAGGTGGTTAATACCGGCCTCCATTTCGCTCCGCTGCAAGCAAGGGCTGACAACGAGGCGCCCCGGGCCCAACAAATCCCAACGTCAGGGCGTCAGTGGGCTCGGCCGAAGGCCGCGTGAACTCCGCAATCACGGCTGCAGCTCCAGCACGGATTTCCGCAATTCCAGACTGTGCAACCTTGGTTTTAACGTGCGCCAATGGAGTGCCGGGTTGTGGAGCAGCTTGCAGAAGCTGTAATTTTGCAGGTGACAAATCGTGGTTGCGAACGGACGGATTTGCGACCCCGACTAGTTTGCAGCCGTTCCCTTGACAACAACACCATCCCAGGAGACCTCCAACCACGAGCCTAGATTAGTACGTGATCGGGTCAGTCCTTGACGGCTGCCCGAGTCATTGACGGCCAGTCCGCGCTGTGTTCAATAGTTCATGAGGCTGTGCCCGGCTGTCACACAAAGTGCGCCCGGGGCGCTGACTGATGCTTGGGGATGGGATCGTCAGCGAATGTGCCCTGCTGCACAGTTGATCTCTCATTCGTTGACAGGTGCACTATTGTCGGATGAGCGAGCCACCGGTGGTCGACCTGCCCGAGGAGGCACTCTGGCGCGGGAGCGGAGACCGTCGGGCGCCTGTGTCGCAGCGGTGCACCGCACACCACCCTCAGGCTCGTCTCGCCGCCTCGGGTGTGCCGCCCCTGTGGGTGGCAGTCGACGTCACCGCTGCTGTTGTGTTGGGGGATACGTGCACTGGCATGCCATCGGCCTGGCATGCAACGGGAACAAGGTGTCTATGCTCCAAAGCTGTGAACTGTCCAGCCAGTAACGGCCAGCTCGCGCCGTGCGCGGGTTTCGCAGCGTCGCATGGGTGACACTGCACTCGGCAACGAGACGCCTTACTACAGTGTGTGGACTCTCGGTCGGATCATGAAATCTGAAGCGTAGTGCTTTTTAGCTCCACTCTTTTACTCCTCGCCGTTCACATGCCAACGCGGAGGTCTCACGTGAACTGGTATCTTCTGCACACGATGACGAGCCAGGACTTGTGGGTTGCCGAATGTGCGTGCTGACGGTTGAAGGACAGCTTGAACGCGCTAGCTACGGCAATGAAAACACGCGACGTCGAGAAGCTGCACAGCAGCAGTGCAGGCGCCGCAGTTCCGCAACCAGTTGCCAGGGCCACCAAGTGGCAGCGGAACTCCGCGAGCTAGTGCACCCTGCGCATGCCAGTCCACGAGGCCACGGTCTGCCATGCGGCCCGGAGGTTGGCGAGGTATGCAGGCATGACCAGAACTAAAGTAATTGAGGGCTGCGAGCGCCGTCGTCCTGAAAGAAGAATGACGAGGCCATGCCTACGAAGTGAAGCAAACTCGCGGGAGCACGTCGCCCGAACAAAAAACGTCGCCGCTGCTCCGGATCTCGGAATGCAGGTGTGTGGGTGCCAGCTGTCGACGTCGACGCCCCAGCCAGACACTGCAGGCTCATCAGAGCTCAACCTGACGCATGCGCCCGAGCCTTGCGGGGCATGCGAGACCGGCCAAGCGGCAGCAGTCTCAGAGCGTATCCCACCGGGATGGAGGTCAGCCCCAGTGCGATACTGACCAGCCACTGCCAGGGCGTGAGCGGGGTGGTCTCGAAGACAGCCCCGCCGAACTGCACAATGAAGACCTGCACGACGGCCGCTGCGGCGACGATCATGCAGCCCACACGCGCCTCCAGCAGCCCCGCCAGCAGGTTGAGCTGGTCGTGGATGCGGCGCGCGTTGAGCAGGTTCGCCAGCTGCAGGAAGATGAAGGTGTTGAAGATGCACGTGTAGTGCTGTGCTCCGTGGGCGTCCAGCGACCCCGAGGGCAGCCCCACCTCCCACAGGCGCAGGGCAGCGGGCAGCTGCACAAGCAGCAGCAGCAGGCCCGTCTGGTAGAGGGTCTGTCCGGCCAGGTACTTGCGCATGATGGGGGTGATGAGCGACACGGGGGGGCGCGCCTTCCGGGCGGCTTCCGGATCCGCTGCTGCGTTGCCCTCCTGCTGCTTGCCGGGCTGCCCAGCAGCAGATGTTGGCGGCGCAGTGCGAGTGACAGCCGGGCCCGCTGAATCACTTGTATTTGTGTCTTCCGTCGCTGCTTTGGGGAGCAATCGGCCCCGCGCGCCGCGCCCTGCGGACGGGGTCTGAGGCGCGCTAGCGCCTGAGGCCGCATCCTTCTCTCCGTCCGAGTCGCGGGAGCCAGCCTGTGCCGCACTAGCTGCTGCAGCGTCCGTTACGGGCGCAGCGCCCTCAGCCGCACCCACGTCCGCACCGGCGCTTGCAGCCGCCTTTGCGGCGGCCGCACGGGCGGCCTGCACGTCCGCTGCGCCAGGCCCGTACTCCATCGCCTCTGCCCCGGGCGGCTCCGTCGCGAGCGCGAGCGCGGCCCCCGAGTCCATCACGAGGTTCACCCACAGCAGCTGCACCGCGGTGAGGGGCAGGCGGGCTGTGGAGCCCCGGTTCAGCACCGCGGCGATGAGGGTCACCAGCGACGCCACCGCGTTGGCGGTGAGCTGGAAGGTGATGAAGCGGCGGACCACATCGAGAATGTTGCGCCCCCAGCGCACGGCCGTCACCACGCTGGCGAATGAGTCGTCGAGCACGATCAGCTTGCTGGCCTCCTTCGCAACCTCGGTGCCCGCGATGCCCATGGCGACACCCACGTGCGCTGCGGATGAGAGGAAACGATGGCGAACACGGAAGCGGATGGAATGTGAGTGAGCAAGCGACGGAGTGATTCTAGCTTGGGGTCGTTGCACAAGCTCGAGTAATACAGGAAACCCGCTCATCGTCACTGCCCCAGCCCTCCCGCAGTGCCCACTCACCAGCTCGCAGCGCCGGCGCATCGTTCGTGCCGTCGCCGGTGACAGCCACCGTCTCCCCCATCCCCTGCAGCAGCTGCACCAGCCGCAGCTTGTCGCTCGGCACGGCGCGCGCAAGCACAGCCAGGGTGGGCAGCACCCTCTGTCGCAGGGCATCGTCCGACATCCGTCTGAAGGCTGGGCCCTCCAGCACCACGGCAGAGCCCACCTGCTGCACGCTGCCGCCGCTGCCGTTGCCGCTGTTGTTGTTGGGGGCGGCCATGCTGTCTCCCGTCAGCGGGCCCGACGACGATAGCGACTCCCCCACCCTGGCTCCATTCCCGCCCCCTGCAGCGCCGCTCGTGTCCACACCAGGCTTCAGCACACGCGCACCGCTGCTCGTCCCTCGGCCGTGCTGCCGGCTGCCCTCCCGCCTGTCTCCGTCGCTCTCGTCTGAGGCGGGCGCGTTGACGCTGAAGGCGAAAGATAGCTCGCCCCTGCGGATCGGGGAGTGGCGCCGTGTGTCCCCGCTGGAGGCTGCGGACTCGGAGGAAGCAGAGGTGGTGGCTCCCGCACCGAGGCGGCCCGCGCGGCTGTTCGCCTGGGGCGCCTCCGCACCCTCTGCTGGGACAAGCGCGCCCTTGTGGTGCGCTGCTGTGCTGGTCTCCCGGCTGTGTGCGGGTGACCGCACCTCCACGGCCTCGTCGCGGTCAGCAGGGCCGCTGTCGCCGTCAGTGGTGAGAATGCCGCAGCCTCGCGCGATGGCCACAGCTGTGGGCAGCGCATCCCCCGTCACCATGATGACTCGGATGCCCGCGTTCTGGCACTGCCGCACCGACGACTGCACGTCTACCCGCAGGGGGTCCTGCAGCGCCATAAGAGCCAGCAGCACACTGCCCTCTTCAATGCTGCCGCTGGCGAAAGCCTCGGCCCAGGGGGAGCTACCGTCGTGTGCCGCCGTGGCACTGCCGCTGCCCTGACCCGGACCCTCACCCAGCGCCTTCGCTGAGACGGCAAGCACGCGCAGGCCGCTCGCTGCTAGCTCCCGCGCCACCGCCTGCAGGTGCTCCCTGTACGAGGCGGACGCAGAGACAGCGCGAGAGGCGTTCGAGGCCGCAGCTTCTGAGCCCCCGTGTGAGCCTCCTAGGGCCTCTGGCGGGACGGTGTCGTCCATGGAGGCAAGCTGAGCAGCTGCCGCCGTCCCCGCAGGAGCGGAGGGCGATGATGCGCTGCCCTTCTCGGCAGCAACACCCGCTGTGCGCGCCCCAGCAGCGCCACGACTGGCGGGTGCAGGTGCCGCCACCAGCACGTGGCTGCAGGTCCGCAGGATGGCCTCCGGCGCCCCCTTGCTCAGCAGCAGGTGGCGGGCGCCACTGGGCCCCGACGCATGGGGTGCTGCGCTGGCAGAGGCTGCTACAGCTGCAGAAGGTCCATCGCTGGCGGTGTGCAGCAGCTCCCAAGCTGCGCTCATCCCGGCATGCAGCGCGGCGGCGGCGGACGGCGGGGCGGCGCTGCCGGCACCGTCGGTTCGGGCTCCTGCTGCCCGGCCAGCACCTCCCGCAGCACGTCCCGCGCCCTCAGCAGCCGCCCCGTCGGCTGCACGCCCGCCCACACGCAGCACAGTGGCCATCGTCTTGCGCTGGCTGTCAAAGGGCTGCCTGTGCACCTGCTGGACTGCGCCGCCCGCCCCGCTCGCACTGCTCCTTCGGCCAGAGCGCCCGCTGCTCGCTGGCGTCGCTGTCTCGAGTCTGCCAGATCTTGCAGGCGAGGCCGCCCCCATCCCGTCGCCGCTGCCTGCAGCGGGGCGCTCAGCAGCCGCGTGGGAGGCCCTCCCAGACGCCACATCAGCCCCACCAGCGCCTGCATCCCTGCCCCCACCGCCGCTGTCCTCGTCCTCGCTCTCGTCCCCGCCCGCGGCCGCCCCCCGCAGCGGCTCATAGTCCACGCCCAGGTGCGAGCGCAGCCACAGCAGCAGGGCACCCTCCGTCACGTTGCCCACAAAGCGGGAAGGGGCCTGAGGGAAGGGGTCGCCGGCGTCGTCATGACGCTGCGTGTCCGCCCCGTCACCCGCCCCGCTCCCGCCGTCTGGATCTGCGGCATCGCCGGTGTCGTGCTGGTGCGCCGCGTAGCGAGAGTTGGGGGACAGCATGGGGGCGTGGAGGCCGCTGCCGTCACCCCGACCGCCCGCGCTCGCGTGCGACGGAGTGTCATACGGCGCCGCAGCAGGGGCAGCCGCGAGCTTCACGGTTTGCTCGCGGGCATCCGGTACAGCAGCACGGTCGCCCCTGCCTTTCGTGGCAGCAACACCACCCCCACCCTTGCCGCTGGCACCGACCTTCGAAGCGAGCGTGATGGCGACGTGAGCCTGGTCAACCGCTGCCGTGCGCCCAGCAGCGCTATCGCCGTCAGCGTCCGCCCCACGTGCGGGCGAGGCGGCCTGGCGGTGGCGTCCAAGGTGGCAGCTGCACCGACCCAGGCACCGCCTGCAGCGGGCCCGCAGCGAGCCGTCAGCGCGTGCCTTCGAGGGAGGCGCCTCGGCTGCGAGGGAGGCGCTGGAGTTCAGGACGATGGAGAGACAGAGCAGCTGGGCCGGCAGGGGCAGGCCGGCAAGCGCCGCGCCGGCATCCTGCGCCAGCGTCGGTGTTGCTGCCTCGGCACCACCAGTAGCAGGGCCAGACGCGGAGCCGTGTCCGCCGCCAGCCTTCGCATCGTCGCCTGCCAGGTCTGCCGCCGTTGGCGCGGCGTCGTAGCGGGTGCCCAGGACCCAGCCGCCCACTGTCCGCATCCTGTTCTCTGTCAGCGTGCCTGCACCGAGCGGAGGGAAGGGTGGGTGGGGGAGGGAAAAGAGGCAAGGGAAGGCAGTTGATCGGAGGGCCTGCATGCAAAGGCTGCACACGCCCACGAGGGACGCGCACAGCAGCACAGCACGTTGGGTACAACGACAGCAGAGTCGGCCAGCAAGCACAGCGCACAGCGCCCCGCGAGTCCCGCAACGCACCGGTCTTGTCGGTCGCGATCACGGTGGCGCTGCCCATGGTCTCGCAGGCGGGCAGCTCCCGCACCAGTATGGCCTCTTTCATCATGCGGCGCATGGAGTAGGCGAGGGCCAGCGTGACGGCGAGGGGCAGGCCCTCGGGCACCACTGCCACCACGAGGGCCACAGCGACCACCACAAAGTTGAGGATGCGGGGCGTGATGCCCGGATAGCCGCTGCCGCTCTCCGCCACGAGGTAGGTCCCCAGCAGCACCCCGAAGGTGAGCAGACCCACTGACACGCCCAGGGCCCCCAGGCGGCGGCCCAGGCGCGCCAGCTGCTGCTGCAGGGGCGTGTCGGGCGGCTTGTTGACCTCCAGCGACCGGATGATCTGCCCATAGTTGCTGTTCAGGCCCACCGCCAGCACCAGCATCTGGCCCGATCCCGAGGTGACTGTCGTGCCGGCCAGCATGAAACACTCGGGCTGGCGCTGGCCCTCCCCCGACTTGGCCGGCTGCTGCTGCGGCGGGGCTGCATCAGACTTCTGGCCCGCCTGTGGTTGTTGTGGGGGTGTGGGCGTGCGGTCCGCCTGTGCTGGAATGGGCCGGGGGGCAGGGGCAGGGGCAGCGGGGGCGGGTCTCGTCCCCCCTGAGTCTGACGGGCTGCTGCCTTGGCCTGCCTTCGAGGCGCCTGCCCCTGCGTCTGTAGCCACCTCCGCGCGGCCCCCGTCAGCGCTACCCATCGCTGCGTAGTGCTTGCCAGCCAGCACCGGCCGCTTCGTGATGGCCTTCGACTCGCCCGTCATGGCGCTCTCATCGCACTGCACGCCGTCTCCGCGCAGGAGCAGCCCGTCCGCAGAGAGTACCTCGCCGCTTTCCACGATGTGAATGTCGCCGACGACAAGGTCAAACACAGAACACGACGTCTCACGCCCGCCGCGCACAACCCGCACACGCCGCTCCTCGCGGTATCGTGTGAGGGAGTCAAAGGCGCGCTCTTGGCTGTAGTTTTGCACGGCGCTCACGAACACTACCACCAAGATGGCTGCCACAATCGCGCAACCCTCGATAATATCCGTTTCCTCATGTGTAATCACGATCGCAAACACGAGCGTAATTACGGCAGAGACGGTGAGGAGGAGCAAGGTGATGTCTTTGGCAGCCTCCAGCAGGATGCGCCAAAACGGGCGAACCTTGCCCTTGTGAATGAAAGCGGTGCCAAACCGCTGTCGCAGGCCCTCGACTGCACTTGTCTCGAGACCACGCCGCACATCTGTGCCGATTTTGCGCGCCAAGCCCTGCACACCCGACAGCTTTTCCAGCTGCTTGAAATCCTTGTCACGGACGAGTGTGGCCCACCCAGGACTTTCACCATCGGCGGCTCCTGGATGTGGTTCGGTAGCCATCCTGAGCCACGCAGCGTGCGCGACGTTTAGCTGCGACGAGGGGGCTGCTCTGCGTGATGAACGCGGCGGCGCTCAACGCGCTCTCTCGAACACATGGATCTTTGGTTCCAACAGCGACGGCAACGCTCGCAAGCAGTAGCGTTCACATCCAACTATGCCACACGTTTGGAATGGTTGCAGTACACAAGCATCAAAAATCGGCGTGCGTTTTATCTCGACCGGAAACCGCCTCGAGCCGTTTTCCGCGGGCCCTCCGGATACCGCGAAGCGCGTTCATGGCCAGCGTTGTACACCTGACTCCCGCCAACCAGCGCTGTCGCCTTGTGCAGTTTGGAGTGTTTGTCCTTCTGGCCCAAGATTCAGTTAATATGGGACACGCAGGTGTGTTAACGCCCGGCCTGCCGCGCGACGAGCTCGGGGCGAACCGCGGCACGCACCTAGGTGAACCGAGCTGGCTGCGATATCGATGAGTGTTGCAGGGAGCAAGGGTGGCGCGGATGTCGTGACCATTGGCGATGGCATCCGCTTCACGCCAACCGACGCGAATATCATCGGAAGCGGCGGCTTCAGCAAGGTAAGAAAGCGAGGTATCCGCACGAGCGATGTCTCCAGACGGCAGCTTGAGGATTGCAAACGAGCACGCCGTGTACGCAAGTGCCATCAGTGGCGTGTTCAAATCCTTGGCATGACTCGCATGACCCGTGCAGGTCTACAAGGGCACGCTGAAGGATGGCACCTCCTGCGCAATCAAGATAATCAGCAAGAAGGTACGCAGGGCGGCTCGCGCGTCAGCGACTCCTGCGACGTCGCACGTTGCTGGGCCCGCGAACCACCCGTGTGCTCTGCTCCTGCTGCTCGTACCCCCGCAGATCTTCAACAAGCCGGAGGACTACGCCGACATGAAGGCGGAGGTCGCCATCATGCAGCGCCTGCGCGGCTCCCCCTTCGTCATCAACATCTACGAGAGCCTGGAGGACAAGGACCAGTTCGTGATCGTGCTCGAGCTCGCGAACGGCGGGGACGTGATGACCCGCATCGAGGAGCTCGTGTCGCGCAACGACCACTTCTCCGAGAAGGTTGCCAGCCGCATGTTCAAGCAGATGCTGCAGGCCGTCAAGCACTGCCACGACCACAGCGTCGTGCACCGCGACCTGAAGCCCGAGAACTTTCTGATGGCGGACAAGGCGGCGGACGCCGCCATCAAGCTGACAGACTTCGGTCTGTCCGCGCTGCTGCCCTCCCCCGACGCGCTGCTGGACGAGGGCTGCGGCTCCGCCTTCTACATCGCGCCCGAGATCCTGCTCAAGCGCGGGTACAGCAAGCCCGTCGGTGCGTGCACACGCAGGCAGCGCCGTTCAGGGGCGGCTCCTTGAACCCGGCGGCTCCAGCTGCTACCCCACCCCTCCCGTCCGCGGTGCCCCCTCTCCCCCCGTCTGTCTGCAGACCTGTTTGCGCTCGGCGTTATCCTGTTCATCATGCTCTCGGGCACGGTGCCGTTCGGCGACGGCACGAAGAAGGAGACGGAGATCTTCCGCTGCATCGAGCGCGACCCGCTGCGCTTCGGCGAGAGCTGGACGTCCATCACACACGCCGCCAAGGAGCTCATCGCGGGCCTGCTGGAGAAGGACCCAGCGAAGCGGTACACCATCGAGCAGGCGCTGGACCACCCGTGGGTGTCCGGCGACGCGGCGTCCGACCGCCCCATCGACCGCAGCGTGGTGGACTCGCTGCTGCAGTACAACGCGCGCAACAAGTTCAAGCGCGTCGCCGTGCAGATGGTGGCGGAGAACCTCACCGCCAAGGACGTGCAGGCGCTGCGCGCCGCCTTCATGAAGATGGACGCGGACAACTCGGGCTTCCTCACGCGCACGGAGATGGTGAACGCGCTGCGCGAGCTGGGCGTGCACGACAAGGACCCCGACGTGTTCCGGCGCATGGTGGAGGCGATGGACGTGGACGGCGACAACCGCATCAGCTGGGAGGAGTTCCTGCACGCGTCGCTGGAGGCGCAGATGGTGAAGCACCAGCAGCAGATCTGGGAGGCCTTCTGCGCGATCGACAAGGACGGCAGCGGCAGCATCACGGTGGACGAGCTGCGCGTCGTGCTCAAGGACGAGCCCACGGAGGTGATCGAGCGCTACATCGCCGAGTATGACATCGACGGCGACAAGACCATCTCGTACGAAGAGTTCCTGCGCATGCTGCTGCCCAAGAACCTCAAGTTCCGCGTGCACAAGACCGCCGCGTAAAGCGTCGGGCGGGGTGCAGCGGGGAGGGCGGTGTGTCTGTGCGGAGCCCCCGGGATGCGGGTAGCCCACTGGCGATGTGCTACGAACGAACTGCATGGCCGTGTTGGTACCTTCATTATACGTGCGCGGCTGGCCGGCTCTGCCGCCGACTCGCATCTTGAATATGCGCTCTGTGCCAGCAGCATTCACCATGCGTACCCTCGAGTGCCTACCCGGCTGCGGGAGTTCTAGAGTGCGATCGCTTCGATGTGTGGCAGCCGATGCATGCACAAATGTCGATGCATGCGCACTTCAGCTTCATTCATATTGCACACGCAGGCCATGAAAGCGATCGGTAGCGCCTCGATGCGACGTACACGACAACTCGATCAACAATGCCTCGAGGACGCCAGCAGCCGGCGAGAGGGAGCCGGTTTCGTAAACAGCTCAGATGTGAAAGAACTGCGCCCAGCTGCTTCGCAGACAGCAGCTGTCGCAAGGGGCACATGCAAAAGGGGCTCACGCACCGCTCCTGGTCACCTGCCGCGGCAGCAGCGGCGAGCCAGCGGGTTCCGCTTGAGAGCATAGGTGCTGCTGCGGACGACAAGAGACGAAGGCACGCAGGAGGCGAGTGCGCCTACTCTGCCCCGCCACTGCTGCCGCCGCCTGCCGCAGCTGCCGCAGCGGCAGCCAGCGTGGAGGCGGGCACGAGGCGGCGCAGGATGAAATCCATGCGCCCGCTGCCCTCCCACGCCACCACGTTGAAGTATTGCGGGTGCCCTGGCAGCGGCTCCCCGTGCTCGTCCACGGGGTGCCCCGCAGCGTCGCGCTGCGCCCCCGACCCCTCTGCCCCTCCGGCCGGCCCCGCCCCGCTGGCCCCGAGGGCAGCAGCCGAGTGCGGCCGCCGCGGCGACTTGCTCTGCGTGGTGTCCCGCAGCTTGGTGGAGCGGCTGGCCGTCACCGTCGTGTACAGGCGGTCGTACACGTCGCGCCCGCCCTCCTCGCCGCTGCCCCCGGCGGCGCTCGCGTCCCGCAGCGTCCCGCCCGCCGCCGCCGCCGCGCGGCTGGCGTTGAGCGCAGCGGAGCGCGGGTTGATCTTGGGGTGGAACGTCTCCTCCTCGTGCCCGGGCAGGTAGGAGCGGCCCAGCGAGCGCAGCATGCGCGGGTCGGGGGCAGGCAGGCCGCTCACCTGCGCCGCGGTCGGCAGGGACAGGCCGGCAGCGAGGGCGGCTGTCAGCGCCTTCTTCGCCGCAGCCACGCGCGAGGAGGGCAGCGCGCCGCCCTCGCCCTCCCCGCGCCCCGCCTCGCCGCTCAGCCCGCTCGCGTCCAGCCCCGACGCCTGCATGCTGCGCTCGCGGTTCAGCCGCTCCACGATGCGGATGGAGTTGCGGTTGATGGCGGGGTTGAAGGTCAGCTCCCGGCCCTCCATCTCAGAGATCAGCTGCCGCCGCTGCGCCGCGCGCAGGCGCTTGTCCATCTCCTGCGGGGTGAGGTATATGCGGGCGGAGAGAAACGGGGGTTCGAGACGGGACACTTGTTCGTAAAGCCGCAGGCACGGGCTTCAGAGGCACGTAGCACCCGACTGCAGCATATCGCCGCAGGCCCCACACACGGCAGCCACCCCGCCCCCACGGCGCGGCGCACTCACGTACTGCAGCAGGTGCCCCACGCGCCGGCGCTCCGCCACGAGCCGCGCCGCCCGCGCGTGCTTGGTCTGCGTGAGGTTGGGCCGGAAGGTCGCCTCGCGCAGCTCCTCCTCCACCCTGTCGTGCCGGATGCGGTCCAGCTTCGCCTTCTTCTTCCGCATCAGCGCCTCCACGCGCTGCGGCAGCGACTTGTTCTGCGCCGCCAGCTCGCGGCTCTTCTCGCTGATGTGCGGCGCGAAGGTGAGGCCGGCCAGCTCGGAGGCAATCTGCTGGTGCTGCGCGCGCAGCAGGTACCCCTGCTTCTTGCGGCTGCTCTCGTTCAGCCGGCTCACCAGAGCGCTCCACTCCCCGCCCGTCAGCACCAGCTTCTGCACGCGGTTGTGGTGGGTGGAGTGGCACACAACGTCCACGCGAAGCCATCAACCAGCCTGCCGCGCTAGCTGTCACTGAGGCGCTGCGCTGCACATGCTCATGGAGGGCCTCATCTGCAGCCCGCAAGCCAGTCTCACCTCTTTGGCTGGCCTGTCCACCTCGTGCGCTGCCCGCCACAGGTCGTATGGGCGCGGGCCGCGGGGAAGCTCAACCCGGGGCTCGCGGCGGCCGGCGGAGCCATCCTCAGCTCCACCGTCGCCAGCGAACTCCCGACGGTCGCCCTCTCCCGCGTGCCTGTCGCCCACATTACCTTCCTCGTCCTCGCCCTCCTCGTCCTCCTCATCTTCATACGATCCTTCGTCGTCCTCCTCATCGTCGTAATCGCCCTCCGACTCTTCGTCGTCATCGGCGTCGCCGTACACGCGTGCGATCTCCTCGTTCAGCCGATCCAGAATCTCCTTTGCCTTTGCATCGGTTGTAAACCCTTCTGGGTCACGCGCCAGCGCGGCTTTCAGCTCCGCCACAGCGCTCTCAATGCCCGCCGCTTGCTGCAGGGGCGAAACGACACGACCGGGCTGGGTACGATGACGAAGCGAGTTTTAATAATCTCTCTGCATGGAGAACGGTAGCCGCAACCTTAGCAAGACGGTCGGGGACGCATCGCTGCGGATTTGGAGACTCACGGGCGCGGACCCCGGCGGCAGCGGTGCGTCGCGCACTGGAGGGAACGACATGGCGGAGGGATATCAACAACGCCACGACAATGATACTGGTATCAAGTCAAACTACGCCAAGCGCTTGTGCACTCACTTGGGAACATCGAATTCAAAGCCGCACGTGTACCGCCGCGACGCGAGATATGCGAGCACATCTGTCCAGCCGAGCGCGAATCGCTGATATTCCGACGGTGGCGAGCACAGTGACGCAGTTGCAATATAGAAACAGGTTCATTCGGCACGAACTTGCTTCGTGTCTTTGACGCGCTGGTGCGAGCGCGTGTTTCGTGCAGCGGAAATCCGTACACTTCCTCGCGCTTTGCCCGCAGCGGCATTGCCAGCATGGCGGCCTCGGACAGCGTGCTGACGCTCACCACGACGGGCCTCGCGTCAAATGAGCAAGGATTTTCCAATTGCTGCTTTGTTCCTCCTTCGGATCTTGCTGCGCTCGCGGCCACAGCTGGCGTGGATGAGAAGACAGCTGCGTCAAAGGGTGTGCTGTGCGCTGTCAACGAGGGCGTGTTTTACGTCAAGTGCGTGCAAGACTAGCCCGCGGCGCTCTGCTGGCTGTGTCGAACATAGGCCCGCTGGCCTTCTCTGCGACGACGCGCACAACAGCACTGCTTCTGGTGTTCTCGTGTCCGAGCTGTTTGTGTGCAGGGGCTTTGATCGCGCACTTCCGGGTACCATCGGTGTGGGAATGATGCAGCGCATGGCGGGCAACATGATGATGAGCGCCCCCGTGCCAGTGACGCCGTTTCAACTGTCTCACGGCGTGCGCCTGCCTGCGTCGTCCATGTCTCTGGAGGTGGACCTGCTCGGCAAGACCGCAGATGTGCGTGTGGCGCTGGCAGGCTGGCTGCGGCCGAGGTCTCTGGGGGTTCCCCGCCGATGTTGCTGGGGTAATTCGGGGCTGGCGTGGGTCCGCCCGGGGCGCAGTCCTGGTCAGGGGCCGGCGATGCAGCTGTCTCCAGAATGCTGCCACCCACCTGGCGACCTTGCTTGTTCGACTGCCCGCCTCTCCCCGGCCGCTGCAGGTCGTGATCGACGCGCCCGAGCTGGTGGACCACCTGCACGAGGCGCTGCACAGCCACGTGCTGAAGATGGGGCAGACCGTACCCGTGGACTTCCGCGGCGAGAAGCTCAAGGTGGTGGTGCGCGACTTTGAGTACCTGGACGTGGACGGCAGCGCGCCCGCTGCGGGCAGCGGCGGGGCCGCCAAGCCCGGCGCCGGCACCGCGGGCGGTTTCGAGGTGGGCGGCGTGAAGTTCGCGCAGTTCCTGCGCTCCACGGAGGTGCAGCTCCGCAAGGCGGCGGGCGCGGCGACGCTCAAGCTGACGGGCAGCAGCTCCGGCAAGGGCAGCCGCCTGTTCGAGAAGGGGTTCAACTTTGAGGCGCTCGGCATCGGCGGCCTCAACCGCGAGTTCGAGGACATCTTCCGCCGCGCCTTCGCGTCCCGCGTCGTGTCCCCGGAGATTATGCGCAAGATGGGCCAGAAGCACGTGCGCGGTATGCTGCTGTACGGGCCGCCCGGCTGCGGCAAGACGCTCATCGCGCGGCAGATCGGCAAGGCGCTGCACGCGCGCAAGCCCAAGGTACGTTCTTGCGGGCGCGGCGCAAGGCCGGGGGAGGCTGCGGCGCCGTCTGTGGGCCGCTGCTGCTGTGGCTGTTCGAGCACGAAGCAGCGAGCCCGTGAGCAGTCCGTTGAGCCCGGCCGTCCGCGCAGAAGCAGCAGGCTTGGATCGAGCTTTGCTTGCTTCCGACCACGGCACGCCGTCACGCCACAGAAGCGCTTACGCCTCCAGTGTCCCTTTCCCGCGTGCGCAGATCGTGAACGGCCCCGAGATCCTGAACAAGTACGTGGGCCAGTCCGAGGAGAACATCCGCGCCCTGTTCGCGGAGGCGGAGAAGGAGCAGGCGGAGCGCGGCGACGACAGCGACCTGCACATCATCATCTTTGACGAGTTCGACGCGATCTGCCGGCAGCGCGGCACGACGGGCGGGGGCACGGGCGTGAACGACAGCATCGTGAACCAGCTGCTCTCCAAGATCGACGGCGTGGAGGCGCTGAACAACATCCTGCTCATCGGCATGACGAACCGCAAGGACATGCTGGACGAGGCGGTGCTGCGGCCGGGCCGCCTGGAGGTGCACGTGGAGGTGGGGCTGCCGGACGAGGAGGGGCGCGTGCAGATCCTCACCATCCACACGGCGGAGATGCGCAAGGGCGGGCTGCTGGGGGACGACGTGTCCATCCCGGAGCTCGCGGCCAAGACCAAGAACTTCACGGGCGCGGAGCTGGAGGGCCTGGTGCGCGCCGCCTGCACGCACCTCTTCGCGCGCCACATCGACATGGCGGACCTGAGCAAGACGCCCGACTTCCGGGGCGCCAAGGTGACCCGCGCAGACTTCATGCGCGCCCTCGCCGACGTGATACCCGCCTTCGGCGTGCGCGAGGACGAGCTGGCGCGCCTGGTGCAGCACGGCATCATCTCCTTCGGGCCCGACTTTGACCGCATGGAGCACTCGCTCATGAAGCTGGTGCGCCAGGTGGCGACGTCTGAGCGCACGCCCCTCGTGTCCGTCATCCTCACGGGGCCCGCGGGGTCGGGCAAGAGCGCGCTCGCCGCCCACATCGCGCGCGCGAGCGGGTTCCCCTTCGTGAAGCGCGTGTCGGGCGAGAGCCTCGTGTCCATGCATGAGGTGGGCAAGGCGGAGGCCATCTCGCGCGCCTTCAACGACGCGTACAAGTCCCCGCTCTCCATGATCATCCTGGACGACATCGAGCGCATCATCGAGTACGTGGCGGTGGGCAACCGCTTCTCCAACGTGGTGCTGCAGGCCCTGCTCGTGCTCGTGAAGGCGCTGCCGCCCGAGGGCCGCCGCCTGCTTATCGTGGGCACGACGGCCATCCCCGAGCTGCTGGAGCACATGGAGCTGCTGTCCGCCTTCCAGCTCGCCCTCACGACGCCCACGCTCACGGAGGAGGGCCACTTCCGCGCGGTGCTGTCCGCCACCGGCCTCATGTCCGCCGAGGACATCGACGCGGCGTCCAAGCACCTGGTGCGCCTCAAGGGCGTAGGCATCAAGAAGCTGCTCAACCTGCTGGAGATGGCGCGCGTGGACGACGAGGGCCGCGCCACGGCGACGGTCTCCTTCGACCGCTTTATGGAGACGTCCATGGAGTGGGGGTTGTGAGGCGCAGGCTGAGGCTCCGAGCCACGAGCAGCTGCTGAGTCAAGCAAGACCCTGCTGGCGTCCTGCACTGCTGCTGCACGAGTTGCCGCAGGCCCGCAGCACGACTCGAAGTTACTCCGAATCCATTCCAAACTCGTGGACATCGCGGAGTTGCGCGTGAGGTCGTGCACGGAAAGCAACATCGAGATGTGAGAGGGCAATCTCTGACAGCTGTCTACAGCTCTCGCAAAATCAACGCAAATCCGCAAACCGCGGCGCACGCTCCATGGCGATTTCGCGAGCCCCGTTTGTCAACGTCGGCTACACACGTGAACGGCAGGCAGTCGCTGTATCTCTGCAGTGGTGGTACCAGCAGCATCCAGCGACACGTCATGCTGAAGTTCGAGTAACGCGAGCAGGAATCCAGCAGCCACGCAATGTCCGCGATCGACAGCGTCGAGAGCGGCGCTCCTGCATCGGAGGGCCCAGACGCAAAGAAACGCCACGTCGTGCTGAAGAGTGGGCAGTGCGTAGCCTATGCGGAGGCACGATTGCCGCGTGGGTTCGTTCGTCTTAGTGATGTGGCATCTCGGCAGCTCACCCCGGAGTGCTTTGAGGTCGCACCGCAAGAAATCCCAGGCTGGGATGAGATGTCGAAGCACGCACTCAAGCGAAAGATGCTGGAATTACGCTTCATAAAAATGCGCGATGAAAAGGACCGCAGGGTTGCTGCCGACCTGTTCGCATCCGAGGGGACCATGGTAGGCCGCAAGCGTGCGCGGCCAGCTGAGATGGCTGGAGGGCCCAGCGACGTCGAGCCTGCAGTGCGCGCGCAGCGGGGGCCGCGCTGGCTGGCGCAGGCAGCCAGTGGTGTGCGCGTGGTGGTGGACTGCAGCTTCAAGAGCCTGATGACGGCCAAGGAGCAGTCCAGCCTGCTGGCGCAGGTCATGAGCGCCGTCAGCGCCAACGCGCGCAACGACACGGCGCCGGTGCGCCTGCTGCTCTCTTCCGTGGCGGATGAAGAGCTGCTCGAGTGGCACCGGCGCAGCCGCGGGGCGATGCAGGGTTGGGGCTGCGACATCGCGGCTGACCACTTCACAGCCGTGCTGCTGGGGCCTCACGAGGGGA
>Ga0208629_100394_pt1 | contig 21520 bp, 9 predicted proteins | sample LakWasMet19_HOW5_2_FD_183865 | JGI IMG/M metagenome (GOLD analysis project Ga0208629, IMG submission 183865) | Freshwater sediment methanotrophic microbial communities from Lake Washington under simulated oxygen tension - Sediment Metagenome... | ecosystem: Environmental > Aquatic > Freshwater >... | reverse complement strand
GGAGGGAGTGCAGCGCGGGGGAGGCGCCGCCAGCATGCTGGGGCTGCAGCGCCTGCTGCGCCTGCGCCTGCCGCCACGCGTCAGCTGCGGAGGTGGAGGCAGGCCCGGCGCCCCCGTGCTGCTGCTGGTGCTGGTGCTGCGAGGCGTGGTGGGCGTCTCTGCGGTCCCCGCCGTTGGCAGGCGCAGCGCGCACGCGCGGCCCCGCGCCTGCGCCTGGCGGGGAGTCGACCCCCCCAGGGGCCGCCCTGCTGCCGCCGCTGCCTCCCAGGCCCGTGCGAGGGGACGGCGGCATGCTGCTGCCTGCAGCCGCCGCAGCGGCGGAGGGGTCGGCGCCCGCTGCCAGGCGCGCCACGCTCAGCAGCGCCGCGTCAACTGCGGACTGCCGGTGGCTCGGCTTGAGGCCGGCGCCGGGCGACCCGCCCGCGCCTGCGGCAGCTGAGAGGGCGGGGAGGGCGAAGGAGACGCGGGCGCTGCTGCCGCCGCTGTTGCCCGCGCTGCCCGGCGCAGAGCCGGGCCGCAGCACGCCCCCCGGCATGGCTGCGGCCCCAGCGGACTGGCTCAGCACAGACGACACACCGCCCGCGAGGTCGCTGCGCGGGCCCTGCAGCCCCGCCAGGGACAGGCGCGCGTTCTGCAGGGCGGGGTGCACGACGGACAGGCGCGCTGCCGTCCGTGCGTCATGCGCCTCGTCGCCGTCATGGCCAGCACCGCCCTCCCCCTCCCCCTCGTCCTCGTTCTCGTCCTCCGTGTAGTGCTCCTCCTCTTCCGCTGCGTCTGCGTCCCCGTCCTCCTCCTCATCGTCATCGTCTTCGTCGCCCTCCTCCCCCTCGTCCTCGTTCTCGTCCTCCGTGTAGTGCTCCTCCTCTTCCGCTGCGTCTGCGTCCCCGTCCTCCTCCTCATCGTCATCGTCTTCGTCGCCCTCCTCCTCCTCGTCGTCGCCGTCGCCCTCCGAGGTGCCCGACCCGCCGCCTGCAGCGCCGCCCCCTTCGTTGCCCTCCCGCACCGTGCGCATCGTGCCCAGCACGCTGCGGCGCGGCAGGCCCGCCCCGCCGCGCTTGCCGCTCATGCGGCGGACGGCGGCGGCAGACAGGCTGCCGGCGCCGCCGCCCCGGGCGCCGCCGATTACGATGGGGACGCCGCCGCCGCCGCCGCCACCCTCCTGTTGCTTGGGGGAGCGCCGCGACGATTCGAGCTCCCGCATGCGGCGGATGAGCTCGGACGCGGAGCCCAGGGCCGAGCTGTCCACCTGCCCGCGGTCGGGGTACTGGCCGCCGAAGCGGCTGCCCCCGCCGCCCCCGCCTGCGGCTGAAGCTGCGTCGCGGCCCCCCGCGCCTGCAGCGTAGCCGCCCGGGCCACGCACCGCCCACTTTCGCGCCGCCGCCCCGCCGCCGCGGCCGGCTGCGCCACCGGCAGCGCGCCTGACGCCGCCTGGCGCCAGGTCATCGGGGGAGCCTGCCCCTGCAGGCCCATCAGAGCCGTCCGCAGAGCCGCCGTCGGCAGGGGACGCGCCCTCGCCTCCCGCCCCGTCCGCACCGCCCGCCCCGTCGCCGCCAGCGCCGCCCGTAGCCCCGCCGTCTGCCGCGTCCGTCTCTCCGCCCGCGTCATCGCCGGGCCCGATCTCGCTGCCACGCGCCTTCGTCAGCCGGCGCACCGCAGCGCGGCCGAGGGCGTCCGCGCCCTGCCCGCCGCCGGCGGCAGAAAGCAGCGGGCCGAGGGAGGCGGTGGACTCCGGGCGTCGGCTCGCCTCCGCAGCGTCGTACAGGAACTGCTGGTACACCGACTGCCGCTCCTCCGTCTCGAGCACCTGCTCCGCCAGCTCGCGCTGCAGCGAGTCGCGCAGCTGCAGCGCGACGGCGAGCGTGCGCACCCACTGCTTGGCGTCCGCCTCGTTGGGGGCGCGCAGGCTGTAGCGCCGCCCCGACAGCAGCACCACCTCCAGGCGCCGCTGCTTGTCCGCCGCGGAGGCGCCGCCGCCGAAGCCGAAGGTGCCGCCGCTGCTGGAGGCCGCTGCGCCGCCGGGGCCGGTCGCCGCGCCCAGCCAGCTGACGCTGCTGATCTGGGAGAGGGGGATCGCGCCGAGGGGCGGCGTGCCCGCCGCGAAGGCGCCCGCGTCCCGGTGGTACTCCAGCACGCCGCGCAGCACGTTCACCTTCTCCGCGCCCGGCAGCGTGCCCTGCGCCAGCCGCCCCTTGATGTCGTGCGCCTCGTCCTCCTCGCCGCCGCCGGCCCCGCCGCCAGGGCCGCCGCCGCCGCCAGCGGCGCCGACGATGGCCGCAGCCGTGCGCCCGCCCCCCGGTGTTCCCGCGCGCGCCTCCCCGAAGAGGGCTGGGTCGTCAAGGTTCACCTTGGCGAGGCGCAGCGCGAAGAAGCGGCTGCCCCAGCTCGCCAGCAGGCCCTGCCGGTGCTTCTCCAGCACCCCGCGCAGGGCGATGATGTCGGCCATGGGGCCGCGCGGGGAGGGCCCTGCCGCTGCAGCGCCGGCCCTGCCTCCAGCGGCGGCGCCTGCGGCTGGGGCGCCCCCGCGCAGCAGCGTGCCCATGGAGGCGCGCGACGACTTGCGCACGAGGGCGCCCGAGGTGACGAAGGCCGCCATGTCCATGTGAGCATCGCTGGCCGCCCGATCCCGACCACCGCTGCTGCCCCCCTCAGCCCCTGTGCCCACGCCACTGGCGGTGCCGCCGCTGAGGGTGCCGGACGACGCGGAGTGCTGCAGCTGCAGCAGCTGGCCGCCCTCACTCCCACCCGCAGCATGGAGCTCGCTGGGGGAGCCGCCCTCCGCCGCCCCACCTGCTGCATCCGCCGTCACGAGGGCGTGCATGGCCTGCACCTCCCAGTGCAGCGCCTCCGGGTCGGCAAAAGGGGCCATCTCCGCCGCTTTCGCGCCCCCGCTGAACAGCACGGAGGGCAGGATGGTCACGCTGCGCTTGGGCAGGCCCTGCACGGTGGCGGTCGAGGAGATGGGGCCGCGGGCGGGCGCGAAGGCCGCCACGTTGCTTGCCGCCGACGCGATGCTGCTGCGGGCGGAGGAGGAGCCGCCGTCCCCGCGGCGCGCGGAGCGGCGCCGCGACAGGCGCTTCGCTTTGGCGGCCCCGCCGTCCACCGCCGCATCGGCGGCAGCGGCGCCGGCGGCGGCAGCTGCGCCCGTCGGCAGGTTCAGCGCGCCCGAGGCGGAGAAGACGCGGCTGGCGGCGACCTCCGCGCACCGGCGCAGCTCGCGCGACCACAGCTCCGCGTCCACGTTGGGCGCCGACCCCGCGCGGAAGGCGAGCTTCCAGGACGGGCCGGCGTCTGCCGCGGGCGACGACCCCGCCAGCAGGTTGCGCGTGGAGCCGAACGCCTGCGCGCCCTCCACGCGGGTGCGGATGGTGAGCAGGGCCGGTGGCGCCGCACCGCCTGCAGGCGCGTACGCGTCCGGCGTCTGCATCTCCAGCAGCACATTCGGCGTGATGGGCACGCGGCAGAAGAGCTCGTACGTGGGGCGCCCGCCGCCCGCCGCTGCTGCAGCGGCGGCGGCAGCGGCGCCGCCGGGGCCGGAGGGCGGCACGGTGGGCGGGTTGGCGCCGCTGGTGACGCGCTGCAGGACGGACACGGGGTCGCCCTTCTGCAGCGTGAGCAGCAGCAGGTCGTTGAACAGGAACACGTGCAGCGGGATGGCGGTGATGGCGGCGCCCGTGGCGGTCGACGCCGCCACCGCGTCCGTCACGAAGCGCTGCAGCGTGTCGGGGTGCGGGTGCAGGCCCGCGGAGCGCAGCGCCAGCACGTCAAAGTCCGCGGCGAGCGTGCGCAGCGACAGCAGGAAGTCGCCCTCCGCCAGGAACACGCGCGAGGGGGACACGATCTCCAGGTCGGCGGCCGCGCCCGCGTGCGCGGCGGAGAGCGCCGCAGACCCCGCGGCGCCGCTCACGAAGGAGGCGTGCCCGCTGGCGCCGCCGCCCGCCGCCGCGCTGGCGGCGCCCGACACGGCGCCGAGGGAGAGCACGCGCTGGATGGACAGCACCGCGTCCTGCGCCTCCTTGCGCGAGATGGACGCGTTCAGGTGCGTGGCGGTGCGCTTGATGGAGGCGACCGCGCCCGCGAGCGCCAGGTGCCCGGGGTCGCTGGCGGGCGTTTCGCGCAGCAGGTTGTTCAGCAGCAGCTCGTAGCGCGGCACGCGCTGGATGGGCATGATGAGGAAGCTGTTGAAGTCCAGGCCGCGCACGCGCTCCGCGGACTCGCGCTTGGCCAGCAGCTGCGCCTCGAGCGCCCGGAAGCGCTTGTTGGACCGGCACAGCGCCGAGAACTCCTCCGTCACACGAGGCTGCGCCGTCACGAAATCGCGCAAGCTGCGTAAAAAAGGGCTCCACGTCACGAATATGTCGCCCACCGTGTCTGCAAACTGGCCGGCGCTGTCAGCCTCCTCGAGCTCGCTCAGCAGCTGCCGAGCCACCGTCAGCACCGTGGATGTGTCCTTCTCCAGCTTCACAAAGACGTCGCTCGCCTCGGGAACAGTGTCTGGGTTCCAGCGGGTGGCAATCGGCTTCACAAATACGTCATAAAACGCTTGCATGTCCTGGATATACGACCGCTCGGTCTGCAGCACCTCTGCGAGCAGGCGCAGCCTCTGCATGCTAGGGGCTTTATACGGCGCTTGAGCGCCAAGGTCAGGGGTGTTGGACATCTGGGCAGGGTTGTGTGAGGCCAGTCCGACGAGGCTTTCCACCGAACCAAAATGCGGGCGGTTCTAAGCCGCTCCGAAGTGCATCTCAGGGCCGCGTTAGCCGGCTGTAGCTCGCCAACGCTGCAGCCGCTACACGCCAGCAGGGCATTCAGGGGCCTAAAAGGCGCGTGTTTAGCGCGGGGTGGCGCTCGCACCACGCTCAGAGGGCCACCAAGGCGAATGCAAAATCGCTGTCTTTGGGCGACGAAAAGTCTGTGAGTCGCCCGGTGGTTTTGGAGTCGTTGTCTGCATTTTCTCCACCGCCAAGACCCACGCGCTTCCCAACGCGGGACCATTATATTGCGCCGCATTTCTCCCACGGCATACTGCTCACGCGCCCGCTCCGGTTGCGGCACTTCGTCTATTTGCCGTTCGCGCGCAGCAGCCGCTCTTCTCCTCACTCCTTTCTCCGTGCACAGGATGTCCGCTGCTGCGGCGGTGATCTCATTTCCAGCCAGTCCAAAGAGAAGACAGCCTGACCGCCCTTCTGCCGCGGCGACACCGTCCCGGAATGGCGCTGGCGCTTCGTCGGCCGCAGGGAGCTCGACTCCGTCCGCGAGACCCGTGAGGCCCGGCACCCCCGCGAGCACTCGCTCGGTCCGCCGTCGGATGCTGGAGGAAGGCGACGAAGGTCTGCCAGACTATGAGCAGCAATTCGCCGACAAGGTGGCTGAGGGCGTTGATGGCTTGCACTTTGACGATGACGGCGCCCGCCTAAAGGCGATCATTGCGTACCTGAACCATCCTGACCGCCAGATCCTCGTGGAACGCAAGTCCATGGACGATGGCTACCCGGGCGAATATACCGTTGGGGCTTACCACGTCATGATGGAGTTCTTTGCCGCCCACTGCGGGGCGTCAGCGGCGGCGGGCAGCGTGCTGCTGGACATCGGCTCCGGCGCCGGCAAGCCCGTCTTCGTGGCCGCGCTCTGCGGGCACTTTGCGCGCGCAATGGGCATCGAGATCAACCACAACAAGAACATGTGCACGTGGCTGGCGCTGCAGTTCGGCGTGGACAACGCGTCGTTCTTCCGCGGGGACGCCGGCTCGTGGCTGCCGGAGGGCGCCACGCACATCTACTCCTTCAACAAGACCTTCCCGCAGAAGGAGCTGAAGCGCATCGCCGCGCGCCTCAACGAGTACCCCACCTGGCGGTACATGGTCACCTCCTACCCCGCATCCGTGTGGAGCGGGGAGCACGGGCTGGAGGACGCGGAGGACGTCGCGACGCTCACGCAGCTGTCCATGGCCGGCAGCGGCCGCCAGTACGCCATGCACGTCATCAGGCGCACAACAGCGGCGCCCAGCGGCGGTGCGGCCTCGTCTGCAGCCTCCTCTGCTCTCGCCTCCGGCGCCGGCAGCGCCGGCGCGGCGGCAGATGCCAGCGGCACCCTCAGCTCCCGTGACGGGCGCACGAGGGGCAGCCCGGGTGCTGCGCGCGCGGGCAGTGGTGGATCCCGGGTGCGCCTGCCCAGCCCTCCCCCCTCTCTGCGGCGCGCCACTCGCGCCGGCGACGCGCTTGCTGCCGCCCTTGCCAAGGACGCGGCTGTGTGAGCTGGCACTCGCGATCGGACCGCCTGCCATGCTCCGTGGGCGGAGTCACTGCTGGCGCGGTGCCACATGGGTGAGCTTTCTGGGACCCGGTTGTACTTGGCAGGTTACGTATACCCGCGCAATTTATGGTGCTGAGGCGCTATCTTTCGACACACGCGAGCGCCAGCAGGAGCAGCCAAGGCCAAGGCTGCCAATGTATGTGTTACGAGCAGCAACCCGTTGTTCCGGGACTGCCGCCTTTTGTTGAACGTTGTCTGTTGATTTTTAGTTTGCGGGCCTCATGACGACGTCGATAGAGTCATCATGGAGGCATGTTTATGTGCATATTCGACTCGTTCTGCACAATGGTCGAGTGCCGCACAGCTGCAGGTAAGCTGTCCGTGAATCCGTGAACACCAGGGGCGAAGGACATCACGCATCTGGATCTCTAGCTTCACAGTCTTTCAATTGCTCATACGCATGCGAGCGGTCGCTGACCCCAAGAGCTGATGCGTGCATTTCCCGCCGGCGCATGTGCTCATTCTCGAGACTCCCTACGCCAAACTTGAGCGATGCTACCTGAACTATCACAAATGCATCCACAGATAGCCATGCATGCAGCCCCTTCATGGACGCATTGACACCGAAAAGGCTCACTCCCGCGGGGTTGAGAGCGCGCAACCGCAAGCAAACGCCGCGTGAGATATGTTCGGGGCCACGCCGTATGTGCAGTCGCAGACTACCTGGGCTACATAGACCTCAATACCTTCTAGCCACAGCCACGAATTCAGTCATCAGCCAGCTCGAAGGGGTCGGCTTCACGGACCGCAGCTTCCATCTGCTCCTCAATCTCATCCTCATCCAGCTCATTCTCGTCCTCGTCTGTGGTTGCGTTGGTGCTGCCGCGCGGATGCTGGCCCCCTTCGGAACCGCTGAGCTCTTCAGAGTCGCTGTCACCATCCGCCGGGCTGCTGCGTCCTGGGTCGAGCTCTCGTCGGATAGCAGAGTCATCCGTGGCTTCAGCACGTGCAGGTGAAGCGCCGCCGCGTGAGGGTGCTGCGGTGCCAGCAGCGGTCTGGGCGATGCTCGCGGCGCTTGCCACTGGCGCCGCCGTTCTTGCAGCACTGGCGTCTCCGCCGGCAGCTGCCGCGGATGTGCCCGCAGCCAACCCCGCAAGCACTTCTCGCTGCACCTCCGGCGCAGCCACGCTGCAGTCGTACATGGCCACGTAGCGGCGCTTCCACCAGCGGCCCTCCTCCCACTCGTGCGCCGGAAGATTGCGCCGGCAGCCCGCCAAGGTCACCATGTGGCGCTCGCCGCTGGCGAGTGGCGCGCCGTCCTGCTGCACCGGCTGCACAGCGGGGGTCGCGCTCTTGCTGCCGTCGCTGAACTCGTACGCGTACATGAGGGTGCGAACCGCCAGCAGGCGCCGGCCCGCCAGTTGCGGCGGCGTGACCACGAGCTGCGAAACGGTGAGCTCGCCCTCCAGCACCTTCTTGGAGAAGACGGCGTAGTAGGCGGGGCGCAGGGACGGGGCAGTGGAGATGTCGACCCCCATGCGAATGAGCCGCTCCGCTTGCAGGGGCAGGAACCAGAAGCGCCAGTCAGAGCGGAGGAAGTGGCCCGGCGCCAAGGTGCGCGGACGCACATCGAGTGACTCGATGGGCCCGCCCGGCTTGTTGTGATAGCCAAACTTGTGCCAGGTGACGCCGTCTGCCGTCCCTTCCAACTGGAGCTCCCAGCGGAAGCGCGTCATCTGCAAAGGGGGAGCATGGGAACCGAATGGTAAATAGCAGCAACAGGACACCTGCAGCCCCGGCAAGGCGCCTCGTCTGTGCGGCGGACTGCGTCTTGCCTCGGGGTCGACACACTCACATGGTTAAAGAGGGCATACATCCCCACAAGGCGCCAGCGCTGGAGTATGTCTGCCCACTCCTCCACAGTGCTCCAGCCGGGTACGCTCTCCTGGAGCTCCACGAGGTTTCTGAAGTTGGCTGCGAACGGCACCGCGCTCACGGCGACGTAAGCAGCACAGACTGCCCAGCCCGCAGCCCATCCCGCCAGCCACAGGACATTCGCCGCGAAAATGGTGAGCACCTGCGTGGCGGCGGCAGCCAGACCCACCGGACCCATCCAGTTTGTGCCAGTAATCAGCGCCACAAACGACGACCACACGCTGGAGGTCGCCCTGAGCAGCGCAGGCATCGAAGCCTTCGCCAGCAGCGGAGAGACCAGGCCGACGCTGGCAGGGCAGCCCTGATAGAACAACGCTGGCGCTGCAGCTGCCGCGCTTGCGTTCGCGGGAAGGCTCCACCACGTGGCCAACGCCCTCACCCACGCCGGCGTCAACAATGCTGACAGAACGCCGCCAGAGTGCTGCGCGGCGGAGGTGGCGGAACACCAGGGCGCGACAGCGCCACTGCCAAGCTCAGTGATGATGCCAGTGCTCATGAGAATGCAACACATGTGTAAGAATCCATAGTTTCCCGTCACTGCGATGGTGACGTTGAACTGCACAGTGCCGAGGAAGCCGATCAACCTAGCTCGCCAGTCCGGTACGAAGAACAGCAGCGCCAGCGGCCCCTCGAACAGAAAAGTGAGATGCGTCTCAACTTTGTGCCACCAGGCGGGCAGCGTGTGCATGAAACGCGACAGCCCGTTGGGCAGCGGTTGTGTCAGGTAATGAAAAGTCATCGCTCGCCCATCGCGCCACGCCTTGTCACCGGCTCCCCACTTGCCAGCACCGGCGCCCAGCATCAGCCGGAAGATGAGCCAACGCTGCATCAGGACCCAAGCCGACGGCGTCGCCCAAGAGAAGAGATACCCCAGCGCGAAGGCAGCATTGGTCTCGCACAGCAGTGACTCGAACTGCAGCCCAGTCCAGGGATTGCTCACATTCGCGATGCTCGCCCAGATGATCGCAAACGTCACTGCCGCCAGCGAAGGTAGCCACCCCATGAAGAGCATGACCGAGCAGATGTACCCCACGGCGATGTACGCCGACATCATGCGGTCGCTCGCACCCGTGTAGAGAAACAGGCTGGGACAGCGCTGCAGGTCATGCCAGGCTTGCTGCGCGTGTGACCTCCACAACTTTGCCTGCCGAAAGAAGTCGGCTACGCTGTTCGGCAGGCTGGGGGCAGCGAAAGGCCGTGCGGTCGCTGGTTCGTCATCCCGCGTGCCGGTGGACAGGGCAGACCGGGTCGTCACATCCAGCACGGCCTTCGCTCTCGCAACGTACGCCTGCGCAGGCGTGACACCTTTCTCGCCAACAAGCGGTCGCCATTGTACCCCCCAACTCAACAAGCAAGAGGCGTTTACCACGCCCAGACCTGCCGCAAAGAGTGCATCCATCGAAGCTTCGAGGCGTTCGGGAAGGTTGCGGGACAGCGATATTACCGCGGAGATACGGTGACAAAAGCATGTAGGTCGAAGGAGATAATATGAATGGCGGCACTAGAATGATTTGATTTGTCGCTGAGAGAGCTCCGGTGCTCAGAAATCCCTCTAAACCTGTGAGGCGATTCATTCACCAACAAATGCAAATCGGCAATTGCTGCAGGCTCGGCTGCGGAAATGCCTTACCCATTGCGCAACAATGAAAATCTTGCCAGGTAAGGGGGCAGCGCGCACTGGCCAGGCAAACGGCGAAATGTGCGCGCGAAAAACCAACCGGGTTTGCCCCGCTCATGCACTGCCGCAAGCACGCAAGAATCTGCGGCAACTTGAAGATTTGGAAGGTCGAATTGGAGCCAAATTCAACTTGAAGCCTTGGCGCGTCGGTCGTTGGCACTATGCCGCCGGATTCGGTTGTCAACGTGATCGCCACGTTTCGCGACCATGCATCACTAATCGCATCGATGGCCAACTGTGACTCGGAGTCTGCCCGTCGGCCGCCAAGCCGAACACGAAATTAGGGATGCAGCCGTTGGGCGCACATGTGACACTTCGCGGCCGAGGTCCGCAAGATTGAACGGTTGATATGCTTGTCAGCGAGTGCGCCAGCAATCACTGTGGCGCCGAGAGCTCCACGCCAGCACGTCACACCCGCTCGGTTGAGACGGCACCCGCGCGCAAGGTGCTGCCCCGCCGCGTGCGAGAGATAGCAGCCACAACACTGGTGCTGCGTGCGTCGGCGTACCCGCACGCGTTCCATGCCGGCTCGCATGCCCGACCCGAGCACCGATTGCGAGGCACCACCAATACAGGACCGTAACCACGAACAATCAAGGAATGCGTCGTCAAAAAGCTCATTGTTTACTGCAAATAGAAATTCGCACGTGGAGGAAGAGGAAATGGGAGACGCTGAGCCGTATACTGCCGCGCTATACAGGGAGCTGCCGACCGCAACACAGCCCAAAGGCGCACCTTGAGCTTCTTCTTGATGCGCAGGTCGTTGCTGTGCCCGCACTTCCTCTTGCGGCAGTTGTGGGCGCGCTGCGGCAACCGGGCGTAGCAGCTGTAGGCAACGGGCGAGCAGCAGCACGAAAGGGAAACGGACGGGGATGGTGAACTCCACGACAGGCACGGTATGAACCCGCAGCTCCAGCACGGCAGCGAAAACACATGTGCGGTGGCACGAGAAACGAACGCAGCCACGGGACCTTTCGGTGCTTCAGACTACGCTCCCCAAACCCCCACTAAATATCCATTTTGCTATATGCTGTCTCTGCAACCTCCGTGCGGTGAGTGCCCCGCCTCCGGCGTCCGCGCGCTATTGTCTAGCGCGCGTTGCAGAGCAGCCCAAACAAACACTAATGATCCGCAAGCGCGCTTCGGGCAAGGGTGTCCGCAAAACATCCGAGTCGTGCGCATGAGGCGCCATCGTCCGGGATGCAGGCCCTCCGAAAGCCGCGCAGCTGAGGGTCGCAACACTCACTCGCGGCACACCATCTTGTCGCAGTTGTACTTCTTCGCCAGGGCAGCCAGAGAGGGCTCAATCACACCACCACGCAGGCGGAGCACCAAGTGCAGGGTGGACTCCTTCTGGATGTTGTAGTCGGACAGGGTGCGACCATCCTCCAGCTGCTTGCCGGCGAAGATCAGACGCTGCTGATCCGGGGGGATGCCCTCCTTGTCCTGGATCTTGGCCTTCACACCCTCAATGGTGTCGGAAGGCTCCACATCCAGCGTGATGGTCTTACCCGTCAGGGTCTTGACGAAAATCTGCGAGCGCGACGCAAGGGCGGAAACGCGGAACCAGTTCAGGAATGATTCCCGATCCGCAGCGCGGCGCAGCCGTCGCTGCGAAAGGGCAGTGCCGCCACCGAGCGCTTCGTGGGATGGTTTCGCAGGACTAAACGCGGCGGATAACGGGCGCTGCTAGCTCGAGTATGCCGCATGACCTCGCGATTGCGGCCCATCGCCCCCTGCGCGGCCCTCTCGCAGCGTCAGGCCACACAACGCCCGAGCCCGCCGAAGCAGGTAGCTCAATCTGCGACGTGTGCCGCGTGGAAAAAGCTGCCTGGCTCCGGACCATCCAGCTGCACTCGAGGGCTGGCGGCATTTGCCTTCGTCCTCAGGAGTTTTTCGGCCTGATATTGACGACACACCTGCATCTTGTGCAGAGTATGCGGGATAGGCTCCTATCTGCACACTGAACAGGCGGTCTCGGACGTTGAGAGGCGCAGATGGTCGCCCAGGCACGAGAAAAGGGCCAAAAGCTCACTCTCCCCACGGCGTCCGTTGTCTGCATGAAAAAAGGAACCAAGGTCGCAGCAAAACGTTGATGCATGTTTGTCTCATGCGCATCTCGAGCACGCACAAGTGTGAATTGTGCGCGCACTCTCTTCGGTTGTCGTGGTAAATAAACCTGAGAAGTCTGCAGTGCAGACACTCGTTCACAGGTCGGCGGACATCGGTCACAGTTCGTCCCGAGCATGCGGCTTATCACATTCGCTGGCCTGTTGGGCGGCTACCTCATTTTGTGGCAAACGGCGCAAGCATACAAGGGCGATGTCGGAAAGAAGCAGTTCATTCACGACCTTGAGCGCGGCTCGCGGTCAACAACAGACCTCGTGACCAAGCACGATTACGAGAAGACGCAGGCAGCGGTGAACCCGGCTCACCGATTGCTCAACGTGAACGCTTTTTCCCTTGCCACACTGGACGTGAGTAGCTGCGTGCCAGATGGACGCTGGGCACGAAGTCACAGCACTCGATTGCACACTGTAATGACCCCCTCTCCGTGTGGCCGCTTCGAGCTCCGATTGCAGGGTGAGCCGGCCCCTTCTAACAACATGAAGTGATATCGCTTGTGCAAAGGAGCTCAAAGCTACGCACGGCCGAGAGACGTATCCATTGCCGCGGTCTCTGACGCCGACCTGTGGCATGCTGTCGCGGACCGCAGCCCCCATGGCCCACCACTGCACCGAACCGCGTCGGTCGGAGCCCTGTGGCACTCGTCCACCTGAATTGAGGGCGGTCGCGAGGTTACTGGTCGCCTCCACGCCTCGCTGGGGGAACATGTGCGAATCCGAGGGGTTTCCTCGGTTGGGCGTGACGATGCTGGTGCCACACGGTGCGCCGAACCGACTGGGACAAGCCACGCAGATGCAAGCCCCCGTGTCGCGTGTTCTTTAGCCGCACTACACAGAGCCTTCCAGTGCGCTGCCGTTCGCGCTTGACCAGCGCTGTCGTGGCTTCAGCTGTCAACCTGGCGGATCGCAGCGTCCGCTGTAGTGAAAGCGGCGAACCCCCTGTGTGGTGCCGCGCCATTGAAGCTCACGCTGACAACTGTTCTGCGACGATTGGCCGGTGCCTGCACCGCCTGCGGAGCCTGCGCTAGCCTTCGAGATCCACGAGGCAGCGGCGGGTCACGCTTCCGAGCCGCCGAACGCACAGTAGCGCGCACTGTGGCACGTATGACCGGCGTCATCGCCTCGCGAGGTGACACCGCGATGACGTTGTAATACTCGATTCGCAACCCAAATGTCGCATCCGTCGATCAAGTTCCAAACTTGCACATGTGGCCATGGATGGAATCGCTGAAAAACATCAGCCCTGGCCGGTCAAAGTAATGAGCGATCTCAATCAACAGGCTCACGCACCGAGCTGATTTTCACCGAGCCAAGCATGTGCGTTGCACCACTTGCGCCAGGTTGGGGGTCGTTGCGGCTCGAAAAGGTTCAACGTTCAACGTGTGTGGTGAGCATCAAGACTCATGATTATCATGAGCATGCAGCCACGGTGGAGGCTGCAGGACACTGGCCTGCAATCAGCGCAACGGACCGTCATCCGGGTTCGCGGCGCCGCCGCGACCCGCCCTGCCCCCACCGCCGCCCGCGAAGGGGTTAAGGCGAGCCATGCCGCGGGCTCGCCGCAGCTCCGCCGCTGCCCGGGCGGTCTCTGACATGTGCAGCCCGCCGTCGGGCCCGTCCTCAGCCATCGCGCGGTCCGTCGCCGCCTGCATGGCGCTGCCCGCCTCGGCGTCGATGGCGGAGCCGTCGCCCGCGTTGTCGGCTCCGAAGAGGAAAGCGGCCGCCGCTGTCCCGCTGCCGTTGGTGGCGGGCGGGGACACAGGGCGGCTCACGTGCCGCGACGCGAAGGCTGCGGCCCCGGAGGCGGACCCTGCGCCGGCAGAGGTAGCAAGGGCGGCAGCGCTGAACTCCTGCGCGCCACCCCGCCAGCGGATGGCACCCGATCGATTGCTGCCGGCAGCCGCCATCGCAGCCGCGAGACCGCCGCCGCCCACCGCCCCTGCCAGCTCGGCCCCCGCAGCGTCAACCCACTGCACGAGAGTGCCGTCCTCGCCCGCAGTGAAGCAGGCGTGGCCGAGGGGCGCGTCCCCTATTCCACCGCCACCGCCAGCACCTGCACCTGCTGCCCCAGCGGTCGGCTGCCGCAACGTGGCCCAGTCGATGGTCCGGGCGCAAGCGTCGTGTACACCGTCAAGCTGATAGGCTGGAATCACGGTGAACCCAGCGCTGGCACGGCTCGGGCCCGCGCTGTACCCGCTGTCAGCGCCGACACCAGCGCCAGCGCCTGCAGCAACGGAGATTGCAGCCGCCAGGGCGGCAGCATCTCCAGGGACAAAGGCAGCAATGCCTTCCAGTGCAGGGATACCACCGGTGGCACAGGCAGCCGAAGCAGCAGCCGGCGTCGGCGGCAGCACGGCCCACACGTAGATGGTGCCCTCGCCCGAGCAGGACAGGAGCTCAAGCGCCCCCCGACCCTCGATGTACCGGCAGCCGAGCAGCTCGCTCACGAACAGGCCCGCCTCCAGGAACGCGTGTACCAGCGTATCAAAGCGCGCGATCTGCTGAGCAGACTCCAGGTTCCAGAGGGAGAGGGTCAGGGTACGGGTGCAAACCCACGCCAGCTCACCCGACGCGCCGAAGAAGCCGAAGTGTGCCACGGCGGACTCGGCGTTGCACACCGTCACCAGCGCCTCTTCCTCGCCTTTCACGGAGGTGTCAAAGAAACAGAGCAGCCCGTCGTCGCCGCCGGAGGCGATGTGGCCTGGCAGTGCCGGGTGAAAGGTGAGCTGCGTCACCGCCTCCGTGTGTGCCTCATCGTAGCTGCCAAGCAAAGTTGGCGGGTTGCTGCGCAGACTGAAGAACTGCAGCTGGCTGACAACACTCACGGCGGCCATGTCGCCGTCTTTGTTCACGGCTGCCGCGTAGATGCCATAATCCGAGTTGAGTGCCCCCTTGAGCGGCTTTTGCACAGGGACGGGCAAGCTCCACGAGCAGAGCGTCGCGCCGGATGGCACATCCACCAACAGCATGCGGCCCATATCTGTACAGATGAGGAGCGAAGTACTTCCATCTGCCGGCTCCCTCCACGCAATGTCCCGAATGCAACGCTTTACACCATCCCCGACCGAGTGAGAGCAAACAGCCGACAGTGTGTCGCTATCAAAGATTCGAACGGCACCGTCTGAGCAAGCGGCAGCAACGTAAGTCCCTGACGCGCTGACAAGACATCGGAGGACATACAACGCGTCATCGCCGCCCACGCCCGGTGAATTTGCGGACACCGCACGCCGCAAGTGCAGTCCTTGGACTGAAGCACAGGCTGCGCTCATTTTGCGTGAGAGCAGTGGAAAGTGTCGCGTGTGCGATGAGATACAGGATTGCTTGCGCTGCGAGCTGTACCTCCTCTTCGTGCGGTCGTTTACAAACGCCAAACTTCGACGGTTCGCAGACAGACGTCCTTTGTGGCGATCGCATCTGCCCAGATTTGTCGGGCGGCACGGCCCATGCGTCTGCAATGTGGAAACGCGGTGCTTCAGTGAGCTTGCCTTGCGCTATTTGTTTGAGTCTCACATCCGGTTCTTCTGTGAATGAAAACGGCTGGCCCCAGATTGCTTTGAGTGCCTCTCTCAACTGACAGTCAGCTCTTACCGTACTCGCATGCAGCCAGACCAAGTGACGCACGATGCAGTAGTTTGTCGAACACAGGGCACGCCCCGGTTGCAGGATGGCAGCGGTTGAATGTCAGAAATGCAAATACCCCAACGACGCTTCGAGGTCAACGTGTGCAGTCTGCACAACAGCGTTGGCTGGCTCGCGCAAATCTCAAGCGACCGGAGCGGGAGCTGGCTCTGCTGCACAGCGTGCGCCGCGGATTACAGCGGTTGAGTCCAAGGATTACGGCGGCGGTGTGCAGGGTCGATCGTACCGAGCAGAAGATCTGTGCAAACCGTCGGGCCCGGAGGGTTTTGCATCTCGGCATGCGGGCGCGAGAGGGGTTGCCGCGGGGGCGGGCAGCGTCACGAATAATAAAGGACGCAAAGCTGGAGACTTGCAGGGCATGGTCCCCGCGCCACAAGCTCTGATGGGTCTGCTGAACGGCCGAAACCCAGATGATGGCGACGGCTTGATCAGTGAGCGGCAGCTGTACGCGGAGCTCAGGCTTCAGGACCGCAGTCAGGCCGGACACGCAAGCGCCAGCGCTTTCGCGGGCCGTGGTGGTCCCGGCGCTGCCCTCGGCTCGGCGCCGATGCGAGGGGCTGCTGGTGGGGGCTACGGCAGCAGCATCTCAGGCGGTGTCGGCGCTGTGGCTGCTTCCAGTGCACACGCTGCGTACGGCGCCGCCGCGTCAGCGCCGTCGGGAAGCAGACGTGGTGCGCGCGGCGGCGCTGGCGGCCGGGGCGGTGCTGGTGCGGCGGCCGGCCGTGGCGGCGGCGCCGTGTCCGCTGCAGACGCGCTGGAGGCGGCGCGGTCGGCAGGCGGCGCCGGCATGTTCCCCTCCCTGCACCCCGCCGCCCGCAACACGTGGATCTGGCCCAGCAGCGAGAAGTACGCGGACCGCGCCTACCAGCTGCAGATCGCCGCGGGCGCGCTCTTCCAGAACACGCTGGTGAGGCAGCAGCGGCAGCAGGCGGCGCAGCATCGCCGGTGTAGCCGCCGACTCCAGCGTGGCTCCCCGCCACGCGCTGCGGAACTTGTCATTGTCCGCACTGGCGCTACGAATTTAGTCGCGTTGGCCAGTTCCCACCCCCTGTGGACTGCCGCAAGCTTGCTCGTCGCCTGAACGAGAGGCAGGAACCGGCGCGACAGCTCCCTCACACCACCATGACTGCGCCTCGCTGCCGCCGCACTGCAGGTGTCCCTGCCCACGGGCCTTGGCAAGACCTTCATCGCTGCGGTCGTCATGTTTAACTTCTACAGGTGCGGGCGGCGTCCAAGTACAGTTATGAGCGCGGGGGGACGCCCCCTGGGAGAAGGGCGTTTCGGTTGCTACCTGCGTTGATGCCGATTTTATTGATATCTGATTGGATTTCAGTATGGCCTCCCGCTGCCGCCAGCGTGAGTGCGTGTGGGTGTCTGACCCAGCCTCACACGCGTGCTGCACGTCCCGCACCGCCCCGCTCTTCCCTTCGCCTGCAGGTGGTTCCCGCAGGGCCAGGTCGTGTTCCTCGCGCCCACGCGCCCGCTCGTGAGCCAGCAGGTGGAGGCGTGCTTCAAGATCGTGGGCATCCCCATGGCGCACACGGCGCAGGTGCAGGGCACGGTCAAGGCGGCGGACCGGGAGGCGTACTGGGCGGACAGACGCGTCTTTTACGCGACCCCGCAGACCTTCTTCAACGACATGAAGGAGGGCCGCTGCAACCCGCGCCGGGTCGTGGCCGTGGTGATCGACGAGGGTGGGTGGCTGCCACCCCGCGGTCGGGCTGGGCGCATGTTGGCGGGCGATTTGCATGCGAGAGCTGCGTCGACTCGGGGCTGAAAATTGCGAGTCGCTGCTCACAGCACCCGCCTGCCTCCCGTCCACCTCCGCGCACCACCACCACCCTCCTCTTCCTCCTCCCCGCAGCGCACCGCGGCACGAAGGCGCACTCGTACGTGCAGTGCATCAACATGCTGGACGCGCACGGGGCGCGCTACCGCGTGCTGGCGCTGTCCGCGACGCCGGGGGCTGACCTGGGCGCGGTGCAGGACGTGGTGCGCAACCTGCACGTGGCGCGCATAGACGTGCGCACACTGGACGACGCCTCCGTGCGCCCGTACCGCAAGGACGTGACGGTGGAGCGCGTGGCGGTGCCGCTGTCGCCCGAGCTGGAGGGGCTGAAGGTCGCCTTCCACGCCGTGATGGCGCTGCCCATCGGCAAGCTGGTGGCGCACGGGGCGATGCCCGCCGTGAAGCCCGCCCGCGTGAACACCAACCTTGTGCTGGCGGCCCGCGAGGAGTTCATCCGCGCGCGCTCCAGCACAGGGTCCGCCGCCTCCGCGCTGGAGGAGGGCGAGTTCGCGTACCTGTGCGGGCACTTTGCGCTGCTCATGGCGTGCGTGCCCGCGCTGCGCGAGCTGACGAGCCACGGCAGCGAGGCCTTCGCGACCGCGCTGGACCGCATCGAGGCGCCGGTGCGGGCCGCGGGCGGCGCGTGCTCGCAGGCGCGGCGCGAGCTGGTGAGCAGCGAGGCGTGGGCGGCGCTGGCGGGCGAGGTGGGCGTGCTGCGGGCCAGCGGCAGCCACGTGCTGCACCCCAAGCTCGCCTGCCTGCGCGCAGCGCTGGAGGAGCACTTCGCGCGCAAGGCGGCGGCGGGGGCGACGGGGCGCGCCATCGTCTTTACGCAGACGCGCAGCAGCGTGGACGAGATCCTGCGCTTCCTCGCGCGCGCGTACGGCCACGAGTGCATCGTGGACGCGGGGGCGGCGCCAGACGCAGCCGCCGCCGCGCCGGCGCACTCTGCGGCGGCTGCAGGTGCGGGTGCAGGCGGCGGAGCGGCAGGCATTGGCCGCTACTTTGGCGCTGCCGCAGCCTCCTCCTCTTCCTCCTCATCGTCAGCTGGTGCTGCAGGTGGGGCCGATTGTGCGGGGGCTGGCGGCGGCCGGCAGGTACCCTTCAAGGCAGCGGCCTTCGTGGGGCAGGCGCGGGGCGGCGCAGCGGCTGGCGGCGGCGCCTCCAGTGCTGCTCGCGCAGGGGCCGGGAAGGTCGCCGGTGGCGCAGCGTCTGGGCGCGGCCGCGGGACAGCTCGCGGTGCTGCGGGAAGCAGGGGTGGTGGCTCGAGGGGCGGTAGCCGCGGAGGCCGCGCCGCCGCAAGCGCGTCCGCCTTTGCAGGCGGTGGTGACGACGATGAGGATGAGCTTGGCGGCGTGATTGAGGTGGCCGACGCCGACGAGGATGAGGACGAGGACGCCGCCGCCGCCCGAGCTGACGCGGAGGCCGCCGCAGAGGCGGAGGCGGAGCGCGAGGCGCGGCGTCTCGCAGAGGAGGACGAAATGGCAGCTGCGGGCCTGCAGGGGGCTGCCTCCGCATCCGCCGCCGTCTCGTCGCGGGCGCCAGGCGGGGCTGGCGCGAGCGCTGCCGCCGCTGCTGCTGCTGCCTCGCACGCGGCGGGGGAGGCGAAGCTCGCAATCGCCATGCGCGGGCAGAGCCAGCGCGAGCAGGTGGCGACGATCGCCGCCTTCAAGCGCGGGGAGGTGAACGTGCTGGTGGCCACCTGCATCGGGGAGGAGGGGCTGGACATCGGGGAGGTGGGCCTCATCCTCGCCTACGACTCGGTGGCGAGCCCCATCCGCACGATCCAGCGCCTGGGGCGCACGGGGCGCAGCAACGCGGGGGAGTGCAAGTGCCTGGTTACGGAGGCGGAGAACCGTCGCTTCGAGGAGGCGTTCAAGGCGTACCGCCGCATCGCGGACAGCCTGAAGACGCAGAGCGACAGGTTCGCGCTGTACCCCGACAGCCCGCTGCTGGCGTACGCGCACCCGGCAGCGGTGGCGCAGGCGGTGCAGCGCGGCGGAGGGCAGCACCTGCCGCTGGAGCAGGCGGTCGCCGCGCAGGCGCAGGCGCTGGCTGCCGGAGGGTCGCTGGCAGCGTCTGCGGGCGCGGGCGGGCTCGCCAGTCAGTCGCAGCCAGACGCCGCAGGGCGTGCGGGCGGCGGCCCGAGGCTCCTGTTCCGGGGCGACCTGCCCTGCGACGGCCTGGCGCTGCCCGCGGCCTCCAGGACGCTGCCCTACCCCGTACTAGGGCCCGTGCCGCCCGCCCACTTTGGTGCTGTGGTGGCGGGCCTGACCTCCGGGGTGCACGTGGCGCTGCCGACGTCACCGCAGCCGGGCCACAGCCCCGGCGCTGCGGTGGACAGCGCAGGGCCCGCGGGTGGGGGCAGCAGCAGCGTTGGTGGTGGTGGTGGTGTTGGCGGGTATGCACCTGTGGGTAGCAGCAGCAGCTTGGGCCCCTTCGGAGGCGGGTTCGGCGGCGCCTTTGCCGGTGCCTTCGGCGGTGGCGATGCGGGGTTGGGCCCCCTCTTCGTGCTGCCCCGCATGCAGCGCGCTAACATGGACGCGCACGCCGACGCCGCCTTCCACCCCTCGCAGGTGGCGGGGATGACCGCCGGGCCGGTGACGGCGCCGGCAGTGGCGTTGGGGCACGGCAGCAGCAGCAGCAGCAGCAGCTCATCCGCGTCGGCCGCAGCTGCTGGGGCGGGTGCGGCCATCAGTGAAGCTGGGGCAGCGGGCAGCGGCTGGGCCACCGCCCGGCCTAGGCTCATGAACTCTGCAGCAGCGGCGGCTGGGGCTGCAGCTGCGACTGTTGCACAAACGCACGGCGGCGCTCTAGATCTTGGTGGTGGGGCTGCCTTGGGGGTCTACAGCGATGCGGGCAGCAGGGTGCAGCGGGGGCGGGACGACCCCCTGCAGCAGGCTGCGCCTGCGCCTCACCAGCTGCCACCACAGCACTCGGGGCAGCAACACCCTAGCGTTGTTAACAGCGGCAGCACGGCGCAACCTGCGCCGCTGCAGGGCTTCGGCGCCGTCAGTGCTGGTGACAGCGCTGGCGTAGGCTTTGGAGCGCTCTCGGCTCTGGGGGCGCTGAGGGCTGCGGAGGAGGAGGAGGCGGAAGCTGCGCCGCCTCATCCGTTCGCGGCCCCTCCACTCCCGCAGCAGCAGCACCAGCAGGGGCCGCCGCGTCGGTTTCGCGGCGCTGCTGTGGGCGCTTTCCCCGCCGCTGCTGCCCCCGGCCCCGTGGGCGTCCTCGGGGACATTTTCACCACCGCACGGGCACTGGCCGCCCCTGAGGCGGAGGGGGCGGCGCTGCAGCGGCCGCAGAGTGCCGGTGACGCAGGCCTGGGCGCTCAGGCGGAGGGCGCAGGCAGCGCAGCGGGCGGCGGGTACGGCGGTAGAGCCGCAGGCGCGGCTGCGGCAGGTGGCTCCATGAGTGCCGCCAGCGGCCTCGCCCGCACCTGGCGCGGACCCAGCCGCAGGCCCGGGGCGCCAGATGCACTTGCAGGTGCAGGTGCAGACTCGCGCTCGGGGCGAGCTGCGCCCCTCGCATCACCGCTCTCCGGGGGCACTCCCGGCGGCGCCGGATCTGCGGCGGGCTCTTCCTCGTCGTCTTGCTCCTCCACTGGCTCGCCCTCCACCGGCCCCTCCCCCTCCTCCTCCGCCAATCCCTCCCATCCGCTGACGGCGGGTGCCTACGCTGGCGCTGGCCCTGTGGGCGGCCCCCGGCCCAGCGGCGGCGCTGCGATGCACAGCCGACCCGCCGCCGCCGCAGCAGCAGCAGCAGCAGGCGAGGAGGTGCCAACGGAGGCGCGCAGTGGAGCCGTGCGCGGCCCTGCAGGGAGGGGCGTTCCCGTGGCAGCTGCCGCTCTGGCGACGGGCAGCGGCGCACCCGGGGCAGCCAGAGGCGCAAGCAATGCTGCTGCGCCTGCTGCCGGTGCTGTTGCTGTTGCTGCCGTGCCCGGGCCGCCCGCGCAGGGGCAGGCGCACGCGAACGGCGGCCGGAGCGTTAGTTTTGCCGACCCCGCAGCACCCGCCAGCCGTGCGGCAGCCCCGCCTGCTGCCGCCCGTCGCCACGGCGCTGGGGCCGCAGGCGACGTCTCGTTGGCGGCGCCCGCAGCGGCGA
>Ga0208629_100393_pt1 | contig 21526 bp, 17 predicted proteins | sample LakWasMet19_HOW5_2_FD_183865 | JGI IMG/M metagenome (GOLD analysis project Ga0208629, IMG submission 183865) | Freshwater sediment methanotrophic microbial communities from Lake Washington under simulated oxygen tension - Sediment Metagenome... | ecosystem: Environmental > Aquatic > Freshwater >... | reverse complement strand
CTGACGCCGCGGCTGCTGCGCGAGTGCGCTGAGACGCAAGCGGCGCGGGCTGGGGAGCTGGAGGCCCTGCCGCCCGCTCGGCTCGTGGATGCTGCGTGGACGTTCGCGAACCACCTCGCCCTCACCGCAGCGCAGGCGGCGCCACGGCACGCAGCGCTGCCGCGCCTGCGATCAGGCGTCGCTGCGCGGGCCCCCGGGTCCGCTCCAACGCTGCTGACGCCGTTTGTCGTTCCGTTCTCCGATGACGATGGCGACGCTGGGGCCTCCGCAGTCAATGCCGCGAGCAGCGGCGCTGACCGTGCCCGCCTCGCTGCCGCATCAGCTGCCTCCCTTTCCGCCTCCCGTCAGCCGCTCGGGCAGCTGCACCGGCTGGCGCAGGCGCAGGATGTTGCACTCTTTCGGGCGAGTGGGCAGCTGACGCCGCTTTTTGCGCCTGCGGTGAGCGGTCTCACTCGCACCGTGACTGCAGCGCTCACCCACGTCCTAGATGCCGCAGTGCCTACCGTACAAGCCATACCGCTGCCGCACCTGGTGTCACTGCTCTCCGCATGCAGCGTCGCTAACGTGGTGCACTGCCCGCTGCTGAGCGCCGCAGCGGAGCGTCTGGCAGCTGCCGCAGCGGACCCTCGCGCCGGCAGCGGAAGGGACAGCGGCGGCAGCAGCAGGGCGGCAGGCCGCTCCGAGCTTGACGCGCTTGCGCCAGCTGTGGTGTCGCTGCTGGGATGGGCGTCGGCCTGCGGTACCCTTGCTGTTGAACACAAACCGGCGACTACCCAGCGCGGGTTGCGAGCCGGCACTGCGGCCGAGGGCACCCCCAACCTTGCGGCCACCCTCCGGCCCCTGTGGAGCCGGGTGCTTGACTCCGTGGGATCTCTCAGCCTACCGCACCAGCCCCCAGCGAGCGTGCATGCGTACCCTGCCGCGGTGGTGGGCGCCACCGGCCTGCTGCAGTCCTTGCTGTCCCCTCAATCGGACGGACGTGCTGTCGACGAGGCAGACTTTAGGGCGGACGCAGCGGCTCGTGCACGGAGACGGGGGTCTGCTGGCGCTCATGAATCGGTCGTCGCACGGTGGGAGCCCGGGTGTGTCGCTGCGGTGGCTGGCCCAGCGTCCTCGCGCTACGCGAAGCTGCTGCACAAGACGCTGGCAGCGGTGGGTGACACCCACGCTGAGACGGGGCCAGCCTCTGCGCACCCCGCTCGTTTCGTGGTCTCTGCCGACGCCCTCGTCACGCTGCCGCCAGCGGAGGGGCGGGATGGCCAGTCGGGCGCCCGCCTCGCAGTGCTCCACTACCCCTGCACGCTCTCAACAGCGGGGCCCCTGCTGCCCACCGCTGGCGTACACTCCGGCCGCAAGGCGCGGCAGCACGGGGAGGAGGGGAGCGACAGCCCCACGACCTCTCGCACGCTCTCGCAGTCGCGTGCGGTAGTCGGGGCCGCGGACTTCCGCTGGCGCGTCGCTGCGCTGACGGCCCTCGGTCACCACGTTGTGGCTGTGGACGCACAGGCGTTCGTGTCCGCTCGCACGGCAACCGCAAAACTTGAGTACCTGCGAGCCGCAGGGGCGCCGCTGTGAGGGCGAGCTCGTTCGAGCGCGTGCACGGCGGTGCTCGCCACCGTTGGCGCTCTGAAGAGCAGGCCTCCACGCGACTCTGAGCAGCTTTAAAACGCGAGCCCAGTGCACACGGCCGTGCCAATGACAGGCTCGGTCATGGGGTCTTGCTGAGCATTGACGCTCCCAATTGATATCGCGATCAAAATTAACGGCACAGTCGACGTCGCGACCGGCATCGAAGTCAATGCGCTCGAAATTAGTATGCATGCGTACATTCGAACGCGTGTCGCGTTACCGGCGGAAAATTGAAGTCGTCCTTTTTGATTTGGATACGATTTCATGATCAATATCATCGAGCCGGGGATTGGAATTCGAATCGAGTAGCGGCTCGATATGAATCGAGTTCACGCATTCGAATTCGTAGACAACCTCCAGCTCGCTTAAGCTTGCGCTCGCGTTGCACCAGCAACCCACGTCCATCGAAATGGACGTCCCAGATGGCTGCATATGTGCGATCGAACACGGGTGCATCGATACCGGTGCGCGCGCACCCTGCCGATGGCTGCCACGCGAGCGGGCATGTTCGCGCTCGGACACAAGCGCTCAGGTGTAAGAATCGGCTGCTCGCAAAGGCATGAGTGCAAGGCGCAGTGGCCACAAAATCTACCAGGCCGCAGTCAACCGGGAGGCTGGAGCCTGAAGGCACCTCCCTGCGATGGCATGAGTGGAGAGCGAGCACGCCAGCCAGCGAACGGGGTGAGCTCATCTGCCCCATGGCAACGGGGGTCAAGCACGCGTGGGGTGGCGTCTGTACCTCAACCGTTCGATGCTGAGGTGGACGTCGAGCTGCACGCAGGCACATCAAGCGCGCCTCAGCAGATTGTCTAGCCTCCTGCTATCCTGCGCAGCCCTCAGCTGCCCTGCCGGCCTCGCGCCGTACCAAACCGGAAAATCGCCCGCGAGCGAGCCCGCAGCGTTGGTGAGGGTCCACACCGCCTGGAGGCCGATTCCGACCGTTGGCTTCGGCTCGGCGTCGTGCCCCGCAAGGTGCACGCACTGGCTGCAGCTCACCACGCAGCACACCAGCCCTGTGAAGGCGACGGCGGCGAAGTAGCAGAGCGCGGGCATCAGCAGGAGGGCGTGAGGGACTGAGCGAAGGGGATGCAAGTGCTCATAGCCATGCAGGGTCTGCAGCTTGGCGGCAACCGCCAGCACCGACGCTGCGGTGAGCAAGTTGCCCCAGGAACCCATCTGCGCATGCAGCGGAGGCCTGCAAGGGATCGCAACAGCTCCGAGTGGCGGCGGGGCCACTGCGTCAGTGCCAGTGACGCGGGGGCCGTTGAGCGTTGCCAGAAAGGCGTCAGCATGCGCCCGCGCCTCACGGTGGGCACTGACAGTCGCCAGCGCTGCGTTTGCCGAATCCACGATGAACACGGCGAGCGGCCCCGCGTTTGCCAGCGGGCTCATCAGCAGCACATGCACTCCCAGAAGCAGCATCTGCAGCATGAGTTTGACATCGCCCCACAGCACGGGCGCGGCGGCGAGGCAGACGGCGACGTATGTGCGGCCCACGAGCAGCAGCGTGCGTCGCAGCAGGCGGTAGCCTGGCGCAACAGTGCTGCACGCGCCTGCTGCCGCCGCCGCAAAGGCCGGAGGGGCGACGGCTCCGTCGGTGCGGACGTTGGCCACAGACGCAGCGGCCCAACCGCACAGCGCGGGGGGCAGGCTGCTGTACAGTTGAATCGCCACGAACAGCAGAGTGAAGGCGGCTAGTGCCGCGCTGATGCCGCGAACGATCCACTGCCAGCAGCGGCGCCGAAAAGCGTCGCGGCCCCGACGAGACCCGAACAACATCACAGCGATGAAGACAAGCACCGGACCTACGGCGATGGGCACAGCGACCGGCCACGGCTTTTGCAGCAGCCACATGGCGGACGGGAGTGGGTCGGTGAATCGCGACAGCGCCAGCATGTGCAGAATCTCGGCTGCGTACACGAACGGCAGCCAGACCAACACAACCATGGCCCACGCCATGCACGCTGCGAATCGGAGGGTGGTACCGCGCGTCATCCAGTCGTCCCATTCAGGCGCGCACATGCCGAGGCCGCCACGGACGGACATGACGACGACAAGGGCGATCCTCCAGGCCGCGGGCAGCGCTGCGAAGCGCGACATGGTTTCCGACGGCCACAGCCGCTGAACCAGCTGGCGCAAGTACAGCGGCCAGTGAACGATGTGCAGAGCAGCGCCGGCAACGGCCTCGGAAAGCGTCAGTGCAGCCCGGTGCAGCGGGGAGCCAGGCGTCAGATGAGCGCTGGCGCGAGCGGCGACTGCATCTGGGAACCCCGCAATCGCTGCCAGCGTCTCATTCGATGGTGGACCTAGCGTGGCATTCAGAGCACTGGTCGCGTTGCCAACCCAGTGCCCAACGCGGCGGGACGCTTGCGATCGCACCCACCACGAGTGGCTCCACCACTCCTGCCAGGCCTCTCGTCGGAACCAAGAGCTGCCCTTAACAGCTCCCCACCAGCGCATGAAAGCCGACTTGGGTCCCGTGGCAGTGTCGTTCGCGGGTACAGCGATGGTAGATGTGCTCGTATCAAGCACAGGGGGGAGGGAAGCCGGTGGCCACCGGCGCAGGGCCATGCCCTCAGCCCACGCAACGACAGCATGGGCAAGCTCAAGCGTCGACGGCTTTGTGGCGTTGGTACCCAGCACCCACGCAAGCTGATCCCAAGCCGGTACCGTCCACAACCGCTGTGCGAACTTGGAGCAGACGTCAGCGCCAGCGGCGTCTGCGGACGTGTTGCGGGCACCCGAGTCGGTGCCTACGTCTTGTTGAGCGAGTGCGGACGTGCTCCCGGGTCCGCTCGAATCCTCCGCAGGGCCACCACTGCTGTCGATCGTGTCATTTGCCGCGTGGGAACTGTGCTCCGCGGCGAGAACGCTGACTGCGCCATCGAATTCGACGGCGGCAGACGCGAGCTGATCGGCAGGTTTTGTGATCACGCGGCCGTCACGCCTCATGCGATCCGTCGCATCGAAGCCTACCCCTGCTGTAGGAACGGAGCTGCTGTTAAAAGCGGTAAGATGCGTGATCGGGGCAGAGGGCCACTCGCACGCACCCGCGATGAGTGCTGCGCTGGTGCGCAGCAGCCACGCCTCGTACGCGGCGGCGAGCCGTGCCAGGGCGGGGTCGCTGAAGAATGAAGCAAACATGACCTGACTCAGGCCCCCGCTGCGGCAGTTCTGAAGGTGGCCGCGAGCAAAGAAGGCGATGCCGCGCTTCGGCGCCGCGGGCCATGAGAGGGCCCGCGCCCCTCGCAGCTCACGGGTGCCCTCAACAGGAGCCTGGGGCGTCACAGCTGCAGCACCCCCCGCTTCTTCGGTGATGCTGCCAGCTGCAGCACCCCCCGCTTCTTCGGTGATGCTGCCAGCTGCAGCACCCTCCGCTTCGTCAGCCTGCCCCGCCCCCGAAACGTTGAGCTGGGCGGGCAAGAACGCCAGCAAGCGGAGGTCCTCCGAGCAATTCGAGGCATATCGGTGGAAGGCGTAAGCCCAGGCACCCCGGCTCTGCTGCGCAAGCGTCCACGAGAAGGGCGTGTGGCCGCCAACGCCACCGCTGCTGAACAGCGGGACCGTGACATTGCTGGTGGTGTTGCCATACTCCTCCGCCGAAAACTCCCAGAAGCCCATTTCTGCGATGCCCGCTGGCTCGCTGCGCAGTCCTGGGCCGACGACCAACACGTCGCGGTTAACGAAGACCGCAGGGAAGACCACCAGCGGCAACCACGCCATCAGTATCCGTCCGAACGACAACGAGCTGTGCTGCCTCTGAAGGGCGTCCAGGCTGCCCTTCAGGCGGAGTAATGGGGAGCTGAAGGCGCGTCCCACAGTCTGCAGCAGGGGTCGAATTTCACGCTCCGCCTCGTCAGCGATGCCCAGCGCCGTCTCAAAGCCGCCCTGGAACGGGGCTGGAGACCATTGCGAGGCGCTCAGCATCTGGAAGGCGGACCGAGCGTCCGCTCGCCTCGCATTGGCGTTCGGCACGACCTCAGGCGACAGAGGGCTCGCCCGCTGGCTTCCGAACGCTGCGATCGCCTCGCGCCGCTGAGCCTCGACAGCCCGCACAATCTCCAGCGCTCCCCGCACGCCCGCTCGGGCCGGTGGGGCAACCAGCGCTGCGGGGGCGCCCCATGCGGCATCCGGCTGCAGCCCGAGTAGCGCCGCTGCACACAGCACCAAGCCCACCTGCGCCGGCAGCGCGGGCAGCGTCAATCGCCACTGCACCCCGCATATCAGCGCATAGCCCAGCGCAGCGGCAGCTATCCCTACATTCGCCGGCAGGATGAGGAGCAGTCGGCGGTGGTGAAACCTGGCCCAGGCCACGCCTGGGGAGGCGATGTCGTGGTACAGAAAGCTCTCGGGCAGGGGCAGGGGCAGGGTGTGGTAAATGAGGGCATACAAACTCGACATTGTGAACCCCATCGTGCGCGAGGTGGATGCCAGGTCAGCGGCCTCTGGGTGAGCCCACCCCACGATCCTCCGGCCTGGCCACATCACTACATTCCAGAGGGCTGCCAGAGCCGCCGGGAGAGCCGATGCGGAGCGGTGCAGCAGCCCGCCTACTGGGCTCGCTGCCAGCGCGTACGCGTAAGCGGTGAAGCCCACGACAGAGACGGCGAACACGACGAGTGTGCAGATGGCAATTTGAAGCACCGTACCTGCGTGCCGGTTGCTGAAATCAGATAGGGTTGGCAAGGGGTCTGCAGGCGCCTCCAACGCAGCAGCAGCAGCAGCAGCAGCAGCGCCGCTGCTGCTGCTGTTTAAATGGTCGATTGCACCGGCGTCGGGCTCCAGGCTCCGCCACATCATCACAGCGAGAGCCAGGAACGGAAACGCGGCTGTCGTGCAGGGGACGGCCAGGAAGGAGGCCACATCCAGGAGCACGCGAGAGAAGGGGACCCCTCGCAGCGGCGGCGGCCCTTCGGCGACCTCTCTTGCCTCAGCCGTCCGCTGGCGGCGCAGACGTTTTTCCAGCAGGCTCATGTACATCTTGCGATACGACGGCGTCGTGCCCGCGGCGCCAGCGTCACGAGTCAAGTTGTGCACTAGAGTCGGCTCAGATGACCACTTCCTCCGCGAAAAGTCCTGACAGCAGTGTCGCTGCCACGGTACGCCATCCAGAACTTGCAAGAGGCGCCGGTTGCACTGCCCGAGCGCGATCAACTCCGTGCGGTCGAGGAATGCCGAGACAAGATGCAAGCATGGCTCTGGGAGCTCCTGAAGGGAGGCACGCGTGAGGCGCGCTGAGACAGCAGAGCAACGCTCCGCGACCTGCAGGCTCATTTGTGTCGGGGCGTGGAGCGGGATGCCCACCACCTGCGCCGCGATCAACTGCTGGATCCCAGCAAGGCAGCACCGTGGCGAGCGCCAGTGCACTGCGTCGAAAAACCGGAAGGCTGAAAGCGCTCCGTCACAAATTAGGCTCGTATGTGCTGGGGTGTGTGCATGGTGTCGCTGCTGTGCTCAACGCACGAGCATCGCAGCGAGACATGCGCAGAAACCGCCCAGCAAAACCTGACGTCCGCTCCTGTTTTGCGCGCTCGTTTCATGGGCACGGATCCACCATGCGTTCCCTACGTCGCGATGCTTCGCTTAATTTTTCGGTATTTGACGTGCTGACATTCCCGTTGTTGCTGCATCGGCCGCTGGCACGCTGCAAGGATGAGCACCGCGCTCGCCGATGGCGTGAACAGCGCTGTCGGGCTCTTGCGCAAAGTCATGAAGGCGTTGAGCATTGTGAAACAGGCCCAGGCTTTTCTGCTGGGCGTGGGGTCCGGCGTGGCTCTTTGCGTCATCATTCAGCGTGGGCCGAGTGGCATATTCAAGGCCGTGGTCGGAGGCGTCCTCTCGACTGCTCGCAGTCTGCCGGGCATTTCGAGCGTGCTGCAGGCCGCCGAATCTTCCGCGCTGCAGTCCATCGTGGACGAACTGGCGCCGCCGGATCCGACCGCCCGCACCGAGATGTGGGCCGCCCCGGCACCCGCCGACGCCATCTTTGCGGAGATCGCTGCCGGCATGCGCCGCGACGTTGCCGTCTCGGGCTTCGATGCCGGCAAGGCGTTCGCGGGCATCTACCACCACCCGCTCGGCGAGCTCACGACGCTGCAGAGCCGCGTGCTGAGCGAGTGCCTCAACACGAACCTGCTCTACCCGGGCGTCTTCAAGTCGTGCCGCAAGATGGAGGCGGAGGTGGTGGCCATCATGGTCAACCTGCTCAAGGGGAGGGTCGGCCTCGACAACAACGCGGCGGGCTCCGTCGCTGCCTCTGCTGCGCTGGCGGGCGCGGGCGGTGGCGCGGGTGCGACGGGTGGTGCAGGGGCTGCGGCGGACCCCGCCCCCGCAGCCTGCGGCATGCTGACCACCGGAGGGACAGAGAGCATCATGCTGGCCGTCAAGGCGTACCGGGACGCGGCGTACGAGGCGCGCGGCGGCCCCTTTGCGGGCGAGGCCGTCGCGTGCACGACGTGCCACCCCGCCCTCGATAAGGCGTGTGAATACCTCGGAATCACGCTGCACAAGCTGCCGGCAGACGCGGAGACGCAGGCGCTGCCTGTGGCCGCGGTCGCCGCCGCGCTGAACCGCAACACCCTGTTCGTGTACGCCTCCGCGCCCTCCTTCCCGCACGGTGTGGTCGACCCGATCCCTGCTCTCGCAGCCATCACTGCCAGCCGCGGCGTCGGCCTGCACGTCGACAACTGCTTCGGCGGTGTCCTGCTGTCCTACCTCCACGCCGCGCAGCGGCGCGGGACGCCGCAGGCCGCAGCAGCAGCGGCAACCGGTGCGCAGGGTCACGCTGCGGGCGCTGGCGCGGGCGCGGAGCCGTCCCCCTTTCCCGTCTCTGTCGCTGTCGCTGCCGCTGCCGCCGCGTCAGCCGTGTGGGGCGTGTGCCCGCTGGCCCCGATCCCTGACTTTGACTTCCGCGTCGCGGGGGTCACCTCCATGAGCGCTGACGTGCACAAGTACGGCTTCGCGCCCAAGGGCGCCTCCGTGGTGGCCTTCCGGACCCCTGAGCTGCGCCGACACGCATACACGACCGTGACGGACTGGCCGGGTGGCCTGTATGCCACCCCGACGGTCACGGGGTCACGCAGCGGCGCGCCCGCCGCCGTCGCGTGGGCGACCCTCAAGGCCATGGGCGGCGCCAGCTACGCGCGGGCCGCGGCAGAGGTGCACTCGCTGACGGCGCGCTTCGCGGGCGCTGTGCAGGCGATTCCGCAGCTGCGGCTGGTCGGGCGGCCCTCCGCGTGCGTCGTCGCCTTCACCACAGCCCCGGGCGCCCCCTTCGGCATCTACGCGCTTGCAGCCCGCATGGAGGCGCGCGGGCACCACATGAACTCGCTGCAGGACCCGCCTGCCGCGGCCTTCGTCGTCACGGAGCGGGCTGAGGCCTCCGCAGACGACTGGGTCGCCTCCCTGACGGCCTGCGTGGCGGAGGCGGTCGCCAACCCGCGGGACCCGCGCTTCGAGGGCAAGGGCAGCGCGGGCATCTATGGCGCCTCCGCCGTGCTGCCGCCCAACGAGATCGGCCGCATCCTGCAGCGCTACTGCGACGTGCTGTACATGGTGCGCCCCGGCGGCAAGTAGGGGCAGGCTCTGCGAGCAAGTACAGCGGCAGGCCCTGCGAGTACGGGCGGCGGCCTGCAAGGCATTGGGGCCTCGCGCTGTGGACGTGTGAGATAGAGGCGGCCCTCGTTGCTACGATGAGGGATCGCGCGTCGACGTGCGGTCGATGGCAGAGGCAGGGGGAGGGAGCAGAAACACGTGGTCCGTGCCAGTGGTGTTGCTGGCCCACATTGTCGGTACTTCGTGCGTTTGATATCGATTGCGTTGGTTGAGGTGCACACTCATGGTGTGTGTCCCCTGCGCCGGGCACCCACCCACAAGCGGGTAACACGGGAAGTTTGGCGGTTTGCTGCGGCTACTGCTGACTTCGCGATGAGGTGGACGATGATACCAGGAACCACGCCGCCGGGTTGGGACCGATTCTGACTCGCTGGTGATTGCGGCACCTTGTCATAATCAACAGTGACTCGCTCACCACCTGGGTCGCGATCGGGTCTTCGAATTCGAGCTCGAGTGTAGCCATGACGCTACATATTGCGGGGTATCGATGTGTTGGCGCCTGCACAAAGCACCGCGAAGATATCGATGTGAGTGTGCACGATCGCTCGATATCGACGCCCCGGGCCCTGCAGGCTGCTGTTGCGAGTCAAGTGACAGATGCGAACGGTATGATTATGAGAAGCTGCCGACGTCGACGTCGCTTGAGTAATTCTGCAGCTTGGCATCGGCAAAAAGTATTGTGCGCTCGCGAGAAACTTTAACTTCCCGCATGCGTCCTGGCGCGTGGACACGGGCATCAATGCAATCAAGAAAACAAGCTCCACGTATGATGTCGGAGCGCTGGAAGTAGAGGTGATGTTGAGGATGTGGAGCCATCACGATGGCACATGCACCAGTCACATGAACAACGCCTAGGAGGTGCAAATGCAAGTGTTATATTCATGGGTCGCCTCGCTGTGAAACGCAGCGTCGAGCAGCCGCACCGTAACGTACTACTCGTGGTCGATCTATCGCAGACATGGACAAGGTCGTGCCGGGGCCATGTGTGCGGCAAGACGCCTGTAGAAACATCGGCTCCCAGTCTTTGCCAGGCATACCGCAGGCGAGGCCCCCAAGGGCAAGCCGGTTATCCGCTCGGCATTCCAGCGCGGAAACGTTCGGCAGCGCTTTCTACGCAGTCAAAAATAAGCCGCACACGCGCGGTGGTAGAAACGAGAGAAACGTGCACAAAGGCGCAAGGGCTGGCTTCGGCAACCGCGATTATGTACACACTCGCAGTCCGCCTCAAGCAATGCCACTGGTTCCTGAAGGGTAGCCCGCTTCATGCGAAAGCGCAGCCATCGATAGTCGCGCAATCGGAAGGCAACAGACGTGGCAGCAGAGTTGTTGTGGCAAGCGGGTGGCAAGCGAGGCTACGTCGCGCCTGCTGCTGGCTCCAAGGCTGAAGCCGCTCCCGCGGTACGGCAGCAGGCTGTGAGTTGTTGGATTGCAGTAAGGAGACGCCGACCAAAGTGTCGCCTTGCAGGATTTGTGCGAGTCGAAGTGCCTCCACTAGCAGATGGCCCCGGTGTCCCAACACCAGCCGCCGAGCTGCGCAGAGCGGGCTCCTCCGCAGGCGCAGCGGCAGTACCAAGGGTATGCGCAGGGGGCGGCGACCCCCCGGTGCAGGGTTCGGAGGACGGCACAGCCGTGATGCGAAACGCAGGCGCAGCAGGGCTGCCCAGGGCGCTTGCGCCGCCAAAGGCGCCCGCTAGAGGTGGTGACGTGAGAGTCACAGTCGACGCAGTTACCGAAGCCGCGGTAGGCTCCGCGTCAGCATCGAAGGGAATGGTCGCTAGCGCCTCCGTACCAGCGCCCCCAGGCGACCCTGGAGCGGCAGCGGAGAGCCGGCTCCGAGCACCGAAAACCACCACCGCCTGAGGTGGCAGCGGCTTGCTGCCGGCTGCGATGCCGGTGAATCGAGTGACATCGCTGCCGCCGGCACCCTCATCACTGCACCCGGCGCTGGAGCCACACGGAGCGGATGAGGCGGTCGTGTGCGCGGGGGGCAGCGGAGGGGCCGCCCCCACCTCCTCGACCGTACCAGGCAGCTGAGGGTTGCTTGCTGCTGGTCTGTTTCTCGTTGATGGCACGCCGCCTTGCAGCCGAGCCCTTACCGCCGCGTCCGTCACAGGTCCAGTCCAGGAGGCGACGGAGCCATCAGCTGCGGCGGGCGGGCTTCCAGCGTGGAGGGCCGACGGACTGTCTGTCACGGCGCGAAGCAGCGGTGCGGTTGGCGGCGCGGCTTCGAACGCCGACGCGGGAAGCCAGCGGCGCAGCTCGCGCCATAGGGCTACCGAGGTGTATGGCTTTGCGAGGTGGCTGTCCATTCCTGCAGCCATGCAGCGAGCGATATCTGCCTGCAGTGCGCTGGCAGTCAGAGCGATAATGGGTACGCGCCTGACAGCGCCGCCACTGCCGCCGTCCCCAGAGCCACCAGTACCACCGTCCGCAGAGCCGCCGCTGCCGCTGGGCCCTGCTGCCACCGCTGCAATGGTCGCACCCACGCCCAGTCTCGGCAGCGCGCGAATGCTCCGCGTGGCCTCGTAGCCGTCCATGACGGGCATCTGGCAGTCCATCAGGATGACGTCGTAATGTGCCGCGCGCGCCGCTTCGACGGCCAGCGCCCCGTTTTCCGCCAGATCCACGCGTCGGAAGCCAAGGCGCCGCAGGAAGCGAAGCACCAGCTTTTGGTTCACTGGGTTGTCCTCAGCGACGAGCACGCGGCAGCTGGAGCGCGGAACCATGGCCCCAATGCCCGACGCTGAAACACCGCCCTGCGCGCAGCCGTCGAGGACAGAGTCGGCGACCGGTGTTGAAGAGCCGACTGATGTTGCAGAGGAGGCGACGGACGGGCAACCGGCGCTGTAGCTGCGGAGGAGTGGCGGACCAGCACTGGCCGGCTGCACGACCGACACGCGCCGTGCGAGCGGCAGCGCCAGCTCGGCAACACCGGGCAATGCATCAGAACCCGTGCAGCACACTGCAGCAGCCGGGGCAGCGGCTGGGTTGACCAGCCGGTGCCGCGAGCGCACGGCACGTAGCTGCACCTGCTGCACTGAGGACACGCTGCTGCTGCCCGCGCTGTCCTGCGTGCTGGTACGAGAAGGAGAACCGCTCATCGCGGTGCCCGGCGTGCCAGAGGCCCCGGAGGTGCCGGTATCGGGGGGCCGGGAGGTACTGGTATCGGAGGCCCCGGAGGTGCCGGTATCAGAGGTCCGAGAGGCGCCGGTGGTGCTGTGACTGCCAGCGGTGGAGGCCGTGGCCGCTGAACTCGCAGTGCCCGCTGTTGCGCCGCTGGTGCTGCCAGTGCTAGCGAAGGTGCCCCCAGTCGCGCTGTGCTGCGCGCTGCGAGAGGCACCTGGCTGCAACGCCGAGCCCGGCGGGCTCGCCAGAGGAACTGCCGGCTCCTCTGCAGCCCCGAGGGGGCCACGTGCAGTCGATCCAGCCCCCCCAATTGCTGGGGGAATGGCCCGCTGCAGAGTGGTAAAATCGATCGCACTACTGTGCGGCGAGTGCGCCGAGGGGCGCTGCTCTGGGGAGGCGGCTGCACCCGTCAGCGGTGAGGCGGGCGTGCTGCTGCCGGCACTTGGCCTGGAAGATGTCACCGTTGTTGCGTCACGCCGCGACGTCGCTCGCGCGTGTATCGCACTCAGAACGGCGGCGGGGGAGTGCGACACCAGCGCTGCAGCGCTGAGGCGCGGCGAGTGCCACGCCCGCGCAACGCGCGGTGGCAGGTGCGTGGGCCGAGCTGCAGGGGCCGCAGAGCCTGCATCCAGGTGCACCGTGCTCGCGAGCAGACACGCGCTGGCTGTGTCCGAAGCGCTCCTTCGCCGGCGCAATCCCACAGCGAAGAGGCTGCTGCTGCTGCCAGCAGTGCTGGAAGAAGAGCCCTCGCCTTCAACAGTCAGCGCCTCCCGGCCGCGGTGGCCGCGTATCCTCAGCCGCGCACCCGCCCCGGCTCCGGCAGGCACCTCCTCTGCGGCTGAGGCTGCTCCGCCGATGGTCTCTGGAGAAGCCTCGCCAAAGAAATCGCGCGGTGCGGCAGCGGGCGAGCTGGTGGGTGCACGTTCGAGCGACCCCGACGGCGCGCGCTCGGGCGAGCCGCCGCTGCGGCTGCTTGTCGAGCTGTACCCACGGCGAGGGGCCGATGAGTAGGACAGCCCAGACGGCGTGGTGCAACTATCGCAGGATGAGTCCCCCGCCTCGAAGCGCGCCGTGAATGAAAAGGTGCTGCCGACCCCGGGCATGCTGATAACCTTGACCTCCCCGTGCATCAAAGTCACCAGGTGCTTGACGATCGCCAGCCCGAGGCCTGAGCCGCCAAACCTGCACAAGTCAAAACATACCAACGAGAGACCCAGCGTCAAGCGTGAGGCAGAGTGAGAAAGCTTCGCAGCAGGCCTCCCAGCCGTCCATTGCGTCACTTCGGCAAAAGAAGTTGTGTGCGAGTCATGTCGGTGTGGCGGCGTTCGCTACGCACCGGCGAGTGGTCGAGTTGTCCGCCTGCTGAAACGGCTGGAACAAGCGACCGAGCGCCTCTGCGGAGATGCCAACGCCAGTGTCAGCAACCGACACAGTCAGGAATACGGGCGGGGGCCTCTCGCTGGCGGTCTCTACGCGTGGGCCCATCGTCCTGCACGGCGCGGGGGCGCCTGAGGCGTCTGAGCCACTTGCGGGGTCGGCGGCTGCGGCTGCTGCCTCGGCGGCTGAGGCTGCCGCCTCCTCAGCCGCGGTCGAAATAGCTGCCTGCAGCGTGACCTTGCCGCCCGCAGGCGTGAACTTGCACGCGTTGGACAGGAGATTGAAGCTGCATGGGCACGTGTAAAGGTGTGCGAGTGTAAAAGTAGAACGTAATGTCTAGGGCAGCAGCGCGTCTCGTCAACGCAGCCAACAACAGCAACTCGGAAGAATGTCGCGTTATCCCTTCCGGCGCAAACCCTTGTGCGAATACAGCGCAGCAAGCCCGCGCCCACGCGACTGGTGCCAGACTCACAGACACTGCTTGAGCCGCTCGGGGTCCCCTCGCAGGATCGCAGGCACGTCGGGCGCCACCGCCACGGCAAGGTCGACACGCTTGGAGCGTGCGATCTCATACATCAGCCCCGCCACGTGCCCGATGACAGAGCGCGGGCGGAAGGGGATGCACTCCAGCTGCAGCTTGCCCGCCTCGATGCGGGAGAAGTCCAGCACGTCAGAAATGACGGTCAGCAGCAGCTTGCCCGACTCGTGGATGGTCTGAACGTAGTCCCGCTGCTCCGCGTCGAGCGCCGTGCCGCCCAGCAGCTCCGTCATGCCCAGAATACCCGCCACGGGCTGCAGAGCATCGGCGCAGATGAGACACACGACACAACAAGATAGTTATGGATGGCAGCTGCTGGCCTAGCCCCTGCGATTTGACATGCAGAACATCGCACTCTGCGGCCGCGTCGCGTGCTCTACGCACCGTGCGCAGCTCGTGGCTGCAGTTGGAGACGAGGCTGCGCGTCGCCTCGGCCACCTTCTCGGCGGCGATGCGGCGGCCCTCAGCCTCCTGCATGCGCCGCAGCTCTGTCACGTCTGTGACCGTCACGACGCCGGCGATCACCTCCCCCGTGCTATTGTACACGGGGTGGGAAGAGAGGGTCGCGATGCCGCGCCGGCCGTCGCAACGCTCGATTATTGTCTCCTCCTCGACAACCACCTCCCCGCCCAGGGATCGGGCGAGGGGCCAGTCGCTGCCAGCGTAACGCCGGCCGTCGGGGTGGTACGCCCGCCACTCGCCGTACTCGGCCGTGGACTTACATTGGTTCTGCACGCCTCCCCAGATGTCGACGAGCTTCTTGTTGATGACGGTCAGCTCCCCACCCGGCTTTGCTACGCAGGCGCCCACGGGTAGGTTCTCCAGGACAGCCGCCAGCATGGCACGCTCCTCCTCGAGCCGCTGCTGCAGCAGCTTGGATTCGTGAATGTCGACGAGAATGCCCACCATGCGCAGGCAGCGGCCGTCGCTGTCGCGGATGGGACCCGCAGATATGGAGCGGTACCGGTAGGTACCGTCCGCCACCTTCTGCCGGCTCTCAGACGGGCGCAACACCCCGGTCACAGCCGCCTCCTCCCAAAGCGCCTTGCGGACAGCGCGATCGTCTGGGTGCACGGTGTCGCGCCACCCCTCGCGCAACATCTGCTCGCGCGTTTTGCCGAGCACGCGGAGGTTCTCATCATTGCAATACTCGAGCGTCCCCGATGGCTTTGCCAAAAATGCGGCGTATTGCATTGCATGGAGCACCGCCCGCACAACAGGCGACCGCCCACTCACGACCGCCTTGACGACCATCTCACATGATGTGCCATCAGTCAAGGGGAAGCAATCACGCTGCGTTGTTAGAAATTCGGATGCATCGCCGGCGCCGGCGGCGAGCGTCCTCGCAGCGTCGTTCTCAAACATGGCATCACCAGTGGCAGCATCTCGGACACTGATGGCCTCGGGCAACAGGTCCAGCACCCGCCGCAGAAGGACGTTTTCGGCGGCTAAATCCATGGCCCACAAACTCGGACGTTGACAAAACAAACCGAGGCGTTGACATGAAGTGCGCAAACGGTGCGTGTGCACCAATTACAAATTCAGAAGTTGATCGTGTGGATGGGGGCATCAGATGAAAGGATTGAGGGAAAGAGCACCAAGAACGTCAGTGTGACGACACGGTGGGACGATGAATCCTCTCGCGAATTTTGCTGCACTTTGTTGCTCGAGTTCATGTGCAGGAGAGTGGCCCAAAATTGGACGTTACAGCTGTGCAACGTATTTTTCGCACGCTTGTGCTCAATGGCACTCTCGGTCTGCTGTTTCGGTGTGAAAAAAGTCGACGCGGACGATTGACGGTCGACCTCCGAGTCGGGGCCCTCGGGGATCATGATGGGGGGCCGCCGCGTGGGCCACCATGGAGTATGATAGGACCTCACGCCGCTCACCGATGAGAAAGAGCAGCTAATGCGCACACACTGCCAGTGTGGTCACAGGCTGTGGCCGGGCACGCGCAGTTCACTGCGGCACTCAGGCTCCTCGCCAGTTTTAGCAGGCTTCGCCGGATCACAGGCGCACCCCCGTGTCTGCACGCTGACTCTAGATCTGTCAGGCGAGAGCGGAAGGGGAGCTGTGCCAAGGGATACTGTACGCAATCGCGCTGTCGAACGCGTCGACTAACGTGTTGGACATCCTCTGCAGCTTAGCATCACTGGCAGTAAGTAACAGTGTGCGCTCGCAAGAAACTTCACATAGCATTCCCGCATTCGTTCTGGTGCGTGGCCACGGGCATCAGAGCAATCAAGAAACAAGATGTGCAAACAAGCTCCACGTATGATGTCGGAGCGCTGGAAGTGGAGGCGAGGTTGAGGAAGCGGCGCAGTCACGTGCACGATGACACATGCTTCAGTCACATGAAAGTGGACGTGGGAACCGCAGCACCGTACGAATAGTGCTTGATCTATCGCAGACATGCGCAGGGTCAGGCAGCGACGATACACCTGAAAACTCTACTAGTAGGCAACATGGGCTCAGATTGCCAAGCATTCCGCAGGCGAGGCCCCAGAGGGCGAGTCGGCTGTCTGCTCGGCATTCCAGCTCGGAAACGCGTTCGTTAGAGTTCGGCAGCGCCAAAGCGCGTCCGATGCAATCGATAATAGGCCACAGACGCGCGGGACTAGACACGTGCAGGCGGCGCAAGAACCAGCTTCCGCGACCGCAGTTATTTGCGCGCCGGCGGCCCGTGATACGCTTCGAGCAATGCCTCTGAATCCTGAAGGCTAGCCCATTATCGCGCAAGAGCGAAGCCATTGAAGGTCACTCAGTCAGAAGGCAACAGGTGAGGCAGCAGAGTTGCTGTGGCAAGCGGGTGGCAAGCGGAGCGACGTCGCGCCTGCTGCTGGCTCTAAGGCTGAAGCCGCGCCCGCGGTACGGCAGCAGGTTGTGAGTTGTTGGAATGCGGCAAGGAGACGCCGACCAAAGTGTCGCCTTGGATGATTTGTGCCAGTCGAAGTGCCTCCACTGGCAGATGGCCCCGGTGCCCCAACACCAGCCGCCGAGCTGCGCAGAGCGGGCTCCTCCGCAGGCGCAGCAGCAGTACCAAGGGTATGCGCAGGGAGCGGCGAGCCCCCGGTGCAGGGTTCGGACGACGGCATAGCCGTGATGCGAAACGCAGCCGCAGCCTGGCTGCGAAGGGCGCTTGCGCCTCCGAAGGCGCCAACCTGTGGCAGTGACGTGAGAGTCACAGTCGACGCTGTTACCGAAGCCCCGGTAGGCTCCGCGTCAGCATCGAAGGGAAAGGTCGCTAGCGCCTCCGTAGTAGCGCCCCCAGGCGACCCTGGAGCCGCAGCGGAGGGCCGACTCCGAGCACCGAAAACCACGACCGCCTGAGGTGGCAGCGGCTTGCTGCCGGCTGCGATGCCGGTGAACCGAGTGACATCGCTGCCGCCCGCGCCCTCATCGCTGCGACCAGCACTGCCAGTGGTGTCACACGGAGCGGAGGAGGCGGTCGTGTGCGCGGGGGGCAGCGGAGGGGCCGCCCCCACCTCCTCGACCGTACCAGGCAGCTGAAGGTTGCTTGCTGCGGGTCGACGTCTGCTGCTAATCGATTGCGCGCCGTCTTGCATCCGAGCCCTTGCCGCCGCGTCCGTGACAGTTCCAGTCCAGGAGGCGACGGAGCCATCAGCTGCGGCGGGCGGGCTTCCAGCCTGGAAAGCCATCGGACTGTCTGTCACTGCGCGCAGCAGCGGCGCGGTTGGCGGCGCGGCTTCGAATGCCGACGCGGGCAGCCAGCGGCGCAGCTCGCGCCATAGGGCAACCGATGTATACGGCTTTGCGAGGTGGCTGTCCATTCCTGCAGCCATGCAGCGAGCGATATCTGCTTGCAGCGCGCTGGCAGTCAGAGCGATAATGGGTACCCGCCTGACAACACCCGCAGAGCCGCCACTGCCGCCGTCCCCAGAGCCGCCAGTACCACCGTCCGCAGAGCCGCCGCGGCCGCTGAGCTCTGCTGCTGCTGCTGGTAGTGCTAGTGCTGCTGGCCCAGCGCCCAACCTCGGCAGCGCGCGAATGATCCGCGTTGCCTCGTAACCGTCCATGACGGGCATCTGGCAGTCCATCAGGATGACGTCGTAATTTGCCGCGCGCGCCGCTTCGACGGCCAGCGCCCCGTTTTCCGCCAGATCCACGCGTCGGAAGCCGAGGCGCCGCAGGAAGCGAAGCACTAGCTTTTGGTTCACTGGGTTGTCCTCAGCAACGAGCACGCGGCAGCTGGAGCGCGGAACCATCGCTCGGACACCCGACGCCGCAACACCGCCCGACACACAGCCGTCCAATGCAGAGTCGACAACTGGCGTTGCGTAACCTGTCGACGAATCGAGGGAAGGGCATGCGGCGCTGTAGCCGCGGAGCAGCGGCGGACCAGCACGGGGCGGCTGCGCGAGCGATATGCGACCTGCGAGCGGCAGCGCCAGCTCGGCAACACCGGGCGATGCATCGGAACCCGTGCATCACACTGCAGCAGCAGCAGCAGCAGTAGCAGGGGGAGCGGCTGGGTTGGCCAGCCGGTGCTGCGAGCGCACGGACTGCAGGCGGATCTGCTGGACAGACAACACGCCGCTGCCCACGCTGGCTGACGTGCCAGACGTCCCGGTGGTGCTGTGACTGCCAGCGGTGGAGGCCGTGGTCTCTGAGCCCGCGGTGCCCGTTGCTGCGCCGCTGGTGCTGCCAGTGCTAGTGAATGTGCCCCCAGTCGCGCTGTGCTGCGCGCTGCGAGTGGCACCTGGCTGCGACACCGCCCCCGGCGGACTCGCCAGAGGAACTGCAGGCTCCTCTGCAGCCCCGAAGGGGCCACGTGCGGTCGATCCAGCCCCTCCGGTCGCAGGGGGAATGATCCGCTGCCGAGTGGTGAAATCAATGGCGCCGTTTCGCGGAGAGTGCGCCGAGGGGCGCTGCTCTGGGGAGGCGGCTGCGCCCGTAAGCGGTGAGGCGGGTGCCTTGCGCTCTCTGCTGCCAGGGCTCGGTCCGGACGCTGTCACCGTTGTTACGTCACGCCGCGCCGTCGCTCGCGCGTGCATCGCACTCAGAACGGCGGCGGGGGAGTGCGACACCAGCGCTGCAGCGCTGAGGCGCGGCGAGTGCCAAGCCCGCGCAACGCGCGGTGGCAGGTGCGTGGGCCGAGCTGCAGGGACCGCAGAGCCTGCATCCAGGTGCACCGTGCTCGCGAGCAAAGCCGCGCCGGCCGTGCCTGACGCGCTCGCTCGCCGGCGCAATCCCACAGCGAAGGGGCTGCTGCTGCTGCCAGCAGTGCTGGAGGTAGAGCCCTCGTCTTCAACCATCAACACCTCCGTGCCGCGGTCGTTACGTGTCCCAAGCCGCGCACCCGCACAAGCTCCGGCAGGCACCTCCTCTGCGGCTGAGGCTGCCCCGTCGATGGTCTCTGGAGAAGCCTCGCCAAAGAAATCGCGCGGTGCGGCAGCGGGCGAGCTCGTGGGTGCACGCTCGAGCGACCCCGACGGCGCACGCTCGGGCGAGCCGCCGCTGCGGCTACTGGTAGTGCTGCGCCCACGGCGAGGGGTCGATGAGTAGGACAGCCCAGAAGGCGTGGCGCAGCTGTCGCGGGAGGAGTCCCCCGCCTCGAAGCGCGCCGTGAATGAGAACGTGCTGCCGACCCCGGGCGTGCTGACGACTTTGACCTCCCCGTGCATCAGCGTTACCAGGTGCTTGACGATCGCCAGCCCGAGGCCTGAGCCGCCAAACCTGCACAAGTCAAAACATACCAACGAGAGACCCAGCGTCAAGCGTGAGGCAGAGTGAGAAAGCTTCGCAGCAGGCCTCCAAGCCGTCCATAGCGTCACTTCAGCAAAAGAAGTTGTGTTGGCGGATCATGTCGGTGTGGCGGCGTTTGCTACGCACCGGCGAGTGGTCGAGTTGTCCGCTTGCTGAAACGGCTGAAACAAGCGGCCGAGCGCCTCTGCAGCAATGCCGACGCCAGTGTCAGCGACCGACACAGTCAGGAATACGGGCGCGGGCCCGTCACTGGCTGTTTCCACGCGTGGCTCCACCGTCCCCGGGCCGCGTTGCACCGGGGACCCGGAGCCGTCTGTCGACTCAGCGGCTGAGGTTGCCGCCTCCTCAGCCGCGGCAGAGATGGATGCTTGCAGCGTGATCTTGCCCCCCGCGGGCGTGAACTTGCACGCGTTCGACAGGAGGTTGAAGCTGCATTGGCACGTGTGAAAGTGTGGAAGTGCGGCGGATGAGGCAACTAACGGCGGCCACTCGGAAGCATGTCGCGTAATCCCTCCCGGCGCGGACGACTCTTATACAACACGGCCAACACGCATCCGCTGCCGAACTCACAGGCACTGCTTGAGCCGCTCGGGATCCCCTCGAAGGATCGCAGGCACGTCAGGCGCAACCGCCACGACAAAGTTGACACGCTTAGAGCGTGCGATCTCATTCATTAGCCCCGCCACGTGGCCAATGACGGAGCGCGGGCGGAAGGGGATGCACTCCAGCTGCAGCTTGCCGGCTTCGATGCGGGAGAAATCAAGGACGTCTGATATGACGGTTAGCAGCAGCTTGCCCGACTCGTGGATGGTCTGAACGTAGTCCTGCTGCTCCGCGTCGAGCGCCGTGCCGCCCAGCAGCTCCGTCATGCCCAGAATACCCGCCACGGGCTGCACAATATCAGCGCAGATGAGACACACAACACAACAAGACACGATGGATGACAGCTGCTCGCTCGCCCCAGTGTTTCTGTATGCAGAACATCGCACTCTGCGGCCGCGTCGCGTGCTCTACGCACCGTGCGTAACTCGTGACTACAGTTGGAGATGAGGCTGCGCGTCGCCTCAGCCACCTTCTCAGCGGCGATGCGGCGGCCCTCTGCCTCCTGCATGCGTCGCAGCTCCGTCACGTCCGTGACCGTCACGACGCCGGCAATCACCTCCCCCGTGCTGTTGTACACGGGGTGGGAAGAAATGGTCGCGATGGCGCGCCGGCCGTCGCAACGCTCGATTATTGTCTCCTCGTCCACGACGACCTCCCCGCCCAGGGATCGGGCGAGGGGCCAGTCGCTGCCAGCGTAACGCCGGCCGTCGGGGTGATACGCCCGCCACTCGCCGTACTCCGCCGTGGACTTCGATTGGTTCTGCACGCCTCCCCAGATCTCTACCAGCTTCTTGTTGATGACGGTCAGCTCCCCACCCGGCTTTGCTACGCAGGCGCCCACGGGTAGGTTCTCCAGGACAGCCGCCAGCATGGCACGCTCCTCCTCGAGCCGCTGCTGCAGCAGCTTGGATT
>Ga0208629_100392_pt1 | contig 21526 bp, 9 predicted proteins | sample LakWasMet19_HOW5_2_FD_183865 | JGI IMG/M metagenome (GOLD analysis project Ga0208629, IMG submission 183865) | Freshwater sediment methanotrophic microbial communities from Lake Washington under simulated oxygen tension - Sediment Metagenome... | ecosystem: Environmental > Aquatic > Freshwater >... | reverse complement strand
CGCCCGCTGGGGACAGCGGGGATGTAAGGCTCGCGGAGTCGCGCGCGGCAGCGCACAGCTTGCTGCCCTGCGCCACCACTGTGAGGCGCGCCTTGTGCGCGACGGGACAGACGGCGATGCCGAGCGCGTGCGGCAGGCGCAGGTGCTGCACAACCCGCCCCACGCTCGTGTTGTGGATGTCGATGCCGCCGTGCTGGAGGCTGATAACGTACGGGAAGCACGGGGAGGCGTACAGGCCGTAGGGGAGGGCGCTGAAGCGCAGGCTGGACAGCTGCGCCGCCTGGCGAATCGTGGGTGCGAACTGGCCGCCCTCCTCCTCGACCGTGCAGCCCACAGCCTGCAGGCCGCGTGGAGGCCCCGCCGTTGTGAGTAGAGCGTTATCGTCAGCGCTGGGAGAGCGCATGTTGCCGACGGCCACCAGGATACAGGAGCCGCTCTGCACCCCGCCGTCCTCCTCGCCGGTAAAGACAAACGAGGAATCGCTGTCCGAACGAGTGCGCGCTTCAGGGCCACCGGGACCAGCGCTGACGTCTCCAGGGTGCTCTCGACGGCTGTGGCCCTCGATCACACTCGCGCGATGCGTGCGGTGTACTTGCGAGGCAGCCGCAGACTCCTTGCACACAACGACGCTGCCCCAGGGCTGGTTCAACAGCCCGGCGGCACTAACGGAGGCCTGACCCGCCGCGCCCGCCCCTGGAATGATCGCCGGCGGCGGGTTCGACACAACGGAGGCGCCTACCAAGGCAAGAGCGCCCTCCATCGCCGCTGCCGAGGTCACAGGCGCCCCGGGCACTGCATCGGCTGCAGCTGGGAGCACCACGCAGGGGCTGCCGCTCGCATCCAGCGCTGGCGCAACGCCTGCCCGCACCTCATGTAGCACCTGAGCCGTCCACGGGTGCAGGAAGAGGTAGCTCAGCCTGTAGCCCGTGTCAGCCTCCGCAGAGGCGCCGGACACGGAGGCAGCGCCGCCTCCCTCTGACGCCAGCTCCAGCACGGAGGCGTCGCTCTCCTCCGCAGCGCCGTGCAGCTCAGCGTCCTTCCGTCTGATGACAGCGAGCACCAGCAGCGACCCCACCCACGCAATGTGGTTGATCGCGGCCACCGCGGGCGCAGCGCTCGCAGCCGCTGCCGCCGCCAGGGCCAGCAGCAAGTTGGCCGCGGAGTTGCGCCTCTTGCGGCCGTGCTCCTGCGTGCTGCGCACCGGGGTGACGGGCTCCAGGGCGTACACGTGCCGTAGGTCGAAGCAGGCTGACACGCCGCCGTCAGCGGGAAGGCCGGCCAGGCTGTTCACGTCCCGCAGGCTGCCTGCGGCGACGGTGGGCATGTGCCCGAAGGGCAAGGGCCCGCTGCGCCACGAGTACACGTGCACGCTCGTTTTCGTGCACAGCGCCAGCATGCCCAGCGCAGCGGAGGGCGCAAACGTAGTGCATCCCTTCACGCCCGCAAACACAGCTTTCGGCTTACTGAGGTGGTCCAGCGGGTGAACCTGAAGATACCCGTCTGCATGGGAGAGGTCAGCGTCGGGACGAGAACAGATATGTCGAGGAGAGGCTGCGGGCCCTGGCTGCCGCAGCGCCGGCATGTGCTCAGACTCTCACCTACGAGAGTGAGGAGCACACCCCACTCGGCCACCACCTGCAGAGCTTTGATGCCCGTGCGCTCACGCGAGAAGCGCGGGATTGCCTCGTACAGGAACAGCTCCGCGCGTCCGCGCGCACCATCTTCGCCAACTGCAAAGTCCAATGGATCGGATTCACGCGAGTGTTACCACGTGGGCCATACCAGCCGGCTGTGTCACAGGATGCGGAGGATGCTGCATACTGGCTCACCTCCTTCCGACGAGAAGATACGCAAGGTCCCATCATCGCAGCCAATGAATAGCAGGTCCCCCGAAGCGCAAGCACACGTAATGCTGTACTTTGCACCCGGCGAGTGGACAATGTTGACCTCAAACACATCCGACATTCACCGCGTGCACACGAGGGAAGCGCACCGAGTCCTGAGATCACAGCGACCGCAAGGTCAAACCGGCCGGCATCTTTCAAAGAAGAACGAATGACTCAACGAGTTGCTTGCTACGCCCGTTTCGCTGTCTTGCGCATCGTCCGCGGCGGTGCGACAACAGTCGGGCAGATGGAAGGACACGAAATGGTATCGGGTGCGCTTAGTGACATCCCGCGTACATGGGCGATTTATTATCCTGCAGTACCGCTCGCTGGTTCTGTCCCTGTCTGGTCTTTGGGGGGCCAGCACTAGGGTGTGCATCCTTCGCACTCCGCACAAAGGTCCAACCAACAGCACAAATCCAAAATGACTGACGCGGATTCGTCGTACGCAGCCTTGCTGGACACCTCCGACTCGCGCGCGACGGTGGTGCCGGCCGATGGTAGCGTGCGTGCTGCACCCTCCGAAGGCAGCTCTGCAACCTCAGACGCACCCGTGAAGGCTGCGGGCGGCCCGTTTCCCCGGGACGCGCCGGTGCTCCTCGATGCCTTCAGCGGCAATCCCAGCCGTGCGCCGCTGGCAGATGGCTTCGGGCCGCGGTGCAAAGATGCGTGTGGTCGCAGCAAGCATGTGGTCCTTTCCGCCCGCATCACGCGCGGTGTCATTGCGAACTTCATCGGCTGGATTCTGCTGAGCGCGTTGCTCGCACTGTCTGGCCTGATGGCAGGCAGCGACATTGGCAGTTCAGGCGACGCTTCCGCGCACACGCAGATGCGCGGCGTGCTGTACTTCACATCGCTGTGCATCGCTTGTAAGCTTGTGGGCCGCATTCTGGACAGCGGCCTCTTCATGATCATCGAGTCGCTCGCCCGCCTGTCTCGCACAGGCGCGGTGACCTATTTCTACGTAAGCGCCTTCAACGGGCTGCTTGCGAACCTGGTGTGGCTCATCGTCGCGCTCTCCACGTACGACTTCATCCTCAAGCCCGGCGCCCTCGTGAACCTGGACATCGCCTTTCGCCTGCTCGTGCTCATCACCGCCATCGCCGTGGCCGCCTGCTGCAAGACGCTCGTGTACAAGCTGCTGCTGACCGAGGTCATCATGACAGCGCACAAGGAGCGCGTGGTCGCCGCGCTGGAGGGCAAGTTCGCTGCCCGCGTGCTGTCGGCGCCGCAGGCGTGGCAGAGCATCCGCATGCAGCAGGAGGAGCGGGCGCGCAGCCTGAGCTTCGCAGTGCTGCAGGCGGACGACCTGCGCGCGCAGGTGTCGTGCCTCGCCAACGGGGACTTCCGCGTGTACGACGCAGCGGGCACCCTCGCGCCCGTGACCACAGAGCTGGCCGCGCGCCAGGCGGCGCTGCACGCGTTCAACCGCCTCGCGAGCAAGGGCGCCGCAGACGGCGGCGCCGCCGCGCCGCTCTCCGTGGTGTGGGGCGCAGCGGCGGGCGCCGCCGCCGGCGGCGCGGGCGCGGGGTCGGTGCCTGGCGGCGCGCAGCCGACCCTCTCCTTCCAGGACTTCCAGATCGCGTTCGGACAGAGCTCCGGCGGCAGCGCGGAGACGGACGCGCTGACGACCACCTTCGCGCTCAACGCCTTCACGGCGGCGGACGGGAACGGCGACGGCTCCGTGAGCGCCGCCGGCTTCGTCGAGTACGTGGCTGCGCAGTACCGCGCCTGGGCCGCCGCGAAGAAGACGATCGCCTCCACCGCCTCCTCGCACGGCGTGCTGGAGCGGCTGCTGAGCGCGGCCTTCTGGACGCTCTGCTTCTTCTTCACGCTCACCGTGTTCGACGTGACGCTCTCCTCCGTGCTGCTGCCGCTGGGCACACTGCTGATCGCGGCCTCGTTCGCCATCGGCGGCACCGCGTCCGCCCTCGTGCAGAGCCTCGTCTTCACGCTCGTGCAGCGCCCCTTCGAGATCGACGGTGCGTGCAACGCGCGGGCGCGCTGCTTTGCTGTGCTGGGGTGCGGTGCTGGGGACAGGGCTGTAGCAATGCGCGCTGTGACGGTGTCGTGGTGGTGCACTGCAGCCATGCTCACGTAATTACCATAAGCCCACCCCGCGTGCCCGTGCCCCTCCACTCCGCTCCTCCCTGCAGACGTCGTGTCCGTGTCCGTGGCCTCGAATCCCAACCCCGCGGCGGCCCCCAGCATGCGCGTGGCGACCTTTGACGTGCTGACCACCACCTTCACGCTGCCCGACGGCCGCGCCCTCACCATCCCGAACAGCCAGCTCGCGACCATGAGCATCTCCAACCTGCGCTACAGCGGCGCGGCGACCATTGCGATGGCCGTGCGCGTGGCGTTCGACACGCCCGCAGAGCGCATCGACGCGCTGCAGCGGGCCCTGGCCGCCTTCACGGCCACGCGGCCCCTGCTGTGGCGAGCCCCCGCGACGCTCAGCGTGACTGAGGTGGTGCCCGGCAGCCACGTGGAGCTCAGCCTCGGCGCAGAGCCCGTGCACGGCTGGCAGCGCAGCGCGCGCATGGCGGCGGCGCGCGGAGAGCTGCTGGCGGTGCTGCTGCAGAGCCTGCGCGAGAACGCCATCACTTGCACGGAGGCAGTGAAGCCCGTTATCGTGCTCGAGGACGGCGCTAAGAGCGTAGCCGCCGTGCTGGCTCGCGCTAAGTAAACACGTTGTGTCGGGGTGCCTGCACAGTGGTTAGCAGGGCACTCACGGCCGGCACAGGTCTGCTGCTGTCCTGCTGTGCTTCCAGTCCACTGCAGTGGTCCCGAACTGCAGCTATGTCCTTTCGAACACCATGAACAGGTTGTTGGAAGGCATGTCCTGCGTTGCGAGCAGGCGAAGACCCTGCTCTGCCGCTTTTGACTTGATCGCATCCGCGTCCCGAAGTCCGAACCGGGGATCCATCCCCTTGAGCTTAGCATCGAACGCCGCGTTGCTCTCCGTGGTCGGCTTTCCACCGACCAAGAAGGGTCCATACATCATGAGTCTGCCGCCTTTTCTGAGGGCCGCCGCAGCGCCTGTGAGCAAGCCGTCCGTCGCGGTCGGTGGGGCAATGTGCACCAAATTGACTGAGAACACCACGTCAAACTCGCCGGCCGCGAGCCATTTTGGCCACGCGCATACGTCCAGCGCTTTTGGTGATTTGCAGATGTCCCGCAAGTGCGCTGGTAACTCGCTGCGATACGCCTCGCAAGACGTCAGGGCCGCCTCCGACATGTCCGTCGGCTGCCATTCTGAAACCAGACCCTCTAGATTCTCTACAAAGTACGAAGCGTGCTGCCCGCTGCCACTGGCCACTTCCAGGACGCGGCATCCCCGTGGCGACGCCGGGGAAGCACCGCCGTCTAACTCGTGAGGCAGTGCCAGAGCAGGCAAGAACCGTCGCAATTCCGCAAGGATCGCATCCTTATTCCGGTCAGCCGCTGGTGCGTGGATCTTACTGGACGTTGTGGTCACAGAATCCGCATAAGTGATTGCTGGGGCAGTCGACATGGTCGGTGCATGCACGCCTCGAATCAATGTTCCAGGGGCTGCGATGGGAAAACAAAATACGCGAGAGCAGAGCGCGTGTCGAAAACGAACGGCGCGTAGACGAGTCGCCGGCATGCTTTCCGCAGGCACGAGCATCTTTCTGTCAGTAGGCGCGAGCATCAGTGGGGCATCGTGCAGACTTGACTGCGCATTCAACCGCCATCGAGGCAGGTTGACACTTCGTCGCGCTGTTCATCGCCGCCCCGGACCCAGCATCGTCAGCCAGCGCCCTCATTCCAGCTACCTTCCTTAGCCACACTGTATTGTGATTCTCTGGAACATCAGCTGACTCGACGGCCAACCCCTGCCACTGTTCGCCGAACCGCTGCGCGGACTGTCAACTCGGAGGGTGTTCCATTCTACACAACCGCGACTGTGGCACCATGCCTATTTTCGGTTTTGATAAGGGGAAGACCTTTAAGCCCACCAAGGGGCACAGCAAGGATAGCAAGCAGTACAAACTGCACCAATATGCGAAGGCGACGCTCGGAAGGTGAGTTGAGAGCGCGCGTCAGACGAATGCCGCTGTTTCGAGCAACGCCCCCGCTGGGTGGACCACTGGGAGCTAGAATGGTGGTACATACGTTGTCGTGTAGGCTCATCAACCACCGCCGTTTTCCCTACCTTGCCGCTGTCGTGTTCTCGCGAGCTGCAGCGGCGACATGATGTCAGCTGTCAAGTTGCCGGAGGGCGAGGACGAAAATGAGTGGCTTGCCGTCCACGTGATTGATTTCTACGATGAGGTATCGCTGCTTTTCGGAACTGGTGCGTGGCGTAGCTGCTTTGCCGGAACCGTCAGCGCGGGGGCTCGGGCTGCTGTGTTACTCGTTGCTGCCCAGTGTGCCCCCTTCATGTTGGTGTGCAGTCGTCGACTTTTGCACCCCAGAGACGTGCCCCACCATGTCGGCGGGGCCGAAGTACGAGTACCTGTGGGCGGACGGCGTGGCCGTTACGAAGCCTGTGCGCGTTTCCGCCCGCGAGTACGTTGATTTGCTCATGACCTGGATCGAGGGTCAGATCCACAATGAGACCATCTTCCCCACGTCGACTGGTGCGTTGACTCCGAGAGGGACCGACCACAAGCGCGGTATCGCTTCGTGCGGACAGTGTTGATCTCCTGGAGTCAGCTGTGCAACGAAGCTGGACCTCTCGACTTGACGCTGGTGCCTGCAGACGTGCCATTTCCCAAGACGTTCAAGGCCACGGTAAAGAACATCTTCAAGCGCCTGTTTCGAGTATACGCGCACATCTACTACAGCCATTTTGGTGAGTTGGTGCTGCAGACGCGCATTTCCCGAAGCTGTGGAGTGTATTGTGAGCTGGATCACAATGCGTGACCCTCATATGCTCCGCGCCTGTCTGTTGCAGAGAACATCATTGAGCTGAAGGCGGAGGCGCACCTGAACACCTGCTTCAAGCACTTCGTGTACTTCTGCCTCGCCTTCGACCTGGTGGACAAGAAGGAGCTCGCCCCGCTCGAGGACCTGATCAACAAGATGACGGGTGGCCTGCTCGAGTCGAAGGCGTGAGCGCCGTCCCTGTCACACAGGAGGCCCCCCATACCGCCCTCAACGGGACGATGCGGTGCAGGGTGCTGGCAGCATTGCGCATGCTCTTGGCTGGTGCGGGTTGTGTCGCGGAGAGTACCCACTCCCGTTGTTGGCTCAGCTTGAATCTCGCGTACGACATCTCCCCTGCCAAATCTTCCTTCCGAAATGGTTTCATTTGGATGACCGACTTTGATGCTGGTTGCGGCATAGGCATGTTACGCTCCATGGCTTGGTGGCGGCGTGAGGGTCCTCTGCTGCCCGCCGCGCGGCAGCCGAAATTCACCATTCGACTTCGAATTCACAGCTCTCAAGCTTTAGCTTCGACATCCGCTCGATCAATGAGCTGAATTGTGGCTGGCTAGTCATCCCAGTGGCGCAGTCCCTGGTATTTCGCGTGGGAGAATAGTTTGCTATGGAGCTCCAACTCGAAGGTGGCACCCAATTACTGGAGAGAAAACGAGGCAGTATGGACACTCAAGACATGATTTCAAGGTTGGTGCAACGGACTTCTCAGTTACACCACGAGACGAGTCAGCGCGACCGCCACGCTCGTAAGCAGCTCGTACCGCATGCGCCACGGACAGCCATGCCGGCCTCCGGCGGAAGCGCTTCGGCTGTGGGCTCGGGCGTACAACGTCGCCGTATGCAGGGGCCAGCGACAACGTTTTGAAGGACGGCAACCGCGCAGCCTTCGCAGTTGAAGGTGGATGACGGATCTCTGAAGCTGCGGGCAGCTCAACGTTGACCGCGCAGTTGTTCGACGAGTTGTTATGGCACATGGAGGCCGCGGTGTCTACAGCATTCCGGATCGCTGGTCGGTCGAACAAGCCAGGGTGCTGCGCTGAGCTGATGCGGGGAGAAGTGGTGCGACATGCGATGCTGCGCTGCGTATCGGGTCCACCAAAGCCTCTCCATGCTCTCCGAGCAGAGGTGCGCAAGCCGCCGTGGGAGGAGAAGCCGTCACTGAGGTCGAAGCTGGGTGGGAGGCAGTTTGATCTAGGCTACCTCACAGCTGGCAGCATAGCTTGTGCACGAAGCCGGAAACTCGTGGCGCCAAGGCAGTCAACTTGGGATTTCGCCACCGAGGTGACTGCGACCCTTGATCACGCGATCTTTTTGGATGCCGCAGCAGTCTCGGACTGCTCCATCTTGTGCCGGACGATACGAGCAATGTGCCAGATGCCCGTACCCGCCATGAAAGCATTCACGGACAGGAGGTTGTAGTTGACCGGCTTGATCTGGGTCGCGTAGCGGCTCCAAATGATGCCCGTGGCAGTGATCGCCGCTTGTTGGGGCAGGGACATCTTTTCAACGGGGCGAGCGAGATCCGCAATGTTGGCGATAGAGATGAGCCATTTCGTCGTCGGCGCCCAGAAATGAACTGCAAAAACCAGCCACGTGAACAGGGATTCGCGCAGCATCGTTGTGCGCGTCACCTCGAACCGTGCGTCCTGTATGACATCAGCGAGCTTCACTCACTTGTGAACGGTCCAGCAGGATGGGTGAGAACGCTAGCAAGCTTGGGGTTGCGCTGAACAAATGGCGTCGCGAGGACCTGTGCTTGTAATCTGGGCACAAAGTACCCTGTTGCCGGGGCGGCCATCGCGGAACGCGAGCGGTGTGCTTTGAGCGGCGGGAAGAATTGGATGTAGGACTACCCTGGTAGCGAGCTTGGCAGCGGGGCTGACTGGCTGCCTGCGGCACATCCTGGAAACGCGGCGAATCGCACCGGCGAGCAATCCATTCTCGTCCGCGCATCCGCGCGGATGTGATCCACCATGTGGACTTGTTGCGCGTCGTGTGACGCAAAATTCTCGCGCCTCTGGAAGTTGAATGTAGTAGTTTTGAATATTCACATGATTGTGGCCGCTCTGCTGTCGGAAATGGGAGGGAAATGAGGATATGCTGTGGGCTGCGGCTTTGGGGTGTTGTGCTGCTTGCACAATGGCTCACCCCACATCCCGTCCACGGCGTGCTCGTTGTCGACTTGCGGTGGCAACCGGACTACCTGTGGTATGATCCGCGCGAGCGGCGCGGCTTTATTCCATGGGAGCGCACCGGTTGTCCGCACAGTCCAGCCAAGGCACCAACGGCCGCCCCCGTTCGGAAGGTGGAAGGGAGGAAGTCGCTGCTTTCGTGTTTGACGCAAGGCGAATCTTCGCGGTGTGAGGCCGGAGGACGGCATCCCACTGAGTGCGCACAGGCTAGCGGCGTCAGGGCGGGCCTCAGCAACATGCGTCATGATTACTTCAGCAACCCGCCGCCGCGCGAAGAGTTGCGGCAGCACTATCGACATCTGCGGGACAGCACCGCCACCTGGCGGGGTGTACACGTGCACGCATACGGGTCTCATGATGGGTGGGTCGCTCGGTGGCATACTCGCGGTGGAGCTGCCTGCGCCCTGACACGTGACCCAGTGCGACCCTCGCCCCCCTCCCGACCCCACCTCCACCCCTCGTTGCAGACCGTGGCTCGAGAACCACTTCTTGCGGCGCTTCTTCAGCAAAGGGTTCGACTACTGGTACCCGCTGGTGCCGCTGTTCGTGCAGACGACGGACACGATGAACTACGGCAAGCAGCCGCGCCACGCGCAGGCGCTTGAAGAGTTTTTCACGGGCCAGCCGTACGGGGAAAGCGGAGACGCCTCCAGCGGGGCGCCGGCGGGCGCGAGTGGCCGTGGCGGTGGCAGCGGCAGCGAGCACAGGCAGCAGCGCGCGCCTGCCCTGCGCTGCGATGTCCTCTACGTGATGGTGGTGCAGCACGACATCGGCCCGCTCGCGATTGCGGCGAACGCAACGCTGTGGCGCAACACGCTGGTGTTCAGCGCGGGCGGGTGGGGTAATGTGCCGCTGCCGCTGCTAACTCACGGGCGATGCATCGAGCCGGAAGGCGCTGCGGCAGGGGCGCCAGGCGGCGGAGTCGCAGGCGGCGCCGCCACAACCGCAACAGCAGCAGCAGCAGCGGCGGCAGCACTGGCTGACGCGTCGGCGCGGCGCAGCCACCTGCTCTCCTTCGTGGGCCGCATCGACTACAGGGAGGTGCAGTCCGGCGTGTCGGAGACGCTGCAGGTGTGGCGGCACGGCCTGATGCGCGACCTCGCGAGCCACACGTGCTCCCGTGCACCTCCCCGCACCTGCGCTGGTGCGGAAGGGGCGGGCAGCACGGGTGGGGCCAGCCCCCAGTGCGCTGCAGATGGCACGCTGCCGCCGCTGCCCCTCGCAGCGCGGTTGCTCGGCAGCGGCAGCGGGAGTGGTAGCAGCAGCAGCGGCGCTTCCGAGGAGGCCCAGGAGGCGGCCCACGCGCAGTGCGGGCTGCACCTGCAGCTGTGGAGGCGGAATGAGGCGTGGCGAGACGTGACGCGCGACTCGCTCGTCTCGCTGGCGCTGCGGGGCGTGGGCGCGACGTCCTTCCGCCTGTACGAGACGCTGCAGATGGGGCGCATCCCGCTGTACGCGTGGCAGTGGCTGCGGTGGCTGCCCTTCGGCAACGCGAGGCAGCCGCTGTACGGCCCGCAGGGCGTGGCCCTCGTGGCGCACGCGCCGGACCTGCAGGCGTGGGTGCAGCACGACCTGCCAGCCGTAGTCTCCGCTGGGGGGACTCCTGCAGGCAGCATCGGTGACCTCGTACGCGGCGCGCACGATATGGCGGCGGCAGCACTGCCGGCATTGCGCCCCGCCACCGCTGCTGATTGCGACGCGGAGGCGGACTTGCTAGGGCAGCTCCCGCCCGAGCCTGCCCCCGCGCCGCCCCCTGTCTCCACGTATGCGCTGCCCGCCACTGCGCCGCTGGCGCGGATGGAGGCTCGACTGCGGGCGCTGCACGACTCTTACTTCACGTACGATGCGGTGATGCGGCACATTGAAGACTTCCTGGCCGACCCTGGCGCCGCGGAGCTGCACTGTGAGGTGAAGCCAACCGTGGTGTCTGACTGAGCGGGAATACTTAACAACCAGCTGTGCGACACGCGGAACATGCAAGCTTTCTCTCGATTTACGATACTTTCATCGCTACCCGAGCCCTTCACAGGTACGGTGGCCCGCATGCCGGCCTCGCGGGCAGTGCTACTGCCACGACGCCTTCGAATACTCAGCTCCTGCCCACCGCACACCCTCGTCCCTGCTGACACACCCCACCGCACTACATCCCTGCCTGCACCACAGCCACGCCGTCCGGCCGACCGCAGGCGGCGCTTCCGCTTCCGCTGCCGCTGCTGCCCCGCGCTGGCCCGATGCCCAGCGCGTCGTAGCAGAAGTCACGCATGCCGTCGCGCGCCTCCCGCGCCCCCGGCAGCAGCTCTGCGAAGTAGAGCCACCCGTGCGCGAGGGAGCGGTGCACGCGCAGCTCCTCGGGCACGCCCACGCGCCGCAGCCGCGTGTTGAAGTCCACGCCGTCGTCCAGCAGCGGGTCCAGCCCGCCCCCCAGGATGTGAGTGGGCGGGAAGCGCCGCAGGTCCGCGTCGGAGGCGTAGGCGGGGTGGGCCAGCGGGTTGGTGCGCACGGGCGCGGTCACGCAGCCGCACAGCGTGCCGGGGCGGCTGCAGGAGCGCTCGCCGTACCCCAGGTGCAGGCTGCTGTGGCCACCCGCTCCCGCTGCTGCGAGGCCGAGCTGGTGCGGGGCAGGGTTCGCACCCGTGGGAGTCGCCGGCTCCGACCCCGCAGCACGCATCGAGGGCGCGGCGTCGCCTGCAACGCCGCCTCGCTGCGCACTGTGCGGCGGCTGGCGCTGCTGGTGGCGGTGCGACGGCGTGTGGTGGCGGTGGTGATGCCCGCCGTGTGCCCCGGATCCGCGGTGGCCTGCGCCGCCGCCGCTGCTGCCGGCCTGCACCACGCTGTGCTGCACGAACAGCATCTCGTCGTCTGCCTCCGTGGGCAGGATGCTGTCCCCCGTGTAGTGCTCCGCCACCGACATGAGCAGGTTTGCGGGCACGACGGCGTCGTTGATGTGCAGGGCGCGGCTGGGGGAGGGGCTGGGGTTGAGGCAGAGGGCGGGGTAGCAGAGCACCAGCCCCGCAGGCACGGGTATGTCGTGCCACACGCAGTACAGCACAAGGGCGGCAGCGAGGTTGCCGCCCGCGCTCTCCCCCGACACGGCGACCGCCTCGCAGTGCTGCTGCAGGTACGCGTACACGCGTGCGAGCTCCAGCAGGGCGGTGGGGAACTTGGCCTCTGGGGAGAGGCTGTACCGCGGGTAGACCGCCAGGAAGGGCTCCGGCGCCGCCTTCACCCACCCGCCGAGCATGCGCACGTCAGAGAAGAAGGAGCGGCCCACGAAGCCGCCGCCGTGGATGTGCATCAGCGTCTTGGGCAGGCGCTCAAAGAGGGGGCGCGGCACACCGGAGGGGGCGCTGCTGGCACGTGCAGCCGCCTCCTCGCCGTGCAGTGTGCGCGGTGCAGCAGCAGCGGCTGCAGCAGCTGAAGCAGCTGTTGCGGCGATGCGCTGCAACGCCGCTGCTTGCCGACCCGCCTCCTCCTCCTGCTCCTCCTCGCTCTCCCCGCCGGAACCGGGAGGCCGCGAGGTGGCGGGGGCGGCAAACACATCCGCTGGCGTGTTGTGGCGGCCGCGCCGTCGCGCGAGGCCGCGGTGGACTGAGGCGACCACGGCGGCGCTCACTGCCGCGCCTGCCGCTAGCGCGCCCGCCACGGGTCGCAGGGGCGTTGGATCCGATCCGCCTGCACCCGCGGCCCCGCTGCCGAGCGCCGCCAGGTGCGCCGCCAGCAGCGGTGTGGTGTGGTTGCCCAGCACATGGCAGCCCACCTCGCCCACCTCCACCGCCTCGCTCACGGGCACCTGGCGGCGCACCAGCCAGGTGGCGATGTGGTGGAAGAGCGGCGTGTCGCTGGCCCGCCACGCCATCGTTAGCATGCGGATGTTGGGGCGGAAGAGCGCGCCCGCCGTCGTCTCCGCCGCCTCTAGCGGGAGCGCCAGAAAGAACAGGCCGTGCAGCGCGCTGGAGACCGCGAACGCCAGCCACGCCAGCACGCCCGGCCTGCCGCGCGGCGGGTCGATCCAGTGGAAGGTGGAGGCGAGGGTGGCGTACATGGTGTCGAGGATGCGCTTGAGCAGGGCGTTGCGCGGGCTGCGCGTGGGCCAGATGGCGGCGCCGCGCGGCAGGGTCGTCTTCTCCAGCAGCTTGCGCGCGATGGGCTTCTTGGTGAGGACGAAGTCGTGCTCGCTCAGCTGCGCTACCAGGCTCATGTAGGAGACCTCCTTGCGCAGGCTCGCCTCACCGCCCGCGCTGCCGGGCGGCGCGTTGCCCAGTGTGCTGTTCGCGACCGTCCACAGCCGCACCAGGATCGACATCTGGTCGGCCGCCCTGCGCATGCGCTCCAAGCGCCCGTAGCGCCCCACGTGGCGCAGCATGCCGCAGGTGAACACCCACAGCAGCAGCGAGGCGGTCCAGGAGGCGGCCCGCCACAGCACGCTGCTGCGCGCCCAGCCCAGCACCGTCCCCGCCACGCCGCGCCGCCGAGCACCGTCGCCAGCCTGCCCGGGCGCGACTCCGACGCCCCCAGGTGCCACCGTTGCTGTCTGCTCCGATGCCCAGGAGCCCGCTGCCGTCGGCAGCTGGCGCAGGCATCGCTCGATCTCCAGCAGCTGCGCGTCCACGTGGTACAGCAGGCTGACGGTCCCGCCGGGGGGCATGAGCTTGCTCACGCGGGCGGGCGGCAGGTGGTGCAGCTCCTCCAGCAGATGGTCCAGCGGGAGGAAGGGCGACGCCGAGGCCACGCCCGCCGCCACGAGGGTTTGGCAGATGAATGTTGTCAGCAGGCGGTCAACTGCAGCCACGGAGAGCGCGAGCTCGCGCAGCAGCTCCATCACCGCCGCGTCGCCTTTGCACGTGTTCACGCAGGCGCTGAGGCGCCGAGCGACAGCAAGGACGTTGCAGGCGGCGCGCTGCACGTACGGCAGCGCCTCCAAATGACCGTGGTGCATCTCGGCATTGCAAAGCTCCATCGTGTGGTGCAAAATATGTTGTTTGTTTTTCGATGCCCGTGTGCGATGTTGCATGCTGTGTCTATGCTGATCGGTGGCTCTCCTCGTGCGGCGCGGCAAAAAACTCCATGGATCGTTCGACGAAAATGTGCGTCTGCCCGTCGTGCTGCGATGACGGCCCTTGGACGTTCAAGCGCAGTGCACGCCCAGCAGGCGAAAGCAGGCCAGATTACGCCTCAACGTAGACCCGCCTGCCTGAGATTGAAGACCGTGTTGGCCATTTCGGAATCGATTTCTTCTGGAGCTGCGCTTTGCACGAGATCCACAAGGGGCGGAGATGTCGGTCGAGGACTATCACTCAGCGCTGCTGCACAGGCTGCGTGATCGCCTCCAGCTGAAGACATTCGAGGGCAAAGGCCGCGGGCTTGCGGCAGCCAAAGCGATCGCGATCGGTGAAGTCCTCATGGTGGAGGAGCCGCTGCTCAGTCACCAGTTTGCAGGCAACGCCAGCATCGTGGACAGCTGCCACCAATGCCAGCGCTTTGTTGGCACGCTGCAGCAGCAGCTCAACAAGCTTGCCACTGTACAAATACCCGAGCACTTCTCCGCGGGCGTCGACAGCGAGGCCGTCTTCGAAAAGCAGGAAGCCTTGGACGCTGAGTATCCCAGTCTGCCGGACCGGCTGAGCCTCCCGTGCCTCGACGCAGAGTCCGCGGTGATCAGCAAGGTTGTGATGTGCCCATACGGCTGCGGCGCGCAGTTTTGTAGCGACTCGTGCCTTGACAAGGCGCTGCGGCAGCATCACATCCTGCTGTGCACCCATTTCAAGTCGGCCGATGCCACCCCAACCCATGCCGGCGCGTCGGCAGAGGAGGCTGGCGACGCCGACGCCATCAATGCTGCGCTCCTATTTCGTCAGCAGGCCTTGCAAACGAGCGAGATGTTTCTGTTCGCCGCCAAGCTGCTCGGGCGGGTGCTGGAGGCGTGGTCGCGCAACGGCAACAACCTCGAGGCCGCCCTCGCGCCCTTCCTGGCGCTGCACTCAGCGCCGCTGTGGAAGGTCCGCGGCCTGCGCGAGCTCGCCGACGCTCAGATTGATGCCATGCTCCGGCAGCAGGCCGTGGAGGACGGTCGAGAGGATGCGGAAGAGGCTCCCGCCAAGGGCGCCGCTGCTGGCGCTGGTGCGGGCGCTGGTGCGGGCGCGGGTGCTCCAGGTGGCGACGGCGAGGAGGGCACTGGCGTGATTCCTCTGAAGTTTTTGCTCGCGCGCGTGAACGCGGAGGAGGCTGCGCTCGCCAAGGCGGGGGGCGAGGGGTGCGAGGGCATGTTTGACGGGCTGCGGGCGCAGGTGGGCGAGCAGCTCCTGGACAGTCTGACCATCCTGCGCGCCCTCGTCACGGAGCGCCTGCCCGGCATCGTGGCGTACATCCGCGACGGGCGTGTGCCTTCGAGCGGCGCTGGCGGCGAGGCTGGACACGCGCACCAGGGGAAGCCGGCGGCTGCGGGCGCAGGATGCGGGCACGACCACGGCGGCGGCGCGTGCGGTCATGATCACGGATACCACCACCACCATGAGGACGGCGCTGCGTGCACGGAATCAGACCACTCCCATGCCGCTGCACCCGCCGCTAGCGCGGCCCCAAGCGCTGGCGTCGAAGCGGCCGCTGCGTCACCGGCGGGCTCGGCCGCTGCGGTGGGCTTGAGCGCCTTCCGGGACTGGGAGGCCGACATGCTGTTCGACCCCGCCCTGTACGAGCGGCTCGTGGCCGCCTGCGAGCTGAACGCGATCGAGGTGAAGATCGACAGCCCGCTGCGCGACTACCTCAGCATCGTGCGCTCCCTGCCGCGCAAGGCCGCCAAGGGCGCCGCGGGGAGCAAGGGCGGCAAGGCCGGCAAGGGGAAGAGCGGCGGCGGCGGCGTCAGCCCGTATGAGTCGGCGATGATTGAGCTGGTGCCGCTGCTGGAGCAGATGCGGGGCGCGCGGCAGGCGCGCAAGCGGGTGCGGCGAGAGATGGAGGCCCTGAAGCAAGGCGACGAGGAGGAGGAGGACGAAGAGGAGGAGGAAGAGGAAGGCGCTGCCGGCAAGGCAGGCAAGCCGTCGGGCAAAGACGACGACGGCGGCGACGAGGAGGAGGAGGACGAAGAGGAGGAGGACGAGGACGAGGACGACGGTGACTTCGACTCGGACTTCGACACGGACGAAGAGGAGGACGAGGACGACGACGAGGAGGAGGACGACGGGTTTGGCCTCTCCGCCCGTGAAGTGCGCCGCCTGTGCCCGCTCTCCAAGGGGTCGGCCCTCTTCGCGGTCATCAGCTGCCTCAACCACTCCTGCGAACCCAACGTGCAGGTGGCGTACGCGGAGGGCGACCGGCGCGCAGCCCTGATCCCCATGCGCAAGCTGGCGGAGGGCGAGGAGGTGTGCATAAACTACTGCGACGTGGAGCAGGAGCTGGACCAGCGCCGCGTGGACATCCTGCAGTACGGCTTCGTCTGCGGCTGCGCGCGCTGCAAGGCCGACGAGGCGAAGCTGGCAGACAGCTCCAGCGCGTGAGGGAGGAGGCCCGCGTGCTTGTGGGCAGGATGTTGACCGCCGCTGGTTGTGGATTACAACGAGCAATTGCCAATCAGTGACACGCCCAATACTTTCAAGTTGCACGTGCTCATGCGAAGAGTTATCATGGCGCAGTGCATTGCCCAATCGATGTGGACGGGGCGCAGGAGCCAATGAGATATCGATGATATTGCATTGGTATTCGACGATCGACACGGGCTAACTGGTCGGCAGAAGTGTTCCGAGTTGGATGCGTCAACACGTGCCTGCTGCTTAAGCTTGCAGCTGTAAGCGCTGTGCCATGAGGGGGCACCCTCGCATTTGAACACGAGGCAGAGTGGCTGGTTCAACAAGGCACCAACACCTCGCGGTATCATCACAGTGCCGGTAGAGCGGTGTCGTGAGCACGACCTGGATCGCTGCTCACGCCCGCTTTTCAGCCACCTGCAGCAGCTGGCGGTGGAACGCTTCAGCAGCCGACACGGAGCCGAACAGCACGCCCACGTTGCGTGGGGCGTTGTACGTGTCGCCGCGCAGGAAGACGGTCAGCTTGGGCCCGTCCACCACCGCGGTGGCCACGTCTGCCACGGGCGCGACCAGGCTGGTGCGGAACTTGTCGCGTACCGCGGCGGTGTCTGAGCCCAGCAGCGCGCGCACGGCAGGCGGGGCGGTGTCAGCGCTCGCCGTGGTCCACATGAGGAAGCGGTCTGTGAGCAGCAGCGTCCCGCCATCTGCGATCGTGGCGCCACCCACAAAGTGCCCTGGCAAAGTGGCCGGCCCGCCCACCCCTCCGCTGTCAGCGGCGCTGCGAGCAGCTGCAGCGGCGCGCAGGCCAAAGCGTCCGCCGTCCACTACCCGCAGCAGGTTGTAGTAGGCCGCGTCCCGCGGGCTGTACGGCCGCATGGCCTCCGCCCGCCCGTACAGGGGGCGGCGCATGTAGTAGTAGCTGTCGTCGCGCGCCATGGCCACCGTCGGCGTGGAGATGCCCGCTTGCATGCCCTCGATCACGCGCGTGGCGCCGCCCGCGACCCCGCCGACCATGCTGCCCAGACCGGAGGCCACGCCCATCACCTGCCCGGTGGCGAGGCTCGTCCCGATCTTCTCGACCCCGCGCCGCATGCCCTCCCCGATCGAGCTGCCCGCCTTGCCCAGGCCGTCCAGGAAGCCCGTCACGCGCCGCTTGTCGTGCCGCTCCGTGCGCGCGATGGTGCGGCCGACGGCAGCGATGCCGCCGAGGACGGAGCCCACCGCGTTGCCCGCGCCCGCGGCCGCCCGCGACAGATCGCCGCTCACCACGCCCTTCACGACGTTGGAGGCGCCGGAGCCGATGCCGCGGATGGTGGAGAAGACGGAGATGGAGCCGATGAGCTTGAGCAGCAGGCGCTGGCCCTGGTCCGTCACCTCGCTCTCCAGCACCTTGCCGTACTGCGCCGCCGTCACGAACTTGCGCGGGGAGGGCAGGTAGATCAGCAGCTCCGCGCCCGACACGCTCACCGCCTTCAACAACGCCTCGATAAAGTCAAAGGCGGCGGGCAGCTTCAGGTCGGACAGACGGCCCATGTTCTCGAGCTCCTCGTCCCCGCGCGCCACGTCGATCACGAGGACGGCGGGCTCCACCAGCCCGCGCTGCACGAACACCGCGGTGTCGCCCTTGCCCACGCTGCGGTGATGCAGCATGCTGACGATGGCCTCCTGCGTGGGGGACAGACGCACCGCGGAGACCCAGGAGGCGGAGGAGCCGCTGAGGAAGCCCGCGGCTGCGGCGCCGCGGCGCGCATCACGCGAGGCGGCGAGCGAGCCGGAGGCGCCGGGGGCGCGGTCCCCGCCGCTCGCGCCGCTCGGGCCGAGGGACGGCGCCGGCCGCTCCAGCACCCGCACCAGCTGCCGGCCCAGCACCACGTCTACCACAGCTGAGCGCAGCGCCCGGCTCGCTGCCGCCTTCGCCGCGTGCGGGTCTGCGACGAGGATGTCCAGCGGGAAGTCCACGTCGCTGGCGAGGCCCGAGGCGCGCTGGCGGATGCGCACCAGCTCGTGCTGCACCAGGCGCCGGCCCCGCGCCGACGCTGCCATGGCCTTGTAGAGGAAGGCGAGGGAGAGCGAGAAGCGGCAGGGCGCGAAGCCGACGTACAGACGCCGCAGCACCGCGCCGTGCAGGCCCGACTGCAAGCCGTGCACCCTGCCGCCGCTGCCGCCGCCGGTGGGGCCGCCTGCACCCTGGGATGCAGCACTGCCGCCGGCGCCCCCGCCGCCGCTGCCAGGGCCGGCGAGCGCTGCCTGCTGCTCAGGCTCCTCCGTCCCCACGGAGCTCGCGAGCAGGTCTGCCGCCGCCTCGCAGTACAGCTGGAAGAACGGCCCCTTGATGAGCCTGTGCCTCACGATGTCTTTGCTGCCCGTGGCGCCGGACACCGTGGCCTCGGGCAGGGTCATCGGCCCGCGCAGCACGACGGGGAAGGTCGCGTCGTCGTCCAGGTGCAGCAGCTCAAAGGAGCGCACGCTCGCGCTGACGGTGGAGCGGTGCCGCGACCCCTCCGCCAGCACCGTGATCTCCTGCATCTGCACGTGGAAGAGCTCCGCGGGCCGGTCGTCCACGATGGAGATGTGAATCCCCTCCAGGCGTGCCCGCAGCACCGTGGTCCACACGCGCATCTGGAAGGAGGTCGGCCCGCCGCCGCCTCGCAGCTGCCCCGTCCCCGCATGTTGCTCCGCCCCCGCCGCCCCTGCAGCAGCAGTGGGCGGGGCCACGTACCCCGATCCCGCCAGCGCCGTGCCGCCTCCGCTGCCGCCGCCCCAGGCAGCCAGCAGCACCGAGTCCACGTCCTGCCCGAAGTGCACGGGCGCCTCCAGCACGGCTCCGTCCACCATGGCCGCCTGTATGTCCTCCTCCACGGTGGGGGTGGAGGGACAGACGAGTGCAGTCACGGGCTGCTTGGCGGACCCCCCAACGCCCACCGCGGACGCCGCCGCAGCCGCTGCAGCGCGCAGTCCGGAGGTGTGCGTGATGGCGCCCCCGAGGTTGAAGATGGTGGGGGGCGCCAGGGCTGCGGCGGATGAAGTGCGTGTGGGCACGGGGACGAGGGCGCGCGACCCGTCAGCGCCGCGCACCTCGGCTGCTACCTCGTAGTGCGCCGCAGCGGGCGCGGGGAGGCCAAACGCCCTGTAGAAGGCGCCGCCCTCCAGCAGGGCCTGCGCGCAGCCCTCGAACACGGAGATCTTGCGGGTGCTGCCGGAGAGGTGCAGGCGGAAGGTGACGGGCACGCCGTCGGGCGACCTGAACACGACGTCCTGGCAGAGGTCGTCCAGGATGAGGTGCACCGGGTCGCTCATGGCACCGCGGGAGTCCAGCAGGCGCGCTGCGAGGACCATGGACGAGTTGGCGGCACGGCGCGCGCGCTTGGCGGCCCCGCTGGCGCCCCCGCCGCCGCCGCCGACGGCGCCCGCCGCGCCGCCCCCCAGGCCGCTGGGTGCGACACCGCCGTCCTCCTCGTCCGCCTCCATGCCCGCAGCCTCGCCCACCAGCACCATGTCCCCGCGCTCCTCGGGCCGCGCGCCCAGGTACATGAGGCCGAGGGCCGCGCTGGCGTCAGCGGGCAGCTCCGCGTCGGGCGTGGGGTCCACGAACCCCAGCGGCACCACAGCGCGCGGCGGCGCGTACTGGACGGCGTCTGCGTACGCTGCGGCGTGCAGACGGACGAGCTCGCCTGCGAGGCGCGCCTGCTGGCTCGGATCGCGCGCGCGCACCGCCAGGGTCGCGTTGGAGGCGAGGAAGGGGGGCAGGCGCGCTGCATTCGCGCGCTGCTGGTCGACGGTGAGGGCGCTGCCCGCAGGGGTGAAGGTGCGGGCACCGAGCTGCTTGAAGCCCACGGTGTAGCGCGTGTGGTTGACGACGGCGAGGTACGGCGCAGACACGAAGACGGGCACCGTTCTCACCGCCCCGCTGCCCGTGACCGTGGCGTCAAACGTGACGCGCGATACCGAGGATGCCGCGGGCGCTGCAGCTGCCTTCGCCGCACTGGCTGGCACACCAGCAGCGGCGGCAGCGTCCTGCAGCAGCAGCGGTGCGGCGGGCGCGACCGGGCTTGGGGCCTCCTGGCCGCCCCGCAGCGCCTCCACCGCGTCCACGTCCTGCGCGTACGCGACGGCCACGGCCTGCATCTCCGTCTCCGGGCCCGCCAGCGCGGAGATGGCGGGGCGCATGGGGCGCGCGGGGTGCGCCTGCAGCGACACGATGCAGAGCAGGCCGCCGGGCACGTTCTCGTTCGCCGCGACGTGCACCCCCAGCACCACCGCGCCCAGCGCCGCCATGCCCATGCTTGTCTGCACGAAGGGCGGGACGGACGTGCGGATGGGCACCAGCAGCGGCGTGTTGGTCACCTGGAAGTCGGCGGACAGGGTGACGGGCACGGGCGGCGACCAGCCCCCGCACGCCGTCTCAGGCGACAGCTGCACAAGCGCGGCGCTGTCCCGCACCCGCGGGGCCTTGATCCCGCGCTTGCTGAACAGCAGCCCGCCGCCGCCCGCGTCGGCCGCCCGCGCGCGCCGCAGCTCCTCTGCGACGGGCAGGCCCGCCGTCCACCAGAGGGGCGCGTAAGCGAGCGGCTGGATCTCGCGGTCGGGCATGATGGAGCCGCCGGTGGGCAGCGGCGCGGAGCCGTCGCGCGCAGCCAGTGCCTCCGCCTCCGCCTCGTCGTCGTGCAGCGCCTGGCGCCAGAACAGGCGCTGCGAGGTCGCGTTCACGATGTGGATGCGGGGGCGGATTGTGACGATCTTGGTGCGGTGGAAGGGGGCGGGGGCGCCGCCGACTGCCACCACCACGTCGATGCCGGGAGGGAAGCGCACGGGGCTGGCGGAGCCGCCCGCTGCGCTGCTGCTGCCGGCCACAGCCATGGGGGCCCCGATCAGCACGTCTGTCTGCGCGGCGGAGGCGTGCGTGATGTCCCAGCCCTCCTCGTTCCAGCGCCCGCCGCTCACCGAGCACAGCAGGCGCGTGGTGTCCGGGTCCCCGCGCAGCGCCAGCATGAAGATTGAGCGCGTGGAGACGGGCAGCAGC
>Ga0208629_100391_pt1 | contig 21540 bp, 6 predicted proteins | sample LakWasMet19_HOW5_2_FD_183865 | JGI IMG/M metagenome (GOLD analysis project Ga0208629, IMG submission 183865) | Freshwater sediment methanotrophic microbial communities from Lake Washington under simulated oxygen tension - Sediment Metagenome... | ecosystem: Environmental > Aquatic > Freshwater >... | reverse complement strand
GGGGGCGGGTCATGGTGATCGTGAAAGCGTACTCAGTGTTCAACCCGGTGCGGACAGAGTCGAGAACAGCCGCCGCATGCACGCAGACGCGCTTTATACAGGCCGCCGAGTATGCGACTCCCAGGCAATACATGCCATCGCAGAAGTCTCCGACAGCGGCGGTTAGTTACCTGCAGCCGAGCAGTCAACTCGAGCAAGCCGGGGCAGGAAGACAGGCCGGAATGCAAGTCATCACGAGGGTTTGTCGGGTGGAAGACCGTGGCAGTGCGTTACAGGCAGCGGCAAGGTCGCTTCAGTCGAGCGTGCCAAACTGGACGCTTGGCTGCGAGGCCAATCAGAAGCCGTGCACGAGAACGGACACACGACCAAGCGCGTAGTCGTCGATCCATGCATGCATCCACGTGCATTCGAGTCCCGGGTTTATGCAAGGCCCAACCCCGCTGCTTCCAGGGCCTCGAACGCCTCCGCAAGAGCGTCGCGCAGCTCGGGCAGGCCAAACGGCTTCTGCAGACAGCCAGAGAAGCCCGCGGCCATGTAGCCGACCACGTCCCGCGGCGCCGCATTGCCGGTGGCAGCGATAATGGGACCGGTGAAGCCGGCTGCCCGGGCCTGGCGACACGCCTCGGGTCCATGCATGTCACGCATGACGATGTCCAGCAACACACAGTCTATGGGCTGCTCGGCCGCGGCGGCAGCCTGCAGCGTCGGCAGCACTGCCGATCCGTCGCCCACCGCGAACGCCTCGTGCCCAAGGCGCTGCAGATACCGGACGTGAACCTTCTGGATGGACAGCTCGTCATCCACCACCAGCACCCGCAAACGGCGCGTCGCCGCAGGCGCGAGCGCGGAAGCCGCTGTATGCGCGTCAGCGGCAGCGGCGAAGCCCGAATCGTTCGAGGTCCCGGCTTCAGCGAGGGGGCCGACGCCAGCAGGGGATGCCAGCGCCTCGCCGACTTGTCCCTCCCGCCGATCGCTCGGTTCTGTCGTCGCACGCGAGTGAAAGGCAAGCACAGAGGGTGGCAGCTTGCTGGTGCCCCCCTCCGACGGCAACGGATGCAATGCATGGAGAGGTCCAGAGCTGGCATTCGTGGGCCCTGCCCCGACATCTGGACTCAGCCCGCCGCCAGTATCGCTGCCGACGGCGGCATGAGTACCATAGTCGTGCGGAGCTCGAGCAGCGATGCTCGATGCCACACTTGAACCCGCGGCAGCTTGCCCCACAGCTGGCAGCACCTGCACAGCCAGCAATCGAACTGTGGGCGCTGTAACGACGGGTGACCCCACATCCGCAGCCGGTGTACCAGGGGCGCTGCCGCCAGAGGAGCGGCGCATGGCTCCCGAGCCCGAGCTCCGGCCCGTCGCAGGCAAACGGTGGCTCCCAAACGAAACGATTGCGGCTGCGGTGAGCGGCAGCTGGCCTCTGTCAACGGAAAGCTTGCGAGCCTGAACTACTGGGCTGGCTGCTGGCGAGTCGTTGGCCGCGGGCGGCGTACGCGCAGGCACGTCAGCTGGGGGCGCTCCTGTTGTGCGCGCGCCTTGCGGAGCAGCGCGCTCCGCGAAGCCTCGCGAGTGGCTCATCGATGCGGTGGAGTGCACACTCAGCAGCACGGGCCGCTCGCCCTCGCCGTTGAATGCAGCGCGCTGGTCGCTTGTCGCAGATGAGTTCGTCGCCGCGCAAGCCCCCTGGTCTCGGCCTGAGTGCGAGCCTGACTCGCGCGCTGAGGAAAGCCCTGAGCACTCGGCTATAACGGGCAGACCGCACTGCGGGCGCAGGGGTGGCAGCCAGCTTAGCGCCGCTGCCCCCGGCGTGGCGTCGTGCTTCTCGCCTTCAGGCGAAGGCAGTGGAAAGCTGTCGGCCCTAGCGCTCGCCCGGAGGTCAACACGTGAACTCGGGCCAAACCCGCTGCTGGGTCGAGTGTCGAGCCGCTGCGGCGCAGGGAATGCACCCGAAGGCTCGCACGCAGCGGTGGCGGAAGCGCCGCTGGTAGCCAGCAATGCAGAGCCACTCGCATCAGCATGTAGCGCCAGCGAGCCACCGCTAGGATGGACAGAGAGAGCAGGCGCATCAGCGCCGATCACGGGGCGCAGACTACCGCTGGGGTCAAGTGCAACGACAGTCCTGAGCTGCGGCATTGCCGCCGCACCCGCTGACGTGTCAGATACGCTGCTGACGTCACAGGCGGGTGGCACCCTGCTGGTCTCTGAATGCGTCCTGTGTCCGCGCCCCAGGATGCTGGCCACGATGCTGCTACCGGTTGTTGTCCAAGGATGCCGTGCTCCGCTAGACACAGATTCGCCGCTCAGTTCCTTGCCAACGTCGCTGGTGGAGGCGGAAGAGGAGACAGGGTGGCCGCTGGGCACGGAGCTCGCGGCAGCGGGGCTGCTCGCAGAGCGGTCAGTGCTCAGTGCAGAAACGACCATTGCAGCTGCCGTCCGGTCGGGCGCTCCCGTCGCCGATGGCAGCTGCAGAGATGCACTCGAGGCAATTCCGACGCGAGCGGCGACCATCGGGTGCATCGAGGTCTGCAGCGCCGCAGCACGCAGCACACTGGCGTTCGCGGGCCCTTCGACGAACTCGATACTTGCCGCGCGCGATGCGGCGCCGGGCAGCTGCCAGCGGCTGTGATGCCCCGCAGGCGCTGGGGCGGGGCCAGCCAGCGCCTGAATGCGGGCGCCGTTGTCTCCCACAGTCGGCAGCACGGGCTGCAATGGGCCTCCCGAGCTCGGCGGGGCCAGCGGGCGGGCGTCCCACGGCCGCGCAAGCGGCAGCATGAAGCCAGCGGCAGATGCAGGAGGGAATCGCTGATCTGATCGCGCCGCAGTGCTGCCCCCAGCGCCGGGCGAGGCGTCGGCGGGCTCCAGGGACAACCCTGCCCACGCGAGCAGAGACGGCCGTGGGGCAACCAGCGCCTCCAGGGGCAGCTGGATGACGAACGTGGTGAGCACGAGAGGCGCTGGCGCTGGCCTGTCAGCCGCCGCGCTAGCCCCGGACGACTGAGGAAGGAGCCTCATCTGTCCGCCCGGGTGGTCGAGCTCGCAGGTGGACAACATCGCTGACGCCATCGACAGCGGGCCCCCATCCTTCAAGACAGTCGAGGGTGTGGCGTCAACAAGCCCGATACGGGCTCCGAGCCGCATCGCCAGCTGGAGCGCAACGGGCAGTCCAAGTCCGATCGAAGACATTGCCGTCGGGTAAACTACCCCGCCGGCGGCACCAGCTACGGGGGAACCCGCGGCAGCACCCACCGGCGAGGTCGGGTCAAAGCCGATCTGCGCAAGAGCCCGCGCTGGCCCCATCGAGCTCCCGCGAAGGCTGAGCGCTAGGGAGTCGTAGCGTGGCATGTGCCGCAGGAACGACGCCGTGGCGTGGGGAGACGCTGACGCGGTGTGCATGAAGCCAGACAGGGGAGAGGTCAGATGAGAGCAAGACGGCTGCACAGCGAGGGGGGCCGTCGCAGTTGCGGTGCCCGGAGACTCGCGCACCCTCACGCCTCCGTCATGCACGCCGGCACCGCGCCGGGGCGAAGGGTACAGCGCTCCTGGCCCATAGCCGCTCTGCTGCGGCAGGAGAGTCCGGCCCAGCGCACGGCCGTCGCCAGCGACTCCGCTTGCAACGGTCGACCCGAGGCTCCCAAGCCTCGTCAGAGGCGCCAGAGAGGAGACCGACGTCGGGGACAGCGCGGGAGACGGTGCGGGCGCGGGCGAGCCCACGGCCCTCGAGTCGTACATCGCGGGGGTGGGAACGCTGCTGGGGGGCCGCAGGTGCAGCGGAAGGCCGGCAGACGTCTGTGAAGGCGAAACGTCGGGGCTCCCAGCACCGGAGTCAAGCGGCGACGCGGCCCCGGTCACCGTCACTGCAGTCGCCGCACGACCAGCGGCCTCTGGATCGGTGACTTCCCCGGCGCTGCTGCGTCTGAAACCCAGTAGGTCGCCGCGCTCGAAAGGCATGAACAAGTCCCTGCAGGTGCGCCCGCCCAGGCCCTGGCCGATGTTGCGCACCTCCACCTGCAGCCAGCACTGCACCCCTGCGAGCCCTGCGTCCGGCGCGGCAGCCTGGGGCACCGCGGTGCTGGGGACGGCACGTGAAGTCGGCGGCGTCGCTCCAGCGGCGGAACCGGAGGCTGCAGGCGGCCCTGAGACTGATGTCCTCGGCGCATACACAAGCTGCACCTGCGGTGGGAAGCTGTCGTAGCTGTGGTGAGTGGTTTCACCTGACAGCCGCGCCTCCGCTGGTGGGCGCTGCGACCGAGTGCGGGACATAAGGGCAGACGGCACCCTCTCGATGCCCGTCGTCAACTCCAGGTTGAAGCCGCGGTCAGAGCCCAGCAGCGAGCGGGGCGGACTACGCAATGCTTGCTCAGGGCTGACAGAGGAGCCAGCAAAGGCAGCGGCCACCGCTGCTTCCGCACGCGCGTTTGTAGAAAGCCCCAGCGGGTTGCTGACGTCTGGGCTGAACAACAAGCCGCTGCCGCTAGTGGCAGGCGCATAGCGTGCCGCCGACGCCAGCATACGCCTCGTATAGTGCAGCGTGAGGCGCTGCACACTGCGCAGCCAGCTGTCGCTCTCGATGAGAAACGTGCTCCGCTCAGACCCCGGGTGCCCGATCGCCTCCTCCCCCGCGGGGGTCGCAGGGGCCTCACCCCCGTTGGCAGCTTCCTCCGCCGCGTCCCTCTCGCTGCTGAAGGGCCGCATATCGAACCCGTTCTGCGCCGCGGCGATGCTGGGGGCGAACACGGCGGACACGAGAATCTCCACAATCACAGGGGAGCCATCCGCCGGGGCGCAGCGACCGCTGGCGGCCACGGCGTTCTCCACGCCGATCTCCAGGATCCGGCGGAGCATCTGGGGGTCCGTCGTGCAGGTGTCCGGCACGCCGTCAGCGATACTGACCACAATGAGCTGGTTCTGGGCCTCCGCGCTGCGCTGCAGTGACGCGCTGACCTCGTCCATCAGCCGCCGGACGTTCACGGGCTTGCGCTGAACGGTGTAGTGCCCGCTGCACAGGTCGTGGTGCGCGGTCGCCTTCTGCACGAGTCGCGCGATCTGCCCCACGCCGCTGCGCAGCTGTTTCAGAGCATCAAGCGCAGCCAACAACGCCTTCGCTGAGCGCAAGTCAGAAGGCGCCGACTCCTGCGAGAACGCGACAGCGCGGACGTCGTACTTGCCCCCCGTGCGCCGCGCGCCAATGAGAGCGGGAGCGGCCCCCTTCTCGAGAGCTGCAGAGCCTGTCACTGTCCGGGCAGCGGCATATGCGACCCCGGCCGCCTGGCCGGCAGCATCGGGTGTGTCGAGGAGAGCGAGGGCGCTCTGCGGGTACGCAAGCACGGCGGGCTCACCCACACGCTGCGGAGCCGGTTGCACGGAAGCCTGGCCATCCGCTGCGACGGCCGCCCCCAATGGAGCAGCAACAGCGCTGGCGCCGAACGAGAGGGGCGGCTGCAGCCGTGCCGCCGCCTGCTGCGACGCAGTCTGCGCGACGGCGCCACCAGGCCGCGCCCCCATGCGCTGCAGCTGCAGGTCCAGCTCCTCGCACGCCGCCAGCAGGATGTGGCAGGGGTTGCGCATGCGGTGGCTGAGGAAGGAGGAGAGGAGCTCCTGGACTGAGCGGCCCGTGCTGGAGATGAGCTCCGCCTCGCGGGCCGTCTGCAGGCGCTGCTGCAGCTCGCCCTGCGCCCGCAGGCTCGCTCGCAGTGCGTCCAGCTGCAGCTCCCGCGTGGTGACGAGCACGAAGTTGGCGTGGCGCTTGACGTCCGTCATCCACGCCACGGTGAGAATCGACGCGACCGTGGCAGCGAAGCGCACGCCCGTGCGCTGCAGGTCTCGGCCCTCAGCAGCGCTGTTGCCCCCGACGTGGTCCCGCATCACAGCCAAGTAGACCGCGCACACCGTGCAGATGGCCACCGTGGGCAGAATGCAGATGCGAGTGGCGACAGTAGCGAACCCGAGCAGCAGGCCGGCCATGGCCGTCGCCAGCACCATGTGCACGGGAAGGCCGCCAACTGCAAACACCTGGCAGACGACCTCAGCGCTCGCGCCAGCGGAGCGGCACATGTGCCAGTCGCTGCTGAACGGCAAACTAACTTCGAGGAAGGCTGCGGCGACGAGCTGCGCGTCCATGATGCGGGCGATGCGCGTCCACGAGAGCACCCGGGGCCACGGCCGCTGCAGGTACGACAGCACGGCATGGGCCAGCAGCCACGCCAACAGCCCCAGCGCGTTCAACAGGGCGAGCGTGCGGGGAAGATACAGGGATGCAGCGCCGTGACTCGAAACAGGGTACCACGTGAAGGCGCACACGCGCTGCAGCAGCAAGCACAGGCACAGCAGCCACTGGGTGGCGTAAACGCCCGAATTGAGCACAGAGCGGCAGTAGTCCTCCTCAAGCGCGGGGCTCTTGTACACTCCCGTCCACCGCCTCAAAAAGAACGCCTGCTCGGCCGGTACGAGGGGCGAATGGAGGAGAGAGCTGAACCCATCCGGCACACTGGCGGCTGTTGTCGACCGAGCCTGCGACTTTGCGCGGCTGCTCATTTGCTGTTCACCCACGAAGGCCATCGCAGTGCTTGCGGTTAACAGATTCCTCTACACAAGAGTGCCGACGAGGCGTCGACAAGTTCGATTTCACGCGGCAGCGTTGAGGGGCTAAACGTTGATGTTTCGCGACACGACAGTGGCGTGTCGCGCTCCGCAGGACTCTCCCACTCAGTCTTTAGACCTGAGTGGAGGCACGGCAGTACAACTGCTCGCCGTACATTCGAATACGGATGCGCAAGGCGTTGCGGGCGCCAGATCGCTAGGAAGTGTCAGCTGATTTGGAAATCGTCAGCAACAGCCCTTCGCAATCTGCACGCTTGTATCAGCAGCAGCCGGCCCCCTGACTCTGACACGCAGCGCGCGTCCATAATTCTATAGCGCGTATGCAGCTCCTGGCTGAATCGAGCGCTTTGACGGCCCGCAACACCACCCGCAAAATAACTCGGATCTGCCCGTCCGAATGGAGATGCCATTGTGAGATTCGACTCCGTCGTCAGACGTCAACTCGCATCGTCGCACCGCAGAACGCCCGCTAGACGAGATTTCGAGGTAGCTCGCTTCAAACGCGCCTTTTGCTTGCCGACGCATGAGCCGGGCACCGACGTCAAGGCTTTCACAGGTTGTCCCCGTCATGCACGCGGAGCGGCGCTTCGTCCGATCTCAGCATGTGCTGTGACCTATAGTCTGAGCACTGTACGCACAATCTTCCTCGTCGGTGCGGCAGGGCCAGCCCGAAGTTGCCAGACTCCTCTCATCCGCCGACGAGTTCCAACGAAGGTTTAACACATGCGACCTGGTGCGACCGCGGTCGGTGCGCCCGCGTCTGGGGAATCGCCCATCGCAAATGGTCCCGAGTCGCAACAGGCATCGGTGCTTGCAGGGCCTGGCACATTGCTGTCGCCACGTCAGCCGCCGGAGCTGGGATCTGCCGACCGCGCCGACGTTGTCCCCGCTCGCTTAGGCTCGGCTGACGCGTCTGCGTACGTGCGCACACGGGCTTCTACCTTTCGCGACCCGTCAACGGAGCGTAGCTTTCAGCTGGAAACGTGGCAGGCCCTGTTCCCTATCGCCCTTGCAGTCTGCATAGTTTTCACCGTACTCCGGGTGTGCGCGTGGGTCCTCTGGTACCCGTTACCTAGCCAGGTCGACTTGCCAGCGTTCCCCTACGTTGTTCGCGCTCTTGCACTTGCAAGCGCCTTTTCGTTTGCTTGCTTCCTGGCTTGGGACAGGTGGCGCAACAACACTGGGCGCTTGCTGACCCCCATTCACCGGCATCCGTTTGCTCTGCGGGTGGCGTTGTGTGTGACGTTGATCCTGCAATGGGCCTCGCCGTACGTCTCGGACTTCTACCTATGCACGGTTGACCAATCCTTTGAGATTGTGAACTGCTTGACGCTTCAGAGCGGAGCGTTCTCGATGCCCATGGCGCTGACCATCCCGCTTGTCTGTCTCGCCCTCGCCAGCATCCTGACGTACGCGTGGTTGGCGATGGCGGCGATAACCTTGAGCTACGCTGCTCTCTACGTGTACATGTTTGTGCTGCGCAACACAGATGGAGTGCACAGCCCCGGGCCATCTGCTGAGCGCTCTGACGCGCTGCGCTGTGCGATGCTGGTTGCTGCACAGTACGGGCTCATGATGGTGCTCGCAGTCTTCAACATATCCACCAGACGTGAGTGGGCTCCCTGGGCACAGTTTTAGCTGGTATTTAGCCTCGCCTCCACGATTGGCTGCATCGTCTGCGTGTCCTGCCAACTGCTCTCCGTACCACTCTTGCCGTGCACTTTCACAATCCATGTTGTTGCGCCCGCTGCCTCGCTTGCAGGCAAGAATTTTGAGCTCATTGGCACGCTCGCGCGGCGGTTCGATCAACTGCAGCAGAGCGTTGAGCGGGAAAAAACGCTCAATGAAGACCTGCAAACGGCCCGAGAGTCGCAGCTCATCTCCAACACGGCCCGCGGCATTCAGGAGATGGTTACAGGCTTCCTCAGCCACAAGCTGCTGAACCCGCTGCACATCCTGCAGGCGTCGCTGGAGGACCTGTCGCACCTCGCGCACGTGCGTCGGCGCCGCCTGGTGCGGGCTCTGCGTGCGTCTGCCGCCGCAGAGCCGACTGTTGTGTCGGAGGAGGCACTCGCTGCGGGCGGCCTCACGGCGACAGCGGCATCGCGCGCTCGCACCGCATCGCAGCAGGTGCTGCAGCTCGCGCAGCTGACCGCCGGGGGCGTGCCCGATCCCAGCGCCGCCAAGGCCGAGCAGCGCGAGCTGGAGGAGGTCACGGGCCGGCTGCGCACGAGCGTCAACACGATCTCAGACCTGGTGCGCAAGGCCATCATGCACCACCAGCTGCTCAGCGGGCAGTACAAGCCGCAGGTGCAGCGCTGCAACGTGCGGCAGCTACTGGAGGCGGTCGCGGGGCCGCGTGGCTTGCAGCTGCGCGGCGGCGCGTCCCGTGCTCGGGTGCTGCTCACCATGGCTGACGACGTGCCAGCGCACATGTACACCGACGTGAGCACCCTCAAGAGCATCTTGCAAGTGGCGATTGAGAACGCGCTGCAGGCGAGCGGTAAGAGGCTGCTTCGTGACGGCCCGAGCTCCGCCGTGGTGAGCGCCCAGCTGGTACTGGCTCCCGCTGAGGGCACGGCTCCAGAAGGGACAAGCACCATTCCAGGCGTGATTGCATCAGTTGACTGGCTTCGGCACGCGAACGCCGTCTCCGACAACTGCAAGGTGCTCGGCTACGGGCCGGTGCCGCACCTGAGGCATCGGCTGCCGTCCAACCACAGCATGACCGCTGCAGCGTGCGCAACAGGGCCTAGACCCGCGCAGGGTGCGTCTGCGCCGCTGGGGTTAGATGGGGGCAGTGTCGCGTCCACTGTCCAGGACGGCGCTCGCGGGTCTGGTCCCTCCTTTCACCAGAGGGATGTCCTACGCGGGCAGGGCCCTGATAGCGCCACCACACGAGTTGATGATGGCCTGGGCCCCGAGCAGCTCACCGTGACCGCGATCAACATCACCTCGCAAGTGAGCCCAGACACCGACTCCACTGGCTCAAACTCCGACGAGGTGGTGCACCAGCCAGAGAGCGGACTCAGCGGTGCGGGCAGCCCCTCTGGCCCCGGTCGGGCAGACGGGTCGGATCTGGATGCGCTGAAGCAGCATCGGCAGCAGCTGCTGCGCGGGGTTCGCCCTGCTGCGGACACCGTGGTGTGGTGGCTGCAAATCGAGGTGCAGAACCGCGGTCCGGGGCTAGGCGGCAGGACAGCGCATGACCTCTTCGTGCCTTTCGAGCGCAGCGGCGCCGGCCGCGATTCTGCGGAGCTGACATCGCCCTCGCCCTCCCCCGGTCGCTCTGATATGGCGGCCGCGTTCGCCGCGAGTGTGGCGTCCCCACGCTCGGTGGCGCATCTCGGTTCCCCGATGGCGCGCAGGAAAGGGGCGCCCGTCACTGGCAGCCCTGAACCGGCCGGTGAGGCACGCGGGTTACCTGCACAGGCGAGTGGTGGCGGCTTGACAGGCGGGCATGGTGGCGTGAATGGTGCTGCAAACAGCGGCGCGAGCGCCCCGGTCGCTCAGCGCATGCATACCATCTCCGCTACCAGCGCTGCGCGTTCGAGCCTGTCGCCGCAGCACGTGGCTCATGGCACCTCGGGATACGTCGGCGGCATCGTTGGCGGCGATGGCGCCGGCAGCACCGGTGCCGGAGCAGGCTCGGCGCTCAATCCTGACAGCGCGGGAGCGGTCTCTGATGGACTCGATCCCCCGGTCACTAGCTCCGCTGCTGCAGTTGGCTCCGGCGCGCTGCCACTGTCGAGCGCCCCCGAGACGGTAGCTGCGCTGGGTCTGGGGCTGCCGGTTGCGCGCCTGTTCGCGCTCGAGCTGGGTGCGCGCGTGGGCGTGTTCGACGAGGACGGACAGCCACCCGATGTGCTGACCACGTTTGTTCTGCAGCTGCCACTCACCCGCGAGTTCAAGCCGGTGCGGCGCACCTGGGCGGAGCTGGAGGCTGGGAAGCCACCGTCGCTTTCTGTGGCCGCCACCGACGGCGGCACCGGGGGAGCCACGCCGCTGCGGCTTCCACGGACCAGTGCTCGCCGTATCGGAAACGCTGTCGAGAGTGCGCCAAGCGGCCGCAAACATGCCAGGGGCCACAGTCGCGGCACGTCCACCTCCTCCGCAGACGACGACACCCTTTCGGAGGGCGGCACAACTGCTGCGGAGGCTGCGGCAGCATCAAGCGGTGGCGCCGTTGCGGCGCCTGCGGTTCTTGCCCTGGGTGTCACACGACCATCGAATGGGGTGCGAGCGGCACCTTATGCAGGAGCAGGTACCGGCGTTGGCGCTTTCGGGAGTGCAGGACTGCCCACTGCCGCGCCGTCTCCAGCACTCTCGTCCCTCGCCTCTCGCGCCTTCGTCAACATGGTTGCTCGCATTGGCGGCGCTCGCCAGCAGCCGTATCCCAAGCCGTCGAGCTCGCCGGCGGTGCTTCAGGGCAACCAAACGGTGATGGGAGCGGACGGCGTTCCCGTGCTAGTCAGCGCAAGTACGGCTGGCGTGGGTGGAGGCAGTGCTGTCCCGCTGCAGAGCAGTCGCTCTGCGCCCGCTGCGCCTGGGCCGGGGTCTCGAGGCCAGGCACCTGCGAGCGGCTCCGGCGGCCGGAGCGTTCTGTCGCCCCACACGCATGCTCTGGCTACGTTCGGAGCCGGAGCCGGAGGGGCTGCCATGCAGATGCACATGACGCGGCGGCAAGCGCAGCACTTCTCTGCCGGCGCCTCCGGCGGCGTTCACCGCGGCGCAGGTGCCAGTGCAGGGGGAGACCGGTTCAGCGACAGTGAGCCGCCGACCACCACTGAGACCAGCATGGGCGCATCTGTCCACCCGTATCGCTTCACCGGCAGCAACAGCTACACGGACGGTGGCTTTGGCTCCCATCACGCAGATGCAGTCATCGGAGTGCGCGGAGGCTCGGCCGCTGACGCAGCCACCGCTGCAGTTACCACAGCCAGCGGCCCTCGTGTCAATGGGCGCGCCGCGGGCGGTGCGTTGTCTGCCACAGGCGGCGTGCCGATGCCAGCGCTGTCGCCCAGCCCTCCGGGCGCCCGCTCTTGCCTGATGTACGAGGCCGTAGGCGGGGGCGGGTTGACAGCAGCGGGGAGCGTCGGTGGTGGCGAAAGTGCCGCTGGCTCTGGGCCTTCCCTCATGGACATCACTGGGGTTGTCACTCCAGCGCCTGCGCAGCCCTACGCCGTTGGCAGCCCCGACATTCCGAGGACGGGTGTGCCAGCGGCAGCGTTGGAGGGTCGCGGCCCACAGCAGCTGCAATCTTCGATGCCGCGCATCGGCTCTGCGGCGACTCGTGCCGCTGCTGCGGCACTCCTGTCGATGCCAGCAGCACCGATGTCCCCTCCCGCCAGCGCGGCTAGCAGCCTGCCTCCCTCACATGTGGCAGGCTTGGGTGATCTCACAGGTTCCTTCGCGGGCGCCGGCGCAAGTGTCGCTTCCGAGCTGGGGCTCGGCCTGCCGCGCCCGCCACCCCTGCCCCTGTTATCACCCGCCGGCCGCAGACCGCAGGCGGGTGCGCTCACGCCGCGGGCCGGTAGCGTCGCAGCAAGCAGTCCGCTTGCTCGCGGTGGGGCGTACGGACTGCGACAGGGGCCGGGGGGCGGCATGGCGCTCGTCGCGGCGCGGAGGTCGCGCGAGGGGCCGTCAGCAGAGACGTCACTGCGCGTGGATGTGACTGCGGGGGCGGCAGGGCCGTCGCTGGCAGCGGTATCGCAGGCCGCGACGTCAAGCTCCCCGACGGACGCTGGGACGCGCATCCTGGTGGTGGACGATGAGTTCGTCATCACCAAGATCCACACGCGCTACCTGCGCCGCCTCGGCTTCACGGCCGACGCGGCGTCGGACGGCAGTGAGGTTGTGCCCGCACTGGAGGCCGCCGCTGCGGAGGGTCGGCCGTACTCGGCCATCCTCCTTGACCTCATCATGCGGAACGTGCACGGGGACCGCGCCTGCCAGCTTGCGCGGGCGCACGGCTTCACGGGCCCCGTCATCGCTGCCACGGGCAACGCGGCGCCGCGGGACCGTGATCGGCTGTACGCTGCGGGCTTTACCGCGATTTTGGAGAAGCCGTTCTCCATTGAGCAGCTGCGAGCCGCGCTGGAGCACTGCGGCATCGACATTCCAGCGCGCTCGCCCACGACGCCGACCGCTGCACGCAGTGGGGCGCGTGCGGGGGTCCTGGTCGGAGCGCGCTCGGGCGCAGCCGGTGACCACGGGGTGTTTGGGCGAGGCGCCTCTGGCCACGTAGGCGAGGGCGGCGGGGCTGCGCCAGTCATGCGGGCCACGCTGGTGCAGGTGCCGCCAGCGACAGCAGCAGCCCTCGACAGCATTCGGTCATCTCCGCCCTCCCCACCGCACGCGACCGCCATCGCAGCGAGCGAGCCGGGCGCTGACGGTTCCCACCTGCGCGGACCGGCAGCCACACCGGCAAAGCCTCCAGCCTCGTGAGCCAATCGCTCTGCTCGCTCGCCTGGTTGAGCTGCGTGCGCAGCCTCTGCCCATCCTGGGCCTGGTGGAAATGCGGACAGGTATAGCCGACAATCGCATCGGGCGGTGGAGGGCAGCCGCCGCTTTCCTGCCTGCTGCGCTGCGTCAACGTGCGCCTCGCGGCGCTGGTCCATGTGGCTCACGGCGAAGCGCTCTGGACACTACGTTTGGGCTGATACCCACTTCCTGCTCCGATATATTTTGCCTCTACAACACAGGCGCTGCTTGCACAGCTCCCCCACCCTCGCCCGCCGCTCCGTCGACCAATATGCCTGCGCTGGCCTGATTTCGATCTGGCGCAGCACTTGCCATGCGAAGAACGCAAAGCGTTGTCGAAGCAGCTGCGCTGTCTACCTGTCTGAGAGCCTGCATCCCCATGACAGCCGCCATGCATACCCCGTCCGACGATTTCACCGGTGAACCGTGCTCGCTGCACGGGCGAGGCAACATCAGAGCTGCAACCGCAGCCCTCGCTGGCAGTCAACGATGTAAATCAGCACAGCTTTGACGCCCCCGTTACCGGGCGCGGCCGCACATCGCTGCTTCTAAGCCTCACCGCAGTACATGGCGCGGCGATGCGATCTACCGCCGGGCCACTGCAGGCAGATATATTGAGGCCTGCTGCAGCTCGAAGCACAGACAGTACTAGTGAGATACGTCGTACGATAACATGCCCGCCACGCGCGAAGCTTCAAGTTCGGCGTGCCGCAACTGCTGTACCGCGGTGTTCACCGTCGAGGTTACTCGAGTTTCCGCCGTTGCGGGCTGTCAACGTGGAGATACGGTCAACTGAATGGAAGAGCCATCCGCATGCATGTAAGAACGCCCTGGTATGTCGAAATCTTCCGGGTGTGGCAAGCAAATTCCATGCAGCGCGTCACAGCATACAATGTGATTCAAGTCGTCGCGATCAAGAGGAGATGCGGCCTCTGCGTGTGCGCGCATTGCCCATTCACTTGAACGCCGTATCAGCACGCCGGCGGCAACATTACGCAGGTTGTCCGGCCATGGACCAAGTGTTGCAGCGCTCATGAGCGCCAGCTATTGGAATGTTGGCGCACATGCGGCAGCGTGAGGGAGTGACAACCGTCTTCGAGATCACACGTGCCATTGCATCGAAGCAAGATGGTCCCCAACCGGCAGCATCATGATTCCGTGGCCGCAATGGTGTCCCTCAACCCGCCACACAAAGCACCCCTACTACCGCCATCATGCCCCACTTGAATGTGTTTTGCTGCTTCCTGAGTCAGGCCCGTTCGGTCATCGTCGACGCAGCGACGCTGCTGCGGCAGCAGCGTCGCAGCGCCAGCCAATCCAGCGCCCGAATTCTGCATCGCAGGCACTTGGTGGGCTGTAATACAGCTCAAAGCAACTGGCGGCGCTCGGACCAACCGTCGCCGCGTATACAACATTTGAGTTGTCTGTCTCGCTTTCTTCACGTCGCTGCACCGCCATTGCCCAGTCACGGAGAAATGGTGCGCCCCACCATCGCCCTCCTCGACACGGCTGAATATGACCCTTTGATGAAACGGGCCCGCGCCTGCGTTGCCATCCAACAAACTGCAGACACGCGGCAAACCCGTGGAGCGTCAGAACAAGGCTTCCACTGTTCGCAGAGAAGCTGGTTTTGATGCTCCGCCCATGCCTCGCCGCTTCTCAAACATGCGAGGAACAGCGTAGATAGTTCGTTCTCAGTTCGTGGTGTGTTTCTGAGGTCGGTAGCGCGATCTGAGCCCGACTTCGCCCGTTGGTTGGGGGCCGCCGATCTCCGCCTCTGCACTGCCACCATGGCCGCTATCGAGCCATCCCGCCATTCTCAAGCCGGCGAAAATGAACGAGGATTGGAGAAAGACGGCTTTTTGAACGATCCGGCTCACCCTCACTACCACACGCTGCGTGGAAACCCCGTGTTTGCTGAGGGCCACGTTTTTGCTAGCGAGGGGCTCGATGACGATGACGACGAGTTGCCGCGCGAACCGAAGCATCGCTGGTGCTCGGAACTGTTCGGGTTTGGAGTTCGGGTGGGCCCTTTCATCCGCTTCGAGTTTGGCGTCGGGCTGTTTGCCCTGCTCGTGCTGATTGTGGGCGTGATCGTGCGGAGCAGCTGCGTGGAGGATGCCGGGGGCCACGCGACGTGCACTTTCCTCGGCGCGCATATCGGGGACTGGTTGCGCCTCGTGTCGTATAGCATCGGCATCAGCATCCCCGGCCGCATCATCGACCGCCTGTTCTTCGCGTGCTTCGGCGTGCTCGGCCAGCACGTGACCCTGGCGCTGCTGAACCCGCTCTTCTTCTGGGTGTCCGCCTTCGAAGGCGCGATCGCCCGCTTTTTCTGGATCGGGCTGACCTGGACGCAGATCGACGGCTTCATCCAGCCCGACCAGAAGGCGCTGGTGGAGGCAAGCGTGCGATCCCTCTTCGTGTTCCAGATCCTGGCCGTGCTGCGCAACCTCGCCCTGCGCCTGCTGCTGCGGAACGTGCTGATCGGGTCCTTCGAGCAGACGATATCCGACGTGCTCTTCCAGCAGCTCGTGCTGCTCGGCCTCGCCAAGGCGCACCCCGTGGGGCCTGACGGCAAGCTGCGGCTCGACAAGGACAGCGCCTACCGGGAGACGTACCGCATGGTGAACGCCACCGACTTCAAGCGCAAGCTGGACTTCATCTCGCGCCTGCGCTTCCGGCTGTACAACAAGCAAGGCGAGCTCGTGGCGATCGCGCGCAAGGAGGCGGTTGCACCCTTCGCGAAGCTCGCCTTCAAGAACCTGGGCCGCATCCCGCAGAGCGCGCTGGTCGAGATGGACCTGAACATAAGAGATCAGATTACGGAGGGGCCGTACGCCGGCACGGTCGGCGCGGGCGGCGGCGGGGGCCAGCACACCTGGACGGTGCAGAACGGAGGCTCGCTGGGGGCCTTCGCGCAGGGCCTGCCGCTGCCGCCACGCCACCCCGGGCACCACGGCCGGCACCCAGAGCACGTGGGCGCGCTGGAGCATGGGGCCAGCGCAGACAGCGGTGTCAGCGGCCACTTGCAAGCGTGGGACATCGCAGCGGCGGCACCCGGCCATCGTTTCGAGGGATCAGGCGGGGGCGCTGGCGCTGCGGCAGGGGCTCACGTGCAGTTCGCAGGGGAGGAGGAGCAGGCGGGTCACAGTCCCCGGGCCAGCATGCTAAATGGCACGAGCGGCGCGGGTAACAACAGTGCCCGTGGCAGCGGGGCGCCTGGCACCGCCACTGCGTCTGCTTCGGCGTCGGCAGGCGGCGGGCGGTTTCGCGAGCGTGCTGGCACGGCCTTCCAATCGCTGCTCGATACCGCGAAGCAGCTGGTGGGCGCGACCGACATTTCCACCTCCAGCTCCCTGCGAGAGAGCAGTGGGGGTGGCGGAGGCGAGGGCCTCCGCACCGGCCTGTCTAGTGTTGGAAGAGGGGCATCGCTGCGCCGCCTGCACTCTGCGGCGCATGCTCGCTGGGGCTCCACTGCTGTCATTCTTGGGCGCAGCGGCGGCGGCACCACCACCGCAGCCAGCGGTGGCGTGGGCTCGCTGTCGAGCGAAAGCGCTCAGGGCAGCTTCCGCAGCGCGCCAGCAGCTGCTGCGCCCGGTCACCCTGGGGGCGCTGCAGCCCAGGATCCTCACTTTGCCTCTGAGCTTGCGGCCCTGCAAGCGACTGGCGCGCCAGGCGGAGGCGCCTCTCGCCCGCGCGGGCCGTCTGTCGCCTCCGCAGGCTCGAACGCTTCTCCCGTGCGGGTGAACGTGGCCTCTCCTCCTTCTTTTTCGGGGCAGACGGCTGAGGTTGTGCCGGCTGGGGCAAGCAGCGGCAGCGGAGCAGTGGCACCCAGCGTTGTGAGTGCAGGGGCTCGCATGGGGCCTGGTGCTGCTGCAGGGCTGCCTGCTGCGGATGGCCGCCCCTCTGCCGGCCCTGGGCTTCCGCTGCACCCGCTGCCCGAAGAGCCGGCGAGTGGAAGTCAGAGCGCCCGCGGCAGCCGCAGTGGCAGTGGGGAGGAACGGCAGCAGCAGCAGCGCCCGCGTGGTTCCAGCTCTAGCCAGGGGCCACAGTCGCTACTAGGTGGCCCAGAAGCGTTGCCTGACGACCGTACCGCCAAGTTGCGGTCGCTGCACGAGCGTGCAGCGTCGCTCCTCGTGGTAGCCGCTGCAGCCACAGGTCGCACACCCCAGCTGCATGGCCGCGCAGGCAGTGTGTTTGCCGGTCCTTCGTCAGCAGGCACAGACGGCGCGGGCACACCGCTCTCGCTCCTGCCAGGAACTGCCGCGGCGGGAGGGCTTGCTGGCTCCCCTCCGGCGATGGGGGGCCTGCGACGGCAGATTTCTGCGAGCCGGCTGGGTACCGTTCCTCCTGCAGGCCAGCCCGCCTCAGGCAGCGTCTCTACATCCCACAGCCGCTATCGGTCCATCACAGCTTTTACCTTCGTGCCGCCAAACGCAGCGCCTGGCGCGTCTGGCACTCCTGCTGCCGCTGCTGCGGGAGCCGCGGCGCACAGCGCGACCGCATCCGCCTCCAGCCTGCCGCCGCAGCCCTCATCTGCGGGCACCACTGCCACGGGCACCTTCGCATCCGGAACCTCCACCACGTGGCCCGCGACGGCGGCGGAGCCTCCGTCTGTGCGTCGCGTTGGCTCCTTCGGCAGCGCATCTATCACGCCCTCCTACGGCTCCGCGACCTCGGCGCTGGGCGCGGCGCAGCCGCCTCTGCAATGCCCTGATGCTCCGCCTGCTGGCGCAATGTTTTCCGCCGCTGCGTCGCCCCGAGAGCCGCTGCAAGCTGGCTTGCTCGGCTCAACGCAGCCTGGAGGAATGGCTCCTGCGGGGGGCTTGAATGGTTTTCCTGTTCTGCCGCCGGGGCTGCCCCCAGTGCGTGCGCCGGGCAGCGGCGGCCTGGTACCCGACCCCCGTGATCGCATGCTCAGCAGTCTCGAGATGCTAGTGGCAGCCACGGCCCGGCACGCAGCGTCAGGCAGCAGTGGAGACGGTGGAGGCGACGCCAGTCAGCAGAATGCCGCACCCAAGCGCCCTCACTGGCTGTCGCTGTCCCGGCGGTCCGCAACCGGGGGCGGCAGCGTGCCGCCTTCGAATGCGCGGGCAGGGCACTGCGTGAAGCACTCGCTCTCCGCGTCCGCCCTGGATGATATGGCTGCGCGCGCCGTAATCGAAGCGGAGGTTGCAGAGGGTGTGGCAGAGTTGCGAGACACTGTTGACAGCACTCCCGCCACCCTCGACTCGTCTGTCAGCACGCCTGACCTCTTCGCCGGCTCCTCGGCGCCAGGCGCCGAGGAGGGCGCGGGCCGTGGGCGCAGGCCCGTGCCCTCGTGGCTGCGGCACCCTGAGATGTCGATTGGTACGATCGGGCGGCAGGTGGGCGCTCTGCTGGCGGAGGCTCTCCGAGCAGGCATCCAGTTCGACGGGGAGGGCGCGGCCGACGGCGGCGCGGGCGGGGAGGACGAGGACGAACTGCCGAGCCCTGGCGTCGTTGCGGACGTGGGAGGCGGCCGCCTGGGCAGCCACGCCGCGGCTCACATGCACGGCGTCGCCCCGTTCGCCAACAGCGCGGCCTACTGCGCCAGCGGCATCGACCACGGGGCGGATACGCGCGATGCCGCGACGGAGCTGTCGCTGGGCGCCCGCTCCGCCAAGCCTGCTGGCCTGTTTGCACGCCAGGCTCGCACCTCCGCCTTCGGTACGCGGGTGCCAGGGTCTGTGGCCGGTGCCGACGGGCAGTCGGGCGGCACTGGTGCGCCGGTGACCACAACAGCCCGCTCTATCAAGCGGAAGCGGGAGAAGGAGAAGGCATACCCAAAGCTGACCATCTCGCACTTCGCCGCGGCGCTCGACGGGCGGCAGGTGGATGTGGAGCGCGCCCTCGGCCTCTTCGACAGCAACGGGGACATGCTGGTGGAGCGAAACGAGTTCATCGCCGCCGTGGAGGCGCTCTGGACCAACCTGCGCTCTCTGAAGGCGTCGCTGGACGGGCAGCAGAGCGTGAGCACCGCCATCAACCTGCTGCTGGACAGCGCCTTCTGGGCGGTGCTGCTGGCGTGCGTGCTCTGGATCTTCGACATCCCCATCTACCAGGTCTTCCTGCCCCTCGGCACCGTACTGGTATCCGCCTCCTTCGCCATCGGCAGCACCGTGAGCAACATCGTCAGCTCCCTCATCTTCGTGCTCGTGGCGCGGCCGTACAGCATCGGGGACCGGGTCACGTGCAGCGGCGTCATGAACGGGGAGGAGGTCATCATCGTGCGGCGCATTGACGTGCTTTACACGGTGTTCCTGCGCCTGACGAATAAGGAGATGATCGTGCCGAACCACATGCTGGCCAACATGGCGATCGAAAATCACAAGCGCTCGCCCCCCGCCATTTTTAAAGTGGAGCTGCATGTGAGCAACCAGACGACGGCGGCGCAGCTGGAGCAGCTGCGGCAGCGGCTGAACGCGTACCTGGCCTCGCAGCCCCTCAGCTGGAAGCCCACCTGCATGATCCGCATGGCCTCCATCAAGGAGCAGTCAATCGTTCTGTCCGTCTGGCTGTCCTCGCACTACTTGTGGCAGGACGCCCCGCGCCTGTGGCGCGCCATCTTTGGGGCCTACATGTACATGCTGGCTGTGCTGCGCGAGGCAGGCATAAGCTTCCGGGCTGCGGATCAGACGGTGCGTGTGGACGGCACGCTCAACACACGCATGCTGCCGCCGCTGTCCCTCGAGCAGCAGCAGCAGCAGCACAACTTGCATGCGCAGCACTCGGCGCAGCACGGCAGCGGCGGGTTTGGCCACATGCCGTCACTGCACAAGCCGGCGGCGGGGCACCACACGGGCGCGCACAATGGCTCGCGCCTGCAGCACCCGCACCCGTACCAACATGGGCAGCAAGGCAGCAGCCAGCCGTACAGTCACAGCCATGATGGCCCCGCACCCCTCTCGCCCAGTGTCAGCTGGCAGAGCAACCTCGCGGGCGCTGCAGGCGGTGACCGGCTGCACCCGTCCTCGAGTGGGCCCTGGCACCCTGCGGGCCATAGCCCTGAGCCGACCGCCAGCGCTCGGCCGCAGTCGCAGGGCAGTGGCCCTGTCGGCCACCCTGAACCGGGCGGGCAGCTGCCTGCTGCGCCTGTTGCTGCGGGTGCTGCCCCGTCACCGCATGACCTTGCCGCGTATTTTGCAAGCCTCGCAGCTATGTATGCGCAGTCTGCGGCGTCGGGCGCTGGCGCCGCACAGCACAGCGCGCCGTGGGCCTTCGCAGCCATGCCTCCTGCCCCGCCCCCAATGCCACCTGCCGCACACGCGCAAGGCTCGGCTCAGCCCGAGCCCGCGGCTGCCACGGTTTCGGCGGTTCGTGGGCCGGGTGGCTTCTAGCATCGTGCATGCAACCGACATACAGACTCCGAAAGGCCAAAACGCAGCCGTTCCAACCCAGCACAAAGCTTTCGGGCTGAATCACGAGCTGGATACGCAATAGCATCCGTCTTCTGGCTGGTTACGGCTGCTCGAGGGTTTACGCTCCCGTACGCTGTGAGCACAGAGTGAGGCAGGGCAGTCGCTCAGAAGTGCCCAAGCGAGTGGGGACCAACGTTAGGTCCCCGTCAACGTTGCCGATCTCGAGTTTTGTGCCGTTCATTTTCCCGAGTGCTCACTACCGAATGTGGGCTTGCCTGTCATGCCTCCTCCATTCTCACGTTGTGAGGTAGAGGAGGCGAGCGTCCACGCGTGCACCACAGCCTCTCTCCAGCATCAGACGGCCGAGCCTTTGAAGTGCAGATATCTTGTGAACGCCGCCATGTGTACACGTGCCGGTACTTGTAAAACGCCGACAGCGTGCAAAAGTTGGGGGCATTTGAATTCTAACACTTGTGATCATGGATATATTCGTACCCAATGGCCGCATGCGTAGGTCAATTGGCAAACGCAGGACAATTGGCAAAACTCCATCTCGATATTGCACGAACAAGCGTCGATGAAGGTGTGTACGCGTATACCAGGTGACGTCGACCCCCGCGCGCGCAACAGCACGTTTCATTCGTAGACGCGTGCGCACGTGTGTACATATATAAATCGTTGGTGGTATAGTATCAGTCAAGTGACCATATTCAATAGGTTGCGGAATGCGGCGAACAAGGGCAGCAGCACGCTGTGCAGAGGCTGACAAGAGGTGGGGCAACAATCCCCCCCACTGCCAAGGCATGCGGGGTGGGCGGTGGGAAGCATCGGAGCGGTTCAACAATGTCGCCGGCTGACGGGCGTTGACGCCCGCAGCTATGGACTTGCCGTCAAACTCTACGCGGAGAGCACGGCGGTGTCGAAGATCTTGGAGGTGACCACCCATGGGTCGCAGTTGCTGGCCGGGCGGCGGTCTTCAAAGTAGCCCTTCCCGTCGCGCTCCGTGTCGCGAGGGATGCGGATGCTGGCGCCGCGGTTGGCCACGCCGTACAGGAACGTCTTGTAGCTCGCCGTCTCG
>Ga0208629_100390_pt1 | contig 21545 bp, 18 predicted proteins | sample LakWasMet19_HOW5_2_FD_183865 | JGI IMG/M metagenome (GOLD analysis project Ga0208629, IMG submission 183865) | Freshwater sediment methanotrophic microbial communities from Lake Washington under simulated oxygen tension - Sediment Metagenome... | ecosystem: Environmental > Aquatic > Freshwater >... | reverse complement strand
TTTTGCGTGGTGGTATTCACGCTGGAGTTCGTAGCGCGGCTGGTCAGCGTGACCGCGGCGACATCCGACGAAATTGCGGGCGTTCGGCCGTCGTCGAGATCGGTCGCCCAAGCGGGCGGCGCAGCGCTGGCAGCACGCTCCAGCGACAGCGGCGACGGCTCGCCCGGTGCCGCCCGATGGCGCTGCTGCCTCCGGCAGCGGGTCGCCCCGGCAGCCCGCAAGGCCCTCGGCTTCCTCTTCTCCTTCAACACGATGATAGACCTCGCGTCGTTCGTCCCCTGGTACGTGGAGCTCGCGCAGACGGGCTGGACGAACCAGTCCATCGACGGGGACACGACCATCCTGCGCGTGCTGCGCGTCGCGCGCGTGCTGCAGCTGATCAAACTCACTGGAAAGACGGACAGCTTCCAGGTGCTCGTTCGGACCATCCGCTCCTCCCTGCTCGCCCTCGGCCTGATCGTGCTGTACCTGTTCATCCTCATGACGTTCTTCGCGGCGCTCGTGTTCTACTTTGAGAGCGGCGACTACGACCCGGCGACGGGCATCTGGATGCGCCCCGATGTCACGGGCACGACGACGGAGCCCACGCCCTTTCTGTCCGTCTTCCACGGCATGTGGTTCATCTGCACGACGCTGAGCACGACGGGGTACGGCGACTTCGTGCCCACCAGCGTGGGCGGGCGTCTCGTGTCTGTCATGGTCATGCTGACGGGCATGGTGACCCTCGCGATGCCCATCTCCGTGCTGACGGCGCGCTTCCCCATCGAGTTCCACGCCTTCGAGCGCAAGCGCAAGGAGAAGGCGGCGCACCGCAAGGCGCAGATGGCGCTGCGGGCGCTGCAGAACGCGCAGCGCCGCGCGGCGGGGCTGCCGCGCACGCTGTCCGCCCGTCTGCTGTCCGCGTCCTGCGTCTGCGGGGCTGGCTCTGCTGTAGACACGGGCGCGTACAGCCCGAGCAGCGGCGGCACGCCTGCGGCCGCCACGGACGTGCCAGTCAAGCTGCGGCAGCTAGCTCTGGCGTCGCACGCGATGCAAGCGGGACAGCAGCAGCAGCAGCAGCAGCCTCACCGCAGCAGCGGTATCGGCTACGCCGGTGCAGGCTTCAGCGGCGCCTACGCGCCTCCCACCACAGCGCAGCAGGCGCATCTGCACCAGCAGCTGCAGGCGTACGCAGCCGCCGCTGCGGCAGCCGCTGCTGGCGGTGGCGGTGGCGGGCTTGTACCGCAGGGGTATCGCTACGCTGGCTCTGCCACGATGGGCGCGCTTGCTCCATCCGCAGCAGCAGGGCAGCTGACCCTTGCACAGCAGCCGGGCCACGCACTGCAGCAGAGCGGAGCCGGCAGCGTGGGCACGGGCGGCGGCGCGGGCGACCCCACTGCAGGCGACGGCAGCGAGGCAGGCGGCATTGCAGCTCCGCGGACGACATCTGAGCTCTCAGCCGCGACCTCTGCCACCGCCGCCTCGACGCGCACCGGCCACACGGCTTCCAGCGCTGGAACGGGCGTGGCAAACCCGGTGGCGACTGCTGGCCCGGGGCTGAGCGTGGGGCCTGCTGCTGCTGGTGGTGGTGCAGGCGGGTATGGCGACTACAGGGCTGCTGCAGCGTCCTCCGGCGGTCTGGCATCTGCTGCTGTCAATCTGTCGAGCCGGGCGATGGGTGCGTCGCTCTCCCCACGCATGAACGGCGCTGCTGGGTTCGGGCTGGGCCCTGCCGCGTCCGCTGCCGCCCCCGGCGTCGGTGGCGGCCTCAGCAGCCCGCCAGCGCTCGCGCTCGGCCCTGGCGGCGTTCCCCTCGCCATGCCGGGTGCCGGCAGCGGCATCACCGGCATCGACCTCGCCACAGGCAGCGTGCGCGTCCGCCCTGCCCGCCGCTTCGTCTACGAGGGGGGCGCCAGCATCGGCCGCAACGGCGGGGGCGCGTCCCTGATCGTCGGCCAGGGCAGCTACGGATCCGTGGCGGCAGCGTCCCTCAGAGGCGGCGGCGGCTTCCCGACGCACCCCTCCTTGCAGGGGGCGTTCGCCCCGCTGATGCCGCTGGCGAGCCCCCGGCGGCGCGGCAGCGCTCTCCTGATGGGAGCGCTCCCCTCCGCAGGCGGCAGCGGGTACGCTGCCGGACAGGCCAGCGGCGGGCAGGCCAGCGGCGGGCAGGCCAGCGGCGGACAGGCCAGCGGCGAGCAGGCCAGCGGCGTCGAGGGCGGCGGTGAGGGCGGCAGCACGACGGGATCTGACGCCACGGGCACGAGCGGCTTTCACGCAGCGGCGAGCCCCGAGCTGCAGTGGCCCGGCTCGCCATCGGGCAGCTTCCGGCGCTTCCCGCACGGCGCTCGCCGCCCGTCTGCGATGATGGGCAGTCCCGGGGGGCCTGGCGCTGGCGCGGCCCTGCAGCAGCTGCAGCACTTGCAGCAGCAGGTGCAGCAGCAGCAGCTGCTCCTGGCGCAGTACCAGCAGATGGGCCTCCCCAACCCGCTGGCTGTCACACCGTCGGACCCTTCCGGCACGCTCGCAGCCCCCGGCGTCGGTCTCTCCCCCGCCACAGGCTCCCCAGGGGTCGGAGGCGGTGGTGGCTTTGCTGCAGGCGAGGGCGCGTCGGGGGGACAGCCGACCGGTTTCGATGCTTCTGGCCTCCCCGCGTCACCCGGCGCGTTCCCGCCGCTGGACGCCATGCAGATGCAGATGCTGCTCATGCAGCTGCAGCAGCAGCAGCAGCAGCAAGGCTTCGCCGGCGCTCCCGACTTCGGCGGCGGCGGCTTCAACGGCGGTTTCGGAGGTGCCTTCGGCGGCGGTTTCGGTGGTGCCTTCGGCGGCGGTTTCGGTGGCGGCGGCAGCGTGGGGTTCGGGGGCGGCCTGCGCGGGGACGGGGACAGCGTGGACATGGGCGAGGACTACGTGGACACGTGGGACGTGCTGGACAAGCTGGGCGAGATGAGCGGCGCGCTGTACCAGCAGTCCAACATGCTGGCGATGCTGTTCCAGGAGATGAAGGGCGTGCGGGCCGCGGTGGCGGGCCTGGAGAAAAAGACGGCGCAGGCCGCGGCGGCCGTGCACGCTGCGACGCGCACTGCGGCGCAGCAGCAGGGCCAGGGGCAGGGACAACAAGCGCAGCAGCAAGGCCGCCCACAGGGCCCGGCGCAGCAGCAAGGGCAGGGGCAGCAGCAGCAGCGGCGGGCTCCCGCAGACGCCGCCCCAGCGGCTGCCGGTGGCGCTACCGGTGCTGCTGCTGCCGGCGCGCCGCGAGCGGCAGCACCCCGCGGCTTGAGCGGCGCTGCGGCGATCCCTCCCGCAGACGGGGGCAGCGCAGCTGGCGCGCCCGCTGCAGGCCGCACCGCCGACTCTGACGCGGCAGCTGCGCCGCTCGCGTCAGCGCGGCCGCCGCCCCCGCCGCCCGGCGCTGCTGCGCGGCGCCTGCTGCCTCCCGTCCGTCTTTCCCTCGTCACGGCACCCTCCTCCTCCTCCGAGTCGCCGGGTGGCCCTGAGGACGGCGCTGGCAGCGCGGGCAGCGACGGGCGTGGCGCTGCCGGCTTTGTGCCTGCCGCAGCAGACGCGCGTGGCGCCACTGCGGCGTCGGCGTCGCCAGCCGAAGCAAGTGTCTCCTCCGGGGCAGGCGCTGTGGCAGCTGCTGGGAGAAGCGCCCCGCGAGTGGCACGCGTCTCGTGGGCGGCCTCCCTTGGGCCTACCGCTAGTGGCACACAGCACGTCGCGCCGGGGCCGCTGGCATCACTCCAGGCGTTCGTGGGGACCGCCGCGTCAGTCAGCGAGGAGGGGTCGCCACCCACGCCTGCGGAAGCAGCCGATGCGAGCCCCGACGCTGCGACACAGGCCGTGGCGCAGGCCGTCAGGCTAGCCGCTGATGTCGCGCCGCCGCTGGGGACACCGGGTGCCTCGCTCTCCCCGATGCCGCTACTCACAGGCACGGGCGGCAGACAGACGGACGATCGGCAGCTCCCGCCGTCGTCAGCTACAACACGCGATGTTGCGCCGGCTGCTGCAGAGACAAGCGAAGCGGCTGGTCTACCTCTCGGTAGCTGGCTTGCCTCCGGCCCCACCGTGACGCTCGCTGCTGCAGAGCTGCATGCTGTTGGCGTAGGCCTCGCCGCCGCCGGCGGCCGTAGGGCTTCTGTCCACGCGTCCGCCAGTGCCCGTCTGCCCGTCGTGTGTGAGGCGCCACTGGGCACGGGCGGGGACGGCGACGGCAGCGAGCCCTCGACCCGCACTCCCTCGCCGGCGCTCAGCGCAGGGGGTGATGGAGGCGGCGGCTCGCCTGCCCCGTGAGATCTCACGTGCGGGCAGCTCTCGCCCCCTGTTCCTCTCCTGCTCCACGGTGGACGCTTGACACCGCCGCGTGGGCGCCGCTCACGTCACGAGGCTGCTGGCGGTAAGTACTGCCGTCCGATCTACGGCAGATTGCTTCCACCGTGGGGCCACTTGCAGAAACTCCAACTTCCGCGCGCAAGCGCGAAAGCCTCACGGGACGGTCGTGAATCCCCCTGTGGAGCTAGTAGACCCCTCTAACTGATATGTCAGCTTTTTGTTATTCGTATGGTATCTGCTCCCCTCGGGGGGAGCACACGCCGTCGTGGGTCGCGGACGGCGCGCGCGGCTTTTCCTGGTCTGACCAGGCGATGGCGGGGCTTTGGTGGGTGGTTGCCTGCCGGCAGTGGGCATGGGCGAGATCTGGGCGAAGGGCGCGTGGCCTCGGCGACGTATGTCGCTCGGGTTATACACGCAAAGCCACTGCATGAGGGAAGGAGGCGAGGCTGGAATCCCTGGTGATTTCAAGGCGTCGTGCTTTTCGGGTTGCGCCCTAACTGGATGCATGTCGCCTGCGTTCGGTACGGATCGCGCACTCGAAGTCGGAGCTTTCCGTCGGAATCGGAGGCTGCGCCAGTGTTCCGAGCATCTGCATCGCTGACTGTTGTAACGAAGCGACGATCGTTTTGGAATCTCTCGCTACCCGAGTTCGATCGTTAACGTTATCGAATCTACGGACCGGTACGCGTTCGTACTAAATCAGTGTATGCCCCAGCGTAACTGCACCGTGACACCTCGGCCGTGGTGTGCGCGCGCAGTTCACATTTCAACGGTGGACAAGATCTTGATCTAGATTGAGTTGTGTCGCACGTGCGGCGGAATCACTGATGGTATGCTGCGGGGCAGCCGCGTCGTCCCACCACTAGCATCCGCATCCTTCGCTGCGCATGGCAGGACTCCAGCGCGCCATGCGCACAGCTGCCATGCACACATACCAGACGCACATGCACGCGCAAGGGAATCCAAAGCAGCCGCAAATCACTCGGCCCTCGACGTTTCTGACGCCGAGTAGCAGCAGCGATGCAACAACACTATGAATGGTATTCATGGCTGCAGGACGCCCGCCCTGAACAGCGCTCCGGGTAACACCGAGTGCTCAACACATCGCACCAACATCACAGTCGAGACGAGCAATCCCAGCGCCAGTGCCCCTCCTCACCGCACTCGGCGCACATCATCACTCGAGTAGGAGCGGGCGCGCTGCCGGCTTTCGCAGCACCTTTGACTGCCTCGCCTGCGCCTGCGCCACCTCGCACGTCCATGCCTGGCGTTACCTCCACCGCAGAGGTGGCGGCACCGGTGGCGTGCCCGCGCACAGCCCGCGCAGGTGTAAGGTGCGCGCCTCTGGACGGCGTGCCGCCCGCGACCACTGTGCTTTGGCTTGCAGGGATGTCGTCCAAACTGTCATGAGAGCCGCGCCGCCTCCTGCCCGCGGTGGCTGACTCTGACACAGCGGCTGAGCCAGCACCTGCTTTAGATCGCCAGTAGGTGTCGAGTGCGCCGGACTCGTATGCTGAAATGAGGCGCTGCTCGTAGGACATGCCACTGAGCTGCCCAAATTTCACCTTGTCGAGCTCGAAATCGGCTGGGATGGCATAGTTCGCCTGCAGGCAGATCCACACGTGGGAATCAGGAATCGCACTGACAGTTCCGCGTGAGTATCGTAAATGCCGCATGCCCAGAGTCATCAACAGACCGCATCTGCCTCACCTTGATATGGGTCAGGATTTTAGCCTCAGCATCCGATGCCTTTGTCTTGCCGGCACCTGTGTAGAGAACTGTCTTTTTGAGGAATTCCTGCCCCTGATGGCCATCCTCGACGACCTCGACGTCGGAGTCGGGTTTCGCTGGAACGCTGGCACGCTTTCGCTTTGCTGGCGTCAAACTTCCATGCAGGCTTGGTGTTGCCATGGCGTAGAAAAGCGAGCGGCAAGGCCGCACGTTCGCAAAAGCGCGCGAGCTAATGGAACAGGATTTCTCACACAGTCTCAACGAAATCTCTCGCCAAACGTGCAGTGCGCTATAAATTCACAGTAATTTCGCGTGGTGGGCTGTGCAGTATCATGATATACTTGTCGCAATCGGCAAAATCTGCGTTTGCGTCGTTCGCGTAAACCGGATGGACCGATGGGATGTGAATTGTCATAACTTCGTGCAGCAGTCGCGATACAACGACAAAATAAATCAAACGGCATGCTACGCAAAACGCATCGCTGTACCGACCGTCGCTATCCACTGCATCACCCGGCGCGGTGCAAGCGACCCGCCATGAAGCGCAGCCACGTCGAGCTGGACGCTGCCCACGCCGCTTTCGTGGGCGGCAGAGACGATGCTGCAGGGTCGGCTAAGCGCCCTCGCATGAGTGGAGTCGCCGATGATGCAGAGACGGCTGACCATCGCGCGGCCAGACGGGAGACCGTCGTTGTGGGCGGCGAGGCCCTTCGGCGTGTGCTGCCCTATCTGCATACTTTCCCCACGTCTGTGAAGCGGCGATGGATTGGACGCACGATTCTTGACATCTTTCTCAGCGATTTTGGGTCGCATGACGCCGAGTACTTCCGCCAGGCCATCGAACATGGGACTATCCGGGTTGGCGGGGAGCAGGTCCAGCCGAATCTTGTGCTGAAGGACGGCATGCGCATCACGCACACGCTGCACCGCCACGAGCCCGACGTGCCAGCGACGGCGGTGGCCGTGCTACACGAAGAGGAGGAGTTGGTAGTTCTCGTTAAACCCGCGGGACTGCCGGTGCACCCGTGCGGCTCGTGCCGCTACAACAGCCTAGTTTCTATTCTCGTGGGCGAGTACGGCTTCCCATTGCTGCACCCCATCCACCGCCTGGACCGGCTCACCAGCGGTGTTCTGCTCCTCAGCAAGCCCCCAGCGGCCCCTGCGGCCAAGCCGCCTCGAGCCTCCAAGGCGAGGCGGCAGCGCGCTTCGCTGCTCGGAACGAGCGCGGACGCAAGCCCCACGCCGCTTGTGGCGCCTGCGATGGCTGCTCTCGCGAACCCGGCCGCCGCCGGCGCTGTGCTGGCCACTGAGGCTGTGGCTGAAGGGGCTGCTGGTGGGCTGTCGTCGACAGCACCGCTGCTGCCGCACGAGCCAGCGCAGAGCGCAGCGTCTCGCCTCGCAGCTGACATCCGCGAAGGCCGAATGCTGAAGCGCTACCTCGCCCGCGTGAAGGGCGCGTTTCCGGCGATGCGTCGGGGGGACTGTGCGCCGTCGGCCTCGGTGCTGGCAGGTGGTGCCGCAGCTGCGCCGGGAGCCTCGGCTGCGCCTGCCGTGGCACCGGGAGCGCTGGAAGGTGGCGTGTCCAGTCCTGCCGGCGACATTAAGGCGGTCCCCGATGCTGCAGGCGACATTAAGGCGGTCGCGGGCTGCGGGTGCACGGTTTGCATCCAGCAGCTGCGCTCCACCGATGGTCGGGGGCTGCAAGAGGCTCCGGAATCATCCGCTGGCGCGTCTGGTGATCGAAGTAGGTGTCATGGAAGCGTGGCCGCTCTGGGTGCTGCCAGGGAGCCGTTCCTCTCCTCGTTCCGTCCGTCCATGACAGGGAGCGACACGGTCAAGGAGTTGGCTGGCAGCGGGGATGGCGCGGGCGAGGAGCTCAACGCGGCTGTGACAGCGCACCCTGCGGCCGAATGCTCAGCAGCGCACCCTGCGGCCGAGGGGGCAGCAGCGCATTATGCGGCCGAAGGGCCAGCAGCGGCACCCGCGCCTGCTGCGTCCGGTGGAGCGCCCTCTCCTGCCGCCGCAGGCGCTGCCGTTGCCGCGGGTTCTGGGGTCGCGAGCCCGGAGGCTGCCGCGCCTCCAGTTGCCTGGACGCTCGACTGGCGCTGCCCCGACGCGCTGCGGACGGCTGCGGTGGAGCCGCCGCAGTGGGGCTGGGCCGCCACGCAGCAGCGCATTGCGGCAGACTGCGGGAGGTCCGGCGTGGACGCTGCCACAGGGCCGAGCACAGGGCCTGGCACAGGGCGACCGGCACCCTGTGCTGCGGGCCCAGCCTCTGACGCGGCACATACGAGCGGTCTCTCCAGCTTTGATGCAGCAGCGGCACCAGTAGCAGGAGCAGCCTCAGCAGCGGCGGTAGCGGCAGAAGCAGCGGCGCCAGTTGCAGATGCAGCAGCAACCGTGGGCGAGGAGCCGTGCTGGCTGCAGGTGGACATTGCGATCGTGGCTGTGGACGCGAAGCAAGCGCGGCACGGCACGGGGATCGATGCGGCGGCCGGCAAGGAGGGCAGGGACGGCCGGGAGGGCAAGGAGTCCATTACCCTGTTCCGGCGCCTGGCGTATGACGCGCAGACGGACGAGTCGCTGCTCGAGTGTCGTCCGCTGCACGGGCGCTCGCACCAGATCCGGGTGCACCTCGCGTGGCTGGGCTTCCCCATCGCAGACGACCCCATGTACTGCCCCGACGCGCTGGCAGCGCTGCAGGCCCGCGACGCCGCCCTCATTGCCGCAGAAGGGGCTGACGCAGCAAGGGTCGCGGCGGATGCGCCAGTGGAAGCGGCTCTTCCGGTTGGCAGCTGTGCAACGGATGCCGCGCCGGGCGATGTCTCTGCTGCAGGCATCTCAGCCGCGGTAGCGGGGGCAGGTGCGTCCGCAACTGGGCCCTTGTCCTCCGCGGCGAGCCAGGCCACTGCGACTCAGCCGCTGGAGGCTGCAGCGCGTGCCATCTGCGCCGCGTGCCGCTATGGGCCCCGCAAGGAGTTCAACGTGATGCAGCGCCTCTGCCGCGGCATCTCGCTGCACAGCTGGAGCTACTGCCGCCGCCCGGTGCGAGCACCCTCCAGCCTTGTTGCGTCAGACGGATGGGCTGGATGTGCCGCGACGAGGGGACAGGGTTCGGTGGATGGCTCTGGCTCCATCGCTGCCGAGGGCACTGCTGCCGGCACCCCGACGCTTGACACGCCGGGCTGTTACTTGGTCGGATCGTCAGTGGCCACCGCTGCGCAGTGGTGCTTTACATCGCCGCTCCCTGACTGGTCGCTGCGGTTCCTGCAGCAACGCGACAGCTCTGCCGCGCTCGCTTGTGCTCCAGCCGGCCCGAGTTCGTTCTGATTCATCTGCCCGTCTTAAACGAGATGGCAGCACAGGTGCAGGCTTTCGCACGATAGTACCCCGTCGTTTCGGTGGTGCGATCACTGGACTTTCTTGTGTTGTTAGCATCCTGGGGCGCAACTACCACAGCCTCATCACCCTCGGCCAGATCGTTGAGAGCATCGTGATGCTGCTGGAGGAGCCCGAGGCGGCGGACCCGCTGGACACGGGGCTCGCTGACCTGCTGCGCAGCAACCCGAGCGGGTACCAAGCACGAGCGCGGGCGAGCGTTGCGGCCCTGCGAGGCAAGAGCTTTGCACAGGTGTGCCGGGAGGTAGGCGGCGAGGACGCGGGCGTAACGGGCGTTGCGGGCAGCGGCGGCAGCAGCTCTGCATCGTCATCCGCGGGCTTCTCAGCTTCATCCTCCTCCTCCTCCTCCTCGGCCGCGGCTACTTCAGCTGCGCCCGCCTTTGACGCCGCGGCAAGCGACGGCAGCGCTGCTGCAGCATCAGCGAGCTCTGCGTTTGCATCGGCGGCCGGGGCACCTGCTGTCGCTGCGGCACCCGCCATCCCGCCGCGGCTGCGCTGTCCTCTGGCGCGCGAGCTCTTTGTGTTCCCCGTCACGACGCGCTACGGGTTCACCTACGAGCGCGACGCGCTGACAGACGCGCCGGCTCGCAACGGAGGCCTGGACCCCCACGCGCACAAGCCCCTCACCCATGTTGATTCCACCTTCAACGCTGCGCTGCACCGGGAGGCGGAGCGCGTGCGGGGGGAGCTGGCGGCCGCGACGGAGGCGGCGCTGGCGGCAGAGGTAGCGGATCTGTGAGGCGGGGCCGTCAGCCGGTTCGGCGACCGGGATTGCCAGTCAGTGCATCGCTTGCCAGTGGTCTACCGTAGTCAAGGCGATAGGCTGCGTGCCAGCCTGAGCGGCCCAGCCGCTGGCAGTGCGGCTGCCAGTGACAATTCCTTCCCGGGGTAGTACCCCTGACTCGGGGCCCCGAGTCGCGATTTCAGTTTGAAGCTGCAGTTTCAACTTGAAGTTGCTGCCAGTGCGCCGCACACTCAGGCTGCTGCCAGTGGCACTGCACTCAGGCTGGCAGTGGGACTGGCAGCCTGCTGACTCAGCGGCCGTCAGCGCCGAACGCGTGACGCACGTCCATCCCACTGGGCCACCGAGGAACGTCACGCGCGTCGCCTAGATCAATCCTCGGAGGCCTCGAAGCGGTTCGTGCACTGTAAATGATCAAATCTCGCATGTCCGAGTCGCTGAAGCTTTTTCATTCGCCACCGCAAAAAAGTGTTTTTGGACGCCGATCAGGCGTGGCGTGCACTTACATGAGACATTTGCACGCATACATTTTCAGAAATAGTGTAGGCCATTTTTACTACAGATTTGCCGAGATTCTATCTGAATTTATCGAATTTGGCGCGCCTCTCACGAAGAACGCACTTCGAAATTCCATCCACTGGCATCAATTCTATCCCAACCTTCTGCCAACCGCGATCACGTGTGTTCTGGGTCACGCAGAGGTGTTTGCACCAGGCGCGAGTTGGAAAGCCCGGTGGGTTGTGCTACCCAACCAATTGCCAGCTCATCAGATCATCTCGGCCGGGCCTGCAAGAATGGCGACCGCAGTCTCGGAGCTGGCGGTTCCCGGTGAGCGCACTCTCGTGCTCAGTGATGGTCGGACGATGGCATACAGTAGCGGCGGGGCTGACGTCTCCAAGGTCGCCGTCATGCTCCACGGCGTGTTCGGCGTCGGCTGCGTGGAGGAGCACTCCAGCCGAGCGTTCGCCGCCCTCGGCTGGCGCACGCTGGCTCCCACGCTGCCTGGTTGGGGGCGCTCCTCGCCCTGGCCTGCCGGGCGCCCTGTGTCTGCATACGTGGCGGACGTCCAGGAGCTGCTGCGGCACACGGTAGGCTCGGCGACGCATGTGCTGGTGTTCGGAGGGAGCTACGGCAGCGTGTGGGCGTACGCGTGTGCGGCGAACAGCCCGCCGTCGGGGGTCCCGCGCATCGAGCCGCCGAGCGCCATCCGCGGGCTGCTCATCCTGGGCGGCTTCAGCCCGTATGCGGACGAGAGTGGCTACGCCGCTGCCCTCGACGGCATGTCCACGCTGAACTGGCTGACGGTGGGCCGCCCGGGCCGCAGCGTCTTCCTCAGCTGGATCCACGGCTTCGTGGGCCGCCTCATCCGCGGGCGGCTCCAGGCGGGCGGGGTTGCGGCGGGGCTGCAGACGCTGCGCACCATCCTCACGGGACCCTCCGCCATGACGCCTGCTGAACGCGAGGACATCACAGCGTGGGCCGCGGGCCTGGGCACGACGTTTGAGGCGTGGGAGGCGGGCATGGCGCGCAACATGGTACTCAGCGTGCGTGACACGCTGCAGGGCTACGAAATCACGCCCGCCATCATAAACGGCGATTGGGGGTTCTCCCTCGCTGACGTGGTTATCCCAGGCGCGGGCACGGCGCCTCGCACCCCACTCCCAGTGACGGGCCCGCTCGATGTACCGGCCACGCTGCCGCCCGTCGTCATCGGCGGCGCGGTGCGGGACCACCTCGCGCCGATTGCCATGCAGCGCTGGGTGGCCGCGTGCATCCCGGGCGCCCTCATGGTGGAGCTGCAGGGCAACCACATCGCCGGCATCACGACCCTCTTGCCCATGACGCGCGCCATGATTCGCGGCATCGAGGCGCAGGACGCATCGGCGGGTGTAGCGGGGGCCGGTGCTGCCGGAGTCTCGACTGCTCCTGCCTCAGCTGCCACCGAGGCCGCCAGCTCGCCGGCAGCGCCTCCAGCGGAGCATTCGGCCGCCAGCGGGCTTGGTGGCACCATGGCGAGCACTTCCGCAGGCAGCGCAACAAAGGCAGCTTCGCCCCCAACTTCAGACAGTGATGTTGTAGTTTCGGCCGTGTAGAACGCAGCTCGCCCCCGCCGGGCTCTAACATTCCCTTTAAGACTGAGCGCTCTAGCGAGCATTTGAATGTTCGCGTTGTGAACAGTTATGCGCCATCCATCACGCCTTTTCGTGCACATGACTGAATTGAAGCAGCGAAACCCCCCACCAGCGATCATTGTCGACGTCTCATCCGCTCGGTTCGCGCATATGTATTCGTCCGGGCGGGCAGTTGCGCAAGCTTGCGATTTCAATCCAGTAGTGATCATGAGTGGACATCTCACGCGATTGTACCTGGTAGTTTGTCGACAATCGGAGAGCGCAGCAGACCGCAAATCACGCCGGTCGCGCTTGACTTGAAGGTGCGAATTCGAAAAACAAAAAACCGTGAGAGCTTCAAGAACAAGGCGCCGAACGCACGCAGCACATGGAGTCAGCCGAGGTGCCTACCCGCGACAGGGGGCCGACATGCAGCAGCGGGAGGATGCCCGGTGTTCCCGCGCACGATGCCACGTCACGCGGAGAGCCACAGCCCTCGCGCGGCAAATAAGCACCTGCAGCAGAGATGGGGCTCCGGCCAGCAACACAGCGCAGAAGTGCGCAAAGCCACCGAGAGTGCTCAATCTGCAACAGGGTGGCTGCAACTGAGGCCCGCCTTCATCGCACCGCTTTCCACCAATGGCTAGGTGCGGGTGTGTGGACGCCTCCCCGCTCGGTGCGGGGAGGCTTGCAGGGCCCAGTGAACATTTTTTTGTGGCGGAGAGTGGCGTGGTCTGCGAGACTCGTGCACGCAAGCAAGCAAGCAAAGCGAGTGCCACCAGCATTAGGCTGGCGGGCGGGCGGCAAGGCTGCCAGCATTCTCTGACAAGGAGGGCAGCGCACGCGCCGCCTGCGACTAGCGGTGCGGAAGAACGCAGGCAATGCCCCACGCAGCGGATCTCCGAAGGACCCCTTCCAACCCAGGAGCCCAACCGCCCGGCGGCTCTCACTTGACGGGCGCAGGCGTGGCGGGCGCGGCACCGCCCGCAGCCACGGCGCCAAGCGTCGCAGCGGCGGCGGCGCCGCCGGCAGCCACCTCTGCGGCACGCGCGCGAGCGCGCAGGTCGTCCATCGCCTTGCCGAGCATCTCAGTGGCCACGAGCGTGATCAAGCCGTACGGCGCGATGCGCACAATATAGGTGGGCAGGCCCGTGTACAGCGCCAGCGGGCCCTCCCGCGTCGTGATCTTGACGGCGCAGTCCAGCACGCCCTTGTACGGCATGCTGCCGTCGGGGAGCGGGCCCATGCGCTGCAGGCGCGTCTTGATCATGTCGGGCGGCAGGCTCGCCACCGCCGCCGTCACGCCCGCCACGAACGAGGAGATCACGACGGTCTGCCACTTGTCCATGCCGCCGAAGGTGGGGGCGAGGTACTGCAGACGCACAGCACAGACGGGGCACGGGGGCGACGGGTCAGGTGACAGAGCCGTGCAGCAAAAGCGGAGGTGCAGCCCACAACGCCTGAATGCCCGCCACCATCAAGCTCCCTCTGAGAAAAGAGAGGTCTTCCCGTGCCTGGCACGCCGCCATAGTTTCGAAAAGCACAGCCTTGCGTCGCCGCACCCCTATTCCTATCCGCACGGCAGACGTGGATGCGCAGGCCGCGCCCTGCAAGCCCGCACGCGGCCAGTCAGTCAGTCAGTCAGCCAGTCAGTCAGTCAGTCAGTCAGTCAGTCACGTACCTCCTTCATCTGGTCGTTGGTGGCCAGCAGCGCCGCGTTCAGGAAGACGGCGCGCACCACCGTGGGCGCGGCGCCGCGCCACAGCTTGGCGACTCCCTCCTCACGCACGATGCGGCGCAGGGCATCGAAGATGCCCGTGTAGTTGCGGCGCTGTGCGGCGGGCACCATGGAGTCCGCCTGCATGCGCACGAGGGCGACGTCGCAGGGCGTGCCCACGATGGACGCCACGCCGCCGGCCGTCATGCCCAGCCCGATCTTCTCCGCCACGCTCAGGCGGTCTGCGAGGAGTCACGTGGGGGGGCGGGGTGGTGAGGAGGCGAGTGTGAAGGGGCATGCAAACAGGGCCCGCTTGAACCAAGTGAACTCGGACAGAACCCCTGCGGACAGCTGCAACACAAAAAAAAGGGTGCACCCCCGCCGCTCGCCCAGTGCAGCCGAGCCACGCACCTCGCCCCGACCGAGCCTTGGCCTCGTCGGAGAGCACACGGAAGAGGCCGATGCGGGAGGAGCCGTAGACCATCTGGCGAGCCCAGGCCGCTGACAGTCCGCGATACAGGCCCGCCACGCCATCTTCCGCGATGACTTGCCGCGCAACCACAAATGGAGACAGCGGCTTGCCGCCGCTCTCTCCCGCGCACTGAATGCGCACTTTAACGGTATCCACCGGCATAATGCACGTCATCTGCAAAGGGGGTAAGGATCGGAGTGTGGGGCGGTTTCTTTGGGGTGCTCGCCGCTCTGCGAGTCGATCTCACTTCTCGAATGCCGTGCATCGGCGCCGCCCGCGCCCGCACCTGGTTGCGGACTTACCGAGATACCTCCTCCAATGCCGCCGGCAAGGAAGGGTTGCAGTGGCTTGAGCGCATCGAGGAAGCGTGATGCGAAGGAGGGAGCGGAATTCGCCGACACGGAGCTCGTGGACGACATTGCGCGTCAGAAACAAGGCTCAAAACGAGATGGATGCCGCAAATGCGGGTGGTTTGCGCAGTAGAGACTCAGTGCAAACGTGGAGAAGCAAATGTCAGCTGCGCGACTCGCTCCCCAGGTGATGCAGCAGAAACTCGAGCGGATGTCTTGCAACAGCACAGATGGGTTGTCGAAAGATTCACTGACTCGTAGGAGATCAGTGATTATTGGCAAACAGCTCGTCAACGTGCACGCATCATGCGTGCGACGTTGTCGAATTTGATTTCTCCGAACGCTGTCTGCTGTCCGCCAACGTTGCTCAAAATCAGCCCAAGAGCAAAAGCTCGAGGGTAATTGAACAAAATCAATTCCCAAAGACTAGGGTGACCGATGTTCCATTCCCACCACGAGCTGATGTTCGTAATAAACGCCGCATTTCGAGCCGACGAGCGCGAGCCGCCGACGCTCAGCAGAGGTTTGCAGCTGGCCGCAGTGCTAGTAGTGCCGCTGTACTAGTATGGTAGACGACGCTGAGCTCGGGGCGGGAATCCCGAGCTACCGGACTTGTTGCACGTGATCGATTCGCGTTTAAAGGACGCGCATGCGAGCTTCGCCGACATTCCGAATCGAGTCGGCACTGGCTGTGTGTGAGCTTGTTGAACTTAAACTCGATATCACCGACTCTGTGGCACGTGAGGGCCGACCATGAAGGTGAACCTCACTCGACCACACGACGACCCCAACCGTCGGCAATTGGTGCCATGCCTCCGAGCGTGAGGCGGCCTTAACGTAGCGCGCGTTGCACGCCGCAGCCTGAGCCTCCAACTCCAGCGATTGGGCCCACGGCCAACCTCGAATCCATCACGAGATCTCCAGGTGAAAGCTTCAAGTGCAGCAGCAGGCGGAACAAGATGGTACCCTGGGCCACACGTGAGAGCGGACACGGAATGGGCACTGGAGCTGCGCCGAAGCCCTGCCAGCTCTGACCGGTGCAAGCACGCTGCCCAGGCGACGTACACAGAACAGCGGAGTGGGAGCAGCGGAGCGGGACCAGCCGAAACCATCAAAGTGCTGTAAGAGCTAGACGGCTGGCCGAGGTCTGAGCTGGTCGCCATTGCGGCGAGACAAGAAGACAGTGCAGACACGCAACAACGCATGAGCCTAGCAGCGGGGGCTAGACAAGAGGGTGGGGGGCATCCGGCTGGAGCCGACGGACGTGACGTATGCAGACACGTGGGGAGTCAACGGCAGGCCGACCTACATCACGGAGCAGAAAGCCAAGGCACACGGCGCCAATCCTACGCCGCGCAGTCGCCGGCGCCAGTCCCCATGTGCCCTGCTCGCACGTACATAGTGCCGCAGTGCGCGGTGGCAACCGTGATGGAAACCCAGTCAGCAGCGGCGGCGGCCGCCAGATCCACATAGGCCTGCCACTGAAACGCGTCGTCGTTGGCCATTGCGGTGGTGTCGGTGCCATGCACGTCATCCTCGCCGTTCTTATCGGACCACTGCACGACGGGGGCGGGAAGCGGCGCCGGCACGGCAGGCGGCGGCCCGACGACAGCCACAACGGGTGGGACGAGGTCGTTGTTGCGGCGCGCGAAGTGATAGTCGACGTCGTTGTCTTTCACCTCTACCACCTGCGTGCCGACGGGAATTGCTGTGTTGGCGGGGACGGTCTGCAGTCGGTTGGTTGCGGTGACTACCACCGTGTAGGCAAACGCCGGAGCTGCTGGGGGCTGTGGATCCATGACGCGCACATGCACCATCCGGTGCGCGAAGACGTCCATCTCATGGTACACCGCGCCGGGCACAGGCGGTGCCGCGGTGGGTGAGGGTACAGCAGGGTGGTAGATACCGTCTCGACGCAGGGCTGCCATCAGGTCGTCACACACGCCCGCGGGCGCGTTATTGACGGCGAGGCTGACGCCCGCGTTTGCGTAGTCGGCGAGTTACGGGGCGAGGTTGAGGTGTGGGTGCTCGTGGTCCAGCTGGTACACGCGCGCGGCGATCTCTTCGGCAGGGGTGCCACCTGGCAGGCCATGCGCCGGCACGGCTGGCGCGCCCGCCACAAATCGTGTCGCGCCGTTGTGCGTGCTCCAATGCGCTTCCCACGCCAGGCTGTCGAGCGCGGCGGCGCCGCCGGCGGTCTCGCCCTTCGTCCCGGGGTGACAGAGGCGGCGCTGCCGGTCCCCTAGACTGTACGGAGACACGGTACCGTAGGCGAGACAATTGGCGAGCATCGCGAGGGGCACAGGCACCACGTTGTCCACACCAACTTGCAGGAGACCGGCCAACCGGTCGAGCAAGAAGTCAGGCAGCTGCGGCGCGATGGCGTCAGAGTGCATGTCGATTTCGCCGACGTCAAACAGCGGGTCGGTGCCCCGAGCGTGATAATCGGGCCGGGCCACCGCGAGCCCAAGGCGCGCGGTCGCGTCTGCATCGATGGTGGCAACGACTGCGGAACGGGAGCCGGCCTCGACGCCGAAGATGCAACCACCGCTGGCAGCGCCCAGCTCCAGCAGCGCCGTGGCGCTGTCCCCGTTGCCTCCCCCTCCTGCAGCGGCGCGCAGCCGGGCCAGTGCAGCCACCTCCAGCAGGGCAACATCACTGTCAGCCAGGATGCGCCGGGCATCTGCTGCCACGCCGTGGGCGCGCGCGAGCGCTGTCAGGGGGTGCACAAGCTTGTCTGAAGCGTGTTGAGAAGCAGTGGCGTTGTGATACGTTGATTTGTGGGCCTGTTCTGAGCCGGCAGCTGGCGCCAGCACCTGCTGCTGCCCTGAGCCCGCCCCTCGCAGCGTGGCGGCGCCGCCACGGGCACCGTCGCCCGCAAAGCGAGCGCCCTCTACCAGCGCGGGCCGGACGATTGGGGACCACTTCTGCTTGTCGTGCGCATCAGAGCCCTTCGCAACGGCGCGCTTCACGGGCGCGCGCTGCTTGCGGTAGCCGAGGCGCGCCTCCGGGTGCCGCCACTCCTCCTTCAGGTCGAGAGCCGGCGCTGCTACGACACAACTCTCGTCGCTGGACACGGCGGCTGCGGTTGCACCCACCCCCACGCTTTTCTTGCTGGCCCGAATTTGCGTTCGAGCGGCAGCCCACGCTGCCGCGGATAACTCGTAATACACCTGGAAGGTCGGCGGCAGCGAGAGTCGCTTGGACTTCGGGGGGTCCACGGAATCTCCTGCGCGGAGGGGTTTCTGCATTGCGTGGGGAGCCGATGCGAGAGCAGCATACTGATGATCTGCAAGCTGCGGCAACGCAAGATCGCTGCCACTGGGCGCCCCGCGTCACGATGACAATGTCAACGTGATCCACGGTCGATGGTACTCACATCGCCATACCTCAGCGCGACGTACTGAGGCAGCGGCATCAGTTGGTGGATCGCGTAGGGGCCATTCATGCACACCCGCACAGACTCTTACGGGATCGTGCCCAAGAGAGCGGCGTTCGGGTGTTTGGAATCAGTTGACAACGGCTCCACTAATGCGACCTCAAAATACCGCGTGCACCGTTGAGCGATGCGGCGTGGGGGTGTCAGCCAGTCCGAGAAACTGCTGACCGTGCCCACTTGGCGGGCTGCCTTTGGGTTTTGTAGAAGCGACTCAACCTCGGTGAATCGAGAAGCGCCGGGAAAGTACCAGGTGTCATCAGGTCGACCTGAATGAAATGTCCCCCGAACTCGTGTGACGACGCATGCGCACGCTGCGCTTGCTGCCCAGAGCAGCAGGGGAATTCGCAGGCCCATCTTTCAAAAATGAGTCCAGAGCAGGTGATGGAGCCACAGCTCTCAGCGCAGCGAGCTTTGCGCAATAGGTGCACTCGTCACGCACTCGGGCGGAGCTGTATGCGGCACAATCGGCACACAACGACTGGGCGCGGTTGACTCAAGAAACGGGGGGTGAAGCTCAGCTGTCTTGTGTCTGCTATGATATCGACGATATCATCGCCGCGACTGACGATTGGCGACGACGGCCTCGAAAGTGTTGCCAGTAGTTGCCGATGCGAACACTCTTTTCCTTGGCGCTGGTGCTCATCTCCGGCGTTGCCCCTGCGTCGCCTGACGGCGGACGTTCTGGTCGTATCGATACCGTCGCGCGCACCATGGCAGCTGCGGTGTCATCTCCGCCGCTTGTAGGCTTGCGGGAAGACGAGCGCGACATGGCGATCGTCTCTGTGTCTCATGCGCGAACTGGGCGGGTGGATCCGTTGCACGTGTACATTCCGGGCTCTGCGGATGCCCAGGCCATTTTCGATGTGCTGAGGGACACTGTATCGAAGGCGGTGAGCGTGGAAGCGTCCAGCATCGGAGCATACAGTGCGCTTGTCGGCCGCCAGCCTCGGTCGCTCACGTTTATTCCTGCCGAGCAAGCCGCGTATGTTACGGGCTACATTGTGCCCGGCGGACACCACTTTGAGCTCTCCCGCGCGGGCAGCAAGCCCGGAACCATCGCTGAGTTGGTGTGGGGGTCCAGCGAGGTGTGCATTCACACCATTACTCAGGAAGACTACACCGCCATGTTTATGCGGCTGCGGGGGCCGTTCGACCACCAGACCGAGCACATTCGGTTTGCGGAGGGCAGAAGATTCGTGCCGGAGCACTACAAAGCAGCCCTCGCTGCGAGGGCGGATGCGAAGGCGGGCAGCGACGCCGCAACCACGACAGCAGCGGGCGGTGCTGCTACTGCTGTGGCGGAAACGGAAGCAGCTGCCCCTGCGTGACGCTGCGGTGCTCTCTCGAGCAGTCGTTGTGCTTGGTGCCGTACGGTCGCGCTGCTGGCGCAATCATCACAACGGTGGCCGCCTGCAGGGGTTGGGTGCCAGGCAAGCTGACATTCGAACACCCCCCGTACCGAGCTGACGCGCGGTGTGTCGGCACCCTTCGCGTGCATCGGCGCCATTGAAGCGTGCTGTGTAGGTTGTCCACCTTCTCGTCAACTGAGCCAGGTGTCCTACAGGCAGTCCTCGGCGGCTTGGCCTCGGAGCATCGAACTGCTTGCCGATGCGTTCGCCTCAGCTGGAGAGCACGATGAGGAAGCGCCCATCTTTGAATACCGCTCCTTTCGGCTTTGGAGGATCGTCTTCGGCGCGGCGGTTCGTCTGGGGCTCCCTGCTTCACTCTGCAGACTGATGCTTGCCCCGGACGAGGGGCCGTGATTGCACATGCGTGCTGCATGGCGCTCGTGCTCGTTTCTACTGTTCTTTTCGCTGTTTGCACGAATAGCAGCGTGCTCGCTGCTGCTCTGGCTGCATCGGTCACCGCCTTGATGCTGTGTCCACGATGCGTACCCGGTTTTCGGAACGGACCGCACCTAACAGGATCACAACGAACAACCGTATGGATGGGGGTTGAGTTCCTTGGAGCACCATGCCCTGTCCATGCTGAGCTGACGTGGCGTCGCGTCTCTCTCGGTGCACGCTCCTCCTGCATGTGGCATATCTCAGCTGCAGTTTCAGCGAACTCTCGAGAGCTCGGCTTGGGCTATGAACGTGATGTCGGGGGCACCGAGTACTGCGCATGCAGCTGGAGCCACACGATTTGCTGAAGGTGCACCCCTGCATCTACTGTACCTCGCTTTGTTGATACATGCGCATGCGCTCGCAAGCGCGCGCTATCGCTTAGCTAGCTTCGAAGTGCGCAGGAATTCCAGCTCAAATTCGCGCATGCATATTCTCACGGTCTTGATCAACACTCAATCATGATAGTTAGATCTCTAGACCGAGCTATAGCTCGGTGCACGTGGTGTTTTGAGCTCAATTGAGGTCGACGCTGACGAATCCAGAGGCGTATACGTAAAAGTATTTTTCGAGTCGATACATTGAAAGAATGCCGTTTGAGATGTGTGATCAAGCAATTCGATACAAGACTTCAAAGGGCAAACAGCCTTGCCCCGGCGGCCTTGCAAGCATAAGTAGCCTGCACTTCCGCGGGTTGCTTGGAATCCACATCAAAAGCACACAGCCGTCGCCATACCCCAGCCCTCAAAGCGGCGGCGCCGTCAGTGGGCACCATTGAGCCATGGCGATTCGGATGGTGCGCCACCCACCTCTTTCTCAAGGAATAACCCCCCGAGTGCCTGGACTGACCCAGCGGGCGCGCCCCGCCAGGCGCGCCTGCCAAATCAGTCTATAGCCTCTGGGTGGCAACCCGTACTCTTGAGGGAGTGGTGAGTGGCGCGCAGCAGCGTCGCGGCGGCGGCAGCGAGTGCAACTTGCATCAGGGGACGATGCGGTTGATTGAAGCACGCGTCATGGCGCGCACCCGAATGCGTGCGCGTGCGCGAGCTGGGCGTGCGCCCAGTGAGTGTGTGTATGTCATGCCCCGCAACGGGCGCACGGGAGATGCGCGCCACAGCGGGGCGCGCACATTAGCCTGCTGGAGGCCAGGGCTGCTCTCACCTCCCCCGCCCCACCCACACAGGCGTGTGTGTGGCAGTGCCGGCGGGGGAGAGCGAAGTCGCTGGAGCCTCTTCGCGAGCAATGTTAAGGGAGAATGCGGGAGTGGGAGGCAGGGCGGAGCGCGGGAAGGGCGCTGCAGCGCGTACTTCGGGGAGCACACACAACAGCTGCCCTCAGGCGCCCGAACTACACCCCGCCCGCGCCGCCGCCGCCTCAGGCGCAGGCCCCGGAGGCGGTCGCGAGCAGCACGGCCCCGTCGCACAGCGAGTTG
>Ga0208629_100388_pt1 | contig 21588 bp, 12 predicted proteins | sample LakWasMet19_HOW5_2_FD_183865 | JGI IMG/M metagenome (GOLD analysis project Ga0208629, IMG submission 183865) | Freshwater sediment methanotrophic microbial communities from Lake Washington under simulated oxygen tension - Sediment Metagenome... | ecosystem: Environmental > Aquatic > Freshwater >... | reverse complement strand
AAGCGAATGGAAGTTCTCGAGAAGGCTGCTGGGATTATGGATGTGCGGCGGCGGCTGAAGCGGTGCTCCGTAGGCATATTTTTAGCCCTTCGAGGCTCGGAACCGGAGGGCTGCATCAACGACAATAACACATTATCTGGCGCCACCCGGGGCCATTCTGTGCGGTGCGGCAACGCCTTCGAGTGCGGAAAAGGGAACAAAAGAGGCGGAGGCCGAGAGAGAGCTGTGCGCTCGAGCCGCGATTGGCCGAGTACCAGTCGATGTAGCTGCGCGCGGAAACGGCGAGTGTGCAACCTCGCAACCAGCCTCAATATCGAGTGCTGACTGCGAGGTAGCACCTGCAAGACGGAATGGCACTCAGTGTCGTCCCCGTGGCGGCTTGAGGCGGCTATCCGTCGCCGGCTGCTGGTGCTGCGCAAGACTGTGCACTGTGTATGTTTGCATGCTTGTGTGTCGAATCCCGACAGCGAACTTGGGGACAGAGAATGGAGATGCCGCCGCCGCGCTGCCAGTGGCACGCGAGCAGTGGCCTAAGGCACTGCGCGTTGGCCGCTGGCGTGCAGGGGGTATCTCGTCTCCACGACGAGCCGGGCGAGCCCGCAGCGGCGGTCCAGCAGCCTTCGCTGTGGTGCAGCCCTGCTGCTGCAATTTGTGTGCGTGTTTCCTGTGCATGAGGCTCCTACGATCGACGCGCACCGGTACCGGCGGCGGCGACGCGAGTAACTTAACGACTCCCTGGTTCGTGCAGTGCGCGGCCGGTGTGGTGAGGTTATGCCCTTCAACGTGTTGTGGTGAGCCCTTGCACGCAGCTACGGCGACAAAATTAACGATCAGAGTGTGGGTCGACCGCTTGGAATTACGGGTCGCCTGCAGCTGCATGCTCGTGCAGGAGGCGCTTGAATCGAACCCCTGCCGGCGTAGATTTAGGCCAATAGGTAGGCCTGGTTCGACACGCACATGCCGTAATCGCGATCGAGGCCGAGGGCCGGCCGCGGTGTTCACGAATTCGGTTCGAAGGCTCACTCATAATATCACGGGGGCCCGGGGCAGCGCGCTTTCCGTGCCAGCGCGCTCTTCCGGAATTCCCGGACCCTGCATATGCATGCGGCAGTGTACGTACTCGTGCGGCTGGCGCATGCGATCTAAATGCGGAAGCTTCCTCGGCCGCGGAGTTCGAGGTGTGCATCACATAATCCCATTCGAGTCGTTGATGCGGAGCTTGAAGGATGGATCGCGCACAGGCCAATCCGCACGGGCGCAGAGCCCGCATTGCGCTGCAGACTCGGCGGCCTACAAGGGGCTTGCCTGCGCGCACACGGGCTTCGCGATTGCGACGTCGGCGACCGTGCGAAAGCACGTGTTTCGCCCCTCCTCCTGCTGTCCTTCTCGCACCCATCTGTCTGTTCGATCATCCGTGTGACTCAGCGTTCACGCCGTCCCGCCAAAGCGCCGCGCGAAGATGCCCTTGAAAAGGCCGGGCAGCTCGCTGCTGTCGCCCAGGCTGAAGCCGCGCCGCGGGGGCAGGGAGCGGATGAGATATTCGGCCTCCCCGTCCCCGAGGCCCGCACTGAGGAAGACGGCGTAGCCCTGCACGGCAGGGTTCGCCGTCAGCGCGGCCGCCACGTGCGCCGGCTGGATGCCGTAGCGCGGCAGGTTCGCGTCAGACAACAGGAACAGGTATCGCCCGTCCTCCTCCGCAGCGTCCGTCTGTCCCGCCAAGTCGCGCACCCCCCGCACCGCAGCCTGCAGCGTGTGGTCCCCGCTGTCACAGAACTGCGTGTGCGCCGCCATGCGCTCCAGCACCGAGTGGCGCTCCTTCTCGTTCGCGGGTGGCGCCGCGTAGGTGCTGAAGGGGACCCACGGCCCGTCGCCGGAGTGTCCCACCAGAGCATACCGGAAGCGGTGCGCCTGGCCTGCGAAGGCTTCCATAATTAGGGCGACGACCTCCAGCTGTCTGTCCAGGCGGCCGTCCACCCCGTTGAAGCGGTACATACTGCCAGATACGTCAACGAGGAATAGCAGGTAGCGTGGCTTGGGCGGCGCCGTGGCGAGGAAGGGGTCCGATTCCTCACGCTCTGCACGGCGCTTGAACACGTGCTTGTCCCCCGTCAGAGCATCCACCAGCTTACCGTCGTCCAGGTCTCCCACCGCCTGGTGCCGCAGCCACACGCGCTCCTTGCTGGTGGTGGCTGAGGCCTCCAGCACGGCCCGCAGCTGCGCAATCTCACGCCCCACGCGTGCCACGATGCCCCGGTAGCGCGTGGCCTCCCCCGCCGTCATGTCGATCTCCCGCATGCGCGCTTCAAGCGCCTCCGCTGCCATCTGCCGCGCTCGCTCCCGCACGTCTGCGGGGACGTCTGCCTTCTCCTCGTCGCTCAGCTGGTGCACCGGGTTGCCGCTGTCGAGGCGGTACGGCCCGCCGCGGCCGCCGAGCCCCGCAGTCTCCGAGCCGCCGCTGCCGCCCGCCCAGGTGTTACCGCCCACATGAGGCGCCCCCGTCGTGTCGACCTTGCCGCGCTTGGGCGCCTGCACAGGCGGCGGCTTCTTGGTGGCAGGGTTAAGAGCGGCAGCCAGCGCCTTGCTGCGTGCCGCCCCGACGCCGGGCTTCTGGTGCGCGGCCAGGGACGTCACCAGCTGCTGATCTGGCGCCTCCAGGGTGCCGACAGCCCGCAGCTGCGCCCCAGCGGCGGCGCCGCCGGCAGCACCCGTGCGAGGACCGCCAGCGCCGCCGCTGCGTGTCGCTCGCAGGAACTCATCATCCGCTGCGCTATCGTCAGCGGAGGCGGAGAACCCCTCCGCGCCTGCCGGAAAGTCGGCGGCGGCAAACGCGCGCTTCAGACGAAGCATCGGAGCGCCATCCGCAGCAGCAGCAGCAGCGCCGAGATCGGCAGAGGACGCTGGCAGGCGGGCACGCGCCTTCGCGAGCAGGCTCTCATGCAGGCTGCGCCTCACCTGCAGCTCCTCGCCGGGGGACGCCACAACGACGTCAATCAGCGAGCGAGCTGCCGACTCTGCATCAGATGCAGCAGCCACTGCGCCGCTGCTGTCGTCGAGGCCGCGGGATGCGCTGTCGTTGGATGCGAAGCCCATGCCCAGCTCAATCGCACCTGCACCAGGCGCCGGCGCGTCCAAGCCGATACCGACGCCTGCAGCGACCGCTCGGGCAGCGTCAGGAGCCACGCCGTTGATGCGAGCCCACAGCCGCAAGTCCCGAGCCAGTGCGGCAGGGCTCAGTTGCAGGACGCGGATGATGCCGTCACGCTGTATAACGAGCACATCCCCGCTGCCGTTGCCGCAATCGTGCACCCCGACAAACAGCGGCGGGTGGAAGCCGCGGGAAGGCGAGGCGGCCGGTGCATGCGCCGGCCACGGCAGACGGAGGAGGGGCACAGGGAGCGCCGCACGCGTCTGCAATGCTGTTGAGGTGCTTGGCAGACCACGCTCTGCCGCCGGCCCCACCCCTGCCTCGACCAGCGTCGCATAACCCGCTGTGTCATCTGCGCTGCCGCCTGCAGCTGCAGCGGGCAGTTCCTCGATCTCCTCCACAGCCCTGCCCAGAGAGGGGAGGAGGTGGCGGCGCAACCCATGAGGCCCTGACGGCTTGACGGGATGACCAACCCAGCCTCCCTCCGCAACTCCGGCAGAGGCTTCGGGGCGCAGCAGCCACTGGCCGCTGTTGCTGCAGTCGCTGACCGTAATGCCGTCCAGTGAGGCGGACACGGCGCAGTGGCTGCTGCCGCCCGCTGCGATGCACTGGGCCGGTAGCGGAAGCAGCCGCATCTGCACCTCAGCGTGCCGCGGCGACCACGCCGAAGCGGCGTCGCTGCTGAGGCCGCCCCTCGCACCACCACGAGGTGCGGGGGCGTGCACCGTCAGATGCGCTACCGCTGCGCCGCCCTCCCGCCAGATAACGACACCGTCGCTACTCCCAGCAGCACCAGCGCCAGCAGTCTTGCCATGGGCGCGTGAACCGCTCGGTAGAGACAGCATGTGCCAGCGCCCAGAGGGGGCCGCTGCAGGCGTCCCAGCCACGCCCCTCGCACCAGCTGCTGTTGCTGCTGCAGCAGCTCGCACCAGTGGGATGTCGGGCAGTTGCGTGAGGAGCGTGCCTGCCGCGCCGCTCAGCGGGCTGCCCAGCAGCAGAGCCTGAAGCTCCGGCACCAGCACAGCCACAAGCGGCAGCGCTACCGCCAGTCCTGTCACCGACCCTTGCTGGAGCGTCAGCGTCGCCACGGCAGGCGCCGAGGCGTCTGCTGTCGGCGTGGGCGCCGCCGTGGCTCCGCCAGGCACCGCGATCGCGAACGGCTGCTGCCAGCTGTGGCCAGCACCTGGCTGGTTCGCTCTGCCGACAGGCGGCATAGTCTCTGCAGCCGCGAGCGCGTGGCCTTGCAGCGCCTGCGTGAGACCGGGGCTGCCTGCCAAGCCCCAGCCTCCGCCGCCTGCTCGGAAGAAGCCTCCGCCCGCAGCGGCCGCGAATCCGCCCAGCCCGCCCATGGCCCAGGGAACACGCAGCGCCAGCTGGAGGTCTAGCATCGTGTAGGCCCGCTGCGGCAGGGCGCCCAGCATGCCTGCCACATGGCTCTCAGGGCTCTCAGCGCCGGGGCGGGCGTGCTGTGCGCGTGGGGCTACTGGCGCTGCCGGCGGCGCTGCATCTGCCGGCGCTGACGTCGATAAAGGTTCAGCTCCTGCTTCAGAGTCACTGCCGCAGCCGCCTTCAACCAGCCCGCGGAAGCCGTAGAGCCGCAGCGGATGCTGCGTCAGCACAAACAGCTGCCCGCCGTCGGCAGCGCCAGGCCCTGCAGCGGCCGCAGCGCCGTGAGCAGCGCCCGTACGGACGCCGGGTCGCCAGAATTCAGACCCCGCGACAGTACACGACAGAGCAGCCGCGCCGCTGCTGCCGCTGCCGGCGCCCGCCCCTCGCTGCCGGGCCTGCTCGCCCCCGTCGATGATGCTGAATCGGCTCTTCTCAACGCCGAACGCTTGCAGACGCGGAGACAGCACGGGAAAGGGCGGCTCCGGCGCGCGCGCGACGCTGGGTGACATGTGCCCGCTGTCAGAGGCTCCGACCAGACCGTCACTCCCGCTGCCTGCACCGGCAGGAGAGGAGGAGGAGGAGGACGCGGCAGGGGCGGGGAGAGGCGGCGCGGGGTTGAAGAAGCCAGGGTCAGGCGTCCACACGCGCGTCTGCACGTCTGCGGCGAAGGCGGGCAGGCGCTCTGCGCCCGCTGCTCGCGCCTGCGAAGCCTCGGCGCCGGCAGCAGCCTCGGCCCCACCGGAGCCCGCGACTGACCTGAGCGTCGACAGGGCCTGATCCAGTAGCGAGGAGCCCACGCTGGCGGAGGCGCTGAAAAAGCGAGCGTGCACCACGCTGGAAGCGTGCAGGGGCAGGCTCCCCGGCCAGCGCGCCAGCGTTGAGAAGTGGCGCCGACCATGCGACCCAAGAGACGCAGCCGCGCTGCGGCTGCTCGCGCCTCCGGGGGCTGCTGCAGGCTTGGCAGTCTCCGCAGATGCCGGTGCTGTGGACGGGCCAGACAGGACCGGCTCAAATGGCGCGCGCAGCGCCGCAGCTTCGAGCGCCTCGGCGAGGGCAGCGATGTCAGCTCCGTGTTCCGCTGCCAGCGCCTCGACTGCCGCCGCCGCAGCCGCCCCCTCGCCCGCCCCGCTGGACAGCACAAAGCCCAGGCCGCCTCCGCCACCATAGGAGCCACCGCCGGTGCTCGCAGGCCCGTTCAGGATAGCATCTGCCGCTGCTGCAGCTGCCCCGAGTGAGACAGCCAGCCCGTGGCGCGCAAAGGTGTCTGCAAGGAGGCCGCGCACGGAGGCGTCCAGGCAGTCAAAGGCGAGCACGTTCTCCAGGGCGGCGGCGGCGGGGTCCTGCGGAAACGCCTGCAGGTGCCGCGCCACAGCGACGGACTCACGCGTGCTGTAGGGGTAGGCCAGCACCCCTGCGTCGTGCAGGCCGCGTAGCTCTGCGAAGGCGTCGCAGAGGGAGCGGAGGACGCCCGGGGGCACGTCCGGCGCGTACCCACGCAGCAGCTGCAGCTCGGAGGCGGCGTCTGGGTTGTCGATCCAGTGGCAGGAGAAGCACGGAGCGAGGCCCGACGTGAGCACGTTGTTGCCCAGGAAGGGCCAGCCGGGGCGGTTGGCGAGGCAGATCACAGCGAAGTCGGGGTGGATGGGGATGTCCAGGTGGTGGTGGCCGCTCTGCCGACTAACGATGGCGTCGACAGATGCAGCTGCTCCAGCCAACATACCGTCAGCAGCTGCGCTGGCACCGGCGGCCGTAGCGGGGTGCCACGCTCCTGAATCCGCCCGCTCCCCGGCGCGTGCTCCGACGAGCCGTCTGCCATCGCCCAGGGCCAGGTACCCATCCTCGACAAGGGACTTCAGCACCGCGGTCACCTCACCGGGCGCCTTGTCCAGCTCGTCCACCACCAGCACACGGCCGTACCGCGCCGCCCGCACGAGAGGGGAGTCCTCCCACACCACGCGTCCGTCCGTGATCGTGGGCGTGATGGTGATGCTGGACACCGTGCTGTCGCGATGCAGCTGCACGTACTCCCGCTCCCGCCGCGCCAGCTGCAGCAGCGCGTCAACCAGCTTGTTCTTGCCCGTGCCCTGGTTGCCCACGAGCAGCAGGTGCCGCTCGCCCGCCTCCCAGTCGAAGGCCATGTCACGCAGGTAGGCCACGTGGCGAGGGATCGGGTGGAAGAGTGTGGAGGGCACCAGCTCTGGGTGCGCGGGCTCGGAGATGCACATGCTCACGTCCCCAATGTGCAGGCGACCCTCCGACACGCGGATGGTCGGCACTGCATCACCCGCGGTCATCGTTGGCGATCCGCCCGCACTCTCAGTCTCGCCGGCCCCTGCCGCAGAGGCTCCGGGTGCCCGCGTGAAGCCGTGTGCGTCCAGCTGCCGCCGCACGAGCGCCTGCGCGTCTGCCGGCAGAACGTGCATAAACACGGCTTCCAACACCTCCGCCCGCGCAGCGGCTCGCGCTCTGGCAATCGCTGCAGAAGGTAGAAGGGGTGCGGCGCTGCCTTCGACCGCCCCGCGCCCGACTCCTGCGACGCTTGCGGCGGCGGCCGGTGCCGAAACCCCTGCGACTGCAAGCGCGTAAGCTGCGCCGTCGAGGTTTGCAGGAGCGGCGTCGGCAGCGCCAGCGGCAGCAGCTGAGCGCATCATGCGAGCGACACGTACCAGGTGTCGCAGTGTGAGGCGCAGGGTTGCCGCCGTGGCCGCGTCGTCTGCAAACTGCGCGGCAGCAGCGTCACGCAGGGAGCGGCCCAGCTGCGCCAGCTGCAGCAGCAGGTCACGGGGAAGCGCAGGGGCATACGTGTGCAGCACAGCCGCCTCCTCTGCGACGCCAAGCTCGGGCAGCACGTGGTAGTGGAAGAGGGGCAGCACCTCGGGGTGCAGGAACGGCAGCGGCTGCCCCGCTGAGGGGATGCCGGTCGCAGCAGGCGCTGCAGAGGCGGCAGCGGCTGCCTTGGCACCCATGTTGGGAGCACCTGCTGCAGGCGCTGGCGGGGGATACAGCGCCCTGGCTGCCCGCTCCCAGGAGGCCACGTGCGCCGCACTGGAGACTGATGCGAGGGCGATGACGCGGAAGTGTGGGTGCACGGCCACGCGCTGGAGGCGCTCCGCTGTCGCCGGAGTGGTAGACGCGATGGCCTGAGGTAATGCAGAACCAGAAGCGGTTGAGGGGAGGGCGGCAGCCAACCCAGCAGCACACCCAGCAGCCGCCCCCGTTCCTCCCTCGGGCAGCGCAGGCGCGGGCTCTGCCACCACCTCACCCCCGCAGCGAAAGCCCGCGACCAGGCGCCGTCCGTCCGGCAGGTCCACCTCCCGGTCAGCCAGCAGCCGCGCCAGCACTGCAAGCGTCTCTCCTGGCAGCCGCTCCACGCCGTCCAGAATGACCGTCTGCCCCGTCACAGCGGCCTCGATGAGCGGCGAGTCGGCCCAGCGCGAGGAGCCGTCGCGCGGGTCCGTGTCGCGCCGCTGGAACAGGTCCCGCGCTGTCATGTCCGCATACAGAGGGAACAGCAGCGGCTGCGGACAAGGGGCACCGCCAGGTGCGGCAGCAGCCTCACCGGTGCCACCGGTCAACGCCTCAACCTCGTCAGCTCTCGCAGCGTCCCAGCAGCGCTGCAGCCGGCGCGCGATCTCTCGAGCGGCGGCGCTCTTTCCAGCCCCCGCCGGGCCCACCAGCAGCACATCCCGCTGAGCGCGCGACAGCGACGCGACACCCCTGCGCACCAGCAGCTCCAGGCTAGGCACGCCGACGAAGCCAGCTGCAGGCGTGCCACCGACGCCGTCGATGACAGTCGCAGCGCCGCCTCTGGCGAGAGCGTCAGCAGTGTCAGCAGTCGAGGGCGCTGCGTGCAACAGCTGGCTCGCCAGCGGGGCCAGCACACTGGCGAATGTGGGAGACAGCGCGGCAAATCGATCTGGGACGTCCCGCCTGGCAGCGCTCGGCTTCGCGCTCGCGGCGGGGGCACGGTACGGGTCCCTGCCGCCCGGATGGCGCTTCTGCGGGCTTGCGCTGCTGCCGCCGCCGCCGCCGCCTGCCGCAGGGCTAGCGGAGCAGAGTTCGGGCATGAGCAGGAAAGGGTAGGCCACGTGCAGGGCATCCGCAGGCGACTCATACAGCGGTGCTGCGTGCGTCCCAGCAGTTGGCGACGGCAGAGGTTGCAGCAGCGGCAACAGCGATGGCAGGCTCGCAGCCGGGAAGGGCGGCACCCGCCCAGACAAGCCCGATCCCATGGCAGCGGCGGCCGCATTGAGCGCGCCTCTGCCGGACAGAGCCCGCTCGGCCGCTGCGGGGCTGACGAGCCCTCCCGGCGCCTTGGCAGCGCCGCCCGCGCCGCCCCCTGTCGACAGCAGCCCCTGCGACGCAGCCTCCAGCAGATGCATAGACGCTGCGAAGGCGCCGAGATCGGCGGACAGAGAGGCGGGCAGCTGCCCAGCGCCCGCCGCGCTCTCGCCACACAGGCTCGCCTCTCCGGCCTGCGCCGCAGCCAGCGCGGCGGACAGGTGGCTGGGGTCGGGGTGGGGGATGAAGCGCGCGGAAAAGCGGCTGCGCAGCGGGGGGTCGAGGGGTCGCCCCGGGTACGGCGGCGCGGGGGCGCCGATCATCAGCACCCGGAAGCGCGGGTGCACGGGCACCAGGCGCCCCTCGCGGCGCACGGCGTCGGCCTGCGGGCCCGCCATCAGCTGCTCCCAGCGCGCTGGGGACACGAGGAAGCGGCCGTCCTCCAGCGCCATCTCGCGATTCTCCAGCAGGTTGTTCAGCAGCGGCAGGATGTTGCGCTCGGCGCGCTCGATGCCCTCCACGATCAGCAGGCGCCCGTGCATGGCAGCGCGCACGGGCGCCGCGTCCACAAAATAGACGCTGCCGGCGGCGAGCTCTCGGCGCTGCTTGAGGTCACTTTCCGTCGTGTCGCGGCTGATGACGAGCGACTCCACCTCGCGCCGCATCAGCTCAGCGTACATCAGGGCGAGACGGCGCCGCAGCGGCCCCGGCGGCCCCAGCAGGAACATGTCCTGCCCCGCGGTGTCCTTTTTCAGCATCCACAGGAGGTGCGTGGCCGCAGCCACACCGATCGTGGCCAGATTGCTGAGCGGCTGCTGCGGAGCTTGCGGTGCATTCGCCGCCGCAGCAACGCTCATACGAGAGTTCCTCGCATCTGCCGAAACCAGCCCGCCAGTCTGAAGGCTGGACAGCGTGAGGTGGCCTCGCGGGACACGGTTTGCATCCGCTGGAGCAGGGGCATGCACCGTCAACTGTCCAAGCCGGATGTGCAACTGCCGAGCACCGTCTGGCGCTCGACGGAGCGCAAGTGGCGCTCGAATCGCGAGTGCGGCTCTGGCTCGCAACATCTGTGATCACGTGCAGCGCACACCAATTTGGGCGGTTGACGGTTGGCGTGCTGAGCCCAAGCCGGGAACTGGCAATTGCGTGCGTAGGCTGAGATTAGCTCCGCACGTTGGGGACTGAGCTACTTTGAGCAGCCTCCGTGGTTCGAAGTGGCAATCGGGTCCGATAACGTCGACAGCGGACATGCCAACCGTTGTGGCGTATGAAGACATCACGTGCTCGAGTTCGACGCACGCAATGGGGGACGACTCAGATTTCGTCTTCGAGTGCGGCACGTATTCACCTCCACATTGGTCCCCAAATACGAAGAATATTGAATCGTGACGGAATGCTTCAGGCTAGAACTTCATTGTTGAACTTGGACTCGAACTCAAGGAGTCGGTCAGTGCCACCGTGCAGTGCAAACTTCATGCAGGCTGGCTAGCGGCGAAAGCTGGGGTGGCTTACGCAGCTGTAGCGCTGAGGCGACCCCGACCTGCTGACTCGCTCACTCACTTGCGGCCGCCCGCCACGATGGAGAAGCCGATGTCATCATCATCGCCCTCGCCGGCAGCGCCGCCCTTGCCGCTCTTGGCCTTGCCCTTGCCCTTCTTGCGAGCAGCCGCGCCACCCGTCACACCGCGCTGCCCGCCCGCGCCAGCCTCGGGGGCAGCGTCGCCGTCGTCTGCGTCACCCTCCTCTGCCGTGTTGAGACCGACGGAGGGCAGGTGCGGCTGCGCGCTGGCAGGGGTGTGCCGATCCGCCTTGCCGCCCGCCTTGCCGCTGCGCTTGCCAGTCCCGGCGCCCTCCTCCTCCTCCAGGAGAGCCGCCGCAGCGGCGTCCGCTGCCTCCGCAGCCGACATGGCAGCGGCGGGCGCCGCAGCCGCGCCCTTGCCGGCGCCGGCACCCCGCTTCGCACCCGCCGCGGCAGGCTTCCCGCCCTTCTTGGCAGACGCAGACGCTGCGGGGCGGCCACCGTCCGCGTCGTGCCCGTCGCTGTCGCTGTCCACCTCCTCGCCGCGCTCCTCCGCGCCGCCCTCCAGGTCGCTGTCGTAGTCAGCGGCGTCGCGGTGCGCGCCAGAGAGCAGGTTCTCAAGGGCGATGTCGTTGTCGCCGCCCTCCTTCTCGCCCTCCTCCTCGCCCTCCTCGCCGTCCTCGCGCGCGGCGGGCGCACTAGCGCGTCGCGGGGCCACCGTGAAGGGAATCTCTGTCCGCACGTCCAGGTCGACGTACCCCGTGCACACCGCGTACAGCGTGAACACGTACTCCCCCGCCTTGGGCGGCGCCTGGAACTCCATGCGCACGCGCGTCGTCGCCTTCTTGGGCGTCACCTTGGCGAAGGTGGGCTTGGGCCCCGTGGGGATGACGAGGCGCTTGCGCCCGCCGCGCCCGGAGCGCTCGTCCACCAGGAAGATCCACCACTCCTCGGGGCGCGGGTAGTGGTAGGATGGCGCGTGCACGGGCGGCACGGCGGCGTCGTCGCCCTCTAGGTTCGCGTGCTTGAGCGTGACGGTCGCCGTCACGACGTCCGCCTCCTGGATGTCCTCGCAGTCAAGCACCTCCAGCTTCGCCTCCACGACCAGCTGCGGCAGGTCCGCGATCACACGCTCAACCTCAGCGCGCTCAGCGTCGGGCAGCGCGGCCAGGATCGGGCGCTCCTCGGCGGGGTAGGAGAGGAACTGGGCGAGCGTGGAGGGCTTGTGTCCGCCCTTGTTGGCCTTGGTGAACATCGCGTCAATCGCCTCCTGTGGGAACAGCTGGCGCAGGGATCGGTCGCCCTCCCACAGCCCTTGCGTCGCCTGCAGGCAGGAAGAGGGAGGGGGAGGTGTGGATGGGTGCAGGGCTGAGTGAAGGCGTGAAGGGGTGATGGCGAGGCAGAAGGCGGCATGGATCGGCACTGCGATCCGCCAGGCTGCCAGGCGCTTGCTTCGCAAGGCTCACACTGCGCTGCCAGGGTGCTCACGACAGCGGCAAGCCGACACCACAAGCCCAGCATCCCGCATTCACCCCAGTCGGTGGCTGTCCAAGCACAAAGCAACGCGCATACAAATCCACGCCGTCTTTTCTCATTACGCACCCACTGCTGGAACTCGAGCACGGCCTTGGCGTGCTCAAAGTAGGCGCGCTCTGGGACGTTCTGCCCGCGCAGCGCCGCCACGAGCGTCTCCAGCTCGATGCGGCAGCACAGGTCCACGAGGTAGTCGCAGATGCGGGGCGTGGACTTGAGCATGGCCAGCTGCGCGAGGATGAGGTCGGGCGTGAGCTTGACGGGCATGCGGCGCCGGTTGCAGTGGTGCAGGAGCACGAGCATGTTGCGGGTGGCGACCTCCGGGGAGATCACCTGCAGGTTGCGCTGCTTCTGCGTGTCGGCGGGCGTCACGGCGGTGGGCAGGCCCTGCGCCTTGGCGGCCGCCTGCAGCTCCGCCCAGCGCTGCACCTCCTCCTTGGGCGGCTGCTCCTTCAGGTCAAACTCGCGGCAGCCTGCGATGATCTCAGGCATCAGCGTCGCGCGCGTGCCCTCCGGCCAGCTCAGCAGCCGGTTTTGCAGCCAGAAGAGCGTCGCGCGGTGCAGGCCGGTGCCCGAGTCGATGTCCTTGTTCTGGCGGTGGAACCAGCACAGCAGCACGGGCACCAGCACGACCAGCACACCCACGTACGTGAGCACCAGCAGCCAGCCGGAGCCGCCCTTCAGGAAGTTGGGCAGGCCGATGGACACCTCCATCGCCTGCCGGCCGTCGGGGTTGCCGTACAGGCGGAAGTTCTCCTTGACCACGGGGTCTGTCAGCGCGTCGTGGGCCTTCTTGAGCTTCTGGAACAGGTCCACGTCGCCCGTGGGCATGTCCGGGTGGTACGTGCGCGCGAGCTTGCGGTACGCCTTGTTGATCTCCTGCTCCGTGGCGTCGTGGCCCAGGCCCAGGATCTGCAGCACTTGAGGCGGGGGCGGGAAGCGGGTGAGCAGTGAGCGAGCGGTGGCGCTTGCGGCCGAGACGTCCGCGGAGCAGGCGAGTTTCCGGGGGGCCAAGGGCGACGTCGCCCAACCCTTCAGCATTGTACATTTACGCACCGCGTAAGGGTCATACTGCGCCAACTCCGCCTGGCCGCTGGAGCGCAGCAGCAGAAAGAGAAAGAGCAGACCCAGAAGCGAGGTCACCAGGATGAAGACTTTGAAAGAGTTTGTCATCAACACGTCCGGCTTCTGCGATCTGGCGATGCGGCGAAGCTTATCCGCCTCTGCCTTGGTGCGGGCCTGGCCTAAGTCTGGAACGTCATCGGACTTCTGCTGCTTGCCGACGGTGAGCACGCGGTGCAGGATGTACCACACGGCTGGGACGAGGTAGAAGAGCAACAGCGTGACTCCAAATACGCTCGCGGCGTTGTTGTCGTAGTTGAGCTCTACCATCTTGCCGAGGGGCTGTTATGCGAAAGGAGAAGAGCCGCGAGCAGGGCGCGGGGACCGAATTCCTTGCCCCAGCGGTGAGAAGGATCACCAAGCAGAAGCGGCGACCCCTTGTCGCGCTCAAACCTGGGACACGGGCGGGTGTCCTGCTGGCCTTGTGCATCGAGGCTTGCATTGCGCACTCGGGCGCTTTATACTCGGCGCAATGAACCCGATATACAACGTGGCGGCTCTGTCCGACTCGAATCACAGTCCGCTCGAAAGTTTGGAAATCAACTCTCCATGTCAGCCGCGGGAGCCGAAAATAGATGTCAAGCAACCGAGAATCCCCGCACCCATCGAAACTGCAAGCTCCACTCGTGCGTTTTTTTTTTAGCTGTGGTGGCAAACGCTGGGCGCTGGACTCAGCGGCTGGAGTCCGCGGCGGCACACTGTGAGTTCAACGAAGCGGCGCATCCGCACCTTGGATTTCAACATCAAGCTCGCAGCCAGCATCTGCCGCTCGCACGGCGTGAAACAAACCCCCGGACCGTTTGCGACAGCCAGCAACTCGCTGCAGTCTGACCAACCACAGGCCCAAAGCGCCGTTGCCGGTCTCACGGTTGCATTGCGACGGCTGCACGACGGATGAAATGATGCCCGCGACGCACTGGCAGCCCACGCGCACAGTCCCGTACACTCGTGAGCCCTTCTTCCCCAACCAATACGGCCCGTCAATCGCCGCGGCGCTCTTGGATAGGCAAGCGCAGTGTCATTTGCGCGGGGCGATACACCGACGCCGAGCCGTTACGCTCCCCAATATGTGCAGTTTGTCTCTGTACGGAACAGCGCAAAGAGAGAGTTGAGGCGGAAGAGCGATCATGGAGCGGTCGTTGGGTCCACGCCGTGCTGCACACGCAACGAAATGCTCTGACGTGCTCCTGCTGACCCAGTCCCCTGCTCGGCCTCCCTCCGCCCTTGCAAGCCAGGCTATCACTCACGTGGCGTCACAGTGGGCTTGTTGATAGCATTCGTGAATCCGGCTGCCGTCAGCGCGGTTTGGACCTCTGCGTCGTAGACCGCCATATATTCGGTCACGTTCCGAGCCAGCACGAAAAGGGAGAGGTTAAAGTAGTCAGACACCAGCGCATACTGATACAAGCCCGATGCGCCGAATGTTGCCGGACCGAGGCCGAACACCCAGTACGGTGCACCCTGCAGGAAGAAGCATGACAGGACGAAGCGCAACGTGATCGTGGATGGAGCGCCTGTCACTTGCACCCGCTTCTCGTGCCCTGCCGGAGGGCCGGCGGGCATCCCACTGCACAGCTTCCATCCCGCCGTCGCAAATCAGTCAAGTACAGCAGCAGACCGGCAGTACACCGTGAGCTCTCACCCCGCCGGCAAACTCACAGCTGGCACTCCTTGCAGGTACACGGTCAGCTCTCCCGTTGTGCTCGTCGGCACTGCATAGCCCTTGATTTGAGTCTCTGGTCCGTCTGGCGCCCCGATGCGCGCGCGGTTAAACACGCTGATGCTGCCGTTCGAGTTCAGTCCGTAGTCAGCTGTAACGCAGTAGTTGTTCTGCTCAAACGTGCCATCGACAAAAGCGTTCGCGTAAGCCTGGTACCAGCGCCCGAGGAATTGCGTCACGTTGAGGCTTGGGACGGGGTTGACGCCCAACCGTTCCCTTCTCAACGAGGGCACGGACACTGGGCTGAATGCGGCGACAAGCCCAAGTCCAGCAATGGTGAGCATTCCGCGAAGCGATGCCATGGCGAAGAAAGCCACGTAACGGGAAAATCCGCTTGAGCTGACGTCAGCACCGCACCGCGTGGGTCGTGAGTGGATGTCGCGAGAAAAGAGCTAGAAATCCACAAGGGTCGGAGTTCAACGAGGTATGACGATTTCCTCATTCACTCAAGGCCTGGAATCCCTGGAACATCAGACTAACCCAGCGAATGCGGGACCACAGCCAGAAAGTGTTCATCGTCCATGTGAACGTCCGCTGTCCGTTCGATTTCCTGCATTCGCGTATGCCGCAATGCTCGCTGCATCTTTGTGCAAAAGCTCGAGGCCCGGACAGGACACTCGCCTCAGATTGCACATTCTGCTGCCGCAACGTTGCTTGGAGTACCTCGTGACGCACCGAAGGAACTCGGTCTGAGCAGCTGTTGAGCAAGGGCGATTTGTGTGCATCTCCAGGAGCCCCCACATCAGAATGCTCCATTTGCGACGAATTGCTACTGCCGCGGTCTCCCGACAGGCGTTCGGAAAACCCCGGTTGCTGAAGATTTTGGCAGCGGTGAGCCGAAGCGGCGGACAATTCCAAGGCAGCAACATCGTGTCGTTTCGTTGTGTGGTGGCATAGGAATGGCCCGCCATCACAGCGGAGATATGTTTCCGGGGCGAGGCGGTGTGGTAGCACGGCACAGAGCCACCATGAACTATCCCTGCGCGGATTTGTTGTTGCAGGACCCAGTTGACCCCATCTGCGCAGAGGTCTTCAAGGACAACGGCCACAAGCTTGTTGAAAAGAAGCTGTCCCGCGAGGAGCTGCTCGCCACCATTGGGCAATATGACGGCCTCGTGGTTCGGTCGGGCGTGAAAGTAACGGAGGAGGTGTGTTCCTTCGCATCAGCGGAGGGATCGAGCTCTCCGCTCTCAGCGAAGAGTGGAGCGCTGAGCTCTGCCGCTTTTCAAACCTTTCTGCCTGCGCGCCCTGTGCAGATCATTAAGCATGGCTCCAAACTCAAAGTTATCGGCCGCGCGGGCGCAGGCGTCGACAACATCGATACAGTCGCCGCGACCCGTCGGGGCATCACTGTGATGAACACCCCCGGAGGCAACACCTCCGCCGCCGCAGAGCTGACGATGTCACTGCTCATGACGATGGCGCGCCAGATCCCCGCGGCTGTGGAGTCGCTGAAGGTGAGGCGGAGTGTTGCGGGTGTGCGCGTTAGCCACAGCCTCAGCGCAGCGTTCACATGGGGCCTTCGCAGTGTCCGTAGGCTGCCGGTCGAGTCCTGCAGTGTGGCTCACACGCACTTCGTGAGGGCGCTCTCTTCCTCTCCTGGCTTGCAGGGCGGCGTGTGGGACCGCAAGACGTTCTCCAAGGGCGTGGAGCTCAAGGGCAAGACCGTCGGCGTAGTAGGCCTCGGCATGATCGGTACGGAGGTCGCGCGCCGCTGCCAGGCGCTGGACATGACGACGATCGGCTTCGACCCGCTCATGACCGAGGAGAAGGCGGCCGCGGCAGGTGCGTGCCGCAGGGCGCGCGCATTCGGAGTCTCGGGAGTGCAAAGCGCAGTGGGGGTGCTTGGGGGTCCGGGGTTGCAACTTGCGCTGTGGCTGCACGCGCGCTCACGCAACGGGTGCAATGGCGGCGAGAGAGTACGTCTGAAGCCGGCTGCACGCTGATACGAACAAGGGAGCATCCTCACGCCAGTCCTCAATGCCCGCGGGCCACTGAGGACTGTTTCTCACGCCCGATTTACCCACCCAGCGCTCTGTCTCTCCCTCGCCCTCCCCGCAGGCGTCAAGAAGGTGTCGCTGGACGCCCTCTTCGCGCAGTCGGACTTCATCACGCTGCACACGCCCCTCAACGACGCCACGCGCAACCTAGTGTGCAAGGCCTCCCTCGCCAAGTGCAAGCAGGGCGTCTACATCATCAACTGCGCGCGCGGCGGCATCGTCCACGAGGGAGACCTGCTGCAGGCGCTGAACGAAGGCAAGGTCGCAGGGGCGGCGCTCGACGTGTTTGAGTCGGAGCCGCCCAAGGAGGCCTCCCGTGCCCTCATCGCGCACCCGCGCGTGCTGTGCACGCCGCACCTGGGCGCCTCCACGGAGGAGGCGCAGAAGAAGGTGGCCCGCGAGATCGCGCAGCAGATGTCGGACGCCTTCGCGCTCAAGGGCTTCGTGGGCGTGGTCAACGCGCCGCACCTCGCGCTGGCGCACCGCCCCGCCCTCGAGCCCTTCGTTCGTCTGTCTGAGGCCCTCGGCAGCCTGCAGGGGCAGATGTGGTCGAGCACCCTCCCCGTGCGCACCACCGCTGTGACGGTGGATGTGGAGGGCCCGGTGTTTGCAGCCTCCGGCGGCGAGGCGGGGCAGGTGACCCACCTGGTGAAAGCCGCGCTGCTGAAGGGCCTGCTGCCCGCCGTGCCGACCCTGGACTTTGATCCCCACGAGGTGAACCTCGTCAACGCGAGCATGCTGGCGGACGAGGCCAACCTCAAGGTGGCGGTGCGGCAGCACGGCACCGGCAGCGGGCCGTACGCGAACGCCATCCGTGTGTCCGTCGTGGGCCCGCACGGCGAGCGCACGGTGGTGGGCAGCGTCATCGAGGGGGCGCCGCGCGTCGTGCAGGTCGACCACTGGGCCTCCTTCCCCTCCTTCGCGCCCGAGGGCCACGTGCTGCTCTTCAACAACGTGGACCGGCCCGGCGCCACGGGTCGCGTCACGAGCGTGCTCGCCGACCACAACATCAACATCGCCTCCCTCGCGATCGTGCGCCAGTACCCGGGCTCCCCAGCGCTGTCCGTCGTCATCAGCGACCAGCGCGTGCCCGGCGAGGTGAAGGCCAAGATCGAGGCGCTGGACGGCATCTCCAACGTGCGCACAGCGTCATTTGACGGTGCCTTCGTCGCCCCGCGCGCCGCAGGCCCGGAGCTGCTCTAAGAGTGCCGCCTCCGCTGCGATACGCTCACTACGGAAGGGCCGCGGCCGCAGGCGCTGGCACCTACGCGCGTGACCACCCGCTGCAGAGAGCGGGAACATGCACTGCAATGCGCTCTCGGCGGCCCACTGGCATGCTCGAAGTGACATGGTCGGCAAGCCTTGAATTGCTGCTGTGGCTGCGGATCTGGGCTGATATCGAATGTAGCTGCAGCCGCCAGTGCACTTCAAAGAGTTCTAGCGGAGGTCTTTCTTCGGGTATTTTGCGCCGAGTCGATTTCGGACTTCAATTCCTGGATTTCTCGATAAATTGTGCACCGTCAACATTGTGCCTACCTGCAATTTACGCTGTGGATCCTACTCGGAGCAGTTTCGAATTCAGCTTCAAGCCAGTGTATATACACCTCTGTGGCAATCACGATCGCGACCGCCAACCAATCTACCACCCGCGGAATGCAATGTTGCTGCGCAACAACTACCACTGCTCCAGAAACAATGTCCATGGCGGAACTGCTGCGCATGCCCACGCTACAAGCTAGCAGACCCAAGTGGCCTAGGAATCCCTACATGCGCATGCAGATGTCACCGTTACCGGCGCACCGCTGCTCCCAAGCGAGCTCCATCACATCAAGATTCCCTCCTCCGGCTCCGGGCATCCGTTTGCGCGTGCCCACACCAACACCTCGCCTGCCTCGTGGAAGACTGCCTCCCGGATAGTGTCCGCATCCCAAGGGCAGGGCGGGTCCTGAGCGCGCGCCCATTGCAGCACAGGCAGCTCGGCAGCGGCCGCTGCAGAGCTGCACGTGGTCGCATCCCAAGGCACGCCTCGCGCACGCAAAAATTGAAGCACATCTAGCGACCCTCGAGACGCAGCAGCCTCACATGCAGTTTCGTCGACGGGGCAGCCGTCGTGCAGCAAAAACTCAAGCATTGGAATCGACGCCGGGCCGTGGGCAGCTTGGCGGCAGGCGGTGGCGTCCCACGGGCAGCCAACGTCGCGCAGCCACCGCACAACCGCCAGCTTATCATGCCCCGCAGCGCTTGCAAGTGTATGGGCGGTAAAGGGCGCGCCCTGCTCTCGCACGTACCGGAGGAGCTCGAGGTCGCCCCTCGCGGCGAGCACTCCTGGCACGTCAACGCGCACAGACCAGCCGTGCTCGACCAGCCAGCGCAGCGCGTCACCGTGCCCGGTGCAGCCGGCTTGGTAGGTGGCGTCTTCATCCCGAGGCGGCGGGTCGGGCAGAGACCAGATGCCTTCCAGAGCTGCGATGTCGCCGGTGTACGCGGCTACGTTCCACAGCGAGGCGTCCCAGCGGGCTCCGCGGGCGCGCAGCCATGCTACCGTTTCCGTGTGTCCGCCCGCCACCGCAGCCAAAACCGAGTTCACGTCGACACCGTACTCGCTGTTCGGAAAGGGCACGCCTCGTACATGCACCAAATACCGCAGCATATCAAGGTGGCCGCCGCGGCTCGCAACCTCGCACAGCCACGTGCTCGGTACCCACTCGAGGCCGTTCAGTAACGCCCACGAGAGGAGGTCCACACTGCCCCCCGCGACCAAGGCAGACAGGGCCAGATACGACCATGGAGTGCCCGGTGCCGCGTCGCGTACGAAGCGGAGCATCTGGAGATCCCGATGCGCTGCAGCTGCCCACAGCGCCAGTGGGCAGAGCGTCCACCCATCTGCTAGCACGGACCTGAGCACTCTCAGATCGCCCATGTAGGCAGCGACAAGGGACACGACGTCTCGCCGCTTCACTTCTGCTGACGCTGGCTCCCTCGGGTGGCCTGCCAGCAACCGCCCGGCACAGCAGCGCGCTTGCGCCTCGACGTCAGTGACACCTGTGGCGGCAGCTGCAGCTGCCTCCACTGCGAGCGGCGGGTCGCCGCACATTCCACTCTGCAATTGGTCGCAATCAGCCAATGGCCCGTACGTCCACGGCACTTTGTTGCTCCGGCGACCACCGAAAAGCTTGCACACATGAGCTATCGTATCATCCAGAAGCGGCTGCAACAGCGCACTGGAGCGCAGATGGTGCAGAAGGCGAGGTTGTGTTTCTGCCGGTAGCGCTCGGAACCGTAAGATTTCCAAGTGCTGCTGCAGTCGGGCTGCTAGCATCTTGGGGAGCTGCAGGTACTCGACCAGAGTTAGCAGGTGTGCGGCGTCGGCTTCATCACGAGCGCTCAGAGCTTCGTACAGCGCTTGGGTACGGCCGCGACAAATGCGGAATACCGCCGGCTGGAGCTCGGCGTGGAGATCAATCACGGTCTCGAGCAGCTCCATGGACTGTGGCAGCCCAAGACCGGGCGGCAGCGCATCTCTCCACCGAGCTGCGCGATCGTCGACAAGCGTGCAGCGTAACACCTGCGAATGCTCCGCCAGGAACGGTGGGACCCGTGGGTGGCGGGCCGCAGCTGCGGCGGTCTCGCCATCCATCCGCCGCTGGCTGCGCGAAAACAACTGCGATCCCTACTGCCTACTGCCAAGCAGAGTTTTCCGCGGAACTCGCGCCGGCCTCGACTCGCGCTGGATTGATCGGCGACGTAAAGAAAACAAGTCGTACACGTACCATTGTTTGACCAAAAGGTTTATAAACCACCCTGGAGCATGTTTGCGTTTTGCGAATGGCGCAGAGCCTCCCTTCCGCATCGATATCAATGGCTGTTGAACACGGTAGAAAGATCGATGGGGAGTGACGTTGCAAGGCAGGCGACGCCGACCCCGGCACGGGTATCACGTGTACTAGCTGGCATCTCAGGAAACTTCAACGCACCTGCTCGTTTTGGTCGGGTCCGCTCCATCTCGACGGTCAGAACACGAATCAACGGTGAGCCTCAACCTCGCGGCCCGGCTCGCTCAGGCTTGCCTCCACGGCTGTCTCTGTGCACGGGAGGCAATGCAATAGCAACCCCTTGAATATTTACCATGCGACGACGACTGCTGCTTCGAGGTGCCGTGGCAGCGGTTGCCACCATCTCGAGCCAGGCACTCGAGCTTCCGGTGCCCGGTGTGTATCGCCTCGCGGCCCTCGGCCACCCGGGCTTGTTCGTTCGACACTGTGACTTTCAAGCGTTTGCAACACCACCTCCAAATGCAACGGAGGACCAGACGCAGCTGGGAGACTTCCAGCTCTTCATGCGGCCGGCGCTGAACAACGTAGAGAGCGCCGTGTCCATTCAAGTGCTCAACTATGCGGACCACTTCCTCGTCCCCACGCGCCAGAATCCAGACCCCGGTGTGATTGGCCGCCTTGGCGTCGACACGACGCCTGACATCGATGACGCCTCCTGGCTGGTGGTTCCTGGCCTGGCAGACCCAACCCTGATCTCGCTCCAAACGCTCAGCGCAAACCCCAAGTTTTCGGGCATGTACATGACCCTCGCGTCGTCACTGACGGGGTCGTGCGCAGGGCAGTTTGCCCCGCCGGCCGGGGACGTTTACTTGTCGGAGGCGGGTGACCTGGTCGCACAGACGTGGCAGATGGTTCCCATCGACACGCCTCCGCCGGTCAACATTACGGTCCAGGCGACTAATCTCACTCACTCCATCAATCCACGGTTTATGGGCTGTCATAGCGATGTGAGGATCGATGCCCTTCGGCAGCAGTGCGGCCGGGAGGCTGGCACGCTCCCGCCTCCAGGAATCAGCTGTCCGAGTCAACTGCCACACTAGATGACT
>Ga0208629_100386_pt1 | contig 21591 bp, 5 predicted proteins | sample LakWasMet19_HOW5_2_FD_183865 | JGI IMG/M metagenome (GOLD analysis project Ga0208629, IMG submission 183865) | Freshwater sediment methanotrophic microbial communities from Lake Washington under simulated oxygen tension - Sediment Metagenome... | ecosystem: Environmental > Aquatic > Freshwater >... | reverse complement strand
CGCACCTGGCGGCCGCCGCCCGCGCCTTTGCCGCGCGGCCCGCCCTCAGCGCGGAGGCGCGGCGGCGGGCGGGCGACGTGCTGGCGTACGCGGCCACGCTGGCGGAGCAGGAGCGGTACTGGGGGCGCGTGGGCGGCGTGCTGCGCGCCCGCATCGCGCGCTACACCGCCGTGGAGCGCACGCGCCGGCGGGCGCTGCGGGCGCTGGAGCGGGCCGTGGAGGGCCGCTGGCGCTCCCTCACCACGCACCGGCGCGCCTTCCTGGCGGCGCAGGCGCTCGCGGCGCGGCACGCGGTGTTCGGGGAGGGCGAGGGGGACGCGGGAGGCGGCGGCGGGGGCGCCCCTGCCCCTGCCCTTGCCTTCGCCTCCCTCGCGGTGCTGCCGGTGCCCGAGCAGGAGCCGGCTGAGGCGGCCGCGACGTCTGCGCCCTCTGGCCCCGCGTCACCGCCTGCCCCTGGCGCCGGTGGCGCCTCCTCCCACCTCTCCGCGGTGCGCGCGCTGCGGGCGACGCGGCAGGCGGGCGCAGGAGCCAGCACGGCGCTGGCCGTGGCCCTGGCTGCGCCCTCTCCCGGCGGCGGCGGCGGCAGCGAGTCAGCCGACGCCGCGCTCTTCCCCGGCTGGCGCGCGCTGGTGCGGCCCCTCGCCTGCCCGCCCGTGCCCGCCTACGGCTTCGCCCCAGTGCTGCAGGCGCTGGCGTGCCCGGGCGCCTCCTACGAGGCCGTGCGGGGGGCGCTGGCGGCCGCGGCGGGGCGGCTGCGGGAGCGGCGGGAGACGGCGATGCTGGTGCAGGCGCTGCAGCTGGCGGGGTCGCTGCACATGTCGCGCGCCCTGCTCGCCCTGCAGCAGCAGCAGCGGCGCGACGGCGGGCAGCCCGCTGCGGCGGACACCGCCGCAGCCGCCGCCACGGCCCGCCGCATGCTCGGCGCCGCTGCCGCGTGCTGGCGGGACGGCCTGGACGCCTGCTTCGGCAGCCTGGACGTCATCCGCAGCTGGCGCGCCGTGCTCGCAGCGGTGGGCAGCGTGGCGTCTCGCCTGCAGCAGCTGCAGGCGGCGGAGGAGGACGACGGCGGGGAGGCAGACGACGAGGCGGCAGCGGGCGCACCACGCGGCGAGGCAGGCGAGGAGGGCGCAGAGGCAGCGGCGCTGGCGGCCGCGGCAGCACGAGGGGTGAGCCGCGCTGTGCGAGCAGCGGGCAGGGCACAGGGCAGCGAGCCAGACGGGGAGGGCAGCGCAGAGCACGCCGATGAGGGTGACGGCGACGCAGCCAGCGGCGGCGGGCAGGCGCACCCTGCCCGCAGCGCGCGCAGCCGCGGCCAGAACGCGTGTGCCGCCGCGCAGCTGCCGCCTGCGGTGGCGGCGGCCGCTGGCGCGTTCGCGTCGCTGCTGCGGCACCACGGCGCTGCGGGCTGCCTGCTGCCGGCGGTGCTGGCGCAGCGGCTCGTGGCGGCGTCGCAGGCTGCGGCGGCCATCGCTGACAACTGCGAGGGCGCCGGCAGCGACGGCGGCGGCGCTGCTTCAGGGGTGCCGGACGGTGCCCGCACCGCGCCCGCCCCCGGCTCCCGCCCCATGGACGCGGCGGCGGGCGTGCTGCCCCAGCGCCAGGCGCTGCAGCTGCACCTGCTGACGGCGGCGTGCGTGCGGGCAACCTTCCACGCCGCGCCGCTGCACCACCCCGCGGCCAGCCACGCTTTCAGCCGCCACCGGCCGCAGGTGTGGCTGCCGGGCCTGGACGCCCTGGCGGAGGCGGGGCTGGCGGGCGGGGGCGCCGCCTCGCTCATGGGCGCCCTGCGCTCCGCCGTCTGCGGCCTGCTGCCGTACGGGGCGGCCTTCGCGGAGCGGGCGCTGCCCCTGTGCGTGGCGTATGAACACCTTGCAGTGCACCGCGCCGCCACCGACGCCGCGGCCATCACCGACGCGCGCCTGCTGCGCTGCGCGGCGCAGACGGCGGTCGGGGACGTGGAGGGGGCGGCAGACACGCTCTGTCAGCTGCTGCGCGGGGAGGGCCTGCCGCTGCAGGGCGGCGCCGCCCCCGCGCCGTGGGCCCCCGCGGCGTTCCTTGACCTGGGCGCGGGCAGCGCGGAGGGGACCGCGGCAGCGCAGGGCGGCGCGGCACCTGCGTCCGCGCAGCCTGCCCAGCCCGCTGCGGGCGGGAAGGCGGGGGCTGCTCCCCTGGCGGCTGGCGGCGCCCCCGCGCCCGCCAAGGGCAAGGAGGCCGCCGCTGCGGGCGCAGCTGCGGGGAAGGGGCCCGCCCCTGCGGCCGCTGGCTCCCCGGGCGATGCGGGCGCGGAGGCGCCACCGTCGGTTGCGTCAGCGCCCGACTCTGCGCGGGCCTGGCTGCCGCGCCACCCCTCCACGCTGCCGCGCTGGCACAACCACCTGCCGCCGTGGCACCCGCTGAACCGCGCGGCGTGCAGCTGGCTCGCTGCGCCGCCGACCGACCCGCGCCTGGCGCTGCCGCTCGCGCTGGCGCAGGCGCTCGGGCCGCTTCTCGTCGCCCGCGTGCACCTGGCGCGCGCTGCCCTGTGCCGCCGCATCGCGGAGGCCGGCCGCAGCGCCGCGTCCATCGCGGGCGCCGCTGCTGCGGGCGGCGCATCCACGCTCGGGGCACGGGACGGCCACAGCCTGCTGGTGGCGGCGCTGCGGCGCGGGCAGGCGGGCAGCGGCGGCGCCGATGGCTGGATCGGCGGCGGGGAGGAGGCGGCCGCGGCTGGGCTGTCCCCAGAGCAGCTGTGCTGGCCGAGCGCCGTGACGCCTGCCGCCGCTGCAGCGGCTGCGGGCGGCCGTGCACTCGTGGCCCCGGGCCCAGCGGTGGCAGCTGCGGGCGCGAAGGCGCCTGCGCCTGCAGCTGGCGCTGCGGGCAGCAGCAAGGCGGCTGCCTCCCCCGCTGCGCCTGCTGCCGGTGACGCCGCAGCCGCGGCGCAGCAGGCGGCAGCCTGCCCAGGCCTCGCCCCCGGCGTCGCGGCGCTGCGCGCGCTGCTGCCGGGGGCGGACGGCGCCCCCGTGTACGCAGACGCAGACTGGAGCTGGCGGCTGCAGCTGGTGGCCGGGGCCCGCCTGGCTGCAGCGGCCGCAGCACGCACCGTGGACCCCGCCGCAGCCTTCATGGCGCCGCCGGGCGCTGCGCTCACCGCCGCTGCAGCAGCGCCCGCGGAGCAGCCGGGGCCGCCGCCTGTCGCGGACGGCGCGACAGGCGGTGCCGGCGGAAAGGCCGCAGCTGCCGGCGCTGCGGCGCCCAAGCCTGCGGCGGCGGCCACGGGCGGCGGCAAGCCCGCAGCGGCAGCAGGCAAAGACGCACAGCAGCCGCAGCAGCAAGGTCTGGCGCCTGCTGCCGCGCCTGCGCTGGCGGCGCGCAGCGCGCCGCTCGCTGCCCCGCGACCCACGCACCTGCTGCTGGCCGAGTGCTTTGCGGAGCTGGCTGCGCTGGCGGGCGAGGCGTGGGACGCGCGCGGGATGCTGGTGGCGGCCACGGAGGCGCTGGCGCACGCGAGGCTGGGGGCGGGCACGCCGCTGCCGCAGCACGCCGGCGGGCAGGGCAGCGACGGGAGTGCAGCTGCTGCTGCAGCAGGAGGGCTGCGCGTCCCCGCCCTGCTCGCCGCCCTCACGTCGGGCAGCCAGCACGACACGGACGACGCCTGCGGCCCCGCGTCGGGAGGGGTGCCCGGATGGCTGGGCCTGCGCGCCACCGCCGCCACGGCGCTGCTGCGGCTCGGCAACCCCGCGGAGGCCGCGGCGGTGGTGCGGCTGGGCCTGCACGAGGCGGAGGCGGCGGGCGAGGAGGTGTGCCGCCGCCGCCTGCTGCTGCTGCACGCCGCCTGCCTGCGCGCCGCGGGCGAGGTGCCCGCCTGCCTGGAGGCCCTGGCCCGCGCCGTCGTCCCCTGCCTCGCCGGCATGCGCGGGGACGCCCCGCTGGCCTGCAGCGCCGCCGCGGTGGCGGGCGGGGCGTACGACCTGCTGGGCCTGGAGGACGGGGAGACGCTGGCGGCCGCCCTCGCCGCGGACGCGGGCATCAAGGCGGAGCTCGAGGCGGCGGGCGTGCTGCCGCCGGGGCCGCCCGAGGGCGAGGGCGGCGAGGGCGCGGCCGGGCCAGACGCTGCCGCGGCTGCGGCGGCGGCGCGCGCCCGCGCCTTCCCGCTCGCTGCGCAGCTCGCCCCGCTGCTGCAGCTGGAGGCGCACCTGTGGCGGCACCCCGCCCTGCGCGCCTTCCTGCGCCGCACCCTGCCGCCCGCCCTCCTGGCAGCCGTGCAGGCGCCCTCCGCCACCGCGGGGGTGCGGGGGCTGCGGTCTCTCGTCGTGGCGGAGGCGCTGCTGCGGCAGCGGGCGCTCGCGCTGGGGGCGGATATAGGCCCGCTGGACCAGCGCTGCGACGCCCTCCTGCACGCACAGACGCTGCGGGGGGATCGGGCAGGTGGCCCTGGTGGCGCGGAGGAGGCGGCGGCGGAGGAGGAGGGGGCGGAGCGCGGCCCCGTCAACCTGGCCGCCTGCCTGCCGCAGGCCTGCGCCCCTCGCGCCTCGCTCTACCTGCCCGCAGACGTCGTGCTCGGGCTGGCGCGCGTGCGCAGCGCAGCCGCGCGCGCCGCCACGCTGACCGCCACCGCAGACTCGCGCACTGCCGGGCCGGCGGCCTTCGCCGGCAGCCGCGCCGCAGCGGCATTCGCCTGCCGCAAGGCCGCGCAGGCGCTCGGGGTGCTGTCCGCCCTGGGCGCCGCCGCCGCGTCGCCGCTGGACTGCGCCGCGGGGCTGCTGCAGTACGGCCGCAGCGTCAGCCGCTGGTGCGGCATCGCGGCGCGGGGGCTGCAGCTGGCGGCGCAGCGGGCGGGCGGCGGCGGTGGGGGTCACGCGGCCCACGGGCTGCTGGACCCGTGCCTGGCAGCGGGCGAGCTCGCGCTGCAGACCGCCACGGAGCTCAGCGGCCGCACCGCGCTGCTCAGCCCGCCCGTGCTGCGCCTCCTGCAGCAGCAGCCGCAGCCCGCGCTCGCCGCCGCGCCCACCGTGGCACGGGGCGGCGCCAGCGCCCTGGCGCTGCGGCAGCAGTGCCTCGCGGCTCTGGCGGCGCACTACCAGATGCACGCGCGCGCCGCTGCGTCCGCGCCTGCTGCTGTCGCGGCCCCGCTCGCAGGCAAGCTCGCCTTGGCGACGCTGCTGGCGGGCGCTGCCAGCGCTGCGGTGCGGGCCTGGCGCGAGGGTGCGGCGCTGGATGAGGGTCTCCGCACGGCGCTGGAGGCGGGCGAGGCGGCAGCGTGGGGCCCGGTCACGTGGCCCACGGCAGCAGCGGCGCGCGGGGCGAGCGGAAGCGGCGACGGCGCGCCTACCGCAACCGCTGCCGCCACCGCAGGGAAGCCTCCTGCGGGCGGCAAGACTGCGGCAGATGCGGAGGCAAGCAGAGGCGCCGCGTCGGCGTCAGCCGCCACAGAAGCCCTGGGGCTGGTGGCCGCGGTGGCGGCGCCTGCGCTGCAGCACGGCCTGCTTGTGCCGCTGGAGGCGCCGTACCTGCGGCTGGTGGATGGCGCCGGGCTGCCCCCGGGTGTGGCGGCAGACCTGCGGGCGGGCCAGCTGGCCGAAGCCGCCGCAGCCGCAGCCATGCTGGCCGCTGTCACCTCCTCCCCTGCCACCGGCGACACAGGGGCGCTCGGAGCTGCAGGGGCCGCAGCAGGCACGACGGTGGGCGCGCCCGCAGGCGCAGCCTCGGCGCCGCAGCGCGTGGTGCTCAGCCCTGCGCCGGCCCCTCTGGCGCGCCAGCTGCTGGCGGCGGTTTCGATGCAGGACGCGCTGGCGGGCAGCTGGCGCTTCGCGCCCTGCCCCACGTCGGCCCTGGCGGATGAGGCGGCGCTGCTGGCGCAGACCGCGCTGTGGACGGCTGCCGGGGTGGGTGCCGCCGCCGGCAGCACCGCGGCGGCTGGGGCTGGCGCCGCCGTCGCTGCGCCTGCAACAGACAGCTCCAGTGCGGCGCGGCTGCTGTGGGAGCGGCGCTTCGGCCTCGGCATCACGGACGAGCCTGCCGTGGCGGGGCAGGGGGCGCCACCCGCCCCTGAGGGGCTCCTGCCCCCCTTGCGCAGCTTGCTGACGGCAGTCGGGCAGGCGTGCGGGCGCGAAGGCGGCTCCGCGGCAGTGGCGACCCACGGGGCCGCGAACCTTCCATCGAGCCCGGGCCCGCTGCTCGAGTGCACGTGCTTGGCGCTGCAGGCGAACCACCAGCTGCCTGCCGCCCCGGGGGCCGGGCTCCCAGCGTCGCCTGCAGGTGCCGCCGTGAGCGCTGCAGGCCTGCTGCGAGGTCTGCAGGGGGTCACAGCCGCGCTGTTCCTCAGCCCCGACGACGACGCGGGAGCCGCGGCGTTCGCCGCGGAGGCCGCGCTGAAGGGCCGCAGCCCCTGCGATGGCTTGCAGGAGGTGCAGCTGGCCGTCGGCCCGGCGGCCGTGACGCCTGCCCCGGCTGCCGGGCCTGCCCCACACGACCCCGCGCCGCGCGAAGTGCTCGTCCTGCGCCTCGCGCTGCCGGCCGCGGACGCTGCGCTGGCCACGGAGGCGCTGGGGATCGCTGCGCACGCGCTCGGCCAGGTGCTGGACCCGCGGCTGGTGCGGGCAGCGGAGGCGCTGTCGGCGTCGCTGCTGGCGCCGCCCCGTGCGGCCACTGGGGCTGCGCTGGAGGCTCCCGCTGCCGTGCCGACTTCGGCTGGTGCCGGTGGCAAGTCCGCTGCGGGCAAGGGGAAGCCTGCGGACAAGGCGTCAGCAGGCGCTGCAGCGGTGGATGCTGCCCCCGCGCTTCACCCGGCGCCGTTGCCACTGCTGTTGGAGCGGCAAGCGGCCGCTGCCGAGCAGGCGTTCCAGCAAGCCACCTCGGTATTTGCACAGATGGTTGGCCCGCTCGCAGCTCAACACGGTGGCGCTGGGGCGTCTCCCGCTGCAGGCGGCAGGCCCGCCGGTGGGCTTGGTGCGGGGCGACTCCACCGCTTTCTGGCTGCTTGCGCCGCTCTCGAGGATCCTGCAGCTGTCAGCGCCACCGTGAGCGGTGACGGCTCCGCGGGATCCACTGCGGGGGCTGCGCCTGCGGCAGGGGCAACGGGTAGAAAGGCTGGGGACGCTGTCGCTCCGAAGCCCGCCAAGGGTGCCGCATCACAGGCTGCTGCAGGGCCCACCTCTGAAGCAGCCCCCGTGCCACCACTGTCGGCACGTCGCCGCCCCCTGTCCGTTTTTGAGGCACCGGTTGCCTCACAGCGCAGCGGCGGGCAGTGGAGTGTGGCAGCTTTCGCGCAGCAGGACTCACAACAAGCCCCTGTGGCTGCCGCTGCCGCCGTCTCTCGTCTCCGCCAGGAGAGTGCGCTGCCAGCGGTCACAGGCCGTCCTCGGACCGGCTCCGTTGACAGCACAGCGGGCTCAACTGCGCCCCAGCAGGCTCACTCACTGACAAGCGCCGCCGGCGTGGCTGAGGGGCTGCTGCAGCTGCTCCGAGGCCCTGGTGGTGTCATCGGCTCACCAGTGGTCTCAGAGGCCCTTCGCCTGCTGCTGCAGTCACAAGTGAGCGCGGCGTTGGAGCGGTGAGGCGAATGTCGTCGTGGACGCGCTTGCGCTTCGTCCAGCGAAGAGGGATCCCGGATAACGGCTACCGAGCCCGCATCGCCGCTGGCTGCCCTGTCCTTATTGGCGTTGACGGGCTTTGACGTCCGCAGCTGAGACTGATCATGAACTTTCCATGGCCACCCCGACTAGTACACTCTTGAGTACCCGCTATCGCTACAGGGGCGTAAATGTTGTCGACCATTGGGGATTCGATCGTCGCGACCTTGTCGACCTTGCGCACGCCGGCGCCGGCGCCAATCGTTTTTGCTCGATCGATAGCAACGAAATTAACTGCATAGTTTCTGAATTTTTCTGCATTCGAATGCACTCGACGAAATGCTGCGTCGTTGCCGGCGCGATCGATTTCGAGCCCGCGGTCGAGCGATCGCGACGTCGAGAGCCAGCAGAAGTCGACATCGATGCGATATCGCGATCGACACCGGAAAGCGGGTACCTCACATATGTGCCAGCGATTATAACATTGCAATCCTGTGGCGCCAGCGCAAGCTGTAATTACTTGATAAGCGTCCGCAAGTCTACTTGACGTTAACGTTGCAACGATGACATCGAGTTGCATGCCAATTGCAGGTGCAGCTGCCGGGGCGCGAGTGCAGACGAGCCCACACAAGAATCCTCGCCGCACATGTTCATGGCCGCCAGGTGCCCTGCCGTTGCTGGGGTCCGCGACAAGACCTCGCCGTTACAGCTCGCGGAAAAGCGCACGCACTGGCACGCCCGGCCAGAACTCCGCCTTGTGCAGCGCGTAGCCCCGCAGGCGTTTGATGGCATACCCCTCAAAGTCGAAGTCGATGGGAGAGTGGCGCGCCTGCACGAGCGCCCAGAGCCCCCACCAGAAGTGAGAGGCGAGCAGGAAGCGGTCGACCCACTCGGTCATGGCCTCCACCTGTGCATCGCTCCAGGAGGTGGCTGCAGCCCCAGCACCGGCAGGCGCTGCGCAGCCGGCCGAGCCGTGACCACTGCCCCCTTCGTGCCTGGCGCACGCGTCTACATACAGGCGCAGCAGCAACTTGCGCAGGGCGGGGGACGGGAAGTCGGCCGCGAGGTCGAAGGCGAAGCCCGCATGCTCGCACAGGTGGTTGGCCAGGTCGTAGGCCGCGTAGTTGGTGTTGGCGTACTCGTAATCGATGAGGACCAGGCGAGGACGCGAGGCAGCGCTGCGTGGGTCAGCGTGAGCCGAAGGAGTAGCTGCAGCGGTCGCAGCGGAGCGCTCGGCATGAGGGGAAGCCCCAGCAGAGACCGGAGTGACGCAGCTGCCGCATACCACCGCTCCGTGTCCCGCACACCTCTGTCGCGCAAGCGCCGTCAGCGCTGCCGCCTCCACCTCAGCAGGGCTACTCCCCACGCCTCCTTCCTTGAACAACGCGGCGTCCGAATCCAGCAAAAAGTTGCCGCTCAGCAAGTCGTTGTGGCAGAACACGGAGCGGAAGATGTGGCGAGCCGCGGCAGTTGCGTCATCGGTCTTTCCCAGCAGCGTCGCACCGTGACCATTGCGCTCTGACGGCAGCACATCCTGCAGCCACGACAGCTCGCTGGCGATGTCCTCCCAGTGGACTTCGTAATGCGGGGCGGCGCGCTCGGGACACGGGTATGCTTCTCGTGCGAGGTCGAGGAAGCCTTGCAGGCGCTGCAAGTGACAGGAAGGCGCACGCAACAGGGATTGAGTTGTGCAGCAGATGATCGTGGCAACACCAGCGAGAGCACATACACTTTCGTTGTATCAAACATGCTTGCCAGTCCGTGACAGGGCCACCAAGAACGCATATCGCCACAGCAACGACTGCCATCTCAACGGGAAGGCGGAACAGCAGTCGCAAAGAGCCTTTCTGCGCCATTCGTGCCCGAGGCAGATTTGCACAAGAAGCAAGGTGCAACCGCCCGCGGCCCGCGCATACCGCATAGACGAGCAGTGGCTGCAGCCCGCTGGCGCTGCGCACATTGGTTCGACCAGCCCATCACCCAGGTGCTGAGCTGCTTGCAGCCGCGAGAGCGTGCAGAAATCACGAAACATATTCGCGGTTCGCCCAAGTAGAGAGTCTTGCACAATCATAACTCGTCTCAGGTCTCGCTCCTACTCACCGTCCACAGCACTGGCCCTTGCGCGACACCAGGCGGCGAGAGGGAGTGGAAGTGCGCCACGCAGTCAGCGATCTTTGCAAGCACATCATTGGGTGCTCGTAGCCGCATCTGCTCGGGCTCCAGCGCCTTCGCATCCAAAAGCTGCTCAATACGCCCGTTCTCGAAGGTGGCGAAGAGGCGTGGACCCAAACCGGTGGCGCCCAGGAACCCAAACACCCTGTTGTCCAGGTCCCGATCAATCAACAACTCCGTATTCTTGCCAAAAATGCGCACTAAGACAGCGGATTCGCTCGCTGGCACTGCTTTGTTGGTGGAGGACGGCTCTGAGCTGTCATCGCGCGCGCAACGTAGAAGCCCATTGGTGATGCCACCCTCCAGAGGCGTTATGCCAGCCTTGTCAACACGGACATCAAGGCGCGCAAGCAGAGCTACGACGCCGCTCTTGATACCGTCGTCGCCGCCTTCCGTGTCCACGTGGACGGGCAAGTGCACGATCACCTCAGACATCCTCCTGTCGGCACCTCACTGACCTCAGCGAAGCCAGATCCAAAAACCAGCAGCAGACAGCGTATTCCACAGCTCCGAGCCGATACGACACCACAGGCTTTGGGCTCTTTGCTGAATGATTTCGAGCACGGCGCGTGGTGGTTGGCCAGGAACAGCACAGCGACGTTTGGCCAAAAAAGTGTTCATACGCCAGTTGCAACAGCGTCAGTACTCAGCTCCCCGAGCCCTGCTCTGACATAACGCTGCACAACCAAGTGCGTCGTGGGTTCATATTGGGGAAGAGCTCATTCGCGAGTCCGCTAGCATTGGAGTCTTCGTGACTCATAGCCTGAGGTGAGCAGGAGCCCGGCTCCTGGAGCCGAGTCGTGCGAGCGGAGCGTGACGACGCCTTTGTCTCATCCCGTGATGTATGTGCCGCGAAAAAAGCAGTGGACGCAACTCCTTGCCACATCTTGAGTGCTGCCCGCGAAACCGCGCATGCTGCATCCACGCTGCAACACGCTGTTCGATACAAACCCGCCAGATACCAGGTACACAATGGAGAGGTACGCGCAGCACGAGGAGATCGGCGCAGGCGGCAGCGGCGCGCGCGTTTACCGTGCAACGCGGCGCAGCGATGAATGCGAGGTGGCGCTGAAGCGCTTTCCCGGAATGTCTAGCACGCCTGCGGTCAGATACGCGGCGGAGACAGCAGCCCCGGTCCTGCAGTCGCTGCTGCACCGCAACGTGCTCCCGCTCTTCGAGTGGTTCTTTGACGGCACGGACATCTGCCTCGTTACACCTCTAGCCGTGCCCGGCTCAGCGCCCTTCACCGACGCGGCGCCGCGGCTTGCGGCAGCGGCCGTAGCACACGTCGCGAGCGAGGTGTCCGCCGGCCTTGAATACCTGCACAGTAAGGGCGTCCTGCACCGCGACATCAAGCCGCAGAACTTGTTTCTGGTGGGCGGGGGCGTCCCACTGACCCGTGAGTCAGACCGAACCGCAGCAGCACCAGCCACAGCGGGAAGCATGACTGTCGAAGCAGCCGCAGATTCTACCTCTGCCATCACCGCTGGAACGGTGCTGCTGGGTGACTTTGGCACAGCAACGGTGCTGGAAAGCACTCGACACGGTCACACTGGAGTGGGCACCAAACCCTACATGGCACTCGAGGTTCTGCGGGACGAGGACGAGCCGTATGACGCCTCGGCAGACGTCTGGTCTCTGGGGGCCACGCTGCTTGCCCTGAGCACCGGGCACCAGGTGGCCTTTGTTCGTGGTGACCGCAGAGCGCTGAAGCGGGGCACATGGACGCTTGATGATGCGATCGCAGGGCTGCCTGAGGCTGGCAAGGCCGCTTGGCGAGGTCTGGGAACCTCTGCTGGAGGTCATAAGCGCATGCCTGCGTCTCGACCCGGCAGCGCGGCCAACAGCTGCAGCGCTGGGCGCATTCCCCGCGGTTGCCGCTGCCCGCGCGGCCGCTGAGCAGCTTGCACGGGCCGCTGCACACCGCCTGACGCTGTCTGAGACGCGGCTGGCGACCGGAAACCCCTGCACTGCGGAAGAGCTGGTGTGCTGTCTGCAAGCGCGCGCTGGCTGTGGCGATCCGAGCGCCCGCGCCGTTGTCGGCGCAGCGGCGGATTCGGGAACTTCGCCAGCACGCCTTGCGGTGGCTGGGGCGTCCGCCCCTGCCCCCACAGCGCTCGTGGCAGCCCCTGTTGTGGCTGGCGTCGACGCTTCTGATTCCCGTAGCATTGCATTGCCATCAACTCCCGCTTCTACCTCTGGCTTGCCAGCTGCAGCCCCGCTGCCGTCCGAAACTGACGTGTCGGCAGCGAATGCTGCCCTCAGAGAGGCGCTGGGGGATGCGAAGGGCGATGCAGTGGTGCCAGCGCTGCACCGCTTTGCTGCTGAAGCCTTGCCCGCGGCGGTGGCGGCTGTGGGGGAGATGCACTTGTGGGGACGCGGCCTCAAGGACGCCCACGCAGAGGCCCTGACTGCCGCGCTGCCGCGGTTTTCCGGGCTGAGAGTATTAGACCTGGGCTGCAATAACATCGGCTCTGCGGGTGCCGGGGCGTTAGCGGCTACCCTGCCGCACCTCACGCAGCTGAACCTGCTGGGCCTGGGCAATACCAGCATCGGCGACGCGGGCGCGGCAGCCCTGGCAGTCGCCCTGCCGCACCTCACGCAGCTGCAATACCTAACCCTGCACGCCAACAGCATCGGCGACGCGGGCGCGTCAGCCCTGGCGGCCACACTGCCGTACCTCACGCAGCTGCACCTGCTGGACCTGGGCAATACCAGCATCGGCGACGCGGGCGCGTCAGCCCTGGCAGTCGCCCTGCCTCACCTCACGCAGCTGCGTCTGAGACGCTATCCCTGTGCGCCAACAGCATCGGCGACGCAGGGGCGGCAGCCCTGGCAATGGCTCTGCCGCACCTCACGCAGCTGCAAGCGCTGTACCTGCCCATGAACCGCATCAGTGGTGCAGCGATGGCGGCAGTGAAGGCTGCGTGTTGCGCCACCTGCACAGTCTACGCGTGATCCGTACCCGCATGCATGCTTGCTGCGGTGTATTCGGGGGGCAGCCTCAGCTACTCACCGGCTGCTGCTGTTTGCGGCGCTGCCCCGTGAGCAGGCTGCTTACAGTGCTCACAGCAAAACCGCCACCGCTGTGCGATAGCGCCATCGTTGTGCAGTCGGCTCCTGGCACGATACACCGGGGCGCGCCTGTTGCGCTGCGCCGCCGGAGGTGCACTCGGTTGCTCCCGTTGGTGCCCGACTATGGGACGCACAAGGTATGGATCGCGTCGGCTGGTCCGCCGCTCCAACGTCCGCGTATCCGTAAGCGCGAGAGTTGTATCCGTCCCCGCCCGCAACATGGCCATGCAGACCGTTGCTGCGCTGCATGGGTCGGAGGTACATCGTGCTCGCGCATCCCGTGATCGGCCGCGGCCTTGCGCAGCGCCTCGTCACAGCGCTGGCACAGCGGTATTGAATGCCGTCATTGCTCGCAAGCCAAAGCTAATAGACAAGCAACTTGGAGCGCATCAGTGCGCAACATACGCTACGTCAGGTGTGCCACACTATAGCTAGCCAGCGCAGCCGTCAGCTCTCGAGCCGTTTGCCCACTCCGCCGCCGGGAGCGACTGGCGTGATGTCTGGCAAGTGGCATCGCGGACAGGTCGGCCTGTCGTTGCGGGCTGGTACTAGCGCTGTCACAGTGAAGGGCGGGCTCGCGGCACCTGCAGCTTACGGTGGATTGGCGTACCGGTATTGCAGGCCTGCGCATGCAGTCACGGGGGCCTGATCACTGCGCATTCGTTTCGGGCCTGATATGGGCCTCTCACTTGAGGACCAGTGAACTGTCACAGTTAAAGGTGGCAGTCGCCATGCCGTCGCTTTGCGAACTCAGCCAAGCAGGGTTAACCAACGTTGGGATTCAGCGCCAGGGGCAATAGAACCTCAGGCGGCGCCTTGAAGTGGGTTTGCACCGCAGCGGCTGCGAGTCGATTGCACAGCTCGAAGCGCCTACAGCCTGCTCGCACGCGTAGTAGAGGCTCTCGCAAGAGAGGTTGGGTCCGTGCAGTCACCGCGCGCCGTCTCGCTGGCTGCAGCTGCGACGCGCAGGAGCATGCGCGGTGACTGAGACACATACGCGTCCCCGCGCTGATGGAGTAGGCACCCAGCCACGCTGCCGCCTCGTTGCCAATGAAACATCAGCGTCTGATTACGCGCCCACAGCCTGCACGGGACAAGTCGTGCTGAGCTCAGCTCTCGTCACAAGAGCTGTCTGCGCAGACACGGAAGTGGGCCGTAAAACCCCGCCACTCAAGATTTGTGATGAAGATCACAGCATTCGCGATTGGTCACGGGGAGCTACAGCTTCCCCGCCGCAGAGTCGGACGTCCTGCCAATCCAGCACCTCAGCCGAGTCAAGTCCGCTCTGTTGAGATGATGGTCTCAAGGCGTTTGCGCATCGCAGCCCGCCGAATCGGTCGCGTCTCGCTGTGGAGCTGTCGCATCGCAGCCCGTCCAGTAAGATTGGGCTGACCTGGTTGCTTGAGTCGAAGTCGAAGACGCTAACTGTGGCATCGCCGAGCGGCGATTCACCGGCGACGACATCGTCCGAGCGAAATCTCGCCAATCACTTGGGAGGGCCCATATGGATTTCTCGAGTGAGACACGGGTGCATTAGCTCGGAGAATGCAAAAGAACGCGCCTTCGTGACAAGGAATGGTCAGTGCACGCGCGCCGCGCAGCGCCGCGGCTCGCAGGCCCAGGGCAGCGGACGAGAGAGAGGCTTTCGTGTGACACGTGATGGCAAAGCTGACGCCAAACGTTAGCAGGGCGTGCACCCCTCTGCCACCCGCGCCCGGGATGATTATTAGCTCCGCGGGGGGTTTCTTGTTTGGTCACATTGATTGCCGAGATCTGACACATGTCATTGTCCATGACGTTCCCGAGGCTCCCTCCGTCCAGTCACAAAACGCTGTCCCCCCCGATGAGCGCAAAGGCAGCGTCGCGTTGGACTGTCGTCCGCATTTATGGCTAGCACAGTGCCTTTGGCGCGTCGTAGGCTTGTTTTAATTTCGAAGGACGGCGCACTGCCGCAGAATTTCCTGGCGATTTCCTGGGCACTCGTGGCTGACGGCAGCGACGCCGTTTTGATGAATGGCGGGCTGCTGTCCGCGTAACTAGCACGCCGATCGCTAAAAGGAAGGGATATTTTGCCCGCCGCAGTTGCAAATGGCGGCCGGAGTGCTGCGGATCTTTTTTACACTTGCCCTAACCGTCGGGGCAGTGATTGCGACCGACTGCTTCGCATTTAGTGTAGCCGGTGGCGCAGGCGACGCGCAGGTGGCTGCGAGTAACTGCACGGGCTGCCTCGGCACCACCGGATGCGGGTTCTGCTTGCAAACCCTTCAGTGCGGCTCTGTTGAGAGCTTGCAGCTGGAGTGTGCCAGCTCGCTTGCCCTCGCCGCTTCTGAATGCCCCGTCGCGGAGGCCCCACAAATACGCAGCGACCTCGCTGATTGCACGGGGTGCTTGGGCTCCGCTGCGGGGTGTGCCTGGTGCTCCAGCTTTCAGAGCTGCGTCCCGAGCGGCGATACCTTCGCTCTCGGGTGTCGGGCCACCATTTTTGACCTCCCGTGCCCGACTGTCTCCACTGAAGGTGCGTGCGCTCGACGCCAGCTTGCGAGCCGATTTACTTGTGTTGTTCGCCCGCATCGCTGCTGCTTTTCGTGCCATCCTGCTTTGCGCGGGAGGTCACAACCGTCCTGGTGCGAGCCTGGCGGAAGGCGCTGTTTCGCTGCCTCAGGCCACCGCAGCCTGCCAATAGCTCGCCGGTGATTGCACACAAGGCATACTGACCAACAAGCAGCGACCTTTCCACACGTGGTCCGCTCTCTGGCTGTCGAGAGAGGAGTTGTTGTGGATTCGTGTGCTCGCCCATGCCTCCCGATACTCGCCGTTGCCGCCACAGTCCGCTTCTTCCCCGTTTTCTCACATTCATGCCTTCGCTGCAGTCAATCGTGTCGTGGGGGACCTCGTCGTGGAGCCAGATCCCGTGCTGGGCGGCGGGGGGCTGCGCGTGACGGGGCGCAACGTGAGCACCACCAAGCAGCAGCCGGCCCTCGCCTTCGACTCCGACAACGGGTTTAGCGTGGCCGCTCCGGTGGCGGTGCAGCTCACGGCGCTCGATAATGACGTCACAGCTGCGCACGGCGGCCGCGTCGCGCTGCAAGCCGGAGACGGGCGCTCACTGGACCGGGGCGCGGGCGGCGACGTTGCTATCTCCGCCGGCACAGGACATGGCCGCGCAGACCTCGGCGGCGCTGGCGACGGCGGTGACGTCGCGATCTCCGCCGGCGACAGCGTTGACGGGCGCGGCGGCGCCGCAGTCATCTCCTCCGGCAGCGGCGTTGGGCCGCACGGCGTGGCTGGACCCCTGAGGGTGCTGACGGGGTCCAGCCTGGCCGGCGACGGCGGTGACCTGGAGCTGCGCACGGGATCGGGCGCCGCCTCCAACGCCTCCGCCTCCTCTGGCTCCATCGCCATCGCTACCGCCGACGCCGGAGCGCTGGGCTCTGCCGGTGACATCGCCGTTGCGCCTGGCGCATCCCGCCACGGGCAGGCAGGCTCTGTGCTGCTGGTGGCGGGCGCTGCCCTCGAAGCGGGCGGGACGCCAGGGAGCGTGCTGGTCGAGGGCGGTGCTGGCCTGCAGGCTGGTGGCGACGTCACGCTGCAGCCCGGAGACGCTGCGGGCGGCATCAGCGGCGCTCTCCTGCTGCGCAGCCACGTGTCGGCACGTCAGGCGGGCAGCGGCGGCATCTCCATCCTCACGGGGGCCGGTCCCACCAGCAACGCCCTCGGGGCAGCACTGGACACCGCCACCGCCAACGGCACCGTTGACAGCGTCCTGCACTCCGCGGGCTCCATCGTGCTGGCCGTTGGTAATAGCTCCTCTGCGGACCCAGGCGCTGCCGGCGAGCTGGCGCTGCGTGGAGGCACCAACACTGCCCTGGGCGGCGTGGGGTCTCCCATCGCCATGCGCGCAGGCGCCTCAGCGGGCGCTGCCGGCCGCGGCGGCGACGTTAGCATCGCTGCAGGCGCTGGGCTGAGCGACAGCGCCATTGACGGCGGTGACGGCGGCAACGTCGTCATCGCTGCGGGCGCCGCAACGGGCCGACGGGCAGACGCTGACACCGGCGGCGACGTCAGAATCAGCGGCGGCTTCGCAGCTGCAGGCTCAGGCGGCGATTTGCTGTTTGAGACGGGCGGCAGCGCGGGCTCCGAGAGCGGCAGCGTGCGTGTCGCGACCGCGGGGGGTACCAGCCCTGTCAGCGGTCGCATCGACATCGTCACCGGCATTGCGACGGGGACGCGCAGCGGCGCAATCGACATCGCCACCGGCGCTGCGCCCGTGGGCGTTGCTGGCAACATCATGGTTTCCCCGGGCACCACGGGTGGAGCCCTGGCGGGTGCCAGCGCAACGATTGCTGGCGGCGCCAACACTGCTTTCGGTGGCATTGGTGGCGCCGTCAGCGTCCTGAGCGGCGCAGGGGCAGCGGGCGGCTCCTCAGGCAGCGCCACCGTTGCAACCTTGTCCCAGCGCGGTGCAATCAACAGCGGAGCGGCGCAGCTGCTGACGGGAAGCACCGACGACGGTGCTGCCGGCTCCATCGCGGTGCGCGCTGGCAGCGCCCGTGCTGGTGCCGGCGGTGACGTCACCATCGCTGCCGGCTCCACCCTCACGGGCGCAGCGGGCTCGCTCAACTTGTTTGCTGGCGCTTCCGACTCCCCGCGCGGCGTTGGCGGGGCTGTGGCCATTGAAGCTGGCGCTGCCACCTCCGGCAGCGCTGCAGCGAGCGGCGGCGACGTGACCCTCTCTGCCGGCCGAGGCTCTCGTATGACACCGGCGGGTGGGGTCGTTGTGCGTGGCGGTGGCGCGGAGGCCGCCCCCGCAGGCTCCGTGTTGGTGCAGGGCGGCGCCGCCACCAACAGCACCGGCGGCTCCGTTGAAATCATCAGCGGTGCCGGCCTTGCCGCTTCAGGCAGCGTGCTCGTTGCCACCGCGGACAACACCGCAGGCCCTAGCGGCTTGCTCGCCCTTGGCACCGGCGCCGCAGCCCGCGGCGGCAGCGGGCGCCTCGACATTTCCACCGGCGCCTCCACCGACCCCTCCAGCACCGCAGCGGCAGGCGACATCAGCATCCGCGTGGGTGCGGCTGCGGGCCCTGCTGGCGGCCGCCTCTCGCTCGTGGCGGGGCCGGCAGCGGGCCTGGGCGGCGTTGGCGGCAGCGCGCTGCTGGCAGGCGGCGCGGGCACCTCGCTGGACGCGGTGCACGGCGGCAGCGGCGGCCCCGTGCTCGTGCGGGGCGGCGACAGCTCCTCCCTGTCAGGCCGCGCCTCGGGCGGGGACGTTGACATTGCGTCAGGCGCAGCTGTCGGCGGCACCTCCGGGGGCGTCTACGTGCGCAGCGGCCGCAGCGCGCTCGCAGGCAGCGGGCCCGCGTTCCTCGGCACGGGCGACGGCGGGGCCTCCGGGCCCAGCGGCGACGTGACTGTCTCCACCGGCGGCGCTGACGGCGGCGACAGCGGGCGCGTGCGGCTGCAGACGGGCAGTGCGTCAGGCGGCGGCGCAGGCGACATCAGCGTGGCCGTGGGCGACTCCGAGTTCGGCCCGGGCGGCGACGTGCGCGTGGCTGCAGGTGCAGCCAAGGAGCCCGGCACGGCGGGTGGCGCCGTGGTGATTGCGGGCGGCGAGGGCGTCTCCGCATCCAGCGTGGACGGCGGCGACGGCGGGCGCGTTGAGATCGTGGGTGGCGCCAGCCGGGGCCTCGCCCCTGCGGCGGACGCCGGCGGCGAGGTGCGAGTGCGCGGCGGTAGCGCGGTGGCAGGCGACGGCGGCAGGCTCACGCTCGAGTCTGGCGCCAGCCTGCGTGGCAGCAGCGGCAACACGCTGCTCGGCACCGCCGACAGCGGCAACGCGGGCCACTCTGGCGCCCTCAACGTGTACACGGGCGCCTCCACAGCCGGCGACGCCGGCTTCATGCTCCTCAACACTGGCGCCTCCGCCTCGGGCGCGGGCGGGTACATCGCCGTGACTGCGGGGTCGGGCACGGTGGGCGACGGCGCCTTCGTGCAGATCAGCGCCGGCGAGACCACCGACCCCGCTGGCCGCGGCGGGGCGGTCTCAGTTGAGTCTGGCTTCTCCCCAGGGGGCTCCAGCGGCGACGTTGATCTGCGCACCGCCACGGCGGGGGCAGCAGGCGGCAGCGGTACCGTCCACATTGCGACGGGCTCCTCGCCGCGGATCGCCTCCGGTGCAGTCGAGATCTCTACCGGGGGCAGCGGCTCTGGCCCTGGCGGCGACATCACGCTCAACGTTGGCTCTTCCCAGGGGCCGGCGGGCGGCGCCGTTGGGCTGCACGCTGGCGCTGCCGCCGGGGACGGCGGGCAGGGCGGGAACGTGGCCATCTCCGCAGGGTCCGGCACAAGCACTCGCTTCGCTAACGGCGGCAAGGGTGGCAGCGTGGCGGTGGCGGGCGGTGATGCGTGGGGCGGCTCCCCGAGCGACGCAGGCGGCGGCCTCGCGTTCACGGGCGGCCGGGCGTACGGCGGCGGCGCGGGCGGCAGCGTGTCCGTCTTCTCCGGCGGCGCTGTGAGCGGCAACAGCGGGGCGGTGGACATCCGCACCGCGCCCTCAGGTGTTGCTGGCGCAAGCGGGCCCATCATCGTGCGCACCGGCCCGTCCGCAGGCACGGGGGTGACTGGTGGTGCCATGTCGCTGGCGACTGGCGACGCCAAGGGTGGCCAGGCCGGCAACATCGCCGTCGCGGTGGGCGTCAGCGGTGGGACTGCGGCCAGCGGTGGCAACGTCACTATCACTGCCGGTACCGCGTTGCGTCGGGGCGGCAGCGGTGGCTACGTGGCCATTTTCTCTGGCGCTGGTGCATCTGGCGGAGCAGGGGCGCTCAACCTGAGCACGCCGGGCGCCGTTACTCCCTACGGCTGGGGCGGCAACATTGCCATGTTCACCGCCAACTCCGGCTCGGGCCGCAGCACCGGCAGCATCGGCATCAGCACGGGCAACGCCGGGCTGGGCACGCCCGGGAACGTGAGCGTGCGCGCCGGCAGCGCAGGCGTGCAAGGCGGCGGCCGCATCGACATTACCGCTGGCAACAGCACGGGGGCGCGCAGGCGCGGCGGCGACGTGGCCATCCGCGCGGGCTCAGGCAACAGCGCCGTGAGCGGGAGCGGCGGAGATGTGTCCATCAACGCAGGCAACAGCGGCGCGGCCTCGGCTTCGGGCCCCGCGCCTGCTGCCGCAGGCAGCGTCGTGGTGTCTGGTGGCGCAGGTGCGGGCTCCGGTGGCGGGAATGTGGTGCTCCGCAGCGGCCCCAGCGCGAGCTCCCCTGCAGGCAGCGGGGCGATCTCACTTGCTACCGCCCCTGGCGCCGCTGCCGTGCGCGGAGCTCCCTCCGGCGGCATCGACATCTCCACGGGGTCTGCGCCTGCTGGCCCTGCCGGCAACATTACCGTGCGCGCGGGCAGCAGCGGCGAGGCAGAGGGCGGCAACGTGGCCATGGCAGCGGGTGGCAGCATCGAGGGCGCTGGCGGCAGCGTGACCATCTCCGGCGGCCCCTCCGCCGCCGTGGCTGCCCGCAAGGGGGCAGGCGATGTTGCAATCGTGGCAGGCCACGCGGTGTCCGGCTCCGCAGCCGCCACCACCTCCGGCGGCAGCCTGCTCATGCGCGCGGGCGCAGGCGCGCCCGCCTCCGCTGATTCCTTCGCGGGCAGCGTCGACATCCGCGGTGGCGCTGGCGGCCTCGGCGCTGGCGGCGACGTGCTGATCGGCAGCGGCGCCAGCGACCGCGGGGCCTCCACCGGCAGCGTGAGCATCGCCTCCGCGGGCACCCTTGCGCTGGGCAACGTGCGTGGCGCCAGCGGCGACGTGGCGCTGCAGACCGGCAGCACCCTCAGGGGGCCCAGCGGCGACGTGGCGGTGGGCAGCGGCGCGTCGCAGTACGGTGCCGCCGGTGCCGTAGCAGTGCGCGCAGGCGCGTCTGGCGGCGTGGCGGGCGCGGCCGTTGTGATCGAGGGTGGCGCTGCACTTGTGCCTCCCAGCATCTCTGCGCTCGATGTGCCTGGCGCCTCCAGCAGCGCAACGGCCGCGAACGCGGCAGCCGCGCTCGCAAGCCAGGTTGCAGCTGCCGCCGCAGCGGGCGGCGCTGTAGGTGGAGAGGTAGTGCTGCGCTCTGGCGGCACCAGCAACGGCGTCACCGGCAACGTGACCGTGGTATCAGCTGACCAGACGGGAGTGGGCGGCTCTGGCAGCGTGGCGGTCGGCTCCGGGCTCTCCCTTGGAGGCAGCCCCTCCGGGAGCGTCAACGTCTCGAGCGGTATGGGCTACCGCTCCGCCTCAGGAGCCGTGGCCGTGGCGTCCGGCTCCGCACGCGACGCGCCTGCCGGGGCTGTGCTCGTTGCCGGCGGCGACGCCGTTGCCGTCGATGGGTTCGCTGAGGGCGGCGACGTTACGATCCGCGCCGGTAGCACGACTGCCGGAGCGGCCCAAGCTGCAGCGGGCCGCGGTGGTGCAGGCGGCGACGTTACCGTTGTTGCTGGAGCGGGCGCTGGCAATGGCGCCATGGGCAGCGGAGGCAGCGTGTCCGTGGGTGCTGGCGCCGGCAGCGGCGTCGCTCCCGGCGGGAGCATCGTCATCTCCAGCGGCGCGAGTGACTCTGCCGTCAGCGGCTCGCTCACCGTGCAGAGCGATGTAGGTAGAACCGGGTCTGGGGAGGTGCGCGTACGCACCGCCAGCCTGGCGGCCCGGAGTGCAGTCGGTGGGCAGTCCGCGACTGCCGCCGCCGCAGCCTTCTCGGGGGCCACGGGGGACATCTCCCTGGAGACCGGCAGCGCGCGCTCAGGGATCGCTGGCGACATCGCATTG
>Ga0208629_100383_pt1 | contig 21658 bp, 17 predicted proteins | sample LakWasMet19_HOW5_2_FD_183865 | JGI IMG/M metagenome (GOLD analysis project Ga0208629, IMG submission 183865) | Freshwater sediment methanotrophic microbial communities from Lake Washington under simulated oxygen tension - Sediment Metagenome... | ecosystem: Environmental > Aquatic > Freshwater >... | reverse complement strand
CACCGGCTTTGGCATCCGCCGCAGACACCGAAGTTGCAAACAAGCAACCCACTACTAGCGATAAAGAAAGGGAATGCATTAGTAATTTCATGGCTCACCTCAATAATGTAGGGTTAAACATAATGGGCCTCTAAAAATTGCACTTCGACAAGCTCAGTGCGAACGGTGGTTTATTTAAAGTAATAACTTATCCGTTTGTGCTGAGCTTGCCGAAGCATGAATGGATAATTTTTAGAGGTTCCCATAAACCTTTAGTTGACGATCAACCTTCGGCTGGCGGCTACTATACAGTCAAGCGCCTATAAATTGAATGTTGGATAGGTATTGAGTCTAAAAAAACGGAAATAACTTCAGCCGCGCTATTCATTTTCTATCAATTTAAGTTTATGCCGCACATCCAAGTGGGTACTGAACGTCAATTACTTCCCTGCTAGTTCTCGGTACAACTTTACATATTCCTCGACCATTTTGTCAGCTGTAAAGTAACTCCAATACCTATCCTCGGCACGTTTTCCCATCTCAGCGGCTATTTCCGGATGTTCCCACAAATAGCGCATGGCTTGCCTTAGTGCAAGAGGATCGCTAGGCGGAACAACCAATCCTGTTTCATTTTCGATGTTGATGAAGGTTGTACCTGTACCAATCTCGCTGGAGATCATTGGTTTGCCGTACATAGCGCCCTCCAATAGAGAAATGCCGAAAGCCTCAGATCGCAGATGTGAAGGGAAAACCACTCCATAACATAGCGTTAACAAGGCAACCTTATCTGTATCCGGCAAGCGCCCTAAAAAATGGATATTGTTTAAGCCTAGCTTTTCCGCTTGAGCTTTTAATTCCTGCTCAATCGGCCCGGCACCAACAATCACTATGGGATAGTTGGTTTCTTGTGCAGCTTCCACAAGAATATGCAGTCCCTTGTAGTAACGGATGACCCCAACAAACAAGAAAAATTTAGGGCCAAATTTCTCGCTCCAATACTTTAATCGATCAGGCATTGGCAGAGGATAAGTAGATTTATCGAGTCCAATCGGAATTACGCTAACCTTGTTTGAAAATATTCTGAGCACATCGCTAGTGGCGAGATAGTTTGGTGAGGTAGCAACAATTCGATCCATGCTCGCAAGAAACTTACGCTTCAATGGCCGATAAAGCTTAAGCAGATGTTCTTGGCGAATGATGTCCGAGTGATAAGTTACCAGGGTCGGTTTTTTTATCCGCGTTACAAAATGCACCATATCCATGAAAGGCCATGGGAAGTGATAGTGGATAACATCCGCTTTCTTGGCCAACTGAAAAAAACGCAAAAAAGCCGAGGCAGAAAACCCCGTCGAAGCAAGCTGAAAATCCAGTCGCGCTCGATGAGCCTGATAACCATCGATTTCGATAGTGTGCGCATCACGGTCTGCTGTCAGCGAAAGCACGTCCGTGTCGACGCCCAGTTTATTAGCTCCCCTGGCAATCTGATTGATAACTTGCTCAATGCCTCCCATTGTGTCTGGGAAAGATGTTCTGTAAAAATGTAGAACTTTTAGCGATTCTTGGCTCAAGAAATTACCTCGCGATATACCGCAGCAGTCTCCTCTGCACAACGTTGCCAGCTGAATCCGGCTGCTTGTAAGATGCCTTTGCTTATTGCCTTATTCCGCCAAATGTCATCTTCCAAACCCATCTTAATCAAATCACTTAAAGTATCGACATCTTGGGGTTCGCACATGGCGGCGGCATCGCCTGCCACTTCAGGTAAGGTCGATGCATTAGAGCACACGACTGGAATACCAGAAGCCATTGCTTCAAGAATCGGCAAGCCAAAACCCTCATATAGGGAGGGAAACACAAAAATACGAGCACCGGCATAAATCAATGGAAGCTCATCAGCATTTACAAAGCCCAAATAACGAACCCAACCTTCTGAAACTGCCGATTCAATTCTTGCATGCAGTTGTTCACTTCTCCAGCCATGAAAGCCTATCAGCACCAGCGGCCATTGCAGCCTCATTGCTTTCGGTAACATGGCATATGCGTCTAACAACACATCCAGATTTTTTCGTGGCTCAATAGTCCCGACGTATAGGCTGTAGCCCCCTAATAATAAGTTGTGTTTTCTTAACACTGAGCTTAGCTCTTCAGGTCTTCTCGGACGAAAGTCGCTTGAACAGGCCAAAGGAACAGCGCGGATTTTTTCCAGCGGCCAATTAAAATAAGAGGCCACCTCTTGCCGCGTATATTCAGAATCTGTTATCAGCATATCCGCCCTTTTAAGCGTGAGAGCAATTTCTTTACGCATGTATCTTACCCGCTCAGGTGGACTACAGTGCGCCCAAGTAAACATTGAAAGATCATGAAAAGTACAAACGCTAGGGCCGTTAAACGGGGGCAAATAAAAGTTCGGTCCATGATAAATATGGTTTGAATAACTACTTAATACATAGCGTTTTAATGGAGGAGAGAGCAATCGATACATTTCGACAGCAACATTGCTCTTAAGGATCGTGCTGCGTAGATTGACTCGAGATGATGCACTTACTTTCGCCGATAGCATGGGCTCTGGAAGATCATTGCTAAAACGATAGCCCGAAAAAAAACGCAGGTGCTCAATTTGCGATATTTCTTTAAGATGTCTTGCTAGTTCAAAGGTATAGCGACCGATACCAGTAAGCGGAAATCGAACGGGATCAATAGATAAAATAACCTTCATACAGCTGCTGACAAAATCCGAAGAGATGTATATTCCATTACAAGCTTGTCCAATTCTGGAAGTTGAGTATCGGCAAAGATGTGAATTTGATTTGGCATAAAACCTCTAAAAATTATCCGTTCGCGCTCGACTGCATGGATGCAGGAGATAGAGCAACGCAGGAGCAGTTGCCGAGAGTTTGTCGAAGTGCAATTTTAAGCGATTTCCATATTGCGCGAGTGACTAAAAGTTCAATTCAGATTGAATTGAACTCTCATTATTTCAGTCGTTGTATTTGTGCAGAGACCATTTTATTAACCATCTCACTAAAGCTAACTGTTGGTTCCCAGCCCAATTGCTCGCGAGCCTTTGAAGGATCTGCCAATGTTTGACCTGATTCTAACGGTCGTACCAGTGCTGGATCACTTACCACATGTTCCCGCCAATCCAGGTTCACAGACTGGTATGCGGTTTCGCACAACTCTTTTAAGGTGTGTAATTTTCCAGTGCCAATGACGAACTCATCTGCGCGTTCCTGTTGAAGTGTCCTCCACATTGTTTCTACAAAGTCGCCTGCATAGCCCCAATCACGAGCAATCTCCAGATTACCTAAGGCAAGTTTGCCGTTTTTGACAATAGGTTTACCCATTTCGTTAAGGTCTGGAGAATTTAAAATTCCTAACGCAGCACAAGCCGCACCGTAGGCAATTTTTTGCGTTAAAAAATGCAGTGGTCGACGTTCACTCTCGTGATTAAACAAAATGCCGCTGGCAATAAAGAGCCCATAGCTTTCACGATAGATCTTCGCCATTTGATGAGCATAAATCTTGGCCGCGGCATAAGGGTTAACGGGATTGAAAGGAGTATCCTCGCTCTGGCGTGAGCTGGAGGACTGCCCAAACATTTCTGAAGAAGAGGCGTGATACACCTTACTTGTAGGACAGTGATGCCGAACCGCCTCGAAAAGTCGAACGGCCCCCAAGCCATTTACCAACAAGGTTTCGGGGGCTCTTCCCCAAGATTCGCCAGGGCGAGACTGAGAGGCCAAGTTGTAAACTTCATCGGGTTTGGCATCCTGAATAGCGGAAGAAATATCCACCCCTTCAGACATATCACCAAACAAAATCTCAACCCGATCAGCTAAATGACTGGCATTATTTTGACGGTACCAGCTATCTTGCCGTGCCAATCCAAAAACACGGTATCCCTTCTCAAGCAATAGCTCCGTAAGAAAAGATCCATCTTGGCCGGTAATGCCTGTAATTAAAGCTTTTTTCATTTCACCATCTATCGTTTAGTAGAAGCTAACGCTTCTTTTAATTTATGTAAAACAACCGTGTATGATTGCTGAAAGGTCGTCCAGTCTCTCAATACAACGACCACAGGCTTCAAGGATTGTTTAATGTCCTCGTCCTTGCACATGCAATTTAATACTTTGATGTTAGCTTTAAGCTTTCTGAGACTTTTGGATTTTCAATATAGAACCAAGCGCAGCCTTCCTGGACAGGACTCAAGATAAGTGATATCTCCTCGCCCAATTTTTTCGGTATATCTGAAATGATTTGGACTTGGGTTGATTGGCCTGGCAATAATATCCCAGGAATAGCCGACCTTATTCCGTCTTTGAGAACCTTGCCATTTGAATTAACCCAGTGATAACTCATATAAACACTCCCAAAATTTCTTGTCGAAATAAATGCGTGCTCTCCCGTATTTAGTAGCTCAAGACTAACAACTATTAAGTCACCTAGACCAAACAAGCTAGATAAAACATCTCCACTAATCATTTCAATGCTATTGACCCTTATTTTTGCGTCATATTTTCCAAAACATTCAATTCGCTGCGTTTCAGTTACGGTAGACATTTTGGTGTATTGATCATTACTTGTAGTGAAAGGCAGAATCCTAACTTTCATATTATAAAAAGAAGTAAATGAAAGAGCGGCAATAAGTAATAAATAAATAAAAACTTTAATTTTTTTATTTAAGTCTATAACACTAAGTAGTAAAGGGATAAGGAAAAAAAATACAGCGGCAGCTTTAAAATATCCACTGTAATGCATGATTACAGTTGGACCAAAGCAAGCATACAAAAATACGAAGATAATTGATGCGAAAGCAAGTCCACACATTTCAGGTGATGCCAAAGCAAAGCGTTTAACTAGCATGGATGTTGAAATCCATAATGCGACAGCAAGTATTACTAAAAACAACAACAACGAGCTAGCCTCTAAGGAAGCAACCATACCAGTCCCAACAAGCTTGTGATTACCATTAATTCCCGAGAGGAAGTAATCCTTCCACGCGACCAGAGGGTAGCCTAGAATTCCATGGGCTTGCTGAGATGGAGAAACACCAAAATGACGGACAACATAAATATGCCAAATAATTGCTATCACGCCTGGTAGTGCCAATAAATAGTAACTTTTACACTTCAGCAAATGACTGACTAAATTTTTAAGGCCGCCGTATTTTGATGTCCTGAAATCCGATATCAAATTGATAAGAATAAATAAAAGAACGAAAGACGGAAATAAAACATAAGCCTCACGCGATAAAGCAGATAACGCAAATGGGATAGCAGATAGCGCATATCTTTTCGCATATAGCGCTGACAATGCCAAAATCAGAAAAGCGTCAGCAGCCGCGTCGGGCAATGCGTTAAATAAGGTTATTTGCGTACCTATGCTTAAAGACCACAACAATATGAGGGAAGGATGCACTCCAACTTTTGAAAAGAGCTGTGCTCCCGACCAAGTGGCTGCAAGAATCAATAACAAGTAACTTATGAAATAAGTAGTAGGTGATACCCAATCCATGCCGAGAATTTTTGCAACGGTTGCTGCATACAGCGAAAGTCCAACTCGTTGATATCTATACGAAGGGGCGTCTATATGATTGGCTGTATCCTTCAGAGCAAGAATATCATTGGACATGTAATAATAAAATTGCCCATCCCATCCTGTCTGACCTGGTCCATAGTAGAGTGGTTTGATACCTCTCTCCTTGAGATTCGCTGGCACCCCAAACATTTCACCGGACAGAATATGATTGTTAATATCTCCATTGAGTGTGCGTGCTTGGTAAAAACCAAACGACACTAGGGTATAGGTCAAAAAAATTAGGACAACAATGATATTAGTTCGATTTACCCTCAAAAAAACCGTGAGCTTTTCAATCATATTCATTATTTTGCCAAACCTATACGATATTGTTCTGCATCCCAATTTAATAGCTCACCAATCTGCAGGGAATTAAGGGCGTTAATAACATATTCTTCATGCTGTCTCGCTAAAACATCATAGTAACAACGTAGCTGGACCTGTTTGGCAATATTAAAGTCTGACTTTGTGAATACACCCAGGTTCTGAACGAAAATCACATCAGGTATTTCCTGACTATCACGTAAGTCATACATAAGCGATGCCAAGTCAGCATAGGTGTGTGGAAGTGCGCCTAAAAAAACCACATGATCTGGGTACAATACCCAATCAGATTTAAGGCGGGAAAAAAGACTGGCATCCGTCGCTAATTGATGAACTGCCTGATCTGAAACCGGATAGTATATTTCTCGCCCAGCTATGCCGAGTGGCACCAATGTCTGATTACTTAAGAAATAATCCCGTGGCTGAGTGCGTAAAGCTTCTATCATTTTCTTTAAGATATGATCGATTTGAGTTATATCGTCTCCTCCAATAACAACGCCATGATTTTGCAGAAAAATTACGTTAGCATTTTCCATTGTTTGCAGAGCCAAACTCACTGCTTCGGCTAACTCCGCCCCAGGTTTTTTATAAGCAACAGTTACCCAATGAATGGAGGCGTCAAGGAGTGACTGGAAGTCAACCTGGCAATGGTCACGAACCAAATGAGCCAAAATTTCAATGGCATGTAGATGAACAACGACCCGGTGCGGCATCAAAGCATGCAGCAGGGTTTCGATAGAAGGTCTTAGTGTCGACTCCCCGCGTAGTTTTGGTGTCACAGAAAAATCGCCAGTTTCTATTGCAGTACGGAGGAAAGGTAAGTCCACGGCTACAAAAACATCCTTTTCAGCAGCCTCTGCTAGCCAGGTGCCAGAGGCCTTTACCCAGAGAGTATCTTCATCTTTCCAAGAAACATTGCCACCGGCTCCCTGGACGAGTAAAGGGTCTGTACCAATAGTAGAGCAGTATTCAATGACAGAGGCTTTCAATGTATCGGTAACGCTATTCATATTCATCTCCCAGGCGAGCAATCAGACGCCTTAGTTCAGCGAACTCATTAAAGGCTGCATCGGGAGCATTTTCGCCCGTACCAAGCTTTGTTCCTTCGTGAATCTTTTGCAAAGTGACCGCGTTAATTTGTTCACGTCCACCACGAATATCGTTGACTGGGTTATCCCCGATCATCCAAATACAATCACCTTTCGGGCGCATTTTTTCCAGCGCAATTTGAAATGGCGCTTCATGGGGTTTGTCAAACCCAGCTTCTTCGCTAGTCACGATATAGTCGAAGTAGTGGTCTAGCCCAAAGTAAACTACTTTACGAAACTGTATCTGAGCTGTCAGATCAGTAACAATGGCAGTTGGGATGCCTAGCAGTCGCAGGTCGTCCAAGAGTTCTTTTACCTCATCAAACAATACGGCATTGCTAAGAAACGTTCGCCAATAAGTTTGTTCAAAGTCTAGTGCAAGAAGAACCTGTGAACCCAGTCCCATAATTTCCAGCATTCGTTGCATGTATAAAAGACGGCTATGCGATGACGCTGTGTGTTTGAGCCGTGTCTTGACCTGTAGTCGAGCTTCTTTAAAGGCTTTGTCGAAATCCGCTGGTTTGATTGAGAAGGTGTTAACCACTTTATCTCTTACAGCTTGTTGGGCTTCTGCATGAGCCGGATCATATGGATACAAAGTGTTATCCGTATCAAAAAGAATGGCATCTGGAAGGCGACAAAATCGTTCTTCTGAATAAATTTTTATCATATGAATCGTTTAGTAAGTGCTTGATTGATATGAGACAGGGTAATTAACTGCATTAGCCCAATGACCCCATCTTGCCATTTAGGATGAATATCGAGAAACTCGAAAATACGAGGACAAATCATTTTCGCTGCCAGCGCAATGTCCTGTGCCGAGGTCTCACCTTCAATCGTAAGTTCAACCTCGGAAGCATCGCTACTGACCACCATATCTACGTGTAAACCACACATGCCGACAAGCATCCTAGTCAAGGATTGCTCGTTAAACCCATGACGAGAACGTGCCACGACTTTGAAGCGTAGCGGATGTTTTTCGTTTAGATTTTCCAGAATACGAGGATGAATAGGCTGCAGGGATAAAACAAGATCTGCATGAGACGCTTGTGGCCTGATAAAGCGCACGGAATCGGGCTCCCGCTTTTCGAATGAAGACGACACCATTTCAACGGTATGCCCCCGTTGATGGACATCTCTTTGAAGCTTAAAATGTCGGCGCAGATTTTCGTCTATATCCAAATAGACGCTGAGGTTATAGCATTCCCGAAGAATAGGGAGATAGAGCGAATGTAAACCGCTGGCAATAATAATGTCATTGCTCTTGATGTTGAACGGGCGACCCATGCGGCCAGATTGATGTTCATAATGCCGGGATTGGATGCTTTTGCCATCCACTAGGGCCACCAAGTCGTTTGCAAATCCCTCCAGATCGTTAGCCATGGGATTTAAGTGAGTCATGACTTGCCACATTGGCTTTTGGCGGTCCCAAAGGTGGTAATCGTCGCCTGATAAGGTTGTGACTGAGTGGGTTCCGAACAAGCCCTTGATAGCGTCAGAAAAGGTATCTTTACCCGCTCCCGAATCGCCGGCAATACCAATTACAAACGGCTTTCGGCTAAGGCGAAAATAATCGTTGCGACTGACAGTTTCTCGCCAAATGCGCATTGCAAGGATGATGCCGGTCGCGACCATGATTGTATGTAAAAAGGATACGGCATGATTGCTCAATTGCTCAGAAAGATGAAACGCATCAACTACATCAAGCTGGCTAGCACTGAGAAATCTGATTGGGGTTGCGAGTAAGCTGCTTAGTACATAGAGTGCTGAAAAAATTCCTGTCAGAATTACTGCAATTCGTCCGCTCATGGCCTGATAGCTCACCAACAATGGAATAGCCCATATGAACCAACCTGGGGAGGCTGGCGTCATCAGTACGACTAAAAGAAAAGCGATCCCTAACGTGGCATGGAATAAATCATAATTGAGGCATCGTACTCGCCAAACCATGTAGAGCGTCATTAGGTAGATCAATGGAACTACGTAGATAAGGACATTGTCGCCAAGGTTTATAGCTAAGCGATACACCTTACCCATTTCCGGGTTACTAAATAACATATGCAAACCGCTGCCGGAAAAAAGAAAAGGCAAAATCAGCAGCGCGCCTGCGAAAAGCAATCCAGTCAAAAACTGAGGCAAAAGCTGCCTTAAGGAGCGGTTGTTGAACAGATAGATCAAAAAGAACGGCAATGCCAGTATCATGCTCAATTTGGCAGAAATCGCGACTATGTAGGCAGCACCGGCAAACTTCAGCTTCAACTTCTTGGTGAAAAACAGCGATAGGGTCAGCAGTAGCACGGGTATCAAGTCGTTAAGCCCTAAACCATAGCTGGCGAGTATCACAATAGGCGATAACCAGTAAACAGCTAATAACAGACGATCTCGTCCTGGTAGCAACTGGCGCAATACTAACAGCAGTGAAAAGTCAGCCGCCAAGAGAGTGAACTCATAGCCGTACCGCAAAGGGAGCTCAATGAATTTTGCCGCAATGGTAAGCGGTAAAAATACCAGCCACATAACATAGCCATAAGGGAACGCAGCCGGAGTGCCGCCGCCATCCAACCAGACTGACCAAGGGTCAAGTGTGAAACGAGCTGTACTTGAATCAAGGAAAGGCGCATACCAGTCACTTACGGCAAGAGGCGCCATGGTAAATATCAGCACCAGACGGATCGCCATTCCAAGCAAAAACAGTGGATGAATACACAATTTTTTCATATGTACCCAGCCGATTTTTCCCACAAATCCGGACGCTTGGTACAGACAGCATCCGCTTGAATACCTCGTTCAGCAAGAATCTGTACCAGCAAAGGGATTTCAGTTTTAGCCTCACGTCCTTGCAGTTCGGGGGAAACAAGACAAAGTTTGAAGCCTGCGTTCTTAAGCCGTTGTGCGTCTTCCTGGCTGAGTGGGAAACAGGTAAAGCAGTCCACCCAAACCCAGTCTACTTTGTCGGCCAAAGTCAGCGCCGTTTCGATAGACTCAAATTCGGATACGCGTATAGCACAACGATGCTCACCTGCTTTAGCCCATTTCACAAGGAACGGGAAAGATTGATCGAGAAAAAAATAGTCATCGATGCCATGCGCTTGCATCAGGGCGATCAAACGACTCTCAAGTCCTTCTTCTTTGATATTCAGTATCAGCGTTCCATGTTGATAAGTGTCAATCCAGTCATCGAAGGACTCGCCAGCGACGAAAGGATCATGATGAATGATTAGCTGTTCGCCACGGCTACGAATATCAACTTCGACGCCATATTCTTTGGGAGTAGACTTAAGGTCCTGTATCGTATTACGGCGATGCGCAATGATCTTCATATCTTGAAGCTCTTTCTTAATTGCAAACTGAAATCCACGGTTCGACGAATGAATTTTCGCTTTGCGGCCCAGTTAACGTTCCAGTGCGAAACGCCGTGCGCCCGCTCGCCAAACCTTACGGGGAAACGATGTATTTCGAGGCGCTTGCAGCGAGCCTGGTAATAGACATAAAGATCAAGCGAAAAGTCGCAGGGCGGCTCAAGCCATGTTTCGAAAAAGGTTCGTGAAAACATCGTGGGTTGTGCGTTGATGTCCCACAGCGGCTTGCCGAGCAGCATGGTTTCAAAAACGCTCATGCCTAATGTGAAAACCATATCTGCTAAAGGGCGCCCGTAGCGCTGGCCTTTTACAAAGATGTCCACGCCATGCTTGTCAAAAAGAGCTAAGCCTTGCAATGCGTCCTGCGGATCGGTCTGCATGTCGGCATGAGTCCAGCCGAGTATTTCACCGGTTGCCGCTCTGAGCCCCGCGAGAATGCCAAACCCGTAACCCTGGTTTTTTTCGACGCGAACGCTACGGCAGCCGGGATACTGGGGAAGCAGGTTTAGCAGGACCTCGGGACTGTTGTCTGTTGAGCCATTATCAACCAGGATAATTTCAATATCGGGTCGGTGAGTCAGTTTCTTGCATCGATCTAATAGCAAAGGAAGATTAGCTGCTTCGTTGTAGCAAGGGATGATAAGGGAAAATTTCATAGCTACTTCCGAACTGGGGCGGTTTTGAAAACAAAAAACTTCATGCCAATAAAATTCAAGTTTGCCGAGGTAACTGTCGCTACCAGGAAAGCTATCTGAATACCGGCTTCCTGACTCGTAATTTTACTTAGAATTATATTCATTTGATTGTAAATGGGCTTATAGGCCGAAATAAATGTGTTTACAGCAATCAGCTTATCCAATAAAGCGGGCACATGATTAGGCAGCCAGGTAATTAAGAATGAGTTTACCAACACATTTGCAGCCAAAGTAAGCGAATACACAACAATGAATCGCCAGACGCTGCCAACGGCATGAACTTTATGCCCAAATGTCCAAAAACGGTTAGCAAAGTAGGCAAACACCGTGCCTGTTAAGAAGCCGATGCCTTTGGCGTTGTCCACGCCAAGCAGTTGCGCCCAGATCAAGCCGCGATAAGTCAGAAAATCAATGACTACTGTCAATGTGCCAACGACAAGAAATATGGCCAGCTCGCGCCTGATCATGTGGGTTTCTTAGGCAATTCAGGAATGATTGCTTGATAACGAATTTCCAAGTTACTGATTGATTCATTTGGAATGCGCGCATCCAGTTCCAAGCGGTAGGGGTGACTAGCCCACTTGTGAAAACAGGATTGCCAATACTCAAAAGTACGCAAGTCATTGGGCGTTCCCCAGGACAAGAAGTTGTCTACCTCGAACAAATGGCAGCGCAAGCCAAGCTCGATGGCATCGTTGATGCCTGAGTCAATATAAAATTCACCGTTGATGCGCCCGTCCCGGGTAATAAGATGTTCCACGACCCGGCGAAAATCTTCGGCACGACGGAATGTGAAAGTGCCAAGAACAATGGGGTCAGTCGCAGGCGACTCAAGCGGCGTTTTGACAGAGATTCCATTTATTCGGCCATTCTCGGCATTGATCCAGCCGTACATTTTGGGGTGGCGCACGGCGTTGGCATGACCGCGAACTCCCCAGACGATAACGTCCACATCTGGATTGTCGGCCAACTGCTGGAAAGCTTGGGTATCGTATAGCGCCCCGTTGTCGCAGGCGCCAAAGGTAACAGGTCCTGGCGCGCTACCTATTGCGCGCTCAAGCGCTTCCAGTCCGAGCAAAGCGGTGCAGGCTTGACCTTCAGTGATGCCGGGCAGGGTTTCGATGATAGCTTCTGGATAGATGTGTTTAAGTTCGTTAGCGATCTCCTGATGCCTGGGCATATCTCTTCTCAGAACGAATACATGATGAACCGCTGTAGGCAAATCGTGAGTAGCCTGCGTTACCATCGGTTTCCCAGACACGGGGATGAGTGGTTTAGTTACGCTATAGCCTTCATCTACAAAACGCTGTCCCAAACCTGCCATTGGAATCACTAATGATCCTTTAGGAGTAGGATTTGCGTTTTCTTTAACTATTAATTGATTAAAAGCTGCCGACCAGCCATTGTATTCGGCAACATCGTCAGGGGTACCCCACTGCATGAAATGCTGAAGCGGATAAACTGCTACGCGATAGTCTGCTGCGAGTATCGATTTGTAGGCAAGGCTAACGTAGTATTCCCCGTCAACATTTAGCTCCCGATCCATCGTCATACGGAAGGCTTCGCTCATGATTTTACCTGAGGCGAAGTAGTAGGTTCCACTGGAGGCGAACTCTTCCATGCGGTTATTAGTGTAAGGCTGCTTTTCTTGAATATCCTGAACCCAGCCGCTGGCTTCGCGCATATACGCGTAATTAGTGCTGCCAAGCGTGTGGGGATGAAAACCTTTGTACGCTGGTATAGCCCCTGTACAAGCTACTTTGGCAACGAATTCCTTGAAATGCCGCCAGTCCCAATAGCAAGTAAAATCGCAATAGTTAACAATAACCGGACGATCTGGATCAATCAAGTGTTCAACTTGCCGTACCGCGTAAATCGGGCCAAGCTTGTGTGGTGGGATACCGACGATACGACCCGTCGGACAGTATTGCCTTAGGATCGACTCCATTGCGTAATCTGGGTTATCCAAGTGATCTTGGTTGCAGATAAAAAGAAAATCCCGCTCCCCTGGAAACATATCGATAACATGAGCTACGATGGGTTTGCCTTCAATTTCGACCAGAGGTTTCGGGACGGTATAGCCTACACGGCGAAACCGCTCACCAAAGCCTGACATGGGGACAATAATTTGCATGTTGCTAACCTTTAACTAAAAATTATTTTTTTAAACTGTTCTGCACTTTGCTTCCAAGTTAACCAGGTAATGTTATTTGACGACGGGGCTATGGTTTGCTGATTCAGTCCATTCCAGTCTTTAACGGCTTTAGCTATTGCTTCTGGCTTTTTGCCGTCGAAATAAAGGGCGTGTTCTCCCGCTACTTCACGGAATACGGGAATATTACGAGCGATCATCGGCAATTTGTGCTGGGCTGCTTCGATCAAAGGTAGGCCAAATCCTTCACCTTCTGAGGCTGCAATTAAACAAGTAGAGACTGCATAAATTTTTTCCAAATATTCATCACTAATGGCTTGGAGCCAGAAGAGTCGCTTATTGAATTCTGGATGATTACGCAGTCGGTTAACAATTTCTGGTATGGTTCGCCGCATAGACTCTGGCAAGATTTTCCATCCCTCGTTACCAACAATAACGAGATTGATATCGAGACCTTCTTGCCACAGTTGTGTAAACGCTTCGATGGTTTGCAGATAACCTTTGCGTGGTTCAATGGTGCCGACCATTAGAAAGCTTGGGCGGGCGTTGAGCTGTGCTAGTGTTTGCTCTGCGTGCTTTGGCAATCCACGGGTAGGGGCGGAGTTTTTCAGATCGGCACCAAGATGAAACCAGTCTATTCTGAATGGGCGCTGCCGTTTTGTGTTGTTGGTTATCAACCAGGCATTAAGTTCATCAGCTACTGTTCGAGAGATACAAATGGCCCCGTCGAACTTGGCAATAGCTTGTAGCCAATTAGTATGGCCTGTGTCTGTCCCCGGTGGAAAGCACTGAGGAAGTAATATTGGCAACAGATCGTAAACAATGAAATGAACTCTTACGCCAATATTACGGTAGTACGCAAATAATCCGGAGGACTCCGCCTCAATTAATATTTGACCGGATACATCCAACCCCAACAATAAATCACCGTTTCGAGGGTCGACTACTTCATCAATTAGTCCTTCTGGCGAGCAGTCTAGTAAACCTAACGTATAACGGCTTGCGTAGCGGTAATGCCACGCGCCGCCCTCGTCGGTTAAATAAACGGGTTCAACCCTGAAGCCTTCTGGTGGTGACTCCAGCATATCCATGATCAGGGCGCGTGCTACGCGCTCGATCCCTGTTTTTAAATCCGTTTGACATGTCGCGGATATGTCTAGCAAGAGTTGTTGTACTGGCTGCCTAGCATTTACTGATTGTGCGATGGTTTGTGCAACAATTCTAAACTCGGAGTCTGTGGGGGTAGGCCCCTCGATTTTGGTGATGGCATTAACCAGAGCGTGACTGTCGCATTGAGAGTCGACATGAAACTGTTCTATAGCTTTTGCATATTGTTCGGCGCAGCTTTCTGGGGTGTGGCGGATTTTAATGACCTCTTGTGCTCTCTTGCCTAATGCGGCTCGACTTTTATTGTTTTGCCACAGTGTTTCCAGTGCCTCTACCAGTTGGTGGTCTTCGAAGGCATCGGGAAGCATCCACACTGAATCAGACGGTAAGTCGGCCATTGATCCATTGGCATTTACGATGGTCGGAAGGGCATGGTTCATACAGTCCAATACTGCAGCAGAGGTTTCGCCTCGCGAACGAATACGAAGCTGTACGGCCATGTCAGAAGCAGCGAGGTAATTACGAAATGTTGACATATCGACCCAGCCAGTAATACGAATGCGCTCTTCTAGGCCGCTGGCATGAATAGTTTTAATGAGTTGCGCGCCATACTCTCCACCATGATTCTCGCCGACAAATATCAATATGCAATTCGAATCTTTCGCCATATTGGATCTAAGCCAAGTCTCCAGCAAGCGATGGTTAAGTTTGGTCGGATCTAGGAAACCAAAACTGCAAATTACAAAATCATTCGTTTTTAAACCGAGTGTTTTACGACTATTGGTGCGGTCAAAATTTTTGCTAGGTGTCCTTAGAAGAGGAATTACCTTCCAGTCAGCGGAAAAGTCCTTTCCATACCACTCATTTGCAAGTCTACAGGAATATTCAGAGTGGACGATCACGCCCTGAGCGTTTTGTAAAACCTGCAGATTAGCCGGATATTTCGTCTTTGCGTTTGCTGCTTTGCTAGCGTGATAGCGTTCCCAAACGGCCAAATAGCCATGGGATTGATATAGTGCTTGCACCCAGGCATATTCAATGAATTCGATCTCTTCCAGATAGGACAGCAACCCGCTCAGGAAGAAATCATGCAACACCACCGTGCCTGGCACTTCTTCCAGTAAAGAGAGCATATGCTGATGAAATGGAGAATTGCCAAAATGATAAAGTACTCGATCCATTTGGCTTGCATTTGCTCGTAACCACTGTGAATCGCGAATTGAGCCATTGGCTTTTACCCAGGCATCGCTGACATGTTCTTGAGCCGCCACGACCTCAATGTCATAGTATTTGGTAAGCTCTGGCAACAATTCAGCGCTGTAATCAGCTATTCCTGTTCGTTCAGGTGGCAGAGGCGAGACATAAGCCAATTTGGGGCGATGGGCTGATGCATTAGCCATAGGCTTGAGTGATCTGTGATCGGCATGAAGGTGTTCAAATGCAACAATTGCGTTCCGAGCGCTTTCGTCCCACGAAAAGTTTTTAGCTTGTTGGATACCATAAGCTGCCAACTCAGCGTGGAAAGCGTCATCCTCAAGCACCTCCGCTAGTTTTTGGCTGATAGCTATTTCGTCATAAGGATCGAATAAGGCATCCTGGCGATTGATGACCTCCGGCACGCTGGATGTATTCGAGCCAATAACGGCTGCTCCGCATGACATAGCTTCAAGCGCGGGCAGGCCAAAGCCTTCGTGATAAGAAGGAAACACGAAAACTCTGCATAGATTGTAGAACTGGGCAAGCTCTTCGTCGGTCACATAGCCAGTGAATAACAGCTGGCTTTCGCCGATACCAGCCGATTTTGCAATTTGCTTTAGCTCGGCCACGCAGCTTTCGGGCATTTTTCCTGCCAGCACAAGCTGGTGAGCATCATGCAGCGGTTTATTCAGCCGCGCATAGGCTCGAATTAATCGCTGCAGATTTTTGCGCGGGTCCGCCCCGCCCGAATACAGAATAAAGGGTTGGGTGATGCCAAACCGTGTCAATAGTTGTTGCTTTTCAGGCGCTGTAATGTCCATACGCCGAAATATCGCATCGCAGGCGGTAGAAATATTTGTCACTGCATTAGCCGCTAACATCAATGCGCTTCGACCCTCATCGGCCGCCGATTCCGAAATAGCCAGCCACTGGTCGGCACGTTTCAGGTGCTCAATTTTGCGTTGGTAATAACGTGCATACTCTGAGTTGGAATTTAGATAGGTTTCAGGGTTTAACAGTGGAATCAGGTCGTAGAGGGTAACAATGGTTGGAATCTGCGTGGAGAACACGCCAATGCTGGTTATCGCGTCATCAACATAGCCTTCAAACAGACTCATTACATGTATTACATCTGGTTGCAGACTGGCGAGAAAAGCCTCGCGGATACGTTCGGCGACTTTGCGCCGCCATTTGTTGCCTGGCTCACACTCCCGCACAGGCCCCGGAGCATACCAAACGCGGATATTCTCCTGAGGAAGCTGCCCGTCAAAGGTGGCGCGAATAGACTCGATGGTATCGGTGAATAGACCGTTCAGAGCGAGAATGATTTCATGCTCCCCCCTGTTGCGGACGATGGCTTGTGTGAGCGCTAATGTATAGCGTCCAATCCCTCGAAAGCGGCTTTCAGTTTGAGCCCCCTGCATGTCAATAACGATACGCACTAGAAATTTTCCTTGCCGTGATTTTGTCTGGCAGCTATAAGATCAGCATAGATGCGACGTGCTCGCGGTGTCAGATTTGCTAATTCGGTTGCGAAAGGTGGGTAGGTTCTTTGATCGGATGAAGTAGTTCTGGTTGCTTGTCTAATGCGGCCGACTAAAGTGGGGAATCTCACCAATATACTAAATATTAAATGCCTGAGTTTAGGTCTTCGATTGATGTATAGCTTTGCATGTGCTAGCAACAGATTTGTTTTTTCCTTGCTTTTTGGTTTTGCCATTTTAGCTAAATGGAAAGCGCTTTTTACAGTTCGTCCGACCATTCGTAACGGCGCAGTTAGTCGCCATGAGGCGCTATTTTGTATGGCAATTAAAGTGGTTTCGGCCTGCTGGGCCTTAGCTTCAGCTTGCTGTGCAAGCATTTCGGTTAATTTAGCTTTTGTTTTAATTTGTTGATCGTAACTGTTAGCAAGGCTTTCGAGCGAGAGTCCATAGTCAAATTCAAATGCCTGTGCTGTTGCGGTAATAATCTCAGGCATGCCAGCCTTCTGAGCTATAACAGCATAATCGGGACTAACGCCATTAAGTATATTCAGTAAGGTCAATTCATTGTTGTCAGCAAGTCCCATTGGCTCTTGTAGTCTTAATACCTTTATTTTTGCAAACCCCGCATACTCGGCTATAAAGGATAATAATTGAAAAGGGATTGGTTGATTATGTGTTGGGTCTAGGTAAAAGTTTGCCGTGCCAACCACGATATTTTCCGGGTTGGGTGTTTCAAGGATCAGCAATCCTCCGGGTTTAAGCACACGCAAGGACTCTTCTACCAATGCCTTCAATACCTCGAATGGCAGATGTTCTGCTATGTGAAATCCTGAGACCAGTATTTGACTTTCTGACACAAGCGCTTGCAGGGCTTCAATGGCATCGCTATGGCTTACATTTAGACCTCGTTCACATGCGGCATCAAGCATGCCGAGGTCAATATCGACGCCTTGCACATTGATGTTATTTTCTTGCATCAGTTCTAGCCATTCTCCACGACCACAGCCCAAATCAATACCTTGGCAAGCTTGATCGAACTGTTTAAGCGGCAAAATAAATGGGAGATAGACCTTCAGTCGGGATTTAATTTGCTCTTGCGGGCCACGGTAACGTTCTTCAAAAGCGCGGTAGAAGTTGGCATCAATCATGTTGTAGCTCCCACTTAGGCGGCAACCAAGCCACGCCGGTAAAGTGCGGGCTATTGATATTCACGATATTGAAAAGTAATACCCTGTCTATCCAAAGATAGTTTGCAGTGATATGTGTGTCTGAGGCGTGTAATGCAAGGGTAACTGAGTACGATCCCTCACCCATATTTGCAGGAAAAGAAAACTGATACTTTATTCGCTCGCCTGGTTCAAGCTGCATTAATGGCAGTCCTAAATGATGAGTGTTTGTGCCGTAAACAGGTTGCCCTAGACGATCTTTAATAAGGTAGCCCAACACAAGTTCCGGAATGCTCGCGTTTGCTCGCGCAATTATTTGAAGTGTGATGTTTTCCCCCACATTTACCACTTCAACTGGTTCTCCTTTGTTATTTAGAATGACGGCAGATACTATTTCCGCTTCACCTGTGCCTGAAATGGTCTGAACCTTGCCGGTATCCAGAGCTATTTGTTCTATTGTGGAGTTTTCCTTGTGAGCGATCATAGCGTTGTAATAATCCATGACTGCTTCAGGCTCGCCTTGCATGGCAAGCTTGCCTGCATTGAGTAGAATTGCACGGTCGCAGATGGACTGGATGGCGCTTTTGTCGTGAGAGACGATCAGCAAGGTAGTGCCTTGCTTGCGAAACTCACGTATGCGATCAAAACTTTTGTGTTGGAAATAGGCATCGCCTACTGATAATGCTTCGTCGACAATCAGTACATCCGGGCGCCGCGCCGTCGCGATGCTAAATGCCACACGCATTTGCATGCCGCTGGAATAAACCCGTACCGGCTGATCCATGTAATCGCCAATTTCTGCAAAGGCTTCAATTTCCGGCATCAGGCTGGTAATTTCTTCAACGCTCATACCTAATAGTTGCCCGGCCAAATAGGTATTTTGTCGTCCGGTGAAGTCTGGGTGAAACCCCATACCTAGCTCCAACAATGCTGCCACACGTCCGGTGATGTTGATGCTGCCGGTGGTGGGTTGGGTAGTACCGACGATCATTTTCAGCAGGGTGCTCTTGCCGGCGCCGTTGATGCCGATAATGCCCACCGCTTCACCGGGATTAACGGTGAAGTTGACGTCTTGCAATACCCACTTGAGCTGATGCTGAGGTTTGCTAAAAGGCACAAACCACTCTACTAGTCGTGACCAGCGCGTCGGATATTGTTTGTAGGCTTTGCCTAAATTGGTAATGGAAATTGTGCCCATGTTTAATGTGTTTCCATATTACTTAGGCATTGCCAAGATCGGTTTATGTAGGAAGTCGGTAATAAATTGCAGCCGATCATTGGTGATAAGTTCGTAGGCAAGTTGTATATCAACATTCATATAATCATGGACAATTCGGTTGTGTAATCCAACCGCCGAACTCCATTGTTGTAACTCTTGTAGCTTTATATCGCCATGCCTTTCAAGACTGGCAAAGGTGTCGTAGGTGGAAACGGGTATAGGTTCCCCTAACGCCTTGAGTATATGTTTGGATTTGCCGATAGCGTTTTCTATGAGTACTTGTAGGGCATGGAGCAGGCCGTTTTGTTCAAGCCGAGATAGAGGTGATCCAGCGAGAATGCGTTGTTTCGCCTCTAAAAGCAATGCCATTTGCCCGTTAGCAATGCGTTCACTTTCTGCCTGATAGAGGTCAAGCCGCATTGCTTTTCCTCCAGTAGTAATCTTCCAGTTCTCCCCACGTGTGGGTGAGGTAATGGCACCATGCCAACGTATCTTCGCCTTTGAGAACGACGCCTTCTTCGGCAATTACAGCTCGCATTGCAAGTCGAGCTGATGGGATATCGATCAGGTCAATTTGATCTTTGTGTATTTCAATGATATCGGCAATTTTCTGTTTCAGAATTTCCGACTGTTCGAGTTGAGCCAGGCTATTCATCTGTTTTTTCCAACGAATTGCAATGTCCCAATCACTATGCGGTGTTGCTGTTCCAAGCGCTTGACTGCCTACTAAGACGGCCAGCTCAAGGTCATGAATTGTTTGCAGTAATTGGCTTAAACGCTCTAATTTGGTCATAGCTCGTCTACCATTTCGCCGACATGCTTACGAAACAGATGCATACCTAGTCCGCACAAGGTAACAGCGATAATTGTGACAGGCAGTAGGCTTTGCCATGTCGGCCAAAGGCTGGATACAAGAATGTCTTGAAATGCAGTCATAAGGCTGGCTATAGGGTTATAACTCATCAGCGAACGTGCTTTTTCAGGTAGGATGCTGAGCGGGTAAACGATCGGTGTGAGCCAAAACCAGAACTGGATGACGATACCGAAGAATTGACCAACGTCGCGAAAAAACACATTGAGCACTCCAAGACTAATGCCTAGGCCAATGGCAAACATCACAAGAATGCCGATTACAGGGAACAGCGCCAAATAAGCGAGGCCAGGAAAGTTACCGGAAATCAGCAGAAAAATACTAAACAAGCCAAACACAATGGTGAAGTTTACCATTGCATTAGCGACTACTATGATAGGCAAGCAGATTCGAGGAAAGCTTAATTTCTTGAGTAGATTGGCGTGTTCAAGAAAGGTATTTTGCGCGCGGCTAACGATTTCTAAAAATAATCCCCAAGTCAGAACTCCGGCACATAGGTAAATGCTGTAAGCAAATGTACCGTCAACGCCTGGTAATTTTGAACGCATGATTTGGGAAAAAATCACAGTGTAGACAACTATCATGGCAAGCGGGTTAATAACAGTCCACGCCGCACCAAGTAGAGAATTGCGATATTTTGATTGGAATTCGCGTTTGACGCTACCGTAGATAAAGCCGCGATAGGCCAATAAAGACTTAAATATGGTCCACATTAATCAGCTTCCTAAATCAAAGCTTGATTCAAGTTGAAAAAAACAGGTTAAACCTTTGTAGCGTCCCACCACTCCGTGATTGGTCATTTGCACGAAAAGCTGACGGTTACGCCACATGCTGCTAATAAGTGCTATTAAGAATGTGGGCTGAGGCGCGCAGGGGGTGATTGCTGTTGTCGAGTGAGTCATGCGTAATGTATTCCGATATAACAGGACAATCCATTTTTAAACAGGGTAATAAAAAGCTCCTTTGGGAATAACCAAATGGAATCAAAGCATTATCTTTTAATTGCCGAGCAACTCTACTTCACAACGCGCAAATGCGGTTTGCTGGCCACGGGTTTTTTTTCTGGTGGCGGCTCGTTGCCGTTGTCGTCATCTTCGCGGTCAAACACCATGCCTTTACCGTTTTCTCTGGCGTAAATTGCCAAAACTGCAGTAACGGGCGTCACGATGTGCAATGGCTTACCGCTAAAGCGGGCATTGAATTCAATAAAATCATTGCCAAGCGATAAGCCTTGGATGGCTTGTGGTTTGATGTTTAGGACTATTTTGCCGTCTTCGATAAATTCTTGCGGCAATACAGCATCGGTATTTTCTGCGTCAACCAACAGATGCGGTGTTAAATCGTTATCGACGATCCATTCATAAATCGAACGGATCAGATAAGGTTTTAAGGAAGTCATTTGAGGATCTCGTTCATTTCTTTCTCGGCATCGCTCAGACT
>Ga0208629_100379_pt1 | contig 21861 bp, 20 predicted proteins | sample LakWasMet19_HOW5_2_FD_183865 | JGI IMG/M metagenome (GOLD analysis project Ga0208629, IMG submission 183865) | Freshwater sediment methanotrophic microbial communities from Lake Washington under simulated oxygen tension - Sediment Metagenome... | ecosystem: Environmental > Aquatic > Freshwater >... | reverse complement strand
AATGCGCCAATACGAGACTATTTTGTGGGTGAATATATTAAAGGCGCTCAACGCCCAGTTAATGTACCGTCAGCATGTCAGAAGCAGCGTTAACGGCGACGATGTGCTCAACTTTTTATTGCTGAACACCAACCTGCCCCGATCGGTCAGCTGCTGCATCGCTGAAATTACCAGTTGCATCAATGCCCTGCCGAATAACGATTCCTTGCCGGAAGAGGTCGTTAAACTGGTAGCGTATGTACAGGACATCGATACCCGGAACACCACCCAGGCGCAATTACGGGGCATTCTCGATAACCTGCAAAACAAGTTGGGAGAACTGCACGACCGGATAACCAACAATTGGTTTAAGCAAGGCATTGCTGAATAAAATGGAACGTCGGCCGCTATCGGCTCATCTGTTACGGACATAATGGGAGCCGCTACGGAATAACAATGGACATTACCCCGGCAAACATTTCAGACATCCCGGCGCTTTGCGAACTGCTGGATCTGCTGTTTTCTCAGGAAGCCGATTTTAAGCCCGATCACGCTGCGCAAAGCCGCGGCTTGGCTCGCATCATCAGCAGCCCGGAACTCGGACTTATCGTCGTCGCCCGTCAGGACAACCGGATTGTAGGCATGGTCAATCTCCTCTACACCGTGTCGACTGCGCTCGGCGACCGTGTTGCGCTATTGGAAGACATGGTGGTTTTTCCCGACGCACGCGGCTTCGGCGTAGGTTCCTTACTTCTTGAACAAGCGGTTCAATTGGCGAGATTGAACGGCTGCAAACGCATTACCTTGCTTACGGACCGCGCTAATGAGTCGGCGCAACGGTTTTATCAAAAGCACGGTTTCGGTTTTTCGGCGATGATTCCATTGCGTCTTTCGTTGAATGACTAACCTGTAAAACGTGCGCCTTTAAATACGCTGACAACATTTTCAATGTAAATGCGTAACATCCGTTAAAGTACTAACCCCGGCCCGCTCGGAATTATGGTTGCCGCACTCTGCGTTACAGCCATTAAGTTAAGCACATCGACACTCCGTAGGAGCGGGCCGCGCCCGCGATATTTGCATAGCGATTGCAGCGTTATAGCGCCATCATCGCGGGCGCGGCCCGCTCCTACAAGGCTTAACTTAATGGCAGTTTACCCTTTTTGTGGCGGGACGGGATTTGTAATCCCGTCCCGCTCGGAATTCCAACGCCAGGCCAGCGACTATCGGAATGACGACACATCCCGTAAATACTTGTGTAACACGAAGTTTCCCCCCCCTGTGCCTGGGTTCCGGCATCCCACAGACTTGGGTGTATGACGTAAGGAGCTTGTCTTGGGAGTCTGTGAATGAATGCCGGGTATGACGCCGTCAGCGAGAAACCTACAGCGGATGTTTTTTTCGTGCCTTTCGTGTTTTTCGTGGACAATACGTAATATCAGTTAAGCGCATCGACACTCCGTAGGAGCGGGCCGCGCCCGCGATATTTGCACAGCGATTGCAGCGTTATAGCGCCATCATCGCGGGCGCGGCCCGCACCTACAAGGCTTAACTTAATGGCAGTGGCGCAGAGCGTGGGAACGATGAGTTTTATTACCGACCATATTCTTAGTTGATGCATTTTCGTTTACTCTGAGCGGGTTCAACACATCCGCTTCGCGGACTTTATAACGAGTGTCGGAGGACGCATGTCACCACGACTTATATTCAAGGGCCTTGGCTTGACCCTACTGTTTTCCGCCTGCGTATTGGCAGGCGAAGAGCCGGTCATCGGGCAGGTATTAACATTAAAGGCCGCAACCGAGCAGGCAGTTCGGGATAATCCCGATCTGGCGCAGATGCAGGCCAGGGCTCAGGCGATGGCTTCAATTCCCTCGCAAATGGGCGCCTTGCCCGATCCTGAAATCAGCTTCAACGCAATGAGCCTGCCGGTTAATACCTTTAGCACCGGTCAGGAAGACATGACGCAATTGGGCGCAGGCGTTTCGCAATCTTTTCCTTTTCCCGGCAAGTTAGCATTGCGCGAACAAGCGGCGGCTTTTGAAGCGGAAGCCGCATCGCAAAACGTCGCCGAGGTGCGCCGACGTTTACTCAGCGAGGTTAAAACCACGTGGTGGCTGATCTTTTACCTGGATCGGGCAATAAACATTGTCGATAGCAACCATGCCTTGTTGCGGCAGTTTGTCGAGATTGCCGGAACCAAGTATGAAGTCGGCGAAGGTTTGCAGCAGGATGTATTGCTGGCGCAATTGGAGTTATCCAAGTTGCTCGATCAGCAACTGATGCTGAAAGCGTCGCGCCGCAATGCCGCCGCCAGTCTGAACGCGTTGCTCGATAAACCGGCTAATGAAGTGGTGCGTTTACCGGAAAAGGTTGATTTGCAATTGCCGACCGTTAAACAGGAAACCCAGCTTTATCAGCAGGCGGAAACAGCGAGAGCGGCTTTGGAAGGCAGCCGCCAAGGCATTAATGCCGCGCAATCGCGATTGGATTTAGCCAAAAAAGACCTGCTGCCTGACTTTAACCTGGGCGCTTCCTATGGCGCCAGAGATGATATGCCTTCCGGCGACAGGCGCGCCGATCTGTTGAGTTTTAACCTGAGCATGAACGTACCGATTTTCGCCGCGCAAAAACAGGCCAAGGCAGTCGACCAGCGCACCAGCGAGTTAATGCAGGAAAAATACGCCCTACAGGATCAATGGAACAAGGTTCGCTTGCAAATCTCGCAAGGCTACAACGATTACCGGCGCGCCAAAGATCAGGTGGTCTTGTTTGACACCGGCATTGTGCCGCAGGCCAGACAAACCGTGGCTTCGATGCTGGCCGGCTACCAAGTCAACAAGGTCGATTTCCTGAATCTGGTGCGCAGCCAGATGACCTTGTTCGAATATGAAACCCAGTACTGGAAAGCCTTTACCGAAGCCAATCAAGCGCTGGCGCAATTAAGCGCGGCGGTCGGCAAGGAGGAAATTTATGAATAGGCCGTTAATCGTTACCGCTGTATTGATGCTGGCTTTGGGCGGCGGCGTGGGCTATTGGGTTGCGTCAAAATCGGTTAAGGAACAAGCCCGCAGCGCCTTGCCGGAACAAAAAAAACCGTTGTTTTATCGCAGCCCGATGAATCCGTCGGTCACTTCGCCGGTGCCTGCAAAAGACGCGATGGGCATGGATTACGTGCCGGTATTTGCAGAAGAGAATCATACTGAGCAAGGCAAAATCCTGTTTTACCGTAACCCGATGAATCCCGAAGTTACCTCGCCGACGCCGACTAAAGATGCGATGGGCATGGACTATGTGCCGGTTTATGCAGAGGCTGATGAGCCGAAAGGGAGCGTCAAAATCGATGCGGTTACCGTGCAAAACATCGGCGTGCGTACCGCTATAGCAAAAAGGAGCATACTTTCCCATATTGTTCGGGCGGTCGGACGCGTGGCGTATGATGAAGAACGCATCGTGCGCCTGCATCCCAAAACCGAAGGCTGGATTGAGACGCTGCGCGTCGATAAAACCGGGCAGCAGGTCAAAAAGGATCAGGATTTGCTGAGCATTTATTCGCCGCAACTGGTTGCCGGTCAGCAGGAATATATTCTGGCCTTAAACAATCTTAAGGTGCTGGAAAAAAGCCCGATCGAGGACATCCGCCGGGGCGCGGAAGAACTGGTTAGCAGCTCGCGCGAACGCTTAAAACTGTTGGATGTCCCTGCGCATCAACTGCACGATCTGACCCATGACCGGAACATCAAAAAAAGCCTGCATATTCATACCCCGGCGGACGGCATCGTGATTAATATAGGCGCCCGCGAAGGGCAATATGTGACGCCGGAAACCGAGCTGTACATGATCGCCGACCTGTCAAAAGTCTGGGTCTATGCCGATATTTACGAATACGAGCTGCCTTGGGTCAAGGTAGGCGACCCGGTTGAAATGCAGCTGGCCGGTGTTCCGGGACGCATTTTCAACGGCCATCTGGCATTTATTTATCCGTATGCCGAAGCGAAAACCCGGACCATCAAGGTGCGCCTGGTATTCGATAATGCTGAATTTTTGTTAAAGCCCGAACTGTTCGCCGACGTGACTATCTATGCCGGTAAACAAGCCGATGCCGTAGTGATTCCGTCCGAAGCGGTTATCCGTTCCGGGGCGAAAACCCAGGTTTTTGTGGTGCGCGGCGCAGGTAAATTCGAACCGCGGGAGATTACCGTCGGCTTATTGTCAAATAACGAGATTGCGGTGCTTGACGGACTAAAAGAAGGTGAAGAAGTGGTCACGTCCGCGCAGTTCCTGATCGATTCCGAATCGAAGTTGCGCGAAGCCACCGCAAAAATGATGGAACCGTCTACGCCGCAACAGCCGGAGCCGAGCCGGCTGATTATGGAGCAGGGGGCGCATCGACATGACTAAGGAGGGCGCATGAAATAACTTTTGCACATAGCATCGCCACTATCCCCAGACCTGGCAGGTTTTAAAAACCTGCCAGGTCTAACTTGTGACGTTATTTTATGCGCATTCCTAAATTATCGAATTGTTTCCATCCTTTGTCTGTAAACGATGTGCTTTCCGCGCAAGTTAAATTATTTCGGAGATTTTAATATGGCTTCATGTTGCGACAATAATTGCGCAATCGAAAAATTGCGCGAAAGACAGCGCGGAACGCTTAAAGCGGTTCTGTCCGTCAATGCCGTTATGTTCATTGTTATTGCAGGAGCGGCGTTTTATGGGCGCTCAACAGCGCTGCTCTCGGATAGCCTGGATAACCTTGGCGATGCGTTAACCTATGGCTTGAGCTTATATGCGGTCTCTCAAGGCGCGGCGACTAAGGCGAAAGTGGCTTTGTTTAAGGGCGGATTGATATTTATTGGGGCTTGTGTGGTTTTGGCGCAGATCATTCAGCGGCTTATTATCCCGGCATTGCCGTCTTACGAAATCATGGGTATTTTCAGTTTGGCAGGTTTACTTGCAAATTCGCTGTGTTTATTTCTTTTATGGAAGCACAGGGGCGAAGACATCAACATGAGTTCTGTCTGGGAATGTTCAAGAAACGATATAGCATCGAACCTGTCCGTATTCATTGCCGCAGGTGCGGTTTGCTTCTTTGAATCCGGATGGGCGGATATTGTTGTCGCATCCTGTCTGGTCATGTTGCTACTCAATTCTTCTTTTCGCGTTATCCGTTCCGCGCTTAAAGAATTAAACAGAAGTTTGGCATGATCGATTTCATCATCAATAGCGCATTGAAAGACCGTTTTATGGTGCTGCTGGGTGCGATTATCCTGGCTTTGGCTGGGCTTTGGTCGTTTAAAAACATGCCGCTGGATGCGATACCGGATTTGTCCGATGTGCAGGTCATCGTGTTTACCGATTATGCCGACCAGTCGCCGCAGGTGGTTGAAAACCAGGTCACCTATCCATTGACCACCGCGATGCTGGCCGTGCCGCATGCCAAAGTGGTGCGCGGTTATTCCTTTTTCGGCCTGTCGTTCGTTTATGTGATTTTCGAAGACGGCACCGATATATATTGGGCCAGATCGCGGGTGCTGGAATACCTCAATTATGTTAAAGGCCGCTTGCCGCAAGGCGTGACGCCGACTTTAGGCCCCGACGCCACCGGCGTCGGCTGGATTTACGAATATGCGCTGGTCGATAAAAGCGGCAGGCACGATCTGGCACAGCTGCGTTCTATTCAGGACTGGTATTTACGTTATCCGTTGCAGACCGTTTCCGGCGTATCCGAAGTGGCTTCGGTAGGCGGCTACGTCAAGCAATACCAGGTGGAAGTCGATCCCAACGCCCTGCAAGCCTATCAAATCCCGTTATCGGCTGTTATCACCGCGATCAAGCGCTCCAATAACGATGTCGGCGGCCGTCTGTTCGAAATGGGCGAAACCGAGTATATGGTCAGGGGCTTGGGCTATATCAAATCCATCGCCGATCTTAAAACCATCCCGGTCGGCGTCGATGTCAACGGTACGCCGATACGCTTGCAGGACGTGAGCGCTATCCAGATCGGCCCCGAACTGCGCCGCGGCGTGACCGAGCTGAACGGCGAAGGCGAAGTGGCCGGCGGCGTGGTAATCATGCGTTTCGGCGAAAACGCCCAGAAGACCATTCAGGAGGTGCGGAAAAAACTGGATGAATTAAAAAAGGGCCTGCCGGAAGGCGTGGAGATCGTCACCGTTTACGATCGCGGCAGCTTGATCGAACGCGCGGTGGACACGCTCAATTCCGCGCTGATTCAGGAACTCATTATTGTTTGCGCCTTGGTCGCCTTGTTTTTGCTGCACCTGCGCTCATCGTTGGTCATTATTATTACCTTGCCGCTGGGCGTGCTGATGGCCTTTATGGTTATGAAATGGCAAGGCATTAACGCCAATATCATGTCGCTGGGCGGTATTGCGCTGGCGATTGGCGATATGGTCGATGGCGCGGTGGTGATGGTTGAGAATGCCCACAAGCATCTGGCTGACGCGGCCGAGAAAAAACAGGCCGAACTGACCCCAAAAGAACGCTGGCAGGCGATAGGCAAAGCATCCCAAGAAGTAGGCTCCGGCCTGTTTTTCTCGCTATTGGTGATTACCGTATCCTTCCTGCCGATTATCGCGATGCAGGCGCAGGAAGGCCGATTGTTCAGTCCGTTGGCTTTTACCAAATCCTACGCGATGGCGGCGGCAGCGATATTGACGGTTACCTTGGTGCCGGTGTTGATGGGTTATTTTATCCGGGGCAAGATCATTCCCGAGCAGCTTAATCCGATCAACCGTTTTTTGCATGCCATTCACTCGCCCGTTTTAAAGCTGGCGATGCGCTGGCGGGCGCTGACGATAATACTGGCCGCGCTGTTGATGGCATCGACGCTATACCCCTTGTCGAAAATCGGCAGCGAGTTCATGCCGCCGCTGTATGAAGGCGATCTTCTCTACATGCCGACCACGTTTCCCGGTATCTCGATCACCAAAGCCAAGGAATTGTTGCAACAGACCGACAAGATACTTAAAACATTTCCCGAGGTGCAGCAGGTGTTCGGCAAGATTGGCAGGGCGGAAACCGCAACCGACGCCGCTCCGCTGATGATGGTGGAAACCACCGTGCAGCTAAAGCCCCAAGCGCAGTGGCCCGATCCCGGCAAGAGCGCCCGGCAACTGATGAATGAAATGGACAAGGCCATTCATTTTCCGGGCTTGGCCAATAGTTGGACCATGCCGATTAAAAATCGTATCGACATGCTGTCTACCGGCATCAAAACGCCGGTAGGCATCAAGGTTGCCGGTCCCGACTTGAACGTCTTGCAGTCGCTGGCATTGCAAATCGAACAGGCGATGCTGGCCTTGCCGGAAACGCTGTCGGCATACGGCGACCGGGCGGTCGGCGGTTATTTCCTGGATTTCGACATCAACCGGGAAGCGGCGGCGCGATACGGATTGACTACCGGCGACGTGCAGGACGTCATCCAAAGCGCCATCGGCGGCATGAATATCACCGAAACCGTTGAAGGCCTGGAGCGCTATCCGGTCAATGTGCGCTATCCGCGCGATCTGCGCGATAACCTTGAAGCGTTGCGGCGGGTATTGATCCCGACGCCGACCGGCAGCCAGATCCCGTTGACGCTGGTCGCCGATATTAAATTTACCCGCGGCACGGATGTTATCAAGACCGAGGATGCAAGACCCAATGCCTGGGTCTATGTCGACATCAAGACCTCCGATATAGGCGGGTTTGTCGCGCAGGCGAAACAGATACTGGCCGAGCGCGTCACGATACCGGCAGGTTACACCGTTGCCTGGTCGGGCCAGTTCGAATACATGGAACGGGCGGCGGAGCGCTTGACATGGGTCGTGCCGATTACGCTGGTGCTGATTTTTGTCTTGTTGTATTGCGCTTTCCGCAACATCGCCGAGCCTGTCATCGTCATGCTGACCATTCCGTTCAGCCTGATTGGCGGTATCTGGCTGGTGTATTGGCTCGGGTTTAATCTGTCGATTGGGGTTTATGTCGGCTTTATCGCCCTTGCCGGGACGGCGGCCGAAACCGGCGTCATGGTGTTGAGTTTTATCGATATTGAAATCGATAAACTGCGGGAGCAAAAACAGGCTCCTTTGACCGGCGCTGAAATCAGGGCCGCCAGCGAGGCCGCCACCGCTTTGCGGGTGCGGCCGGTTGCGATTACCTCGCTGGCCAACATCGTCGGCTTAATCCCGATTATGTGGGCGACCGGCGCAGGCGCCGATGTCACCCAGCGCATCGCCGCTCCGGCAATGGGCGGGATGTTGACGGTGCTGATATTAAGCCTTTTGGTGTTTCCGGTTATCTACAGCCTGGTTTTGCAGGTTCAGGAAGCGCGTAAGTCGAGATTAATCTAAAACTTCGCCTGCATTCCCACGCGGTGTACTTGCCGGTTAGACCTTCCAGGTTTTTAAAACCTGGAAGGTCTGTCTTGGCCTAACTGCGAATTTAAGGGTAATAGGTAGCCGTGCTTATTGTTTGAAGACGCTGAACTCCCTATCCTGCCTGATGATCAGCTGAAAAAACGCTGCCGCCTTGAACTTCTCCGGAGAACACCCATGAAAACAAAGTTACTGGTTACCCTGTTTTTAACGCTTGGATTGTTGGCCGCTTGCGCCGAAATGAATCCGCATCCGATGGATATGAATTTGGCCCTGCAAAACGCGAAAACCAAAGCCGATCATGAGGAGCTGGCGAAGCACTATGAGGAAGCGGCTGAAGAAATGCAGGTTAAAGCGGACGAACACAAAAAACTGCTGGGCCAATATGAGTCCCAAAGCTATCTCTACGGCAGACAGGCGGAAGATTTAAAAGCGCATTGCCAAAGACTGATCGATGTCTATGAAAAAGCTGCCGAGGAAAACTTGCATATGGCAAGAATGCATCGGCAGATGTAAGAACGACAAGTATTATTGATTTAAGGACATCCGGTGTAGGGCGCGCACGGCACGCCCTGCGTCCGCGAGAAAATCCTAAGTGCTAGTTGCGGTTTAACGCCGCCGCGGCATCCTGTTCGTTACCGGCCAGATGCGCGTCGCGGGGCGGCAAGACGTCGGCGACGACTTCCAGGCGCTTCCAGGCCGGCACCGGTGTTTCGCAATGTTGTTTGGGAACGAACGACGACTCTTCGACCAAGGTCATCTTGTGGATATAGCGCGGACAGTTGGGAAACATTTCCCGCACTGTTACCCGCAACACCAGTTCCGCTTCGGGCCAGTGATGTTGCAAAGGATCGTCGTCCTGAATGAAAGCGCTGCCGTTTAAACGAAGACGGGCTTGGCGCTGAAAGTCGACGAACAACAGGCTGACATGCTCGTTAACCAATACATTGCCCGCCGACAGGTACATGCCGCTGCCGTCGTAAAGCGGAAAAGCCAGGGTTTGTTCATCGATAACCTTGACCAAGCCGACGCTGCCGCCTTTGTAGGAACAGTTAGGCCGTCCTTCCCGATCGACGGTGGCGAAGAAAAACATGTTTTGTTCTTCGATAAACGCCTTGTCTTCGGGGCTGATTTGGCCGCTGACAATCGCATCGACCAGACGGTCGGCCATGGGCCGGGTCTCGAAACGGTCTTGCAGTTGACGGCTGCCTTCATGGAAAAATTCACTCATTGCTCCTCCGCGGAGTTATTGGTTGATGAAGAGGTGTCGGGAATATCGCCCAAGCTTCCCTTTAGCCTTGGGCGTAGCGGCCTTGGATGGGAAGTATTTATACAGGCTCATTTGGGTGGTGTTTGCCGCTTTGACAACGGCATCGACGCCGGTTGCTCTGATGCCTTGGCTATAAAACAGCTCTGATGCGGCTTGCAGGATTTTTTCTTGCAGATTTAAGGGCATGGGCGAGGGCAAAGGAAAGCAGGTTGATTGGCACTATACTGTTCGGTATATTGCAATGTCAACATGCTGACCGGTTGGCATATTGTTTATTTAAACAAAAAACCTGATTAGTAAGATGCTTCACCAGAGACAAAATATTCGACCTGTAGAGACGCGATTTATCGCGTCTCTACGGTTGATCTAGCTAATCAAGATAAATAAAGCCCAGCGTCAAGATTAGAAAGATGCATGCCGTAAGCCGGGAAACAACGGCCCTCTGTTTTTTCGTGGACAGTGCGTGCATCAGTTGCTATGTCGGGCATGATTCAGGCGAGCTCCTTCGCCCCCACGGCGCGCCATACCGATAAAGGCGATTAAAACTCTTGCCAATCGTCAGTACCCGCAGGCTGTAATTGCAGCTTGGCCGGTGAGTTTTTAGCCGCATAGGGTCTGACCCGTGTCATTGCTCCGGGGGCAGGAAGCGAATGAAACGAGCGGACCAAATTATGCGCGTTACCGTCCACTTTAAAGCTGCTCATGGTCATGGTCAGGCCTCGCGCCTGTTCTTCCAGGGATTCCGCTGCCGCCGCGGCGTGTTCTACCAAGGCCGCATTTTGTTGGGTTACGGTATCCATTTGAGCGATGGCTTGATTGACCTGCTCGATACCGGAACTTTGTTCGGCGGAGGCGGCGGTGATTTCAGCCATAATATCGGTAACGCCGCGCACCGAGCTGACGATTTCTTCCATCGTCAGCCCCGCTTGGGCGACCAGCTTGCTGCCGCCCGAAACTTTGCCTACCGAGTCGTTAATCAGGTCTTTAATTTCCCCGGCGGCGGTCGCGGCGCGTTGCGCAAGGTTGCGCACTTCTACCGCCACCACCGCAAAGCCCTTGCCTTGATCTCCGGCTCGGGCGGCTTCCACCGCGGCGTTGAGGGCGAGAATATTGGTCTGGAAAGCGATGTCGTCGATCACCGAGATAATGTCGCCGATCTTATGCGAGGATTCGTTGATGTCGTTCATCGTCATGACGACCTGGCCGATCACTTCAACGCCTTTGCCGGCGATGTCGGACGCGTCAGCGGCAAGCCGGTTGGCCTGTTGGGCGTTTGCCGCATTATGCTGCACGGTGGAGGTCAACTCTTCCATGCTGGCGGCGGTTTGTTGCAGGCTGGCGGCTTGCTCCTCGGTGCGATTAGACAAATCGTTGTTGCCCGCGGCGATTTCTTGAGACGCGGTGTTAATGCTGTCGGTGGTCTGCTTGATTTGGTTAATAATAGCTTTAAGCTTTTCCACGGTCATATTGGCGTCATCCTTGAGTTGTCCGAAGGTGCCGGAATAGTCGGTGGCGATGGTTTCGGTCAGGTCGCCGCGGGACAGCGCTTCAAGGACGCGCACCACTTCATTGAGTCCGGACTCGCTGGTTTGCATCAGTTGGTTGATGCCGACGCTCAGTTCGCGGAAGAAGCCTTCCTTGTCCTGTAAGTCGAAGCGCTGTGTGAAATCGCCTCGCACGGCGGCATCCACTACGTTGGCGACTTCCTGTTCAATGCCGACTTCGGCGGTTCGGTCTTTCCATTCCACCACGACCCCGAGTCTCTCGCCGCGTTCGTTATTGATAGGGTTGGCAACCAGATAGAAAGTGCGCCCGGCAATGGTAATCTCGCTACGGAAAGTCGAATTCAATTGCGTTAGTAATTGTTTTTGGTGCTCCGGGTTTTCATGAAAAGAATCGATGCGCGAACCCATGAGCGCGGCGGAATCGAAATGCGGAATGGATTTGCGGATGTCGGTTTCGGCCCGCCGCATCATATTATGCACTGCCGGGTTCATGTAGATGATCGTGTGCTCGTTATCGGCCACCATCACGTTTGAACTGATGCTATCCAGGGCGGTCTTGATGCGCAGGGCTTCGTTGGCTATTTGGCGATCCGCGGTTATGCGCTCAAGCAGTTGTTGCTGCATGTTTTTCATGGTTGCCAGCAAACTGCCGCTATCGTTTTGTTTAAGCGCGATGGCATTATCCAGTTTGCCGGCAGCGATGTTTCCGGCCAAATTAGCCACATCGTTGGGTTCGCCGCCCAATTGACGAATAATGCCTCGACTGATTAATGCTGTTAATGCTATGGCCGCTGCAACGCTGAAAGCGAAAATGCCGATCAGGATGATGCCGTATAAATGGATGGTGTTTCGAGCTTGCGTTTCATCGCTTGCATTGCGAGCCGTGGTAAGCTGCACCGCGGTATCGATAGCGTTACGGTGCTGTTCGTAGGCGCTGCGCATTTTTTGCAGGCTGGTCTGCGATGCGTTGCGGTCTCCCGACTGAACGGCGGGCAGGAAATGATGCTCGGCTTCGGTATAAAAGTCTTGCGCCGCCCGGTAAGAGGTTTGAAGCAGGGAAGTATGGAGCGGCTGTTCCAACGCTTGGCTTAGCCAGTAACGATGGCGGGACTCGTATTCCGTTTTTAACATTTGAAAACGCGTTACCAGGGCGCTGATTTCAGCGGGGTCGAGGGCTTGGGCTAATTGCAAGGTGACCAGGTAGGATTCGATGATGTATTCAGGCGGTGGCAGAATATCGGCAATAATGTCTTTACCCTGGACGATGCGTTGATAAATGGGGCCATTAACATTCAGTGTATTCATGGCTTTGAAGGTTGCGAAACCGAACAGCGCAAAACCGATAATCAAGGTGCTCAAAATGATCGTAAAACGCATTTTGATGGTTAACGGACCGGAATTTTTCATCTCATTTAACATGATGCAAGCCTAATTTTTATTTATGATTGAGAGTGTTACGTGTCGGCTATGCCGAATTTCAGGGTGTGTTCGTCGTCCAACCCAAGCGATTAGACGAGTCGCCGGAACCGGTTGGCTGCTTGAACCAGGTAAAATGCCCACGTCCAGCCGTAGTACTTGTGTATAACGACGAGCATTCTGCGTGGTAACCCAGTCGCGACGCTCCAGCGTCCCGAACCGCAGAGCGGTTCAGGCTGCATTCCCACGCAGAGCGTGGGAACGATGAGTTTATGCATGCAGGATCAGCGCAAACGATGCCGTTTGTTTATGAAACGCTGATGTGCAAATCGAACGCTAGACTCTATTCTTCGGAACCGTAACATTTGGGATAGTCGATACATACTTCGCAAGAGGGCACTCGACACAGGTACAAGCCTTCCGCTTCGCAGAGCTGCTTGTACAGGAATTTTTTCCATTTCATGTCCTTGTCGTTTTTTGCGGCTAATTCGGGAAAGTTGTATTGCAGCATGGCGCTCAATTGCGAGCGCGACCAGAGGCCTAAATCCTGCCATAAGTGATCGCTGCCCAGGCTGCCGGCTACGATAACGCCTATCACCCAGTCTATTTCGATAATATCCGGGTTACTGAAATGCTTGAGCAGGTTAACTAGGTCATCTTTTTCCAGCATTCGGCTAAAGTCCAGCTTGCTGCCCGATGCCGCGCGTTCCGGAATGCTGCTGCCGGGAAAAAGACGGTTTGTTAAGTCATTAAACTGCTCGCGCTCCAATCCCATATAGTCGGGCAAAACGCCTTGCCCGGCACACCAACTGGCCATCATGCAGGCCAGCCATTCATGATTAGGACTCATCATGGCCTCGGGCTTTAGCCGGGCATAGATCTGTTCCCGGTTATCCTGGAGTTGGAGAGCGGCAGACATGATTAATATTCGACCAGAATATCTTCATCCCTGACTATCATCTGGCAAGCCAAGCGCCAGGGCGACGGTATATCGTCAACAATCATTTGCTCCATTTCTTCTTTGCTGATTTTGCCGCTAACGCGCAGCACTTCTTTTTCTTTTTCGGTTAAAGGGCCGCCCATGCGTTGGTGCTTTTGATCGACGCTGCTGACTTTTACCAGGCAGGTGCCGCATTCGCCATCTTCGCATTCGTAATTGATCGGGATTTTGTTTTCCCGGGCCAGTTTCAGCAGTGTTTCGGTATGACTGCCTGCGACGGCGTAGACGGTTTTATCCCGGTATTCGGGATTTGAAAAAGTAACTAAAGCCATGATTTACTCCTTATGAGTGTGATGTGTTGTCGCATGTTTCCGCGAGGGGATTCATCGACGATAATTCTTATCTGCATTCCCACGCAGAGCGCCACTGCCATTAAGTTAAGGATGTGGGCGCGAATTTACTTGTGCCCTTGAGGGTATTCGCGTTTTTTAACACCTGTCGCGCGAATAAACTCACGCCCACGGCATTCAACCCTAACTATTTTCGCTTAACTAAAGCCAGTGTCGCGGAGCATGGAAACGAGAAACCTGTTTTTTAAACCGGCCGGACCTTAATTGTTCCGCCCAGCACTTGCGCTTGGCACGCCAGCCGATTATGTTTACCGGCCATGTTTTCGCGCAGGACTTTATCTTCAAGCACAGACGGTTCGGCCAGATTGTTCCAGCCTTCGGTGACTTTCATAATGCAAGTACCGCAGTCGCCTTCGCGGCAGCCGTAAGTAATACCCGAACCGACCTTTTCGGAAATCTCGATCACCCGGGTGCCCGCAGGGGCCGAAACGGTGACATTAATATCTTCAAAGGTAATTGACGCTTTCGCCATTGCTACTCTCCTGATGTGTTAAAAAAATATTAAGCAAGATCGGCCATATCGATCACTTTGGGTTGTCTTAAACCCATGAGGTCCTGTGCCATTTCATGCCCGAATTCACGACAGATTTCGATTTCTTCCTCGGTCGGAATTAACTTAATGCGTATTCCCGGAATGGGCACACGCAATTTGAGACCGCGCAAGCGATCTTCAACCATTTTCACGCCTTCCCCGGTCCAGCCGTACGAGCCGAAAACGCCGCCCAGTTTCGATTTAAGATTGATGACAGCCAGCGAGGACAATAAATCCCACACCGGTTTAACCGCATCGCCGTTAATGGTCGGCGTGCCGAACAGGATGCCGTCCGCTCCTTCTATTAAGTCGATAAACGGCGCTATTTCACTGCCTTCCAGGTCGTATAACGAGACGCGCACATGCTCCACCGCCATCGCGCCTTCATAAATGGCTTCGGCCATGCGCCGCGTATTGCCGTAGGAACTGATATAAAAGATCAACAAGGTTTTTTCGCCCGCGCTGATTTCGCTTTGCAAGGCCGCTGTTGATAATTCACGATAACGCTGCACATACCGTTGCGGTTGGTCGCGTAACAGCGGACCATGCGCAGGCAGGATTTTATTGAGCGGTAGCAAAGGTTCAATCAGGACCAGCGCCCGATTCACATACTCTTTAAACGGCCGCATGATGTGGGCATAGTAATATTCAAACGAAAAGCGAAAATCGCCGACTTCATCGTTAAACAGCCGCGCATCGCAAAAATGGCAGCCGAACACATCGCCCGAAAACAGGATTTCTTCTTCCACTAAATAAGTGCATTGCGTATCCGGCCAATGCAAATAAGGGGTGTGAAAAAACGTTAAGGAGCGATCGCCCAGCGAGACGGTGTCGCCGGTAAAGACCGGCGTAAAATCGAAGGCATCCTGTTTTAGCAGGGCTTTGAGCATGGATTGGGCTTTCTGGGAAATGTACAGCTGGGCTTGCGGCGCGCGGCGCATCAGTTCGGGCAATGCGCCGGTATGATCGGGTTCAAGGTGATTCAGGACGATGACTTTAATTTCGTCATAACGCGCTACCGATTCCAATCGGGCAAAAAAATCATCGGCAAAGTTTTCCTTGACGGTATCGATGACGGCAACGCCTTCGCTGCCCCTGACCACATAAGCGTTGTAGCTGGTGCCGTTGGCGGTTTTTAAGATGATGTCAAAGGTGCGTAGCGACGGATCGAGCGCGCCTACCCAGTGAACGCGTTCGGATAACGTGACTGCCTGCGGTACGCCGTCAATAGATAAGACCGGAGGTTTACTCATGACCGCAACTTGCTTGTGCAAGCGGGCGAGGGCAGCTTTCTATATCCTGATGAGGCTGGATTTCTTTTAGGCCGATCCAGTTATCGACCGCGTACTGATCGAATCCCGCCATCATCCTATCGCCGACTTGCATTAACGGGCGACGAATTAACAACGGATTTTTCACCATCAGCGCTAACGCTTCTTGTTCGGTCAGGTTATCAGGTTCAATCTCGCCCTGTTTGATGGCCGGGGCGCTGTAATTGAACCAATTCCGTACCGCCAATTTACCGAAAAAAGTGCGCAAGCGCTCAGGCTGCCAGGCTTCCGTCAATAAATTCAGTGCCACAACCTGATGGCCCGCCGCAGCTAATAATTTCTTTTGCCGGGTATTGTTAATGCAACCGGGTTTTTCGTAGAAAGTGACAGTAGCCATCAGGATGTCCTCAATCAGTGGCCCTGCAACTCGGCCATTGCTTCCGCCATTCTTTCCGGCGGAATACCTGTTAAAGAGCCGGGTAAGTTAATGGGCTCGCCCAATGAATTCAATATCGCACCTTCAATAGGGCAAATACTGGCACATTGATAAACGGGGAAGTCGCCCTCGCATTCGGTGCATTTTTTGCTGTTAACCAAAAAATGCGGTTTAGCTTCATAAATGGCTTTACTTGGGCAAACCGGTTCGCAAGCATAGCAATTAACGCAGGATTCAATAATTTTTACTGCCATGACAGGCTCCTAAAATACTATCGTGTGGGAATGTGAACCGTGGACTGCGGTAACAACATGCACATCGTCTTAAAGAGATTAATTCACCACGAAGACACGAAGTTCACGAAGAAAAGCTAGAGGAAAAAACTTCGTGCTCTTCGTGTCTTCGTGGTGAAATGTTTTTACGGAGTTACCGCTCGGCAATTGCTCCTGCATTGCTCTACCTCCTGCGCCCATGCAATCGTAATCCAACCTACGCACTGGCCCTAACTGAATCTTTAGCCTCATCCAACTTACCCGCTGCCGCCATCTCTTTGTAAACAGCCAGCACAGCTTCTTCGATGGGTTCCATTGCATGTTCGCCGTTCGGTGCGATTCCGGCCGCTTCAAGTTGCTCCCAAGGTTCATAACCGACTTTCGAACACAATACCGCTTCGCATCCTGCCAAAGCGCGGATAGTCAGCTGTAAAGTGGTTTCACCGTCGCCGCAGGTGCTGTCGCCGCCGCAATATTGATCGGCTTTACGATGACTGATAAAACGCACACCGTCCGGCGAGGCTTCATAAATCAGGAACTCTTTGGCATGACCGAAGTGCATGTTAATTACGCCTTGCCCACTGGTGGCTACGGCCATCAATACCGGGCGCGTAGTGAGCTTGGGTTCTTCTTTAAGTTGCTGTGCCTTTTGGGCTTTTTCCAAACGTTTACTGTCCATCTCAGCTTGTATAGCGACATGAATCACCTTGCGTTTTTCCATCGCCGCCTGATAGTCGATGTCCATCTCTTCAATCTTGTCCAGCGTAAACTCGTCGCCCCGATCTTCACCCAACAAGCCCACCGCATCGGCGCGGCATTGGCGGCAGTGGCGCATCATGTTCATATCGCCGGAACAGCTGTCTTGCAGGTCTTGCAGTTCATCGGGGGTAGGGCCGCGTTGCCCCATCACACCGTAGAAAGTGCCGTGTTCGGCTTCGGCAATCAGCGGCATCACATTGTGCAAAAATGCGCCTTTGGATTTAACCACGCGACTCACTTCCGCTAAATGCTGATCGTTTATACCTGGAATCATTACCGAGTTGACCTTAACCAAAATGCCTTTGGCAATCAGCATTTCCAAGCCTTTTTGCTGCTGTTGAATCAGTATTTTTGCGGCTTTTACGCCGGTAATACGTTTATTGTTCCAGTAAATCCACGGATAAATCTTCGCGCCGATTTCAGGGTCAACGCAATTAATCGTGATAGTGACGTGATCGATATTGTGCTTGGACAATTCCTCTACCGAATCGGGCAGCGCCAGACCATTCGTTGATACGCATAATTTGATGTCCGGCGCTTCTTCGCTTAAACGGCGGAATGTTTCAAACGTACGTTCAGGATTGGCTAACGGATCGCCGGGGCCGGCGATACCCAGAACGGTCATTTGCGGAATAGTAGCCGCCACCGCCATGGTTTTTTTAACCGCCTGATCCGGCGTCAGTACTTCGGAAACCACGCCGGGACGCGATTCATTACTGCAATCGTATTTACGATTACAGTAATGGCACTGGATATTACAAGCCGGAGCGACAGCAACATGCATTCTGGCGAAGTAATGATGGGCATCTTCCGAATAACACGGATGATTCTGTACCTTCTCCCGTATCGAATCAGGCAATGAATCCATTTGATTGTCGGTTGTACCGCATGAACTGGCTGCACAGCCGCCTTTAGCCGCAGGGGCATCGTTTAAGACTGGTAATTCCATAGTATCTGACCTCGTAAGTTGCGTTTACTTGCTTACTAAAGCAAAAGCACAGGCCATGCCAACGGCGGTATTTTATTTTATGGTGTTGATTTATAGGGTTATTGTTTTAGTGACTGGGCAGTATTGTTGCAAACGCAACAGTCATGTTTTTAGGTTTTGTAATTAATGGGACAATGGTTTTGATGGTGAAAAATGATTGTAAGTTCATGTTGTCGCGCCCATGACATATAAGCAGGCCTATGGCGCGACTTGAAATGCACGGAGTGAAACTCAACACCATAATCCCCCTTTGTTGGGATTTAAAAGCTCACATTATTCTATGTATTAGATTAATTTTTCTTGTTTTATTGCCACAAACGAGGAATAATAATAGGAAATCTATTGGGAGAAGCTAATGACCGAACAATCAAGAAGTATTATCAAACCCTACGAAGTGAAGGATCAGTTATCTTTACTCAATGTAACGAGTGAGCTTCTTGTAGAAGCTATAAGAAGAGGACATGCAGCTAGAACTAATGCCAGCGTAAACGATCCCTCTGGAGCCGCAGGAACTATGGCATTTTTCGCAATTGTAAGAGCGGTAAGAGAATTGTTAATTCCACAAGGCTGGGAAAAAAGAGAAATTAGTAATTTATCCCTAACAAGTAATCCAAAAACTTCGGTTTCTATAGTAGTTGCTAGCGGTGACCGAAATGTAGGGACAGAAACAACTCCAAAAACAAAAAATGAAAAAGGGACTCAGGCAGAGTCTTATATTCAAAAGAATTCTGATATTTTTGATATTTTTGATACTTTTGATGACCAAGAAATAGAATCTATTGAGTTTCAAACTTGGGTTTTACTGCACTACTATGATGTTAAAAAATCTGAGATAAGGTTGGAGCTTTCCTTACCTATTAGTATAGATAGTCGTGGTCATATCAGTGGTTGGAAAAATAGAATAAAATTAGATCCAATTTTACTGGATAGCACATTGCCGCCAAACTCTAATACACCAACACCAGATTTTAGCAACCTTCAAGATTTTGATGTTCCAGTAAAACGTCGTAAAAAATGAACCAATTAGTTTTCAATCCTAATAGATTAAAATTAGCTAGAGCAAGACGAGCTTTGACTATTAAAGCGTTAGCTGAAACTATCGGTATGACAACCAGAATTGTTTCAGAATACGAAAGTGGTCGCAGAGAACCGCCAGCCTCTACATTAAAAAATATTGCGCAAGCTCTTAATTATCCAGAAGCATTTTTCATAGGCGAGGATATTGAGAAAATTGATTATGAATGTGTAAGCTTTCGCTCAATGAAAGCAATGACCGCTTCACAAAGAGATGCTGCATTGGCCGCAGCGCAAATAGCCATGCTATTTAATGACTGGCTAGAAGCTAATTTCGAATTACCTTCCTCAGACTTATGTAATTTTCGTGAAAGTGAAATTGAAAATCCAGAAACCGCAGCGCGTGTTTTACGAGAAAAATGGGGATTAGGTGAGTTATCTATAAAAAATATGGTTCACTTGCTTGAGGCTAAAGGAGTTAAGGTTTTTTCTCTTGCTGAAAAAAATCGAGAAGTAGATGCTTTTTCATTCTGGAAAAATGAGAGAGCATTTATATTTTTAAATACTCAAAAATCAGCAGAACGAAGCCGCTTTGATGCTGCACATGAATTAGGTCATTTGGTACTTCATAAGCATGGAACACAAACAGCCGAAGAAAATAAGCTAAAAGAAGATAAACGGGCTGTCGAAAGAGAAGCTGATAAATTTGCTTCGGCCTTTCTTATGCCTGAAGCTAGTGTTAGAGGCAATGCTCCTCTTTTTGTGACAATCGAAAATCTAATTCAACTTAAAAAACTATGGCGTGTTTCTATCGCGTCTCTAGTACGCAGATTATTCGATTTAAAGTTAATAACTGAATGGCACTATAGGACCTTGAATATAGAGATGTCTAAGCGTGGCATGTTAAAAAGAGAGCCAGAGGGGATTGACAAGGAAAAGTCCCAAGTTATCGATAAAGCTTTAAAAACACTTTGGAAAGAAGGTTGTACTCGAAAAGATATAGCCCTCCAATTACATTTACCAATAGAAGAAATAGACCAACTTGCTTTTATTGGGTTATCCGTTAGAGGCGCGGACTCATCTGAATTTGATCTAAATAAACGACCTGAGACAGAGTTACGAATAGTAAGAGGATGATAAATAATTTGTAAATACCTAATCTAGCGCATTTACACGGTAAAACGTTATGTAACACTGTAAGACGTAATATGTAGGGCGCAATAACGTATTGCGCCGCATGAAGAAGTCTATGTGTTACGCAGATTAAGCGTTTTATAATCAACCAATTAGCCGCAATCATTTTGATTTGTTGCAACAATAATTCAGAGGAAAGATATGATCAGCGAATATATAACAGCCGCCATGAAATACGCGCACTATGAAATAATCAAAGACGAAGAGCCTTACTATGGCGAAATACCAGAGCTAAAAGGTGTTTGGGCAACGGGTAAAACATTGGAAGAATGCAGGGATAATTTAACCGAGAATCTGGAGGGCTGGATACTTGTCCGCAATAGCCAAGGCATGGATATACCAGCAATAAACGGTTACAAGGTAACAACACCTAAGGAAATGAAAGTTGCCTAAGTTAAGCCCAATTTCATGGCGTGAATTAGTCGTTACCTTAAAAGCACTTGGATTTATCGGCCCGTATGAAGGTGGAAAACACCCTTACATGGTAAAAGGCGGCTTGGTATTAACTTTGCCAAACCCACACAAACAGGAAATCAGCGTTGATTTATTGAAAAGGCTGTTAAGACAAGCTGACATTGACCGCAATACATGGCTAAACGCTAAAAAGTAAACTTTCAATAAACAGGGTTGCGCTATACAGTTTCAATACAGGTTTTCATCAAGCAATAGCTTCATAACGCTTTGATGATTACAGATTGCCGCTCCCTATCGGCCGCAAATTGCAGGCAGGCGGTAATATCGTCATCCGTTAATTCCGGGAAGTCTTCGACAATTTCAGTACGGCTCATGCCATCGGCCAGCCAGGAAAGCACATCATAAACGGTAATCCGTAAACCTCTAATGCACGGCTTGCCGCTACGTTTGCCGGGTTCAATGGTAATCATGTTGTGATAATCAATGCTCATGGCTTTGTACTCGCTTGGGGTTCGGTTGAATTGCATTATATCCCGTTGATTAATAAATGGGATAACGCTAACCTCAAACCACATCATAATACCGTCATGTTGGTTGGGCATGCTTTTTATGCCCAACATTTCGAAGCTTTAATATGGAGATGGATTTCGGGTTTATCCACCCCGTAACATCATTGGACACCGCAACGTTGGGCAACGAAAAGCTGTTGCCCAGCCTACAAGACTTTTGTCTCTATAATGTTTTGAGCTCCAGCCCAGTTGGGTAAGTTAGCTAAAAGCTATATCAATCCAGTCACCAAGAAAGCCAAGAATGATTATCACCAAAACTTGTTTCAACAGTAAAATGGAGTTGAATCTGCCTAATCGCTCCAACGGTATAACAATCAATCTCACGCCACTACCCAATATCTGCATATTCGACGTATGCGTTTTTGCGGTTAATGTGCGATAGAACCGGTTATAATTGCCAAGATTTTCGTTCACGGTAAAAACTACAAAAACAAGTTCTATGGCTAACATACGTACCCATTACGACAACCTGAAGGTTACAAGAGACGCCCCCGCCAGTGTCATCAAAGCGGCC
>Ga0208629_100378_pt1 | contig 21968 bp, 22 predicted proteins | sample LakWasMet19_HOW5_2_FD_183865 | JGI IMG/M metagenome (GOLD analysis project Ga0208629, IMG submission 183865) | Freshwater sediment methanotrophic microbial communities from Lake Washington under simulated oxygen tension - Sediment Metagenome... | ecosystem: Environmental > Aquatic > Freshwater >... | reverse complement strand
ATGACGTGGCTTCGGTGACCGTGTCTGTGCCCGCCACCAACGGCGTGCCGGTGGGCGTCGTCATCATCGCGCCTCTGTCTGAAAACAAGAAGTCGGCGTGCCGCAGCAACAAGGTGCGCATCGCCCTCTCCGCCGTCCCGCAGGCTGCTGTGACGGTCACGGCGCTAGTAGACGCCTGCCAGGCCACGGTGTCGCCTGTGACCCTCACCTTTGACAGCGGCATCTACGATGGGGCGAAGCTCGCGACGTCCGCCAACTCGGGCTACCGCTGGGCGTGCGAGCCCGACACGGCCACCAACGCCGCGGCGGGCGTCACCGTCGCCGCGGGCTGCGGGTTCGACCTGTCCTCCATCAGTAGCTCAGCTTGCGCTTCCCCGCACGCTACTCGGCCTTCGTGGTGGGCGCGTCGTACGTCTTCACGCTGGCCTCCAAGACGGACAGCCGCAGCGCCAGCGGAGCAAGAAGGTCCGAGTCGTCAGAGCGCGCCTGCTGCCCGCCAGCGGCTGGCTGCTCGAGTCGATGACCTCTGACGGCCTGGTGTACATCAAGCTCGGCGGGTCTGCACGCATGCAGGCTGCTGTGGAGCTGCCGGCGACGGCTACCGTCGCCCACATACACCTGGTCGCAGTCGCAAGGCTCCGCGATTGCCCGCTGGCTGGTCACGGCCGCTGCGAGCACCGCGCTGCCGCTGGGTGTCGCCGGCGTGACCTTCGCTGTGGACGCCTCTGCTCTCGTCCCCTCCAGCACCTACGAGTCCTGCGCGGACATCAACGCCGGTACAGTGCTCGGCAGCGGCCGCGCCTGCGTCTCCTTCCTCACCGCCGAGGTGCCGTCTCTGGGCGCGCTCACTGTGGCGGGCAACCCGTTCCTTAGCGCCTTCGCACCCGTCAGCGGGAAGGTCGCAGGCGTGACCGCTCAGACGGCGTCCATCACCGCCGTGGAGTTCGGCTACGCTGCGTTCGCGACGAACGCCCCAGGCCGCAAACGGCAAGGGGCAGAGCTCTGGCAGCGGCGCGACCGGCCCCAGCGCCCTCTCCTCCGGTGACATCGCAGGTGTGGTGGTCGGCGCTGTGGTGGGTGTCGCTGCCCTCACAGCACTGTCTGTGTTCGCTGTGACCAAGTGGCCGGCTGCCCGGGCGGCCGCAGCCCAGGTTCCTGGCCCCTGCCTCCACTTCTGCTCTTGCCGGGCTTCCGCTTGTGCGACGTCGAGCCTGCAGCTGAGTCGACAGCTCCACGGCCGCTGCGGCCGCGACCATTGGCGGCGCTCGTCACTGGAATGGACAGCCCCAGCTCCGCCCCGATGCTCTGCAGCATGGCTAGCGTCATGACCGCCCTGCAGGGGCTGCTGCAGCTGCTGCAGGTGCGTCCTCCGCAACTGCCACAGGGCCCGGGACGGCAGCTGACCGACCAGCCGCCCCTGCAGCCGCCGCTGCCGTAGTGCTGCGCCTGCCGCTGGTGCTGGCGCGACCACCCTCCGGCACCAGCGTGACTGACCAAGGCACCACCTCGCCCGTGCACCAGCGCAGGCCGCCGATGACCAGCCCGTATGCACGCAACTGCGAACGCTCCGAGGCAGCACTCGGAAGGCACGTCCACTACTCCTTCACCATTTGTCTGGCCATTCCCCTTTTGACCGTCCAGACAACCGTGTTGCCACCTTTGGTCGTTACTCTTTCGGCTGCTTACAGATCCGTCGCCCCGCCCTCGACGTCCGGCTGTGCGTCCACTGCACCGCGCTCTGCCGTGCCAGCGCAGGCGTGCCGTCGCCGCTCCTACGTAGTCACAAACAGTGTGATGTCCACGCCCCTGTCAGCACCTGCTGCCCGTTTCATGTTTCCCGCAGCCTTTGTGGAGCGAGAGCCTGCAACCGCTGCTGTACACACGCACACGGTTGCGCATCTGCTTGCAAGCTCCTGCGTGCCCTGTTTGTTGCATTCTTGTGTGGGGCGTGCCGTTCTGGCCGCACGGGGTCGTGTTTCTACTCCTCGCCCATTTCCTGGCCGCCCCATGTCTGCATGTTCAGAGGCCTGTCCCTACGTGTGTGTGCGGCCTTGCAAGGCACTGCCTCGCATGCCTACAGTTGCACCGCCCCTGTCGAGTTAGTTTGGTTGCAAGGTACCGTGTTAACCACTTGCGACCCCCGTTGAATCTTTGCTCGTGACTCGAACACTTGAACACTTGATTCGCAATGCGTACTCCAATCATGCGGCAGGATTCAAGTCATCAGTGCCCGTTGTTTCATAAAAGGGCACCCAATACGTGAATACTCGGAACAGTGTCACTGGAGCTTGGTTGCAGGTGGCACTGCCGCACTGCAAGCCTGACAGTGAATTGAACTCCGATCGCTGTAGGGCTAATATATTAATTCGAACCTCGGAGTCGCCGACGGCCCGGCCCAGGCCACGTGGTGCACGGCCCCGGGTCGGCTTCGTCACACCCTGTGGGCTCGCCTGCGAGTATTTCTGTGCCCGCCACTCAACCCCCTCCGGCCCGGTCGCCCCGGGCCGCTGTTGCGGCACCGGTACTTGCAGCCTGTCGGTCGCCACGGTGTCGACCAGTGAGACAGTGGGACACCTTAAGCTTGACTGCAGACACTGATAGCATGGACTCGTACCTCGGTAGCGGACATCGCGCGTGTGGGGGCCGCGTGGCCTACTGGGAGCGCAGCCGTAAAACGGTGCCGCTAGTGCCCCCGGGATAAGTCTCGTTGGCGCAGGAGGGCAGAGCGGGGTGCGCAAGCACGCAGCAGCGGTTGACGCTGAGCGGCGCGCGAGCATCACGGGGCCAAGCATGAGCATCAGTCGGCGTCGGAGTCCGTCTCAGACTCAGTCTCGTGCTCGCCGACGGAAGCGCCGCCGTCTGAGGAGCCGTCGCTGCTCCACTCGTGGTCACTGCCAGAGGGGCCCCGGGGTGCCTGCAGCCTACTAGACGAAAGCAGAGAAACATGCCCACCCCTGACTCGGTGGGAGATTCGACTGCCGCTCCGGTAGTGGGCCCACGTGGCTGTTGGCTCTGATATCGACCTTTTTCTCGCGGTCAGGGCGCTCGCATCCGGGACCTTGCACTGCAGTCTGCACTGGAACTGGCTTGATTCACGGGCCCAGGTGTTCGTGCACGCGGCCAACTGCAGTACCTATGTCAGCGACCCAACACGTGGCCATGTGGCGCTCTTCGACGGTCTGTACTGAGCTGAAGCTTTTTGAAAGCGCATGCGACTGTCTGCGAAGAGCCCGCAACACCAGAAAGCCACACTCTCGGCGGTCTCTGCTTTCCACAACCGACTTGTCACTCGTGGCAGCTTGAGGCTAACAGAGCACCGACACGCCATACCGGTATCAAATAAGCCACAATCGATATCGGACGCGGATGATATCGGACGATTAACGGAGCAACGACACGTCAGCTGTTTGCACGCAACCGTCGCCTCTCTCGCTTAACCTTCTGAAAAGATCCAAAGTCGCAACATCGCAGCAGTCGGCTCACGCAAGGTTTTCACGTCGAGGTGTCACCAACCGAACCTCCACCACAGCAAGAATACAACCAACAACAGAATGATGGCGTACGGGAGCAGCTTCCGCCACCGATCCATGGTGTTCAGGCGCTTGGCGCCCCACTTGAACTGTTTGGAGTCCGACACTAACTTGGAGGAGATTCTAGAGACGTCTGCACAGATTGCGAGCGGCACCGGTCAGCGTGAGGCGTTGAAGCTCGGGGCGTTGCGCAAAGAGTGCGTCGTCTCCTCCGACACCAGTCGGGGCGGCGTCGGGGATGGTTACGCACGTTCGAGCTTCTCGCCGCGATCAAGGACCTCTTGGATATTGCGCCGCATAATGTGCTGGATGTCGCTCAGCTCCTCGTTCAGCTTGGACGCGTTCTGCAGGCGCGAGAGCGCCGGACAGCACGAGGTGATGTCCAGCCAAACACAACACCCAGCTTTCAACATCAAACAGCACCTACGCACAGATCTGCTTGTGGGGTCAGCATACTCTCGCCTCAGGCGCTGAAGGTGTCGTTCTGCAGCAAAAAGCCCGCGGGCAGCATGATGCCTACGTGCGCGAACGGTGCAAAAGGGCTGCAAAGAGCAACGCCTTTGTCCACAGCGGAGCATACGGACCGAATCTGAGAAATGCGTACGGCTTGGCAGTGGTGTCGACCTGCTGCCTCCAAGTGGCACCGAAGTCGTGCTGCAGCTCTTCAACAAAACTCTTGTGGACGTCGGTGAGATAAGCAAATGCCAGCTTGCGCGGGTATGCTTTCTCGGAAAGCGCCAGGAACACGACGCCGTCCTCGACAACGTAACTGCAAGAAGTGTGGGAAAACAGGTTCGGTCTTTCTTGGCCAGGCGATCGCAGGGGCCGGCCTCGGTTGCTTGCTAACAGACCACTGACCAGATGAGATACGCGCCAGCCTCAATAGTCATCTTTGACGGCGCGCGCGCGTCAATCTTGCGGACGACCTCTTTCGCCTGCTGAATCTCAGTCTCACATCCCCCCACATCTGTTGAGGCAAACTGCACCGACGGGCTCACCGATCCAAGCGTGCGCGGTTGCGAGTCGGAATCTACAGTCTAGGAGCGGTGCGTTTTCAGAAATCGCATGCCAAACTTTCCAACGTACCAGAGGGAGACCATCCGATAACCTCGATCCCAGCGTGTACAAAGACATTGCTGTCAAACGTTTCCGCGACCGTGATGGTGTGGATTTGGCTGAGCAAGGAAGGCCGCGTTGCGTTCCTCGAAGTACCCCACGCCTTGCTCGCTTCTGCGTCTCGGTGTCGGCAATGCGAGCGGGCCAGCAGCGCAAGAATTGTGAGAATATTCATACGCCACAACCGCCACCTCGGCGGGCCGGCTGCACCCACCTACAGCCATGTCGCAAGATTGGCCACATAACCTTTCAAGTACCGTTTGTCTTCAAGAGCTTTTCGACCTGTTGCAATCCCTTTCGCGCTCCTGCCCGCGAGTCAAAGAGTCTGACCGGCTGACAGGCGGCCAGGCAGTGACTCGGAGGCACGGAAGGGTTCTAAGCACCTGCTTTAACCACTGAGCTATAGTGCGCACTATAGCTCAGTGGTTAAAGCAGGTGCTTAGAACCCTTCCGTGCCTCAGCAGTGAGGCCTCAGGATCGGGCGCCACCGCGAACTGCAGATGCCAGTGAACAAACAGCGCTTGTCACAACACACACTAGTTCCGTCTCAGCTAGATCGGTGCAGGAAGTTTAATTGAGTTCCAGGCTAGCATCGTGCGACCGGGGAAGAGCTGCAAACCCCTCCCGAGGCGTCGGGAGCGCGTCTGAGCGACGTATCGCGAGGCACCAGCCGGCTGTACCGCAGGCAGGAAGCTGTCGCATGTTGATTGTGGCGTCGGATTGCAGGCAGCCGCTTCAGAGCGCGGACTGCGCGGCACGAAAACGCAGCAGCGCTTCAGCTCTCCCGCCTCCTGTTCGGCATCTTCCGCGTCCTGCGCTGACACGCCGTAAAACCGAACACCCAAGCAGCCTCGGCTGACGGTGGTTTCATGCTGCCCATCGTTGGAGCGGCACGCTCGGCTGGCCGCCGCGCGAGACGCGCTGGTGAAGTGTCACTGGGTGGAGGCTGCGTGCGAGCTCCCGAAGGTGCCCCGAGCAGATGTGACGTATCGGCAGCTGCCTCCGCCCTCATCGATACACGTGCTCGACCTCGATGTTGTGGCTGAGGGCGCGCTCCCATTTGTCCCCGTTGGCCAGCAACCGCTCCTTGTCGTACAGCAGCTCCTCGCGCGTTTCTGTGCTGAACTCGAAGTTCGGGCCCTCCACGATGGCATCCACGGGGCAAGACTCCTGGCAGAAGCCACAGTAGATGCACTTTGTCATATCAATGTCGTAGCGTGTGGTGCGGCGGGAGTCATCTGGGCGAGGCTCCTGCACGCGAAAACGCATTGGGTTTGCACACCACGCGCCAACTCGTGACTCGTAAATCGCCCCGGTCGCAGTCCCGACCGCAGACGAACAAACACCTGGCGCTTGTATTCCAGCACGGGGACTCACCGCCTCGATGGTGATGGCTTGCGCGGGGCACGCGGCCTCGCACAACTTGCACGCGATGCACCTGCACAGGATGTCGTGAGTGGCCGGCAGTAACGATGAACCACCCAATTCACGTGCCAGATGCGCATTTCAAGGGGGGCAAACAGGAGGGGAGCACCACTTGCCTCTCTTCACCGCTCGGGTATCGGCGCAATGCGTGTTCGCCGCGAAAGCGAGTGCTGATTGGATTTTTCTCAAACGGGTAGTTGATGGTGACCTTTGGCTTAAACATCACCTCCGTCGCAATGGCAATACCTCTGAACATGTCTTCCATGGCATAGCTGTACGTCAGCCTGTCCACAGCTGCAAAGGCGAGAAGCGCGATAGACCCGGGCCGTCTTGAGTGCAGTTGGCAACAATGAGAGTGGCCGTCGATTTTGGCCGATATGAGAGCGACTTACTTTGCTTCAACTTCTCCCATCCTGTCGCTTCAATTCGCTCCCGCCCGGCGTAGTACGTAAGGTCGTTGGAGGCGGAGGATGCCTGCCGACAGCAGCCGGCGCTGGGCAGCCGTCGAGCGCCGCGCAACACAGTTGGGACGAGTCGCTGCATGATTTCAAAATTGGGGCGGCAGGAATTTCGCTCGATGTAATCGAGACGGCACTGCGCGCATGTCGACGAGCTGTCAGTGAGCGGGCCCAGTCAAAATGTCGGCTGTCCGTCACGCATTTACTCCATATATATAGCGTCACGGTATGCTTCGAGTCTCGATTGCAGATCGGCGAGACCCAGGCGCACTTGAGATCGACCCTTATTTGTTGGTCATCGTGTTCGCTTGGAATTTGCGGTCAAATGAGCGGAGCCCGATCTGCCCTGCTCAGCACGCTGGGCAAGCTGAGCGCTGCGCCGAAGACACCTGGCTCCGGAAAACGAAATGTGTCGAAGCCAGCCGCAGCCGGGACTTCAGGGTCCCTCCATGCATCTGCGGTATCACCCCAGCTTGCGTTGTCCCCTGCAAGTCCGCAAAAGACACCGGTGGCAGCCCCTCGTGGCAGCACCCTCATGGTGGTGTTCACACGTGCGCCGCCCCTGGGTGGCACTCGTAACAGTAGCGCTGATGCAGACCTGCTTCCTGAGTTTGCGATGGCGGTCTCCGACATGGCTGCGTACGACATTCTCCCGGGAGCGCTCGTTTGCCTGCAGCTGGACGGTGGCGCAATGTGCGATGATTCGGCCGCGGCTGCGAAACTATGGGTTCCGTTCCTCGTTGGCAGAGCCTGGCCATCGCGTCTCGTTTCCGATGGTACTTTGCGTGCAACTAGCCGCAGACTGCTTTGTCCGGATTCTGTCGAGGTGCGATCGATTGGACACGACCCGGATACTGCCCGCTCCCTTCCTGTGCGAGACGGCATTCTCGTGAGGGCCGTCCCCTGTCCCACCACCATTGTTCCTGCTGACGGTGTGTCCGTTCAGCTGAGTATCCAGCCATGCAGTGGCAGCGCCGACGCTGCAGCTGCTGCGGACAGTCGGCACGTGATGCAAGTTGAATCGCTCAACCGGAGTCTCGCGTCGGCTGGCGGCGCCGTGACTGCATCGATTGCCATGAACGCGGCTCTGGCTGCGCAGGCTCTGTCGGGGCTCATCCTTGGGCGGGTGGACAGCGATGCCTCCGACCCTTGTCACGCGGTCTCCGCGCAGGCTCACTGCGTGTCTGGCCTGCGTTTCAGCCTGTCGAGCCCCCTGCTCGAGTGTCTTCGAACTTCATCTGCAACCTCGACTTCTGCGGGCGCGCGTGCATTGACAGCTCTGCAATTGATGGCAGATGCAAGCCGCCTGGCCGAAGACAGCGCGGTCGCGATCCTCCTGACGGGGGGTGGCATGGCGACGCCCGAGAGCGCTTCTGCCAGCTCTGTGTCGGCCCTCGTTGGAGAGCGCAGTGGGATGCCGTTGATTACTCTGCACGGCGGCACGACTGCTGTAGCTGTATCGGATGGAGAGCCGAGTTGTGACACGGAAACAGCCTCGAAACCAGTGGCGGGGGCTCCCGGGCCGCCCCCGGACCGCCTCCTGCAGCAGGTGCTCCGCAGTGCTCGGGCGGCTCTCTTTGACGGCTCCGTGTTTGAAGGCTTTGCTCTGCCTGCGCCACGGTGCGTCTTGCCCGCTCTTGCGCGCATGTGGCGGCCTTTCGTAGTTGAGGCGCCGTGGAGTTCACCCGCTCGCACAGAATGCCCTTCTTCCGCGCTGCTGCAGGGGTGTGCTGCTGGTAGGGCCCCCGGGCACTGGCAAGACGCTGCTCGCTTCCCGTGTCGCATCGCACCTGTCCGTGCCTCTGCTCACGCTCAGCGCCGCAGGGCTCTTCTCGCACGTCATCGGTGAGGGCAGGCTTGTGCCGCAACCCCCTGTGCCCCGCTGCCGCTGCGCCGGGTTTGGCTGCGCGCGTAACTCGACTCGCTGACGCCTTTTCGCCCGCCCTCTCCCTTGCTTTCCCGCGCTCGCAGGTGAGACGGAGGCCCGCATACGGGCAGCGTTCGCCAGTGCGCGTGCGCGCGCCCCCTGCGTGCTGTTCCTTGATGAGGTGGACGCGCTCGCGCCCAGCAGGGAGGCCGGCGGAGGGGGCCCCGCTGCCAGTGAGTCGGACGCGCGGGCAGTCGCAGCCCTCCTCGCCTGCATGGACGGGCTGGCTGCGAAGGCTGCCGGCGGGGCGGGCGGAAGCGGCGTTTTCGTTCTGGCGGCCACCAACCGCGCTGCGGCTGTGGACGCGGCCCTGCGCAGGCCCGGCCGCCTCGACGCTGAAGTGCTGGTGGGGGCGCCCGGGGAGGACGACCGGTGCGCCATCCTGCGCGCCTGCCTTGGCCGGTATAGCCTGCACCCGCACCTGCAGGCGCCTGGTGCCCTGCAGCCGCTGGCCCGCGGCATGCACGGGTATGTGGGGGCTGACATCGACGCAGTGGCGAGGGAGGCGGCCGCCTGCGCGGTGCGCCGCGCCTGCCTCCCCGCGCCCGCTGCAGCAGCCTCGCGCACTGAGCCGCTGCCGCCCCCCTGCTGCATCGCCCTCGCCGACGTGCGTGCGGCGCTGCGAGTGGTGCAGCCCTCCGCGCTGCGGGAGGTTGCGGTGGAGGTGCCCGCGGTGTCGTGGGGCGACATCGCGGGCCAGGCCGACGTGAAGGCCCGCCTGCTGGAGGCGGTGGAGTGGCCGCTCACGCACGCTGCTGCCTTTGGCCGCATGGGCATCCGGCCGCCACGAGGCGTGCTGCTCTACGGGCCGCCCGGCTGCAGCAAGACGCTCATGGCCAAGGCGATGGCCAGCCAGGGCCGCATGCACTTCATCTCCGTCAAGGGTGCGTGGGCTGGGATGCGGGGCGCTCCCGCGCCGCTGCTGCTGCTGCTGCTGCTGCCGCTGCTGCTGCTTGTGGGCGGGTACCTGTCGCGGGGGGCGCACCTGCGCCTGCTCTGCCACCCTTGCTGTCTCGCACCCCTCCCCCTGCCCTACCCCCCACCGCAGGCCCCGAGCTCTTCAGCTGCTACGTGGGGGACAGCGAGAAGGCAGTGGCGGAGGTGTTTGCGCGGGCCCGGTCCGTCGCGCCCTGCGTCGTGTTCTTCGATGAGTTCGACGCGCTGGCGGGCCGCAGGGACGCGGAGGGGGGTGCTGGCGGCGGCGGCGGCCCGTCTGTCGGCACGCGTGTGGTTAGCCAGCTCCTCGCCGAGCTGGACGGCATCACGGGCCTCAAGCAGGTGGTGGTCGTGGCGGCCACCAACCGCCCTGACCTCATCGACCCAGCGGTGCTGCGGCCCGGGCGCATCGATGCGGCCCTCTACGTGGGCCCCCCAGACGCCGCAGCCGTTGTCGCCCTCGTCGATAAACAGGTGGGTTGCTGCCGATCTGGCGCGTGCCGCCCGGCTCCCGCTCGCGTCTGTGATGCGAGTGTGGCCCGCTGCGCTCAGCTCACAGCGGAGCTGCCCTGTCACGTTCGGTCCTGTTGTCTCCCATGCCTTCGCTGCAGCTGTCTGGCTTGCCTCACACTGTGTCGTCCGCGGAGCGTGCTCAGATCTGTGATGATCTTCAGGGTTTCTCTGGCGCCGAGATCGTGGGCATCTTCCGCGATGCGTGCGTGCGGGCCGTCGCGGAGTGCTTGCCGGGTGACGCTTCGGGGCGCAGTGCCCGCGATAGGGCCGCCGACCCAGTCGCCGAGCCCCGCCTGTGTTCCGCGCACGTTGCTGCGGCTGTTGCCGCAACCACCAAGCAAATAACGCCGCAAATGCTGGAGTTTTATGCGCGCTTCGCTCGCACTTAAAACGGCTTGGACAACGACTAGTAGCGAAACAACAGCCTGCTGAGCATGATGGTTCCTTCGGACCACATACTGGTAGCCCGCTCACATGCATGGTACCGGCCGCAATACGTTCGAATCACATCGCGTGCTGCTTCAGCCTCGAACCATCGCCAGCGGAATATCAATTGAAATGATCTCGACCTCCTGCGGCGCGACTGCAGGCTTCAGCTGCCGCACAAGCTTGCTTCTTGGAAACAGCACTGCCAGGAGCCGAAAGCTTGTGGCGTCGAACACAACTCACGCAGCAATACGTCCGGAGCGGGGGGAGGAGGGCCAGCTGCAGCATGCATGCACGATGCAACCCGCGCCCAGGCTTTACGCGCGGAGAACAAACAAGGTGGGTGCCTTTGTTGCTTTCGCTCCAGTGGCTCCCCGCGATCCGCCGGCTGGGACCGCCAACACACTCGATGGGCTGAGCCGTGCTGCCAGCCCCGTTCCACCGAGCGAGTGTTTGAGTATAATACCAGTGAGCCCGCAAGCAGCCACCAGGCGAACAAGCGCGGCGAGCCATCTGCCGCCTGGCGCCCACTCGCACTCTTTGTTGTTGCGGCTGCCCACCGATCTCGTACGGGGCTTGCGAGCAGCAAGTGACCGTCGAAAGCAGGACGGGGAACGCCTGTGCACAGCAAGAGTCTAAACAAATGGGCTACTGTCTCTTCGCAGCGACCTCCTCCTGGGCACTGCTCCGTCTCAGCCGAGTGCTGGGCGATGCTGCTGGCACGAACTTCAGCGCTCCAATGTTGCGGCCCAGCAGAGGGATACCCAAGTAAGTCTGCTGGACGTAGTGCAAGTACTGCTCGCCAAAGAACGAAAGCAGCTTTTGTTCCTCGTAGTCAATGCGGTCGCGAAAGAAGCGTATGGCGGCGAACGCATAGATGACTAGGCAGACGGGGTTGCAGAGCAGGAGCTGCGTTCCGAGAGACCAATACGTCCATCCAACATAGGAAGGGTGGCGAAACACCGAGTAAATTCCATGGCGAACAAGCATGTGGTCGGGGCGTCGCTGCTCAGCGATGCGATGGGCGAAGTTGCTCCCCGCTGTCCACATGCCAGCTGCCCTGATCGCTAACCCCACAAGGCAGAGTGCCAATCCACAAGCGCTGAGCGGGTTGAGACTTTTCAGGCTTGGAAAAAAGGCTGCCTCGATTGCATATTCAACGAGCGCCGCGACAATAGCCAGCTGGTACTCCGGCCAATTCTGGTTCAGCAGAAAGGCATCAAAGGTGAGGCCTTTGCCTTCGAACCGCCAACTCCACAAGAACTCGCCAACGTGGAAACCGCACAGGAGAGCGACGTAGTAGCCGATCGGAGCAAACGAAGTCCAGTGGATCGCAGCCGACAACCCTGCCACCGCGCAGCCCGACAGCAGCACCAGCCCAGCTGCAACACTCGCAGGTACCCGCATGGTGGCAAAGGACAGCGTGCTGTCAGCGGCTGGGTAAATAGGGAGCGTGCCAAAGGCTCGGAAACTCACGCTTCGTTCTTTGAATTCTTCCTTGCACATGCTGCGCGCAGAATCTGAGTCAGACCTTCGAGTCGACGGACGACGGATTTTCGTGAGCGCTCTCCGGCGTGCGGTTGGCGTGTTGGGAGCGTTGTGGAAAGCTAGAGAGGAAATATATAGCGTGGTGGCGTGCAACCGCCAACTGGCGCAGTCTGAAACGATTTCCACCTCTCAGGCCTTCAGCGGGCTCCGGGTTCAACCGAGGGTTGAGCGGAGGCCAACGGAGTGTCGCGTGTGTGGACAACGCTCTTGCCCTCATGATCCATGGAAGGGTTTCTTACAAAGCGCGGCGGGCGCTTCAAGGTACGAGACGAGAGATTTTTTGGCAGTCATCCCGCTCGGCTTTCGTCGTGAGGCCTGTGAATTCGACCTCCTCTCGTGCATTCGGCTTGCAGACGTGGCGGAAACGGTATTGTGTTCTGAAAGGGCCAATTTTGCAATGGCTGTCGAAACCTGGCGGAGAAGTGAAAGGCGAGGTGCGTTGGCAGTGTTGGTATGGTGTTGGATGAGCGACGCTCGCCGGGCTCGAGCCGAATTCACGTACCCTGCGTCGTGAACTGCTTTGCATGCATGCAGTTGAATTTGTGTGGGGCTCGCTTAGCTCGCATGGATGACAAGCGCAAAGCAGTAGGCTTCGTCGTCACAGCGCCCGCGCGAGAGCTGCACATCGTCGCGGACAGCGAGAGAGAGGCGACCGCGTGGCACGCCGCGCTGCTCGCCGCGATCGCCGCCGCAGGTCTCTCCTCGTCAGGCGGCTCGGCTGGTGGCGGAGGTGGGGACACGCTCGATGGTAGCGCCGCCGCCGCCGCATCGTCGCTGCCGCAGGCGGTGGAGGTGGACGGCACCCCAGAGGTGGGCTGCGACCTGCGAGTCCGCCTCGCAAACAGCCGCCTGCTGGACTCCCTGTGCGTCGCGTGGTTTCGCTTCTCAGGGGGCGGCGAGGAACCCTCCCCGCTCGCCGACGTGGCAGCGCACCCCTCCACGCGGGTCATCAGCGGGGCCACCGGGGCGACCTACACGGTGACTGAGCTCGACCTAGGGTACCGCCTGGGCTGCATCGTGCGCCCCGTCAGCGGGGTCGCGAGCCGCTGGTCGCTGCTGGCTGCGCGCGTGCGGTCCTCCGGCACCTCCTCTGCGCCGTGGCTGCACCTGTCCGTCATGCCGCACGAGCATCACAAGTACTGCGACAGGCGGGTGCGCGTGTGCACGGCTGCGGGCATGCACAGGGAGGGCAACGTGCTGGCCGCGGGGGTGCGCGGGAGGCTGCCTGCGGCGGCCGCTGCGCCTGCGGAGGAGGCCGGCGCCTGCAGCGGCGTGCCTGCGGGGTATAAGCTGGTGTGGTACCGCAGCGATGTGGTGGAGGGCAGGCAGCTGGGCAGCGCTGGCGCGGCCGCCTCCGCGCAGGAGGACGCTGCTGACATGGAGGCAACGGGAGTGACGGGCGCCGCTGCAGCGGCGGCCGGGTACGCCCGATCCCCCCGCGGCGAGGGCACAGCGCTTGCCTCGCTGGGCAGCTCCTTCAGCCTCGCAGCCGCGGCAGCAGCAGCAGGAGGCGGAGGCAGGGGGGGCCCCTCCTCCCCGCGGCCCCCCTCCGGGCCTGCTTGCCCATCCCCGGCGCCTGGGTCCCCGGCGCTGCGTCCGGGGGAGACAGAGGAGGACGACGAGGACGAGGAGGGGCCGGCCCCGCAGCACAGCGGAAGCACGGTGGCCAACCCTCGCTGCAGCCGCATCTGGCGGCACCTGCCGCGGGCCGTGTATCGGCGCATCCGCCCGCGCCCGCTCGACTCGCTGCCCACGCCGCCGCCTGACCACGCGCCCTCCCCGCCCATCAGCGAGCTGCAGCGGCAGCTGGCCGCGATGCAGCTGCCGCGCGGCAGAGCGGCTGCGGCCAGCCCTGGAGCGGGCGCAGGCGGCAGCGGCGGCGGCGGCGGCAGCGCCTTCTACCCGCTGTGTCGGGACGACGTCGGCCGCCTGCTGTGCGCAGCCCTCATGCTCGAGGGAGCGGCTGAGCCGGACGTGCTCGCGCCGGCCAGCGGCGGCAGCGGGGGCGTCGCAGCGCTGCCGTCGGACCCTTCGGCGCACGGGCTGGGCGCTGCCGACGGCTCCCCGGTGCCGGGACTGGTGGCGGTGTCGCTGCCAGCCGGGCCCATCGATGCGGCGCCCCCGAAGGCCCGCGAGATCTGGATCGAGGGGCCGCAGACCGTGGGCAGTCTGCTGCTGGGGCGGGCCCTCTACTTCGGGGGCTACGAGGGCCCCTCCGTCGTGTCCTGGATCAGCATCACGGAGGAGGGAGACACCGTGGAGCTCAAGCCGCCGACGGCATGCCCGCCTCTGGCGGTGGCTGACGAGGGTGCGTTCCGGCACGGGAGGCAGGCAGCACGGGAGGCAGGCGGGCAGGCGGTGCACGAGCCATCGGCGACGGGTCGAGCCCGCCCCACGCCCTCCTGATGTGACGATGCTTTCGATTTCTCCCCTCCCTTCCTGCTCCCGTGTGCAGCTGCCATCGATGACAGCCACCCGCGCGTCCTGCGCCTGACCGCCAGGGAGCGGGGGTGCCTCGTCAAGTTCAAGATTCAGCCTGCGCGCAGTGACGGCGACGAGGGACACGCGGAGGCGTCGCGCCCGACTGCGGAGATTGCGTGAGATATGGGCTCGGCCCTGCATGTTGTGTACCTCTTCTGCCCTGCACGGCGTGCAGTCGACCCGTCAAGCCTGCGACGGCACCAGGGCAGACAGGCCGCCCCTGTGAGGGCGAGCTGGGAGCCGGGCATGAGGCCAGCCGAGGGGTGGTGTGGGGGCATTGACTGATGTCGTTCGCATAGTATCCCGTGTGTCGTGGCATGCAAAAGACCTGCGTTCACGGTTGGCATTGCCCTTCGCTCGAGCAAGTGTCGCTGTTGATTGGCGCCAACACGTTGAATTCATGCATCACATCGATTACCAAAAGCTGTTCACGTCTCCTGCCAGGGCCACCCGAGCCCCATTCTGTAGCGTGCGTCTTCGGGGTTCGTGTCCTGGACAACGGTGACTTCCACATCGCGGTGTCGGTCCACACGCCCGGACAACGATGACGTCCCCGACGCGAGTGGCGGCCACGTTGAGGGTACCCCAGCGGAGCCCTCAACGACCCCAGACAGCCCCAGTTGCTGACGGAGAGTGGATAATTGGCGGGCACCTTCAGAGAGAAGGGCCTTGCGAGCAGGAAGTCCTTCAACGCCCGCGTGCTTTGCGAAGGATTCGCGCAGTTCCTGGCGCAGGTCGTGTCGCTGCCACAGCCCAGCCGTCCGAAGAACTCTGTGAAACGCAGCATATTGCTGCAATACCTGGCTGCGAAGGATGAAGTCCTTGAGCCCTGGTGCCGCGCCACGCAAGGCGCGGCGCTTCGCAGCGGCGCTCATGGATGAGGTCACAGCACGAGGGAGAGCCGCGCGGTCGTTGATCCTCAGCAGAACCACCGGTGGTCAAGTTCGATGAGTGGGGAGGATTGTGCACTTTTGCAGAGCGTTCACATGTACTGTGGCGCATTGACGCAACGAGGCATTGTGTCGAGCGCGAAGGCGAATGAATAACGCAATTTGAAACACCGGCGTTCTTTGAGCTCGCCACGCGAGTTTCGCCATATGCTGCCACGTGTTGCGTGATGAAGATGCACCCGACAAGCTATCCCGCAGAGCAGTGCCGCCCTCATGCCCGAAAACACCGACATCTCGCTCCATCGTCACCCTGTGGGAAATCCACTGGGAATTCGCACTCCACGCCCGGTCTGCGCACACCCATTTCATGACAGCCCCTGATCACCCAGCCTGTGGCAGCTTGGACGCTTCCGTCATGTCGCGGGAGGGTCGCGCTGAACTGGTTGCCTTCGAGGCTGCATTAGAAGAGGCACTCGACGCCTCTTTCGTAGGATCAGACGCCGTCGGCTCGGACGTTGATGCGGCTGTGACGAGCACGGGTGCTGTCCTCACCACCGATGTTATCGCTCCAGATTCGCTCGCAGGTGGCAGGGATGGGACTCATCCCTGGCCGAGAGCATCCGCACTTGCCGCTTGCCCGACCCTCACAGTGATCCCTCGGCCGCTGCCGATTGACACCTTCCACGTCGGCCTAGCCTTAGACGCGACAAATGCTCTGGCAAAGCAACACGAGACAGCGGATGCTCGTACGACCGACAGGATCCTAAAACTCTGCCGGGAGGAGAAGGCTCGGGCGAAGGCGGATACGCAAGCGGAGTTGGATATTGCCGCCCGCATCGTCGACACGGCCACCTCGCTGCACTCTCTTTTGGCAGCAACCGGCGTGCCTCTTTCTGGCTTCCTCGCTCCGATCGATCAAAAAGTTGCTGCTGTGGCCACCGGTTCACTCGCAACCGCTACGTCGGAGGTTCAGCGCGCGGTTGCTGCTGCGTGGGATCCCGTCCCGGAAACGGACACAGTTGCAGACCGCGCAGACGCCATTTTCATGCAGCTGCTCACACTACCAGCCCATCGGCCTGGGGGCCGACGTACTCCATCGCTGGCTTCTGACAGCGGCTCCGCCGCTCGCTCTGTGGGTGGCATCGGGTCTCACGGCGCGGGCAGCATGCCCCGTTACGGCGCAGGCAGCACGCGCATGTCGGCTGCAACGGCCACGCCGCAACCCGTGTTTACGAAGTCCCCGTCCACGTCTGTGGCAGAGAATGCCGCGCGCCTTTCCGCGACCCGATCGCTGCTGTCCTCGGGCGCAATGCCAAGCGCCGTCTCTCCCAGAACTCCTGCGAGCCCTGTAATCGCAGACTTCTTCACCCCTGAATCAGCGGCACGTCGCTCGACAGGCGCGGGATCGCCGGGTGGTGATGACGGTATCGCATTGCCTGACTACCCTCGCGTGTCATCTGTAGGGGCGCTTGCGGTCCCGCCTGCTGACACCACCGCGCACACGGCAGCAGCACTTCGGCGAGCCCGCTTCATTACGGCTGCCGCAGTGCGCCTTTTTCTTGGTTTTGCTATGCGGGTGGACCTCACTCGCGCTGTATCCGTTCACTCTGGCACGATATCCGCCGCCGCTGGCGAACCGACTGACTTCGCCTCGTTGCCAGCGCCGTGGGGGCTGGGCACAGTCGCGTCTCCTCCCGCGGTCGCGCGGAAGCTTTTCGCTGCCGTCGCGAGCTCGGAACTGGATTCCCCTGTGGAATGTGCGTCGCGTATTGCTCAGCTTGTAGGTCGACACTGTGTAGGCCGTGGTGTCGCCGTTTTTGCTGCTGCCTTCAGCAGGTGTTATTCCGAAGAATTGCGTGTGCCACCAGAGGAAGCACCGCGGGATTACTGGCGAAAGCTCTGGCGAGCGGCGTGCTCTGACGTGAAGCTGCTGGGAAGGAGGGCGACAAAGCATGTGATGGCGCGATATCCATGGCTGAGTCGGGTGCCGCTGCGACCGGTTCGCGAAGGCGGGAGCTCTGATGGGACGTGGGAAGCGCGTTTGCTGTCGTGGGCGGACTCCGCGCAATCGGATGGCGACCTGCCCGAGAGCGTTATCTCTGCGCTGTACCACGTGTTCGCAGGAGCGCTCGGCGTAGAGGCGGAGGACGGACGTGTTAGTGGGCTGGCCTCAGCGGCGAGCCTCCTCGAGCACCTCGCGGAGGGGCACGCCAGGGATGCACACGGAGATGCCTTCTCTGCCTCCGCGGCCAGCGAGGACGACTCTTCACGCTACTCGAGTCAATGGAAGCTGCGCTTGGGGAAGCGTGGCGGTCGCCTTCGTAGCGAAGCACCAGCCGCTGGGCTAACGACGCTTGACCGGCCTGCAATGGATCTGACCGGCACAGTGCTTGCTGTCGCCTCCGGGCACCTGTATGCTGCCGTGGAGCGCACGCTCCAGTCCCTTGCCGCCAGAGCCGCGGCAGAAGCGGCTGCCGAGAGAGAGGCGTGGTGGACTGCCACCGACATGTCCCCGCTGGGCGGCCCACCCCTCTGCGACGCAGCTCTGCTGAAGGCTCGAGGCATACTCTCCCACGCGACCGGGTGGAACGCTGTTGGGCACACGTGTGCCGCCTCCTGTGTCCCTTGCTGTGCGCTGCTGTCCCCATACGTGCCTGCCTTTGCATGTCTCGAGGCCGTCACGCTCATGGCTCGCCCAGCTGACAAAGTGTGGGCCCTCCTTCGAGTGTTCGACGCCATAGCGGTAGGCGCAGCGTTGGAAACAATGCACTCTGACGAAGTTGGATCTGAACTTCGGCTGAAGCAACTCTCAGCAGACGACCTGCTGCCTCGCCTTGCGTTCGTAGTTGCTCGCAGCGAGTGCGACGGGCTGTTGACCACGCTCTCCACCATGGAGAGCCTTCTTCCGGACGATGAGGCGGCGTCCGAGAAGGGATACGCACTCGCAACCCTGACGTCTGCCATCATGGCCGTGCTCTCGGCCGCCAAGACTTCAGAGCCGTAGACTCTGGTCTTGAAGCTTGCGAACGTCGATTGCAGTGCTGTGGTGCCAAGGTAATTCCTGGCCTTCGTTTGCGTTCGCGTGTCGTCGCTTTGCGAACTATGATACGGCCGGAATTCGAATTCGAACTCGCTCCGGGGGCCGCCGCGTCCTGCTCCGACGAGCAGCAGGTGTTGCGCCTACCCGAAGCCTCCGGGCCGGCTCGTATCACAACACGGAAGGTATACACCGGGGCCAGATTAGCCAACAGCCAACAGAGCCATACACGACGCACGAAAGGTGGCCACGGGCGCCGCGACACCCAACAGCGACAGTGCACGCGCGCATTGGGGAGCGCAGCCTTGTCCGGAGAGCGCTCGCTGGGCCGAGCCTACGCTTGTTCACAATGAATGCGAAGTTGGCGTGGAGGTTGCCCGCAGCCAGATCCCAGTAAGTCACAGACCGCTCGAGCAGCGATGGCTCCTCAGACGTCGGCACTCACTGAGTGAGCCTGATTCCGACTCGACGGACGCCCCACTGATGCTTGCGATTGGCCTCGTGCCGCGGGCCAGGAAAAAAATGTTTTGTCTTGTCTATTGAGTGACAAATCTTTCTATGGGGCCCCGGTGTATACCTGCCATTTCGATAATATTCCTGGGCCGGCGGCGTGGGTACTGCGGCAGCGCCTCAGCGGTCGTAGGGAGATGCCCGACGGAGGTCCAGCCAGCGTTATCTTTGCTGGTTAACGGTCTGGTGAATTTATTGTATTGTAATGTATTGTCAACATGCAGTGCAGCTTGTTTCGACCAACTGGTCTGACTTCTGACCGACACACACGTCAAAGATTGAGAGGCTACTCGCCGACGCATCGAAATTGCATTGCTTCAATCAGCGCAAAAGGCAGGAATCCTGTCGTTTGGATCGCCAATGTTGCGTGGGACATCCAGGTGACTAAATCGGATTGGGACTTTTGCACGCTTTTTACTGTGTGGCATTGTTTCTTCGATTTTCATTGTTCTACTCGCATCAGTTGCCTGCTGCGATGCGCTGCGCACGCCGTGAACGCTGCATATCTATGCCGCTGCGCGGCCGCCGCAGGCATGCTGGCACTGTGGGCGCGGCAGCGTTCCCACCTTCACCCTTTCAAGCTCTGTGCTTCGATATGCGATCGCCTTGGCTTTATGTATCAAGTCCTGGCGCGTGGCCGGAACGGTCAGCCCGGAGGCTTCACGCCCCGGCGGGACAGCTTGGTCAGTAACGTGGCGCTTCTTTCTGATGTTCACTTGCTGCGCCTTACAGAGACGGCTGTGACCATATGCACTCATTCCAAACCACATCACAAAGATGAGTGAACCCGGAAGGATAGTCGTGGACTGCAATACATTTTTCTTGCTTTCGTCGGGAGTTGGGGCGCCATCTTCGGAGTTCTGCCTCACAAGCGCCTTCGTGGCGCGCCGAGTTTCACAGCCTGGTGGGTTACGGGGCTGCCAGCGCTGGCGTCCTGCCTGCATCCGCTGCACTGGAGGAGGAGCACGTGCTGCCGACCACCTTCGAGCTCGTGGAGAGCGTGGATGACCGCGTGACGAATGCGCTCTGGGCTGCCCTGCTGTCCCAGCCACTGAGCAGCGGCCCCGCACTGGGACAAACCACAAACTTGCAGAGGTCCCCTCACCGGAGCCGCGGCGGCACAGTTAATGCAATTTCGCCGCAGCAAGTGCTGCTGGCACCGCACACTGACAAGGTGAAACTCTCTCGGACAACATTGCTCGAGCAGCCCAGACGGTGTCCTTCGGAGCCAGACGATGAGTCTGAGTCAGGCCAATCAAAGGTTGCCAGTGTCAGGGTCTGAAGCGGAACATGCGATGCGGTTGACATCAAATGCAACAATTGGTCCACAAACTGGAGGGGCTGGTCCGACATGTGGGGACGACCCTTACTCGCAGACACTTGCCCTATTTTCAATGGTCGTGTTCGCCATCTTAACGATTACACACACGTACCAATGTGGTGGAGGAAAGGTTTCTGGCAAATACTGGTCGATGGAAGGTGTGACTCGACGCGATGATCGGGGAGGATCCGACCGCTACACTCTGGAGACGCTGCGACATACGCTGCCAGCTTCAATGAGCACGCAGACACACAGCTGGGGACAGCGGTGGCACAAGCGACTCTAAGCGTAAAGGTCATCATCCGCAGCAGCAGGAGCGGGTGCAGCAGGCCCAGCAGGGCCCGCGGCGCCAGGGGCCGCAGGGCCTGCGGCAGGCGCGCCTGCGTTCATGCGGAAGTCATTGAGACCCATGGCAGCGCGCTGCTGGCCAAGTTGCGCAGCGAACCGGTGGTATTGCGCGAGGTCTGCGTCTGAGACGGAGCGGCGCGCGTCGCGCATGGCCATCTCGAAGTGGCGCGCCGTGATGTACGGCACAGGGTCGAAGTCCTCCTCCAGCTCCATGCCGGCACCCGCCGCGCCGCCAGCCTCCGCAGCCTCCGCCTGAGCGCGCTTGCGGGCGGTCACCTTGTCCAGTGCCTCGCGGATGGCGAGCTTGCCCGCGCGGTTCACGATCTCGGAGAGATCTGCGCCCGTGAACTTATCCGTCTTGGCAACCAGCGCGTCGATGTTGACGTCCGGGCCCAGCGGGGACTTGCGGAGGGCCGCCTTGAGGACAGACGCGCGCGAGGGCGCATCGGGCAGCGGGATGTAGATGAGCTGGTCGAGGCGGCCCGGGCGCATGATGGCGGGATCCAGGATGTCGGGGCGGTTCGTGGCGCCGATGATGAAGACGTTCTTCTTGGACCCCACGCCGTCCATCTCCGTGAGGAGCTGGTTGATCACGCGGTCGCCCGCCCCGCCGGCGTCGCCCATGCTGGCGCCGCGCTTGCCGCCGATGGAGTCGAGCTCGTCGAAGAAGAGGATGCAGGGGGCGGCGCCGCGCGCCTTGTCGAACACCTCGCGCACGTTGTGCTCGCTCTCGCCGAACCACATGGTCAGCAGCTCGGGGCCCTTCACCGAGATGAAGTTGGCCTGGCACTCGTTCGCCACCGCCTTCGCCAGCAGCGTCTTGCCGCAGCCGGGCGGGCCGTAGAAGAGCACGCCGCGCGAGGGCTGCATGCCGAACTTCTCAAACATCTCGGGGTGCTCCACGGGGTACTGCACCAGCTCGCGCAGCTCGCGCTTCACGTCCTCCAGCCCGCCGATGTCCTTCCAGGTCACGTTGGGCACCTCCACGACCGTCTCGCGCAGGGAGGCGGGGTTGGACTGGCCCATCGCGAACTTGAAGTGCTCCATGGTCACGGCCATGCTATTGAGCACCTCCGCGTCGATGGTCTCGCCCTCCATGTCAATCAGCTCCATCTTCTCGCGGATGCACTGCATGGCCGCCTCCGTGCACAGGGAGGAGATGTCCGCGCCCACGAAGCCGTGCGTCTGCTTGGCGACCGCCTCCAGGTTCACATCGTCGCCCAGCTTCATATCCCTCGTCTTGATGCGCAGGATCTCCAGGCGGCCGTTCTCGTCGGGCACGCCGATGTCGATCTCGCGGTCGAAGCGGCCAAAGCGACGCAGAGCTGGGTCGATGGTGTTGGGGCGGTTGGTGGCGCCGATGACCACCACGTTGGCGCGGCCCTTGAGACCGTCCATGAGCGTGAGCAGCTGGCTCACGATGCGGCGCTCCACCTCGCCCTGCGCCTTGTCGCGCTTGGGCGCGATAGAGTCGATCTCGTCGATGAAGATGATGGCCGGGC